>Ga0208811_1000300_pt1 | contig 13833 bp, 10 predicted proteins | sample Colrivmet1561A02_FD_187681 | JGI IMG/M metagenome (GOLD analysis project Ga0208811, IMG submission 187681) | Estuarine microbial communities from the Columbia River estuary - metaG 1561A-02 (SPAdes) (version 2) | ecosystem: Environmental > Aquatic > Marine > Intertidal zone > Estuary | place... | reverse complement strand
TGTAATATCATATTTAGTACGTTCATCAGAAATAGTACCGTAAACATTATTTGCATTATAATAAAAATACCCACCTGCTCCATTTGATCCATTAGCGTGTACAACAAATTGATCACCAGTACCATTTCCTGTGAAATGGGCACCATTTTTAATAAATAAGCTACCAGTTGGGGAAAGGTAGATATTGTCAACAGTATCATTTTGAGTTCCTATAATAAGTTTTGCATCTTCACCCCCACCTCCTACAGTGCTTGCGTCTTGATATTGAATATATCCGTAATCACTACCTCTATTGGTTTTACTTCTAAAAACAATACTGGATGCACCACCATTATTGTCGTGGTCTAATATAATACTACCGGTATTTGCACCAGCAGCTGTTCCTGTACTTTCAGAAATGTGTAAATTAGAATCTATTTTTGCTGAACCATGAACCACCATCGTGTAATTAACACTATTGAGAGTCATATAGTTGATGGTTGCATTGGAATTACAAAATAAAGCACTTCCAAGGTTTCCTGCTATTGGTCTATCTGCACAATAAATCAAACCATAGTTTGCATTAGAAGTAATTGTTCTATTTGAATAAGAAGCTGGCTGACTAGTAGCTATTGTTAACCCATTTGCAAATCTTCCTGTACCATTAACATCTAAAGTATAATATGCAATATCTGTACGAATACCTACCAAACCATTACCTGTAATCATCATATTCGCTGTACTACCAGAATAAAATACATGAGAATTATTATTAGGAACTTGATATCTAAGTGAACCATCTATCCCAAAACCATAAAAGTTTGTTGCTCCAGTAGGAGCATCATTTACTCCTATGTCATATAAAGTTAGTAATTTATTATATACATTATTACCACCTATTTTTGCTGTACCATTAACATCTAAAGTGTAAGCTGGACTAGCTGTACCAACACCTACCTTACCATCCATTCTTATTGAAAAATAATCAGCTGTATCTCTTTTTGCACGAAGTAGATATCTATCATTCGTACTACTGTGACCACTAAAAATTTCTAATGTTGTTCCACTAGCTGCACTATTTCCACTAATTTTCGTACAAGAACCAGAAGGGAATGAGCTAGTACTGTATTGCTGCTCTAATATTGAATGTGTACCACCAATTTTAGCTGTACCCGCTACATCTAAAGTGTAAGCTGGAGAAGTTGTAGCTATACCTACATTACCACTAGTTGCAATTATCATACTCCCTGTACTACCAGTATAAAATAGATGAGTACTAGTACTAGGAACTTGATATCTAAGTGTACCACTATTTATCCCAAAACCATAAAAGTTTGTTGCTCCAGTAGGAGCATCACTTACTCCTGAGTCATATAAAGTTAGTATTTTATTATATATATTATTACCACCTATTTTTGCTGTACCAGAGACATTTGCTGTACCATTAACATCTAAAGTGTAAGCTGGAGAAGTTGTACCAATACCAACATTACCAGTATCAAGAATACTAACTCTTGGAGTACCGTTAGTGAACATTCTTATACCTCCATATCCTGACAGATAGGACATAGGACCGGCTAGAGTTCCAGGGTCATCATTCCATGATAAAGAATAGTGTCCAACTGTATTTCCAGCATAGATAAAATTATCATTAACAGCATTACTTAATGTGAATCTTGAAGAAAGTGCAATTGCAATATTACCTCTGACATCAAGTAATGCTGATGGAGCTGTTGTACCGATACCTACACCTACAGATGTAACACTCATTACATGTTTAGTACCAACTTCAGTTGGTGCATCACTTGTTTGCCAAGCATAAAAATCAAAAGCATTATTAATATTATTAGCTCCTGCGTTATGTCTAGTTTTTATTGCGTGCATATATGATGCTGTATTCTCCCAACCAAATGTTAGTTGATTTCTACTAAAACCACCAGCACCCTCACCGTTTCTAAATAAACCTGTACCGTTAACATCTAAAGTGTAAGCTGGAGAAGTTGTACCAATACCAACATTACCACTACTTACAATTGTCATTCTTGTTGTACCACTTGTCCCAACTCCTTCAAATGTTCCTGATAATGCAGACGTATATGTAGCAAACACATGATTTGAAGCTAAATGTCTTATACGATCTGGACCTGCGCCATTATCTAAATCATTTCCTTTAAATAGTAGTAACTCTGAAGCTTCTGTTCCACCGTATAAACGTTCACCTATATATGTATGATTGAACGCATTTGGTCCATCTTGACTTGTTCCATGAAAAGATATATAATTACTTTGTGAGGAGTTACCTATACGTAAATTACCACGTACTTCTAATTTTTCAACCGGACTTCCAGTACCAATACCTACATTACCACCTGTTGTGTAAATATTACCAACTGTATTACTATTACCAATAGAAATTAAAGAAGTACTTGCAGTTAAAGTACCAGTAGATACATTTGTAGCTGTTAAATTAGCTAGAGCCGATAAACCAGACACTTTTACAGTACCAACTACATCTAAATTAGCTGTAGGACTTGAATTATTTATACCAACATTTCCACCAGCTTGTACTGTAAAACGTTCATTTATTGTATCTGGAGTATCTGTACTTTTTACACTACGTATACAAAACCCTGGCTCATCACCATCATCGTTTATATCAAGGGCCATTTTATATGAATTAGTTCCTCCTAACTGACGTAAATAAGAAGAATCATTGCTAGTTCCAGCTGGCCCAAATGCGATATATGTTTGTGTCAAGTTAGCAGCATCTATATTTCCAATAAAATCTAATGCAGTTCCAGCATCTAAACGAATATAATTTGCAGTAATAGTACCTGTTGTAATACCTGTACTTGCAGTAATAGTACCTGTTGTAATACCTGTACTTGCAGTTAAAGTACCAGTAGATACATTTGTAGCTGTAACATTTTGAAGTGTACTAGTTCCACTTGCATAAAGTGTACCAGTAGATACATTTGTTTGAACTAAATTTGTAGAAGTGATGTTTACAGTAGTTAACGTACCAGCAATATTCAAGTTACCCGATAAACTCATATTTGCACCTGTAATTGTAGTACCGATTAATATACCAGCACTAACATTTGTAGCTGTAACATTAGTTGCTGATAATAACCCAGAACTAACCCTTGTTGTAGCTATCAATGTAGATGCAGATACATTTGTAGCTGTAACATTTGCCAAACTTGACAAACCAGATGCATTAATAGTACCCGCTACATCTAAATTAGCTGAAGGGTTAGTAGTATTAATACCTAAATTCCCATTTGTAAAATACGCGGTTGAATTGATTTGCGAAAATGAAATAGACGCAGCAGTGTTTAAAACCATTTATATAATATATTAATAAAATAAATTTTAGAAATTCATACAGATTTTTACTATCTATATAATTTTGTCATTTTATTAATTTAATTTTGTCATTTTATTAATTACATTAAAGTAAACAAGTATAATGTTTTGTTTAAATTAGATAACATTTCATCTCGGATATTTAACAAATCTGTATCATCATCTTTTAAATATTTTGGTAAATCAACCTTTAAATAATCTATATACTCCTTGATTAAATCATCTGCAGAATCATCAGATAACTCACTGATACTTAGACGAAACCCATTTGGAAATTGAGGACGTCCATATCTACCCATAAATACTTCTACAAATTGATCAGTAAGATCAGTCAATGATCCGTGCAATTCATCTGTAGCCTTATGTCTAGCGAAATTTGTAGTTTGCCAATGATACAATTTAATAGTCGTAGTCATATGAAATAAAAATTTAACAATATTCTCAGAACCCATTATTACTTTATTTATACTATGAAATAAATAAAATAAAATTCTAAATTAAACAAATAAAACACATTTTGTTCAAAATAAACATTTCTTTACTTTTAAAATGTAATTTTTTGGTTAATATCTTGTATTTGTCCGATGGATAATTGTGATCTTTGACTAAAACCGTTAATTGTTAATCGACAATTGATTTCTTTTAACATATCAATAAGGCGTTTTGACGAGTAATTTGGATTTGATGCGATAAATTCTAAAAAGCATGCTGTGAAGGCTCCTTGTGATTGATTTTTAATAGTAGCATCAGCTGAAGTATCATTGTCCCAACAACCAGAAAACATAAAAACATCTGCAGCTGTAGGTTTACTATTTTCTTTTACAAATGCAAATTTATTTGACCATTCTAAAGAATTATAAGTTGTATTTTGAGGCAAGGACAAGGTTGATTTTGTATAAACCGATTTGCATTGTATATTAAATTCTAAATCCAACATTGTTCCGCTATGACAACAATCCATAAGTACCCATAATACAACACCTTCTGGAAGGACATTAATTAAATTACTATATAACCAATCGTCTGTTATAGGACCGGAACTTTCGTAATCTAATGGAACTAATACACTGTCTCTACCATCACTTTCGTCTTTGTTTGTATCTTTTACAGTTGTACCGTGACCAGAATAATGGAAAAACAAGGTATCACCTGACTTTGCATCCTTGGTTAACCAAGTTATAGCACTTTCTATATTTAAACGCGTTGGTTTAGTTTCTGTAAGATCTGTCAAGATTTTTATATTAGTATCCTGATAATCACATCCTTTTAAAAATTTATTTACATTTGTTACATCATTGATACAACCATTTAACGCACTGTCTGAACCTATATAATTCAAACCACATAACAAAGCTCGTTTCATTTATTTTATAATTAACCAATAAAATAAATTTTATAAATTTTATAAATTTTATAAATTTTATAAATTTTGTGTCTTGGGTATATAGTATCTTAATTTGGGTATATAGTATCTTAATTTGGGTATATAGTATCTTAATTGGGGGTATATAGTATCTTAATTGGGGGTATATAGTATCTTAATTGGGGGTATATAGTATCTTAAGGATATATAGTATATTACATTATACATTTACGCATCTGGGTACTCGGTGATAGTTCTATGGGCTGCAAAGATAAATGTGTTACCAATAAACAAGGTAGGTTGCATATTGTTGTGAGCACCTCCTCCACCTGTATTGTTAATTGTAATACCAGTTGTGGAACTATTGGTTGTTTGGTTGTATTCGTCGTTATCAGCTCCATCCGAAAATCCAGATGGACCATTATCACCAGCTTGGTTTTGATATGCGTGTGTATGACCAGGGTCAGTAATACCGTGATTATGACTAGGCATTTCACCGACTGTAAGGGTATGTGTTTCAGCGCCAACACTTGCGCCTAATGATCTTGATGTCAAACCAGATCCGGCTCCAGTAGTACCTAAAACACGTCCTCTAGCATCTGGTAAATTAAATGTTGTTGTTCCATTACCAACACCAAAGTTAGTACCAATAATTGCAAATAGGTCAGCATATGTTGTTCTAGAAAGGGCTGTGCCATCACATTTTAACCAACCATTATGATTAGATGAGTGAGCTGATTGTTTTATATCACCAATTTCAGGTGTTGTTAAATATGTCCATGAATCTACGGATGATTTGTACACCTTTACTGTACCAAATATAACATTAGTTCGTTTTGATTTTTCTGAAAGTGACATTTTATTTTTTTTTATTTTATATTATACCAATATTATTTTTTCCCTAAAATTTACAGAAATTAAACGCGAAAATGCGTTTCAATATCTACTTACATAAGATACCTTGTTGTAAGCTTCTTTTTCTTGCAAGGTCTTTTCTTTTTCTTGTAGGGCCTTTTCTTTTTCTTGTAGGGCCTTTTCTTTTTCTTGCAAGGCATCACTCAAGACAAAATTATAGGTTTCATTTTCAACAAAACTTTGCAACTGCAAATTTCTTATGTTTTCTAAATAGCTTTTTAATTCTTCAGATCTAGAAAAATTTACACAACTCATCAACTTTAAAGCTTTCTCAACTTCTACAAGTATTTGTAATTCTTTAATCATTTTTAGTAATTTTTTATAATAATCTTTTAGAAAAAGATTAATCAAATCATCCGTCAAAAAGCTTTTAGAAAAAGTTTAATCAAAATAACCGTCAAAAAGCTTTTAGATAAAGCTTAATTTATAAATTTATTTATTTTATCATAAAATTCGTCAAATAGTTTTTTAATTAATATATATGATAAATTAACGTTTTCTATAAATTTTATTCTTTCAATTTCATCAACATTGTTACAAAGATAAGTTTTAAAATTATTTATCAGATCTTTTGAATTTTCATATGTTAAAAAGTCATTATGTTCAGGTAACATTCGTTTTAACATATTACCACCAAATAACAAACCTAAATAGAATTGGTATGCTGATTCTAAAGGATATGTTTTACAATGTATTAATATTTTTCGTAAAACAGGGGAGATATATATCTCGGGTACATCAAATTCTCTGTATAAATTAGATTGTAAATTAATATCTTTTAATTTTAAAACTTTTTGTATTTCGTTAATGCAAATCTTATTAAAATTAATATACATCTCCCCAGCTAATTTGTTTTTTCGTATCATTGAAACGAATGGGTGTCTATCTACTGCTGTATGTGCATCTTTTGTGGTGAGTTTTAGTATATCCGTAAAAGACATTGTTTTAATAATCTTTTAGAAAAAGAGGATTACGGTTGAACGCCTCCAACTCGGAGTCTATAATACTTTTTAATTTTAGTTTAAGTCTTATTTAATTTTTCATTAATATTAAAGGATCTAAAAAAATGTAAATGTTTTTCAAATAATTTCTGTTCGTGATCTGGTATGACTAATTCCAAATTTAATAAATTTTTACAATTATAAATCCCAAGAATTCTTAAACTCTGCAAAAAACTTGTAACATTATATCTAATTCTTGTTATTTGACATGTTAAATGCCTAGTGTAATCACTTGAAACATACGATAAACCTCTATTTGATAATCTATTTGCTATAAAAATAATATGTTTATAATTACGTAGACTATCTATTATTTTTGATATAGAACTATACTTTAGTATTTTTACACCATTATTAAGATACAGTTTTTTATCCGATGTCAACAACACAATAGGTATTTGTGGAAAGTTTCTCGACAATACCTCAGCACAATATCGCATTTGCCCAATATAACTATACCTATTTATCAACATTATACCCGTCTTAGACTCCAAAAAATTCTCCACTGTCTCTGTATTATCATCAGTATACGTCAAAGATACAGTCAAGTCTTCCACTGAATAATAATTAGCTATTCGCGGAACCATTATACATCTATCGTATGTCATACGATTATATGGAGTCGCTGTTATATGAACCGTCTTCTTTACACATTTACTCAATTTTAGTGGACACGCCCTTATTGTTTGATCAGACTCATCCAACATTAATATATAATTATTAGGCTCATACTTTCTAAAATAATTATAACGATACTTGTTATTTAATATTATCACTAAATTCTCCACAATCCCCTCCGTATTTGACGTCACAACTTGATACTTAATACCCTCCATTCTTAATCTTTGCTCATACTGTTTTAACACCAATAACGAATTCTGCACTACTAAAACTTTTTTTCTACACGCATTTTCGCGTATATATTCAATTATAGCACGCGTTTTACCACCTTGCACTTCTCCATATATTAATACATTTTTCTCAATACGATCCAACACGTATTGAGAAATCCTATCACGCAAACTATGCGCCACACTACCATCATTCGTCCATAACACTATCATATCCATAATCTCCACAGGCAAAATAGGTAAATTTACACTTCTAGACATCTGTACGTTTTCTTAGAAAACCCGTTTTTTTTTCAATTTTTTGTGGTGTGGCTGTGTGGCTGTGTGGCGCTTCATATTTCCCATTCCAACTTGTCATTTTTATATCGTCTTGATTCGTATAATCTCATAAACATCTTTTTTAATGCAGAATAATGAGGCTTTTCATCAAAATCCAAATTTCGTATGTATTTTAAAAAAATCAAAAATTCCTTACTCATACCACTACACAACTCTTCTGGTGTAGTAGCAGCTTTACGTTCTCCTACTAAACGATATTTTTCACGTTTTTCCTTGTGTTTTATTTTCTGCCATGGAAGCTTACCCTTGTACATGTAAATTAACATATACGCAACTGACTCTAAATCATCCTTTCTAGATTGCTCCCAATTCATATGACTAGCTATACTTGCGTACCGACAAGTCCCACAAAAACGACGCTTATCTGAAAATGGTAGGTGATCTCCATTTTTATTTATATATTTTTTAGATAATCCAAAATCAATACAGTATATTTTTTTACTATCATCAAAACCAGTTGTAAAATTATCTGGTTTTATATCCCTATGTATATATCCACAACTGTGAATATGCTTCATTACATCAAGTATTTTTATAGCAAGTAATGTAATTGTTTTTATACCAAATTTTTTATGCTTTGTTAACAGTGTCTCTAAACTTGGACCTAATAAATCCATAGCTATAACACGTTTGTCTTTATGTCTTACTACCTTCATATCTACAACACCATGTTCAGGATCAGCTATATCCTTATACACTCTAGCTTCTTCTAATAATGATTTTGTACCATCCCTTTCATCGTTTTTTATAGGTATCTTTAAAGCAACTAATTTACCAGTTTCTTTATGTTTCGCCTCAAATACATCTCCAAAAGAACCAGAATTTATATACTTTGTAATTCTATATTTATTTATATCAACACCAATCATATTCGTTAATTCTGTTATATTATCTAAATTACCCATTATTTTTATATTAATAATAATATTGCGCAAAATAAACACACTTGTAATAAATAACTTTTGATATTATTATTAATTACTTTTAAATTAAACTAGTATCAATATTTTGATACGTCAAAATTTCATATTAGATGAAGACTATAAGTTGTTAATTATCATGAGTACGTTATCCTTACAACGTCTTTTTATGCTCTTATTTTTAAAATAATGCGTTTTTAATTTAAAAATAAAAAATTATGATTAGTATATCACGTACTCGTATGTTAGAAGAAATAAAAACAGATAATAATTGTATAGTTAAAGCATTTGAAAACAACCCAATATCTATATTAGAAGAAGATCTAGATAATAAACGAGTATATTATTTTAAAGCATCTGATATTGGGAAAGTTTTAGATATTGTAAATATTAGAACAAGCATTGTTAATTTTGACGAAGATGAAAAGGTAGTACGTACAACGTACTCATCAAATAGTGGTAACCAAGATACTATTTTTTTAACAAGTAGAGGAGTTTATCGTTTACTTTACAGTAGTAAAAAAGAAATAGCTAAGAAATTTCGTAAATGGGCAAGTGATATATTAGATGATATAATATTCAATCAATCTAAAGAATTACAACGTCAATTAGAAGAAAAGACTGAACAATTAAAACTTCAAGAGAAAAAAATAGAAATGTTAGAAAGTAGACCAGAAACGGAAGGTTTTTTTAGGGAATCAGGATATATTTATATTATAAAAGAAACTTCTAAATTTGGAAGATATAAAATTGGTAAATCTAAAAGCCCAATAGAACGTATCAGTGGTTTAAATGTAAGTTCAAGTGAATCATCTTTAATAATAGATAAACAATTTGAAACAATTGACATGGAATGCGCTGAGAAAATTATACATTCAATATTAAAACCATATAGAATTAAAAAAAGAAACGAGTGGTTTTTTTTTAAAGATAAAATAGAACTAGATAATGCTATAAATACTATTATTAAATGTTTAGAATTTATAAAACAATATAGAAAACATGATAATTTCATTGATATAAATAATGAAGAAACAAGCGATATTTTAGAACAAGAAATTGAAACTGAAATTTCAGAAAAAGAAAAAATTGGACTTTACAAAGGGGTTTTTTGGAATAAAAGAACAAAAAAATGGAGATCTGAACTTGTAAAAGATTATAAATCTTATTTTTTAGGTTATTATAACACAGAATTAGATGGAGCTAAAGCTTATAATGATTATGCAACTTATCTCAATATAAATTATAATACAAATTATATATTAAATAAAATCAATGATTATATTCCTAATCCAAGAAATATTCCAGATGATAATAAAAAATTAGTATTAGAAAAAAAATCTTCAAAATATATCGGTGTACATTATGATAATACTAGACAACATTTTGTAACATATATGAGATTCAAACTAAAACATATTAATTTAGGTCATCACGTTGATGAATTAGAATGTGCTAAAATGTATAATCAACAAGCTTTGTATTTTAACAATAATTACGATACAAATTATACTTTAAACGAGATTGAAAATTATGTTACAGTTGAAAAAAATATATATAACGAATTGAAATCTAGTCTCATAGATAACAAGTCAAGTGTATATGTAGGTGTTGTAAAACGTGTAAATGGAAAATTCAATTCACAAATTATATTAAACAAAAAAGTTATACGATTAGGAATTTTTGAAAATGAAATTGATGCAGCTAAAGCTTATAATGAAAAAGCTAAAGAATTTAATATAAAATATAATAAAAAATATAATATAAATATTTTTAATTAAAATAATAATACTTTAACTGATACTATTATTTTAAATTAAAAAATTAGCTCGCTTTTTCTAGATTATTGTGTTTTGTAAATAAATCCGTTAATAAATTCTGTAAATTCTTCATATATAGTCCCTTGTCACATACACGACCACCTAAAAATTTAGCCCTAACATCCTCTTTTAATCCATTCCAAAAATTACTGTCTCTACCACTTAATACCTTGATTTTTTCAAATAATTCTTCTTTATCTTGCACAACATAAAAATCTAAATCACTGTTTCTCAATATACTACATGATACATTTTGAGCGTGAAAATAATATTGTGAATCATACAATGAAAAAACAGGAACTCCCATATAAAGTGCCTCGCATGTAGTTGTCGTACCCGAATAAGGAAATGTATCAATTGCAAAATCAACTTGATTATATGTCAACAAATGATCATCGTGAGAAAGTGTACAATCTAATACAATAATTCTAGATCTAACTGATTTATCGAATTTATTTATAAATTTTTGTTTTACAGACTTATTAATTAATGCTTTTGTCTTGAATATAAATCTAGTTTTTTGAAAATGTAAGAGTATGCCATTAAAATAACTTATAACTGAATCTGTAATCTTGTTTATACGATTAAAACAACCGATATTAATCCAACCATCTCTTTCTCTTGGTTTTAGAGGATGAGACTTACCTTCTCCTTTAACGTCAGGATCATAACATAAAAAACAATTGTCTAATGCTAATAAACGTTCCGTGTAAAACTCCTGAGAAACTGAAAAATCACCGTCACATATATTATCAGTTATACGATAATCCATTTTATCTAATCCAGTCGAATAAGGATAACCAATATATGTTATCTGAATAGGTGATGGTTTATTTGCAAAAATATCTAACCTATTAAACGCTGTATGACCAGCCAAATCAAAAAGAATATGTATATTATCATTATATATCATTTGACTTGCCGCACTCGCAGAATAATGTTTAATTGTCTTGAACTGCAATTGAGAATTGAATTTTTTTGTATTAATTACACATTCCGAATAACATGTAATATTAAATCTAGATGTATCAAACAGTTTCAAAAATGTACTTATAAAAAAACTTACTGGATGATCAACAAAATCACCAGAAATAATACCTATATTAATCTTTTGCGTGTTAAAAAAACTTTTGTCAAATTTAAAATCTAAATTCTGATCTACCTTGTACAAACGATTTACAAGTTTATGCTGATTATATATATAACTTTTATCTTCTAATTGGTCAAACAAATAACTCAAATTCATTATCTTATTTTGAAATGGTAAAGCAAAATTAGGGCAAACTTGTAAAGATTTATTATAATTTTCAATCGACTTGTCATTATCACCATTGTATGAATGCATATGACCCAAATTCAAATATAATTCAGACAAAAAAAACTTGGAATCAGTAGATATAAAAGATAGTTTATAATTTTTAATCGCAGTATTGTAAGCAACTTCCGCTAAATCTGTACGCCTCATTTCTGTGTAAACTACACCTAATTGATTTTGAATATCAGGATCAGATCCATCTATCTCTTGCGCTTTTAATAAATAATGTAATGCTTCCGGCCATTGTTTTATAGATCTGTAAATACATGAAATACCATTGTAATTATTTAAAATTAAACGCCTAGATTCTTCACGTTCTTTAACAGTTTTTTCATTATTATCTGACGCATTTTTGCGTTTAGAATCTTTGTCATTTGGATTGTACTTGTTTTTACTTAATGATAAACTAATTTTATAATGAATAATTGCTAATTCCAATTTATTTAACCTTTGATAAATAAAAGCCAAATTATAATGAATTGTTTCATTATCAGGACTATATAACAAAGCCTCTTGACTAAACTGCAAACAACGTTGTAAATCACTTTGAGAAAACCAACATAACTGCGTATAAATACTCACAATCTGCGCTAATGCAAAACAATCTTCAAAACGAACTCTAAGTATCATATTAAAACAACTAATAGCTTTTCTAAACAACTCTTCATTTTCAGTCGAAAACAAAATCACCCCTTTACTTCTATTTAATTCATTTTTCTTTAACAATTCTTTCGCATTTTCAATTTCAGTTTCCACAAATGATTTATACAATGTCCCTAACGTAAAATAACTTTCACAATAAATATTTTCCGGAACTCTAGGTTTACTATCAATCAATAAATAATCAGTAACCTCTAAACAATCTACAAATTTTTGTAACAAATTTATAGCATCACCTCTGTATTTTTGCACTATTTGAATATCAGTATTATCTATCGATAATGATACATATTTGTTAACTTCAAATAAAATTTTTTTATAATCTTTTAAAATTTGCTCCTTATTTATTAAATTCATTTATTAAATAAAAATTATTACTTTTAAATAAGTACTTTAAACCTTTATTTTTGATGTTACCTAATCAAGAATTCTATTTAAATTCTTTTTAGGAATTGCACATCTTTTAAGTGGAAACAAATAATTCTTTGGCTCTGTTCTAATAAAATCACATGGATTTATTTTTAAAACTGTTTTATCTAAAGAATCCGTCTTTCTATTATAACTAACAACTTTTATCCACAAATCAAAATTAAATAATTTAATATAAGATTCCGCATCCCTATATTTATCATTAGAAATTAGCATACATTGATTTGTTTTTTGAAACATGTAAAAAAAATACTGACATAAAAAATCATCCTTGTTTTTATCCAAAATCTTATTTTTAAACTTGTCTGGTATAATAACAAATTTAATATCAAAATTATAATGTGTTTTTATAATATTATCTAATACCACATCATAATCATTTAAACCCTTCATTATAAAATAAAATTTACTATTAGGTTTTATACCAGTATATGCTATATACCTTGTAAAAAACAACTTGAAAAAATCACATGTATCTTGATTTTTTGTAACGTGTTTTACACTGTGAAAATCGATATTTTGACGCTTATACTTAATTTCTCTAAAATCTGAAAAAATATTAAAAAAATCAATAATGTATATAGTTGGATTTTTTAGATTTTTAGCGATACTATTCATTAAAAATATATAAAACTTCTTTTTTAAATACGTTACTTTTAAAAAAAATTATTTACTTAAACATCTCAAAAATAGAATTAGATTTTTGTTTTTGCTCTTCCTGTTTTTCCTGTTCATTTTGCAACCTTTGAAGGTATTTTAATAAATGCATACCAACTAAACGTATATTTGGTATTCTATATTCTTGACCTAAATAAATTCCAAATGTCAATACAAATAACGAATACAACATTTTTAACTGTACGTATACTTTA
>Ga0208811_1000289_pt1 | contig 14138 bp, 11 predicted proteins | sample Colrivmet1561A02_FD_187681 | JGI IMG/M metagenome (GOLD analysis project Ga0208811, IMG submission 187681) | Estuarine microbial communities from the Columbia River estuary - metaG 1561A-02 (SPAdes) (version 2) | ecosystem: Environmental > Aquatic > Marine > Intertidal zone > Estuary | place... | reverse complement strand
GGTGGTGTTTGTGAGCCATCTTGGGGGTGTTCTGGTGTTTTTGGGTTGGGTTGTAAACACCCCCTGAGAATTGCACTCAGCTGGACCAAAAAAACGGCACTATCCCAGCCGCACCGGCCCAGGCTGGCCAGCCGATCGCCACCGCCCGCCCCGCGACGGGTTTCCCCAGGCCTTCGGAACTATTCGACAACTGGGCCGGCGTCGGCCTGCTCATCGCGCTGGGCGTCATCGCCGTGCTGCTCCTGCGCAAGCGCGGCTGAGACCTTCAACCTATGCCCTTGGCCATGCGTTCCTTCAGCCAAGCGAGGCCGCCAGCCTCATCGCCGAAGACGCCATAGAGCTAGGCTTCGAAGGCTTCGTCGAGGACATGGGAGAACAAGCCTGTGGGCTTATGGCCCATGGGGATGCGCGCGTGCAGGACCGTAGCCGGATCGGCGCGATGGATCGTGCCCGTGACGCACTGGAAATTCTCCAGCGTCCGGGCGAGAATCGCCTGCCAGCCAGACTGGCCGACAAGAAGTTCGGAGATACCGGAGACGGCTTGCGCCATGGCAAGAGGGGCTATATGCACCGTATAATCAGGCTAACCTAATCAGGTCGGAAATCAAATGGGAGAGGCGACGCCCAACCGGTACATAAAATTTTCCGCCCATAAAAGTGCGTTCAACTGAAGCAAAAAAGCGGGACTATCTCATGTTCAAACGGTCTTTAGCACCCACCAATCGACTTCGAGGAATTGGCGGTAATTATCATGCAAATCCCTACCACAGTTCACCTCAAGATATCTGGATGGAAGCGTTCGATCTCCCCAATGATGAATTCAGCGAATGCAATGCCCTGTAAACCATGGGGATTTGAACACGGCTGCCTGTGAAGGTTAACCTTCAGGTTTCGCAGACTCTGCGCCGAGATGAAATCGAGAGGAAGCTGCCCCTTCCGATATCCTTTGAAAACACTACAAGCCCACTCAAAGCTGTCATCACTGCTTTGCGGGGAATCAAAATGTCCGTCACGTCCGAATCGCAGCCACGTCTGGAGCGGCTCACCGTCAAGATGCAACGCTAGGAAGTCCTCGAAATTGTGGAATGAGAAATGAAAGTCTGGGAGGCTCATACCTTTGATCGCGTAACGCCTCGAGCAACCAGCGTCGTCACGGTGGTATAGGTCGAAATCGGCCCATATGTTAACCTTGGAGTTCCGATTCTCCTTCTTGGCCTTAAGGTAGCATTTCTCGAGCGCCCCGTAAGAACCATTCCCAGCCACGTAATCATCCTTGGTGAAGAATTGGAGCGGCACAGTCCAGGCACCATGAGCCGTCGGAAGCTTTTCGAGAAAGGCCTGTAAGCTCTTAATATAAGCCCGCTCCGAGTACCCCTCGCAGACGAAAATATGTCGGACGGACGACACGGTTGTCAGAGAGCCGGATGGGGTATCCCGGAGTATAGGCCGTCCAGATACTGCTTGCGGAAGTTAGTGACGTTACGAATGTCCTCCCCCTCATCGCGGATGTCCACGAGCCGGCGGGTAATCGTACCGTTAGCTAAGGTCTTGCGCATCAGCGAGACCTCTGAGAGGCGCAGGATGGAATCATCCAGGATGTCGGTGTTATGCGTACTGAAGACGAGCTGGGCCCCATTGGGATTGCGGCTCCTCTTCTTGAACAACATGACGATCTCGCGCATCAGCAACGGATGAAGTGAGCACTCCAACTCATCGATGATCAGCAATCCTCCGACATTGAGGGCATGCAGAACCAACCCCATCAGGCCGACTAACCGTATAGTCCCGGCCGACTCATGCTTATCGAAATCGAACGAGAGCACGTTACCGTCGACGTCCTTATGCTTACTAATGGTATGGAACGAATGACGGGTACCGGCCTGCGCGTTAATGTGCACGAAAGCTCCGAATTGGAACGGTTCATTTTGCCCCACCTCCTTCTTCAGAATGTCCAGGCCATGAACATCGATATCGAGCCTTCGAACCACGTCGGCGATCTCCTGAAGGGCGGCATTTCCGTCGCCGTTGAGGGAAGATGCCAAGATATTAACCGCGATAATTGGGTGTATCCCTTGAGGGTTACTATCAAGGTAGTTCAATTTGCTAATGTAGCCGAAAGCCGCATTCAGGTCGGCGCTCAATCCTGAATAGGAGGGGCCGATTCGGCTGAGAAAAGGTCGCTTCTGTCTTCCCTCGCCATCAGAACATTCTACGCGAATGATATCAGTCAGTTTTTCCAAGGTGTATGCGGCCGACAGCAGGCCAGGCGAGAATACAGGATTCATCTGATGAATGCCGAAAACGACTTCGCCATCCTTGCTTAACGATTCCTCTTTGATCTCGGAGGCGTTGAAGACGAGACGGTAGATAAAGCTACTTTTACCGTTCACGAAAGTGAGTTCGAAGGTCGTGTCCTCAAACTTTCGGTTCAGCATGTTTGGGTCGAAATGTGCCTGGAGATTCGAATCGCCCCTAACCAATCCTCCTAGCGAATTAAATGCCTTAAGGATGTTGGTCTTTCCCGATGCGTTAGCACCGAAGAAAGCCATGCAGGGAACTAGGCGATGCTTTCCGGGAGCGTCAAAAAAGGGCATGATTTCCTGCTCCTTGTAACGGTTAGGGGCCTTGCCCTCGCCAAAAGTGAAGTCCAAGCGGAGCTCCAAGATGGACCTAAAATTCCTGATTAAAAATGAGGACAGCATGGAATAAGGACTGATTTGTGCTTTTTTGGCAGCCTAACCATAGCGGTCAACACAATATAAACAAAAAAACTGTTCATAATAGACATTGGAACTAGATTAATTGGGCCTCAAAGATTCCGAAAATCCAACACCATCAGGCACTGATACTCGGCAGCCCGTTGATTGCCGAAGTAATGGCGCCCCAATCATCATGGGAATAGATCCGGTGAACGTTGGCGTTCGCATGACCGACCATGCGCATGCGGACATTCTCTGCGATCTGTCGGCTCTCCAGGTTGGTGACCATGGTATGCCTGAAACTATGGAAGCTCTTACCCGGCACCTTGTTCTTCCCGCGCTTGGTATAGCAGGGGTCGACGCCCGCCTTGGCCATTATGCCGATAAAGGCTTGGCTAAGGCCGCAGCGACCTCCGGGAAGGGCTTTGCTCATGGAGGGCAGCACAGGGGCCTTGGGGTTGCCGGCGGCCGTCGTACGATAAGTAAGGAGCCAGGCCTTGAGATCAGGGTGAAGGGGTAGTTTCACGAAGCTATTTTCGGCCTTACGCAGCTTGCGCTGGGTATAGGCTATGAACGGGTCCGCAGCGTCCAGGTCGATGTTCTCCCAAGCAAGGTCGCAGATATCCCCCATCCGGGCGCCGGTATAGAAGGCCAGGAGGCAGAGGGTCTTCCATTCCGTACCGGGACAGGCCTTCAAGATCGCCTCCACCTCATCCAGGGTAAAGGGCTTCTTTACCTCCGACTGAGCCAGCGGGATGTCCACCGTCGCCACTGGATTGAGGGTGCATACCCCTTCGCGCATGGCCCGGTTGAAAACGGCAAACAGGACCCGGATGTCTAGTTTGACCGTGCCCGGGCGGCTCCCCTCCCCCATGCGCTTGGCTATATAGGTCTGAACGTCCTGAGGCTTAACCTTCTGGATGCTCGCGTTGGCCTTGGCCCCTAGGTGAGCCAAGAAATACCTTACAGTCTTATCATAAGATCTGACCGTAGCCTCGGTGCTCTTCGTGCCCTTGGCCTCGAGGAACTGCTGCATGTAGGCGCGAGTCGAGACGAACTCGAGCTCCTTGCCAGTGACGCGCTTGTGCATGTCGGCCGCGTTCCTGGTCACCGCAGCCGCGGCGAGTTCTCCGTCGACGACAGCCAGGCGGGCGTCGCGCTCGAACTGAACCGCGACCTGCGTGGCCTTATCTTTTGCGATCATCCCGGTGCTGCGAGAAACCCACTTTCCATCCGAGGCGCGGAAGCGCGCGTACCAAACTTTGGAACGCTTAAGCTGACGATACATGTGCATGACTAAACTGCTCTTCGATTCAGAATGCCTTGCGATCGTTTCGTCGCAAGAGGAACTCTAACAAATTCTCTAACAAATCACTGATGATTTCTGTGTGTATAGACTCAATACAGACAACATTGATGCCACTATTGACGTAGCAAAAATCCGAGGGTTCGAATCCCTCCCTCTCCGCCAGTTAGGACTTAGCCGACAGACTTGCCTTAACGGTAAGCCTGATAGGCCCGTTTCAGCCCACTGGAGGGATGAGAACCCGAGGGTTCGGTGAAGGCCGTAGGCCGAACAGACGATGCCGAAGGCAACGGGCCGGAGGCCTGAAGCGCAGCGCAATCAATCCCTCCCTCTCCGCCTGCTAGACAAGCCGCTTAGCCCTACGCCCTGGGGTAGGGCTTGAGCTGAGGCCAGAGACACCGACCAACAACAGTTTCAGAGACCCTAAACTGTGATTAAATCTCGGCTTCTTGACATAAGTGAGCATTCACTCATATATATATCCATGTCTAAAACTCGCCCATCCACCTCAGGACTAGGCCGTCCAGCCAACCCTCAAGCACGTGCACGGCGTAGGCATCAGATTCTCAATGGCGCCCGCAAATGCTTCCAACGGAGAGGATTCCATGCCTCCACGACGACCGAAATCAGCGTCGAGGCAGGCGTAGGTGTCGCTAATCTCTACCAATACTTCCCCACCAAGGATGATCTGGTGAAGGCACTGATCGAAGAAGATCTTAGCAAAGATCTCGCTCTCGTTGAGCTGGTCGACCAAGCGGCGACGATGCGGGAAGGGCTGGAGCATGTCACCAGGCTTCTTGCGAGCGATCCCACCTTGATCGAAACGACCCGCTTGCATCTGGAAATCCACGCAGAAGCCGCCCGCAACCGGGAGCTTGCGACTGTGGTCGAAGCAAGCAACGCACGCATATTGGCTGCGATGAGCAACCTCGTCGTACGCCGCCAGCGTGAAGGAGAAGTCAGGGCTGACGCCGATCCGGTCATGGTGGCCAGTCTCATCATCGCGCTCTTCGATGGCCTCTACGGTCAGCTTGTCTTCGGCTCGGTTGACGCAGGAACACTGACCCGCGCTGCGAACAAGATGATCATCGACGCGTTCACGTCCTAGCCACGAACCGGCCAGCCGTTGACGACCTGACCGCACACCTATGCGAAGGCATTTTTCCGGATACAGACATGAATGAATCCTCACTGAAGAGCCTAGGCCCAATCCTCGCCTGCTTATGCGCTTGCGCCGCATCCGGGGAGACCACGGTCAACAACCAGCCCCACACCGTGCTGGTCGCCCCGGTAACCTCGCCTGATAGGAGTGGCGGGATTGCGATCGGCTTAGTACGCACCGAGGGAGCGACGGTGATCGCGAACGAACAGGGCGGGCAGGTCGCCGTGCTGCTTGTCGACGTCGGTGATCGGGTGGCGAAAGGCCAGGTCCTCGCCGAGCTCGATGCTAGGGTCGCGCAGCTACGTCTGCGTCAGGTCGAGGCCGAAGCGCGCCAGGCCGACGCAGCGGCCGATCTGCGGTCACGCCATGCGCGGCGGACCGCAGCGCTCCATGCCGAGGCCTCAGCGACCGATGCCGAGCTTGAGGTCGCCCGAAGCGAAGCCAGCGCCGCGGAGGCAACCCGCGATGCGGCGAACGCGGCATTGGCGATGGCCCGTCACCATGCGACGCAGTGCGTACTGCGAGCCCCGGTCGCAGGGGTGATTGCCGAGCGCACCGCCAGGCTAGGCGCGGTGCTCGCGCCGGGCGAGGCCGCTTTCGCCATCGAGATCCTCGACGCCCGCCGCATCGACGCCGTCCTGCCCGAGAGTTCAGCACGGCAGCTTCAACCTGGGGCGCGCCTCGCCTTCCGCTACCCAGGCGGCACGGGCGAGGCCCGTCTGACCGGAATCAGCATCCGCTCGACCGGCGCCGGAAGCGGACGAAAAGCCGTGCTCACCGTGATATCAGGCGCACCCGCCCCCGGTATGGCCGTCGAGTTGGCCGTACCAAGCGATACCGGTGTCGGCAAGGGAGTTTGCGTGCCGCTAACCGCGGTCAGGCAGCAACGCAGCGACAGCCGGTCGGTGCTGGTGGTGGGCGACGACAACCGCCTGCGCGTCGTCCCCGTAAGCCTTGTCGCGATCATGGGATCATCGGCGCTGGTCGATGGTCGGCTGACTCCGGGCGATCTCGTCGTCGCGTCCGGGGGCGAGTTCCTCGAACCAGGTCTGCTGGTACGCCCACACCGCTCCCGGCGCTGATCTTTCTCGTCCGCATCGCCCGAGCCCCCATGTCAATCACCTCAGCGGCGCTGCGCCGCAACCGGTTCACCCTCGTCGCGGCTGTCGCGCTGTTCCTTTCCGGATTAACCACGCTACACGATTTTCCCGCCACCGAAGAACCTTTCATCGAGACGCGATTCGCCACGGTCGAGGCTTATCTCCCAGGCGCCACCAGCGAGCGGACCGAGCAGCTTCTAGCACGCCCGACCGAGGAGAAAGTACGGGAGATCGCCGAGGTAAAGACCATCGAAACCGTCGTACGTCCCGGATCGGTGACCCTCTCGATCAAGCTGCATGACGGCACCGACGCCGACCGGCTTCCCGCTATCTGGCAGAAGCTCCGCACCAAGCTTGGCGAAGCAAGGCAGGCCCTGCCCGGCGGCACCAGTGACTACGTGATCAACGATGAATTCGCCCGCATCGCGGTTCGCAGCCTAGCGCTGACGGGCAAGGGCTACAGCGCAGGACAGCTGCAGGATTGGGCCAAGTTCACGCGTGAGCGACTTCAGTCGGTTGACGGGGTCGAGCGTATCTCACTCCACGGGGTGCGAGAAGAACGTGTGTATGTCGACCTCGACCCACAACGCCTCGTCGCAGCGGAGCTTTCATGGGAGGCGATCGCAGACCAGCTGACAAGGCGCAACGTCATCGCCCCCGCGGGCGAGATCGATGCCGGACCGCGCCTGCTGGCGATCGAGCCCACCGGAGACCTGACCGATGAGGCCGCGCTAGCCGCGGTGCCGATAGCCCTCCCCGGCGGAGGTAACGTACCGCTCGGCGCGCTTGGGGACGTCACCCGGCGTCCGGCCGACCCGCCGCTGACCGCCGCGCTGGTCAATGGCGAGGCCGCGGTCGTGCTCGGCGTCTCCATGCGCGACGGTCTGAACGTGCTCTCCTTCGCGGGCCGTCTGGACACCGCCATCGCCGAGGTATCAGCCGACCTGCCCGCGGGCATGAAACTGACCACGCTCACCGACCAATCCACAGTGGTAGCCGCCGACCTCACCAAGGTGGGCCGGATCTTCCTCGAAACGGTAGTGGTGGTGATGCTGGTGGTGGTGCTTTTCCTTGGCTGGCGAGCGGGCCTGGTAACGGGGGTGATCGTGCCGCTCACCGTGATGGGTACGCTGGTCATCATGCGCCTGCTAGGTATCGAGCTCCATATGGTCTCCATCGCCGCGGTGATCATCTCACTCGGCCTGTTCGTCGACAACGGAATCGTGGTGGTCGAAGAGTATCAACGCCTCCTGGCCACGGGAGCAGCGCCGCGCGAGGCGGCCATAGCCGCGGGCGACGCCATGGCCGCCCCGCTGCTCACCTCGAGCCTGGCGATCGCACTCGCCTTCGTGCCGCTTGCGGCGGGGGGCAGTGAAACCGCCGAATACATGAGCAGTCTTGCGATCGTGCTGGCGGTGACCCTGCTGCTCTCGCTGCTTCTCGCGCTGACCGTGATCCCGCTGATGGCGATGCGCTTTGCCGGGGCCCATGATACCGATACCGAAGGGCAAAGCGGCTGGATGACGACGGTGCGGAACTGGTATGCGCTCAAGGTGCGCTACGTGGTGACGCGGGCGCGCTTCGTCGCGGGTGCGATGGTCGGTCTGCTCGCACTTTCGCTGGGCCTGTTCGTGACGATTCCTACGCAACTCCTGTCGGAGTCCGCCCGCCCCCAGGTGCAGGTACCGATCATGCTCGCACCCGGCGCCTCGACCCGCGCCACCTCGGAACTTGCCCGTGGCATCTCGGAGAAGCTCGCCGATCGCACGGTCTTTCCCGAGATCGAAAGCAACGTGATCTACGTCAACGACGGGGGGCCGCGCTTCATCCTCGGCCTCAACCCGCCGTCGCCTGCGCCGCATCGCGCCTACGGCATCGTCAATCTCACCAAGGAAGCCGATGCGGAAGTCGTGGTCGCACGGCTGCGCACGAAGCTGGCCGACAGCTTCCCCGATGCCAGAATCGAACCGAAGCGTTTCTCGCTGGGCGTATCGGAGGCAGGCACGGCCACCTTCCGACTGACCGGTCCCGATCGCGCCGAAATTGCGCGCGCCGCCGAAGCCCTGCGTACAGCCCTCGCCAGCCTGCCGAACGTCAAGGGCGTACGCGACGATGGCGAGGGACGGATAGTTCGCCTGGTCGTCGATATCGATCAGGCCGCGGCCCTCGCCACCGGCGTCAGCTCGGCGGCGGTCTCCCGCTCGCTGGATAACGCCATGAGCGGCCTTCCGGTCACGACCCTCCGGCAAGGCGATGCGCAGGTGCCGGTGGTGCTGCGCGCCCCGACGGAAGACCGCATGCTACCTGAACGGATCGGAGCATTACCCGTGTTCGGTCCGCGGGGCGCAGTGACACTGCACGAGATCGCGGAGATCCGCCTCGCCGACCAGCCCAGCGTGCTGCTGCGCCGCGACCAGAGCCCGGTCATCACGGTCAGCGCGAAAGCCGAAGGGATGACCTCGCAGCAGATCGCCGACCTGGCGAAGCCGGCGCTCGACGACCTCAGGCTTGCGCCCGGCCACCGGGTTGAGCTCGGCGGCGAGATAGAAGAGAGCAAGGAGGCCAATGCCGGGATTGAGGGCTATTTCCCGTTCGCGCTGCTCGGCATGGCCGGGCTGTTCCTATGGCAATTCGGCTCGATCAGGAAGACGGCGATCATCATGGCCTCGGTACCCTTCGTGATGATCGGAGCCACGGCGGGCCTGAAGATCACCGGCGAGACCCTGACTTTCACGGCCACCTTAGGCCTGCTCGCGCTCTCCGGGATCATCGTCAATAATGCCGTGCTTCTGCTCGGACGAGTGCAGGAAGAACAAGACGCCGGCCTCAGCCTGGAGGACGCCGTGGCGAGAGCCGCCGAAATCCGCCTACGCCCGATCGTGATGACCAAGCTGACCTGCATCACCGGGCTCACCCCGTTGTTCCTGTTCGGCGGAGCGCTGTGGCGACCGATGGCGGCGGCGATGATCGGCGGCCTGGCGCTCGGCACGCTCATCACCTTGGTGCTCATTCCGGCGCTCTACGCCCTGCTGTTCCGGGAAAGGCGGACTGCGGCGGCGTCCTGATCGCACTTTCCTCCCAGACACCATTCCGATGACCGACCTGCTTCACCTGCCCGCCCTAGCCCTTGCCGCCACCGCGCTTGCCGGATGCGCCGGATCGCCACCACCCATGCCTGCGCCACACGTGACGGAAGCGCAGTGGTCGGCGGACGACCCCAACCTGACCAACGGCGCGGCGCGGCTCGGCTGGTGGCGTGAATTCGGTTCGGCCGACCTGGATGCGGCGGTGGACCGTGCGCTCGGCGCCAACCGGGAAATCGCCGCAGCCGAGGCCAACCTACGCGTTGCCAGGGCGCTTGCGGGCGAATCTCGGCGTACGAGCGGCGGCGTAGCAGCCGGCTTGACACGCCTTCGCGAGTCCTCCCAGTCGCAGCCTCCCATCTTCATCACGCCCGAGCCTTTCCCAAACCAGACGATGGCAAACGTCGGCGTAGATTTCGCCTGGGAACTAGACCTTGCCGGGGGCGAGGCAAGCATGGCCCGCGCGGAGCAAGCAGACTCCGATGCGGCGCTATGGGAACGACGTCAGACAGAGGCGGCCATCGTCGCCCAAGTGGTGCAATCATGGCTCGATCTCGCCCGGGAACAGGCGAACGGAGACCTGCTGCGTCGGCGTATCGCGGCCACCGACGCCATGCTGGCGATCGGCCGGAAACGAATCGCGCTCGGCGGGGCGCTGGCGAGCGAACTCGCCCAGCTCGAACAGCTACGCGCCGGGCTGGCAGGCAGGCTGTCGCTCGTCGAACATGCGGCCCGAAACGCCACACGCCGAATCGCGGTGCTCACCGGTCAGGATCCCGTGGCGCTCTCCTTGAAAGGCGGGTCTGTCACCGCACGAAAAATCAAGACTCCCACGAGGTTGACGGCCCACGACCCACGGATCCTGCTTCGCCTTCGTCCCGACGTGCAGGCCGCCGAAGCCAGGCTGCTCGCCGCTTTCGAACGCGCGGGAGGTTCGCGTGCAGCGCTGTATCCAAGCCTGTCACTGGGGGCGGGGACCAGTCTGGTCGCCGCGCCAAGATCGCTGGACGAAAGGGGGGCGTTCCGTTTCTACATCGGGCCCTCGATCAACTGGGGGATCTTCAACCTCGGCCAGGTCCGCGCCCGCATCCGCGCCGCCGATGCCGCGAGCGAGGCGGCAGCGGCGCGATGGCAGAACAGCCTGCTCGTCGCGCTCGAGGAAGCCGATGGGGCGATCGACCTGTGGCTTAGCACCCGTGCGGCGGCGGCGCAGCTACGCGTGGCGCAGGAGTCGGCGGTCGCTGCATCGGCCGCCATCCGCGCGCGCGGACGAGCCGGCACGGCCGGCGCCTTCGAGTTAGCCGAAGCAGAAGTGACCCTGCTTGCCGCTGAAGCCGACCTCATGATGGCAGAGGCCGCACAACGAGAAGCCTGGGCCAGGGCCAACCTTGCCTTAGGAGCTGGCTGGCAACCTGAGAAAAACCCAGAAAAGACCGCCGGCAGGTAGGGTCAGCACTGCGTGCTGACCTAGCTAGGTCGCCACGCAGTGACGACCCTACCCAAGCCCTTCAGATCGCCACCAGGAGGAAGGTCAGGGCGAGTTTGTATCGCAGACGAAGCTTGGAGACGAAGACGGCCCCGATGAGGCCGATGGAGATGCCGCTGAGATAGTGATTCCAGAAGAATCCGAAGCCTTCATCGGCGCCCTCGAACTTCGACATGACCCAGAACCGGATCGGCAAGGCGCACATGATGACGATGAAGTAGCCGGCGATCTCGCGCCGGAGACGACGTTTGAAATCAGAGGTCTGGCTATTTGGCATTTTCGTAAGGTTTCTCGGCCGGGACGACCACGGGGGCGATGACGGACTTCCAGACGGCGTAACCGGCGGGGAGCATATGGATGTCACCGGGGATGAAGCATTCGGCCTTGGGCTGGCCGTCGGCGCCGATGAGCGGCTCGGTGATGTCGATGAACTTCATCCACGGCTGTGTGGCGCACTCCTTGGCGAGCAGTTCATTCGTCTTACGGAGTTCGGCGATCTTGAGGAAGCGCTTACCAGGGCTGGGCACGACGCCGAGCACGTAAAGACGTGTCTGCGGCAAGGCGGCGTGGAGCTTGCTGGAGAGCTTCCGGAAATTCGCCAGGACAGTCTCCGGCTTGGCGCCGGCGTTGATGTCATTACTGCCTTCGTAAAGGATCACCGCGCGCGGCTTGAACGGGATGGCGAGGTTATCGACGAAATGATCGGCGGCCTGATTCATCCGGCTGCCACCGATGCCGTAGTTATGGACGGTCAGCGGCGCCAGGTCGGTCTTCACGCTCTTCCAGAACTGCATGTGCGAGCTGCCGAGACAGATGATGCCACCGGGCGCCGGCGGAGCCTTCTGCGCCCCAGCCAGGACCCTCTGATATAGGGCCATGACCTTCGCGGACGTGGACTTGTCCGTCAGGACCTCGTCGGCCGCGAAGACAGCGGACGTCGTCAGGATGAGCGCGCAGAGCAGACGCAGGGGCATGCCGTTTACTTAGCCTCTTTGACCTTCTTTGTCTTCTTCTTTTTCTCTTCCTTGTTACCGCTCCGGCCGGAGCCGTCACCGACTTCGTCCTTGTAGCCAGCCCCGGGGTTCAGGCCGGTCAAAGCGGCCGCCAGGCGGGCCCGGGCGGCCAAGGCGGCCTCGTCCTTGGTGTCGGCCGCGACGGCGACCTCCTTGAACGGAGCGTCCTTCATGTCGTAAAGGGTGCCGGACTGGTCGAGCTTCCAGCCCGCCTCGCGAACATAGTAGTTGTTGCTGAGCTGGCAGTAGGCCCAGGTGCGCGGCGACTTCGTATCACCCTTGAATTGGGAGACCAGGCTACGACCATCGATCACGCGTCCGGTCGGCAGCGGCGCACCGGCGAGTTCGGCGAAGGTGGGCAGGAGGTCGCTGGCGTCGGCGACGTTAGCATTCACCTTACCAGAAGGCATCACGCCGGGCCAGGCGGCGAAGAACGGGACGAGGCCGCCGCCTTCCTTCATGGAACCCTTCTCTCCTTCGATCCGTCGTCCACCGATCGTGGCGTCAACCGCGGCCGACTTAGTGCTGCCATTGTCGCCCATGAAGACGATCAGGGTGTTCTCGCGGAGCTTGAGGCGTTCGAGTTCGGCTACGAGCTTACCGACGAGCTTATCCATATAAGCGATGTTATCAGCGAGCAGACGTTGCGCGCGTTGGTTATTCGACTCTCCCTTCGGGGCAGGGGAACTATCCGGTGTCGGCAGGATTTCGCCGTGCACATGGGACAGCGAGTAATACAGGAAGAACGGGCCCGCCTTATGCGCCTCGAGCCAGGCGGTCGCGTCCTTGTGCAGCAGGTCAGGGATATACTCCTCGTCCTTCACCTTGATGGTCTTGCCATCGAGCACGTAGGTATCGGGGTCGCCGCGGACTTCGCCGCCTTCGGACATCGGCTTGGCGACCGTGCTGTTCCAATACATGCCGCTGCCCTTGTAATAGAGTTCATGGTCGAAACCCCAGTCCGAAGGATCACCGGACGGCGTCAACTGACCCCACTTGCCGATCAGCGCGCTCGCGTAGCCGGCCTGTTTCAGGACGGTCGGGATCATGACCTCGGCCTTCTCGCCGGTACGGATGATGGTCTTGCACGCGTCCTGCGTGACCGCGCCGGAGCGGAAACCATAGCGTCCGGTCAGGATGAGGGCACGCGACGGGCCGCAGAGCGGGGCGGTGTAGAAACGGGTGAAGCGCACGCCGCTGTTCGCGAGGGCGTCGATGTTCGGGGTCTTGTAACGGTCGGACCCGTTACAGCCCAGCTCGGCGAAACCGAGGTCGTCAGCCAGGATATAGACGATGTTCGGCTTCGGGGCCGCGGAGGCGCCCAAGCAGACCAAGGTCAGAAGCAGTGAAAGGAGGACGCGCATGAGGTTACTTATGAAACCCCGGGGAGGCCAAAAGTTTGCCCATAAAACGATGTTTCCATGCCTAAGCCCGGCCTCCATGGTCACCCCCATGCGCCCCACCCTCCTCGCCCTGCTCGCCTGCGCCACCGCGATGGCCGCCGACATCAAGGTGACACCGAACGAAGCCGTCGACGTCGCCCAGGAGGGCAAGGTCGTCGCCCGCTTCATGATGTCCCACGACGTCAGCACTCCGGCCAAGCGCTTGGATAACTACAAGCCCTACCTCCACGTCTTCGACCCCAGCGGCGCCCTGCGCCTGACCAAGGGCCCGGGCTTCAACTTCACCCACCACCGCGGCATCATGCTCGGGTTCGCGAAGATCACGGTCGACGGCAAGACCTTCGACCGCTGGCACATGACCAAGGGCGACCAAGTCGTCACCGCCGTCCAGCCGACGGCCGACGGTTTCATCGCCGCCATCGACTGGCAGGGCGCCACGGCCCAGGACAAGCCGATCCTCACCGAGCAACGCGCCTTCACGTTCACGAAGCCCGCCGCGCCCTTCTACGTCGGCATCGAGATGAAGAGCACGCTCAAGCCCGACCACGGCGAAGCCAAGATCGACGGCGACCCCGAGCACGCCGGTGCGCAGTTCCGTCCGTCCGAGAAAATCGACGGCACGAAGACCACCTACGTCTATCCGGGCAAGGACGTCCTGATTCACAAGGTCCGCGACCTCACCTGGGTCGCCGAGATCTTCACGGTCGAAGGCAAGACCTTCACGGCCCTGCTCCTGAACCATCCGTCGAATCCGAAGGAAACGGCCTTCTCGGCCTATCGCGACTACGGCCGCTTCGGCGCCTTCCCGAAGGGCGTGGCGACGCCGGAAGCCCCTTTCAAACTGCACTACAAGTGGCTGATCGCCGAAGGTGACGTGCGCGACGCC
>Ga0208811_1000286_pt1 | contig 14208 bp, 7 predicted proteins | sample Colrivmet1561A02_FD_187681 | JGI IMG/M metagenome (GOLD analysis project Ga0208811, IMG submission 187681) | Estuarine microbial communities from the Columbia River estuary - metaG 1561A-02 (SPAdes) (version 2) | ecosystem: Environmental > Aquatic > Marine > Intertidal zone > Estuary | place... | reverse complement strand
CGGCCGGTGCTGTAAGAGAGCAGGGAGCGGATCAGGTGGCGGGTGAACATCTCGTCACGCTTGTCGTGCAGGATGTCGCGGAAGCCGGCGAAGTCCTGGTACTTTTCGCCGGAGGCGAATTCGCCGGTGGTGTCGATCTTCGGCGCCGCGCCTTTCTTCGGCTTCGGGTAGGTGACGCGCCAGCGCCCGACCGGGTCGAAGGACTCCAGGCTGAAGCCGAACGGGTCGATCTTGCGATGACACTCGGCGCAGGCGCGGTCGGTGCTGTGCTTGGCGAGGCGCTCGCGGATCGTAGTCGTGCCGCTGACGTCGGGTTCGATGGCGGGCACGACGTCCGGCGGAGGCGGCGGCTTGATGCCGAGGATGTTCTCGCTGACCCAGGCGCCGCGGGTGACGGGGGAGGTCTCGACGCCGTTGGCGCTGACCGTCAGCACGGCCGCCATGCCGAGCAGGCCGCCTCGGTGAGGGTCGCCCTTGAGGCTGACCTTCTGGAAGCCGTCGGCCAGCCGGAGGGTCTTCTGCTCGGGCAAGTCGTAGAGCTTGGCCAGCTTCTTATCGATGAAGCTGTAATCCGCATGCAGGAACTGGGTCACCGGCCGGTTTTCCTTGAGCATGTCGCGGAAGAACAGGCGCGCCTCGGTCTTCATCGAGGTCGGCAGGTCTTCGGCGTAGAAGGCGCGATTGGTCTCGCGAGGGGGCGGCATGCCGCCGAGCTCGCGCAGATTGAGCCAGCTATCGAGGAAGCCGTTGACGAAGCCGTTGACGCGTTCATCGGCCAGCAGGCGGTCGATTTCTTTCTTCAGTTCCTCATCGCCGGAGAGTTTGCCCGACGCCGCGGAGGCGGACAGGCCCTCGTCGGGCGGCGCAGCCCACAGGGCGTAGGAGAGGCGAGTGGCAAGGTCGTGAGGCTGCAGGGGTCGGACGCCCTCCTTGGTGACCTCGCTCAGGTAGAGGAAGGAAGGCGAGCAGAGGATGAGTTTGATCGCGTCGAGCGCCGCCTGTCGCGGGGTGGCTTTTTCGGCGAGCCGCTTCTCGACCATCTTGCGGATCGGCGCGCGGTCGGTGTCCTGCAGCGGGCGTCGGTAGGCTTTCGCCGCGAAGGTGAAAAGCTGGTCGAGCGCGCGGTCAGGCTGGAAGCCCTTTTCGCCGAAGAGCGCGACTTCCTCGGCGCCGCCCGCCGGCTCGGCAACGGGGCCCTGGATGACGATGTCGCTGATGCGGATGTGCGGCAGCTTGCCTTCCTTGAGGATGTGCGCGCGACCGACGCCCGAGGAGCCGACCGGCGTCGAGAATTCTTTCTCGTAACGCTTGTTGATCGTGATCACCGAGGCGCGAGATTCATAAGGGCCGTTCGGGAAGATGAAGCGCGGAGTCTGGCCGGCCTCGAGCCAGACGCGGAACTTCAGCCGGGTCGGCGTGTTGTCGGGCACCACGCTGCTGGCGAGCAACGGCTCGATGGCCTGCGGATAATGGATATGCCCCTTCGTGACGTCGCCGGGCACCACGCCGAGGATGAACGGCTCCGAGAGGTCGATGCCGAAGATGGCGGGGTCGTAATGCGTGTCGCGATGCATCGCCGTCGCCTCGACCTCGAGGTCGTAGAGGCCGGAGACCGGCACGCCTTTCTTGAAGTCCTCGATATGGCCGTAGCCGCCCTGGCGGGTGTCGGTGTTCGGCTGTTCGTAGAGGTTGAGGTAACGGAAGTTGAAAGCGCTCTTGTGCGAGCCCTGAAGCTCCTCGTACTGGACGAAGTTCTTGTTGAAATGCCAGGTCTGCGTCGCGGTGATCGGCTTGCCGAGGCGGGTCTCGACGAGCCGGTTGGCGGACTGGAAGTACTGGTCGACCAGGAAGCCGGAAGTCACCAGCGACTGACCGATCGTGTCCAGGTGGCGGGCGGTCTTTTCCTTGGGGAAGTCGGCGGTCAGTCCCAGGGTGTCGACCCGGCGACCGAAAAGGGTGGCGAGCGTGTTCTCGTATTCGCGGTTGGAGAGCCGGCGCAGGACCGTGCGCGAACCGGTGCTCTGCAGCGAAGCCTGGGCCGCCGCGGTGCCGGCACGCAGGGCACGGATCGCCGCAAGGCGTTCCTCGTCGGTGGGCTGTTCGGCCTTCTTCGGCGGCATCTCGCGCAGCGTCAGTTGGTCGATGATGTCGCGGGCCTCGATCACCGCGGGCAGCGTCTTCAGCGGCAGCTTGAACAGGTGAAAAGTCCGGTCGCCCTTGTGGACGTCGGCGTCGTGACACTCCAGGCAGTAGCGGCTCAGGAACTGTTCGACGGACTTCGCCGACGCGTCGGCGGCGCGCATGGATGCGGCCGCGACGAGCGCTGACAGGAGCAGCAGGGTTCGTAATACCGGCATCGACGTCACGATCGCGGGGCGATGCCGAGGCTCAGGAGAAACGACCCGTGCTGCTGCCGAAGGCATGCGTCTCGACGCCCATCTTCTGGGCGATGTCGACGAAGAGGTTGCAGAGCGGCACCTTGTGCTTCACCTCGCGCGCGACTTCGCGGAAGCTGCCATGCTTGTAGCCGCCGCCGGCGAGGAAGATCGGCAGGTCCGTGTTGCGGTGGGAGTTCGCATCGCCCATGCCGCTGCCGAACAGCACGGTGGTGGAGTCGAGCAGGGAGCCTTCGCCGTCGTTCATCTGGGCGAGGCGGCCGACGAACTTGCCGTACTGCGCGACCTGATAGCGCTCGAGGGCGATGAGGGAGGCGATGGATTCGGGGTCGTTGCCGTGGTGGGAGAGGCCGTGGTAATCCTTCTTGATGCCGAGGTTCTGGGGCAGGAAGTCGCCGCCGATCTCGAGGGTCGCGATGCGGGTGCTGTCGGTCTGCAGGGCGAGCGCGATGAGCTCGTACATCAGCGGCAGATCGTCGACCGCGTTGCGGTTGGCGGGCTTGCTGAAAGGCGCCGCCGGTTTCGGGAGATGGGTCCAGCGCTGACGCAGTTCGAGGCGCTTCTCGACGTCGCGCACCGAGGTGAAGTACTCCTCGAGCTTGGCCTTGTCCTCCTGGTTGACCTGACCGGAGAGGCGCTTCGCCTCCTCGCGCACGGAGTCGAGGATCGAGGCCTGCACGTGGTTTTCCTGTTCGCGGCGCGTGCGACGTTCGGCGGAATCGCTGGCGAAGAGCTTGTCGAACAGTTCGGCGGGATTGGTGATCGGCGGCACGCGCACGCCGGATTTCGTCCAGGCCAGCTGGCAGCCTCCGTGGATGCCACCTTCGGAACCGACGGTGAGCGACGGGAAGCGGGTCTGATGTCCGATCTCTTCGGCGAGGAACTGGTCGAGCGAGACGTTTCCGGTCGGTCGGTTCTGCGCCTCGGAATTAAGCACGCCGGAGAGGAACGAATGCACCGCGAAGTGTCCGCCTTTTACGCCGTGGTCGAGGCCGCGGAAAACGGTCATGCGCTCGCGCTGCTCCCAGATGGGCTCGAGCAGGGTCGTCTTCTCGAAATCACGTCCGGCGGTCTTCGGGAACAGCTGCTTGGTCTGGTAGCCGAGCAGGTTGCCGATCGCCACGAAGCGGCGGGCGCCGATGCCGGCCCCTTTGGCCACCTGCACGGTGGGGTTGCCGCTGAGGGCCTTCGCGCTGAGTGAGCACAGGCCGGGGAGGGCCAGGGTGGCTCCCAAGGAACGGAGGATGAAACGGCGGCGATTCATGTTAGGGGGTGGCAAAGCTTGGGGTGTCGTTATCTTGCGGCATCCGGACTTCCTGATGCGAGCCTTTCCTTGGCTGGCAGGGTGTTGCGGATGAGGGGTGGGGCATGGTGCCGAATCTGGGGTGTGGGATGGTTAGGCACCTACCCCTTACAGACAGACCGATACCCGCTAAGTTCCCCTCCTTGCAGCGAAGGGTTCGGCCTGGCTACTTGGCTTTCGGGGGGTAGATTGGGACCGTAGGGTCGCAGGCGATGACTTCGTCCCCGCGCCAGCTGAGGTGGAACTGTCGATGGCTCACGGGCATCTCCTCGGTGGTCTGCTTCTCCGGTAGGTCGTGCCGAAGCTGGATGATCTTGCCGGTTCCCTTCGTGACCAGCAGGTAGGGACCGTCCCAGGAAAGCGGGAGATCCTTGCCGTCCACGGTTAGGTGCACGGATGACTTGGTCGCCCAGCCGGGTACGCGGATACGTAAGGCGCGGGCTTCCTTGAGTTTGATTTCAAGCGTGGCCTCTTTCGCTCGTCGGCTGCGTGTCGAGAGGGTGGCTGTCTCGATATCGAAATGCAGGTTCACCGAGAGGGCGCCATCCGGGGCGATGGTAACAATGTTCTCGTGGATATCGGCGAGCGAGTGGACCACGGCGGCGAAGACGTCGAGGATGGAGGCCTTGCCGAATGGATGGCTGTAGACGCCCCAGGCTCCGTCGCTGCGAGGGCGGGCTGGGTCGCTGATTTGCGAGGGGAAGATCCGGGCGCGCGCCAGCCGTTCGACGTCATCGAGTAGGTCGGTCTGGCCATCACGTAGAGCCAGCCACAGCGCGAGCTGGGCGACGTCCCCACAGCTAGCATGTTCGCCGATGGGTTCGCCTTCCTTGTTGGCGAAGCGAGTCTTGCCTTGGTCGTGGGGGGTCCAGCCCGAGTAGCTGATGGTATGACCCCAGAGCCCCTTGCGATAGGTGTTCGCGACCGCGTCGATGAAGCGGCGATCGCCCGTGGCCAGGCCGTAAAGCAACAGTCCGCGCAGCGTGCCGCAGTAGGAGTGCGTATGGCTGATGCAGTCAGCCGCCAGGAGTTCCGGACGAATCTGTCCGCTGGCGTCGATGGAGTTGCGCAGGTGGATCTCCGCGAGGCGTCCGGCGAGATTCAAGGCTTCGGCGTCGCCCGTGGCGGCATGGAAGACGACGAGTCCTTCGAGGGCGCGTCCGGTACTGCCGACAGCGTTGAACCAATGTCCCTGTGGGTACCGTAGCATCATCAGTTTATCCGTGGTCAACGGCTGGCCGATCAGCTGGGCGAGTCGAACATAATCCATCTGTCCGTCCGGGTCGAGCAGTTCGGCCATCGTGCGCACGAGTTTCCGGCCCTGTGCGTCGGCCCAAGCGCTTTTCCGATAGCGTACCAGGGCCGCATAGGTGAGCAGCGTCTCGCGGAGGTTGTGCGGATTGCATTTGCCGCTGGCTAGCAGGGCGGCCGGGTTGTCCGTCAGTCGGCGGAGGTTTGCCATCATGGCGGCTTCGGCCTGAGCCGGGATACGTACGCCGCTCGCGGCTTCGTAGCGGAGCATGGCGTCCCACCAGCGTCCGGTGTCATGGGCGACTTCATAGCCGCCGGTGGGGAGGAAGTCCTTTTCCGGATTCAGCCACGCGAGGCAGCACTTGGCTCCTTGATCCATCGAGGTCTCAATCGGCGTCTTGGTGGGTTGAGCCGCTCCCGCGATCGCCACACTGAGCCACGCGTAGAGCGTGCTTAAGAAGAGGGCGAGTCGGCGCATAAGGTGAGCAAACGAGGTTTCGTCAGGTTTGCACCCTTTCATATCCGTGGGTTGTGCTGATGTTCCATGGTTCGCAAAGTTCCCTGGTACGAAAAACGGCCCGCCGAAGGGCGGGCCGTGAGGGTCGCATCTCTTAATGAGTGATTTCTTTGAGCATGCCCGTGCTGTCGGCGAAACGTTGTCGCTGCAGGCCTGCGCTTTTTGCCATGGTGAGCCACAGGTCGGCCAAGGGCCGCTGTCCTTCGTAGTGGAAGTGTCCGCGTTTCCAGTCGCCGCCGGCTATCAGGACTTCGAGGTCCGCATAGTTATGTTGATCGCCGTCGCTGATGCCGCTGCCCATGACGAGGGTGGTGCTGTCGAGCAGGCCGGTCGCCTTGAGTCGCTGGGTGAAGTAAGCGAAGAACTCCATGTGAAACCGGTCGATCTTGGCCAGCATGGCCTTCGCGTCGGTACCTTTCGTGTGGGTGAGCACATGATGGTTCTGGGGTTTGTCGAAAATGCCATCATACAGGCGCGGATTATCCCATCGCTCGGGGTCGACGACCAGCGTGGCCACGCGTGTCAGGTCGTTTTGAAAGGCATGGATGGTCAGTTCGGCCATCATGCGCAGGTATTCGCTCCGTTTTTCAGGAATGCCTGCCGGCTCCGGGAAGGTGGGCTTTCCGATGCGTCGCGCCGCCGCCTCCGCGCGCTGTATCCTCCGTTCGGTGGTTCGGACGCTGTCGAGGTATTCTCCTAGCTTCTGGCGGTCTTCCTTGCCGAGCCGTCTTTCCAATCCATGGGCTTGGTCCAGCACCGCGTCCAGTATGCTGCTGGAGGGGCCGTCCTGGCCTTGGCCAAACAGTCGTTTGAAAACTGCGCGCGGGTCTTTTTCGGTGTTGGCGGCGAAGCCAGGGCCATACCAAGAGACGCATTCGAAGTATTTGGTCTCCTTGTTGTCGGTGAAGTCGTTGGTGCTTAGCTCCAGCGAAGGTAGCACGGTGTCCTGGCCGAGGTGTCTCGCGAGCAGCTGATCTAGGGTTGTGTTCGTAGGAAATCCTCCATCCAAGGTTTCCTGGGGTGCGGAGGAGGTCAGCCAGCAGGATCCCGCTTGCGCATGTACGCCAGTTCCTGGGACAAACTGACGGTCAAGCCCCGTGATGAGGGTGATGTCGTCCTTGACCGATGCGAGGTGACGGAGCGTTGGAGTCAGCGTCAGCGCGTTGTGGCCCGCGGCGACTTTTTCCGGCATCAAGGCGTGTTGGAGGTAGCCGTTAGGAGTGTAGACGAAGACAAAACGTTGCGTCCTAACAGCTTTGGTCTGGGCAAGGCTCTCAATGAAGGGGAGCGCAAGCGTCACTCCTGCGGCTCGGAGGAAATTTCGGCGATTGATCATGGAGCGTTGCGCGTGTGGGTGAACGGGTAGCTTTTGGTGATTTCGACGACCACACGGCTGAATTTCCATCTATCGGCTTTCGCGGCTTTTTGGATCTGCTCGACGACCGGCATGTCGTGGATCGTCAGTGGTCTTGCGAGGGAGAAGCTGAGGAGATGTTCGATGAATCCTCGGGTGAACTCGTGTGGCTCCTTGGCAAGGATGGCCTTGAATTCCACCGGGCCGTCGAAGGGCTGGCCGTTCCATTCGCCCTTGGCGTCGACGGGCGTGCCGGCGTCCAATTCTCGCCATTGGCCAACGGCGTTGAAGCGTTCCAGCGCGAAACCGGGCGGGTCGAGCCTGACGTGGCAGGAGAAGCAGGCGGGCTTGTTGCGATGGGCTTCGAATTTCTGCCTGGAGCTCATCCTCTGAGCGGCTTCCTTGGTGTCGTTCTCGATGGCGAATGCGACCTTCGGTTCGGTCGGCGGGCGGTTGAAGATGGTCTCCAGCAGCCAGGCTCCTCGTTTCACCGGGCTGGTCCGGAAGGGCAGCGAGGTGACGATCATGGGCGCGGCCATGGTCATGAATCCGCCGCGTCGGGCGTCGGGCAGCTTCACTCGCCGCCAGTTGCCGGCTTTGTCATTCTTGGTCCTCAGTTCGCGGTTGCTTGTGGCTGCCTCGGCGGGTTGGTCTTTTCCCGTTTCGATCTGGAGATCGTATAGTTTGGCGAGCTGCGGGTTCAGCCAGGTGTAGTCGGCCGCGATGAAGTCGGTGATGGCGCGATCCTCGACCAACACGGTCTCGAAAAGCAGCAAAGCTTCGGTCAGCGCGGCTCCATGGAGGGTGCTCTTGCCTTGGGGTCCCGAATAGAAGTTCCTGAAAAGGTCGCGATCCGGCTTGGCGGTGTAGAGCTGGTCCAGGCGAAGCCATTGCACGGCGAACGATTCGCTGAGTTCGCGGCAACGTCGATCCTTCAGCATCCGGAGAGTCTGGGCTTCCAGCGTGGCGGGCTCATGCAACCGTCCGGCTCGGGCCAACTTCAGCAGCTCCTCGTCCGGCGTGGATGACCAAAGGAAGAGCGCCAGACGGGTGGCCAGCTCGTTGTCCTCGAGAGGCGAGACCTTGCCTGCCTCCGTCGTGCCGTTCGCCTCGACGTAAAGGAACGAAGGAGAGGCCAATATGGTGGCCACGGCCAGGCGGGCCGCATCCGCTTCCGATGCATTGTCTTTCCGGGCCGAATCATAGGCCGCCATCAGTCCGCTCAGTTCCTCCGGGGAGACGGGTCGCCGGTAAGCCCGTTCGGCGAAGGAGTGTAGTCGCTGTGCGACCGTCTGAGCCGGTGACGATGGCCGGTCCGCCGAAGGTGGCTGCGCCTGTCCTGGGTTTTCATGGCCCATGGATGTCGCGGTGGAAGGCTCCGGGGTCTGTTTCAAGCCATTGGTGGTTACCGCGATATCATCCAGGACGGCATAGTCGCCTGACAGTCGCGTAGCGTCGACGACCAGCTTCCTGATCCCGTCTCCGGCGTGGGCGGAGAAGGAGCAGAAGGTCGTCCCTGTCTCGCCTTCGGCCATGTCGAGGTCGATGGTCGTTTCGCTGCCATCGGTAAGCACGGCGGTCAGCTTCACGAGGCCGCTTTGGCCTCTGCGGCCTACCATGCATAGGCCAAGGTGTTCGATGACTTCGTCCGGATCTTCGCCCTGGATGTCGAAGGTCAGTGCGAATCGTTTACGGCCCTTGTTCTTGTTGGTCAGGATGGCCGGTGCTGATGTGGCTTTGACCGAAGAAAATGTCGCGCACCAGAGGTCTGCGTCCGGATTAATGGTGATGAGTCGTTTTCCGTAGGCGCCTTTGATCAGCCCTCCCTTGCCTGCCACGACCTTGTTTGCGAGGGTTTGCGGGATTTCGAATACCCCGCCGCGTCCTTCGGCGAAGGCCGTCGCCGTCTTCAGCCTGAAGTCCGCCAACGGGATGCTGCGCCCGGTGGCTTCCTGTATCCTTGCGACGTCCGGCGCGAACCTTCCGACCAGCGGGACCGTGGGAAGCGGCGCGTGGTCGTCGGTGGCCGAAGGGGAGCGGGGTTGCTTGACGCCGATAAGGTCGGCGAAGATGCGGCTGCGGGCCGGCAGCTCTGGCGCATTCACGATTTCCAAGGCGGCGGCGACATGCTTCTCAAGCGTCAGGGGTGAAAAATTCATGGCGTCTCCCCGGTTGCGATAGCCGTGCTCCGCCCGATTATCGCCGGGTAGGCCTAGCTGTGGACAGAGTACAGGGTATCTGCTGCCATACTCCCGCATTTCCAGCTGCAGGCCGTCTTGCATCCGGCCGCTTTCCGGTTTGAAGTAGCCCTTGTCCCTCAGGGGCAGGCGCTCCGGAAAGATGAACACATCCATCGGAAGGCCGAAGAGGTCACGGATGGCGTTGTTGTATTCCAGTCGTGTCAGGCGGCGCAACGTGGGTTTGCCGGGGTCGCGTGCCTCCAGGGCGGCCACAGGCCGGCCGGCGAGATCCATGACCCAGCTCATCAGCTCCGTCCTTTCGGCTGCTGATGGTTGGGTTTTCTGCTTCGGCGGCGGCATCTGGTGCGATTCGATCTTCTCGAAGACGCTGCGCCAGACGTCTCGATTCTTCATGACCGCAGACTCGTCGGTGAATTCCGAGAGATCCAGGTCTCCCTTCTTGGATGACTTGTCGTGGCAATCCAAGCAGTACGCTTCGAGGAAGCGGGCTACTTGGAAAGGCTGGTCGGTGCCGCCGGACGCCATGACGGCATGGCCGGGCTTTTCCTCTCGGGCGGATGTCTTCGGACGAATCTCTTCTTGTTTTGAGATGAGCAGTTTCTTGATTCGCAACGTCGATTCCCAGGCCACGTTTTCGAGATAGCGCGCGGTGTCGTCGTCGATCGTGGCGGTCAGGTTGCTGGCCATGGATCTATGCATCCACTTCGGCATCTTCGCCTGATACGGTGTCGGCCGGAACGCCGTGATCTTGGCTTCTTCGAGCTCGTACTTGCCATGGGGCCAGACCTTGAAGGTTCGCGGCAATTTTCCGACCGGCGACTCGCCGACGAGAGCCGCGTAGAAGCAGGCGAGGTTCAGGAAGTGGCCAATGTCGCCTGGGTGGGCCCCGTCCTGCGGATGCTGCAAGGAGAGGTCCGGTCTTTCTTGGTAGGCACGTGCCCATGCCGTGCTGCAAGGGACGAAAAATCTGACCTTATTTTGGGCCGCCAGCTCCAGGATGCGTTTTCTGCCTTCTGCTTCCCGGGCGTCCTTGCCCCAGCCCATCTCGTAGAATATCGGTTCACCGCCTGCCTTGCGCACCGCCTCGCAGTATGTCGTCACCGCCTGCGCATGCGCTAAGCCCGTTCCGGTCGGATCCTCGTCCCCCATGATGAAGCGCGCTACTGTCTGCAGGACGACTAGGTCCGGTCGCTCATCGCGGATCTTTTCCATGAACGTCTGCCCCTTCTTGACGCCGTACTCGTATTTCTTGAAGCCGGGTTCGAGGTAGGTGCGAATGTCGCTGCCGCTTCGTCCGACGATTTCGGGTCTGACGGTCATGCTGGCTCGATCGATGATCCTGCGGTCGACCACCTTCGCCACCTCGGCAGGCATGTCGTTGAAGTAGGTGCTGCTGCTGCCGGCGAAGAGCAGGGTGAGCGTGCCGTTCGGCGGCGTGCGCTCGGGCGTGCCGGAATCTGCGATCAGGGCCAGCCGCCAGGTCGCCAGGATCAAGATCAGCAGGGTGTTCCTCATGCTTTTCCAAGTTCGCGAAGGGTGGCGCCGATCGCCCGCAGGTTGTTGATGCGCATCTCGTCGTATTCCCGGGAGATGACGATGCCGCTGGCACCTGCGTCAAAGGCATGTCGGACGGCTGCTTGTAGCGAGGCGGGTTGGGTGCCGAAGTCCTTCTGCTCGCCCGGTTTCGCCGTTGCGGTCGGGATGCTGTTCGGGATATCGACCCCGATGCCTGGGAATACTTCGCACCGGCCGGCGACGCTCTGCACGATTCGTCTGGTCTCGACGCCTACGTATTCGGGGTCCATGCCACGCGATCCGAGTTCCTCCAGCTTCGGTTGCAGCTTAGGATCATAGCCCCTAATCGCATAAAAGATGTCGAGCGACTGGCTGAGCGAGAGCTCGGAAAGCGGCCCCTTCTTCAGCTCCTCCAGGTGGTTGGCGCGCAATCTCGGCGCCAGGATGTCATGATAAAGAATGGGTTTGATGAAGTCGGAATAGGGTGCGACTTCGGCGTAGCTGCATTGGGCCAGGAAAATTCCGTCCCACGAAGTATTCTGGTGGTCGAAATGGCGGCCTACCTGCGCGTTAGGTCGCGCGGCTTTGACCAGGTCGTACGTCCGCTTGCCTTGTTCTTCCAGCGCGCGGCGCCACTGATAGTCCCAGGCAAGAATCTCGGGGTACCTCATGAGCAGTCGCAGGACGTTGGTGAAGACGCCATCCGGTGGCGGGGCCCCGCCGGCCCTGAGTTTCGTGATAAGCCCGTGCAGCTCCGTGAAGCCCTCCCGGGCCTGGCTCACATCGATGCCTTGGCGATGTGCCCTCGTCTCGCAGTGTCGGCAGAAGCAGGATGGCGTCTTGCCTTGCCAGAGGAGGCCGGACAGCGGTCCGACGCGTTCAGCCCCCCATTGATAGCCGTCAAGCGGGTACGAACGGAGGGTATCCCCGACAAGACCGTCCCAAAAGCCAATCCATTCGGGATTGTTGCGGCACGGTTGGCTTGAAATGCGTCCATCGAGGCCGACGGACATCGCCCGCTCGAAGTTCGGGACGCGTCCGCCCAGTTCCTTGCTTCCGGGCTCCAGGATGCGCGCGTAGAACTTCAGTCCGCGCTTACGGCATGCCTCGGCTGTTTCGGCGAAGAGGTCGCGGTCACCGTACTCCTCGTCTGGTGAAGGTGACGGGACGCTCAGGGACGTGCCCTTGAATGCCGTTTCCCGATGGCGCAGCCAGACCCGGGTGATCTTCCGCCCGCGCTCGTCCCTGATCGGAACGCCATGGTCGGCGTAAGCCGCCGGGGGTCTTTGATGTGCCGCATAGTAGCTATGACTGTAGAGGAAGAGGGTGTTCGCGTGGCACGTCGACTGGATGGTGTCCAGGCACCGGTCCATGCCTTCGTCCAGCAGGCTGTGTCCGGCCACCTGGATGCCGACGAGTGTCTTTGGGCGAGGCGGCTGCGCCGATATCGCGGACGCCGCCAAGGCCAGCGAGGCTGATCGTATGAAGTTTCGTCGGTTCATCTCACGGGGCGTGCTAATTGGAAGACTTTAGTTCAAAGAGAATGACCGTCAGCTTGGTATCAGCCTGAAGGGACGTGAGCAGGGCGGAGGTGACGACGTTCCCGACCAAGGATGTGTGTCTCGGCGTGACCGATTTGAATGCGCTGACTGGCACCTGGACATCGCACCAGCCGTCCGGCCCCGGCTTGAGCTTGTCTCGTTCGATCATGGCCTGGAAATTTCCTCCAAAACCACCTTCGGCCTTCGACGTTAGCAGCATGAGCTGCAGTGGCTTGTCCTGATTCTGCTTCAGGCGATATCTGATCGTGCTTTTCTCGGTCAATCTGAGGGTCTGCGGAGGTGTCAGCAAAGACGTTCGGATGGAGATCCCGAAGTGGGTGACCTGCTCCGGTGAGTCCTTCCCGGAGGCTGGGTAGGGGCTCGCTGTCATCTGTTTGCCGTCGGATACGCCCCTCCACTCTTCCGGAGGGGTCGCTGCTCCGAAGTCGTAAGTCCATTCCGTGGTCGGAGCCGGGGTGACGGATGTGCTTAACCTGTGTCGAGCTTGGATAGACGCGACCGCGCTGTTTCTTGCGGTCACGTCGATCGTGCTGCCATCCGCAAGCCGCCGCAGCTTCACGGTTCCTTCGTCGACCTTCAGCAGCGTATCCTCGTTGCGGGCGGAAAGGTTGAAGGCGGTGCCCACGATCTGCGCGACCGCGCTGGAGGTGCGCACCAACATCGGTTTGTCCTTCGGTTGCGGTCGCACGCGTGAGGATATCGAGCCTCTGCGGAGCAAGAGCAGTTTCTGTCCTTCGTCGGTAAATGACAGTATTGTGTCGCCGTTCAGCGTCACCAAGGTGCCGTCATGGAAGAGCAGCGTGGCGGATGCCGATTCCCCGGCTGTCTCGATCGTGCCCGAGCTCAGGTGATTTCCATTGGTCAGTTCGGTCCGCGCCAAGCCCTCATTCACCTGGAAAAGATTGCCGGCGGCCTCGATGACCGTGACTCCCTGCGATTTGGGCGGGGTGAGCCAGAGCCAGCCGGCGGTCAGCATGAGCGCGAGCGCTGCCGCGGTCGCGGCGAGCGGCCGCCAGGCGGATCGCCTTTGTTTTGAGTCAACTTCCCGTCTGAGCGCAGATAGCACCGCGACGGACATGTCGGCCTTGATGCCAGGGGTCAGGATGCACAGTATCACATCCTCGGATCGGCGATCGCTTTCGTCTAAGAGCGGCAGTGCGTTGAGGCTGTTAAGCAGCCGGAGTTCCTCCATGAATCGACGTCGTAGCTCGGTATCGGCTTTCAGGATCCTCAGCAGCTCCCTGGCCGCAGGTTCATCGAGCGTACCTTCGGCATGGGCCTCCAGGAAGGCGTTGAAGCGATCTTCGTTCATGGCGTGCCTCTTGCTTGCGACCGTCGTTCCAGGCATAAGCGCAGGGTCTTCCTGATGCGACTCATGTTCGTCGTGACCCAGCTCACCGTCCGTAGCTTCTGTTCCGCGATCTCCTTGCAACTCCGTTTCCTCAGATATCTTAAAGTGACCAGCTCGGCGGCCTCGCCGCCTAGTTTACCAACGCAATCTCGCAGGCTGGCCAATCGATGGTCCCGCTGGTCGGTCTCCGTCTCCGTCACGGCGGCAGAGGCTATCTCTATCTCCAGCAGTGTGCGATAGCTGGAAAGGTGCGACGATTCCCGCTTCTTTTTCTCCAATTCCGTGAGGATCATGTATTTGCACGTGACGCACAGCCATACGCCGAACTCCTCGTCGACCCGGAACTCCGCCAAGCGTTGATAGGCGCGGATGAACGTGAGTTGGACCATCTCTTCCGCCAAGGTCCAGTCGCCAAGCCGGCCCAAGGCGTAACCCAGAAGCATGTCTTGGTGGGCGCGGACGACCTTGCCGTAGGCATCGAGGTCGCCTTCAAGGATGCGTTGCCGGGTCAGTCGATCCATGCGCTTGTCTAGGTAGGGCGATGGCCCTGATTTGTCACAAAAATTTCAACGACGGGGTGCCATCCGCTGATGGTTACCCGAACAAAAGGCCCGCCAGACGAGCTGGCGGGCCTGAGGGCCGGGATGGTGGTCGGCTTACTTCTTGGCGACGTCGAAGCGGTCGAGGTTCATGACCTTCGTCCAGGCGGCGACGAAGTCATGGACGAGCTTCGTCTTGCCGTCGGCGCTGGCGTAGAC
>Ga0208811_1000264_pt1 | contig 14865 bp, 2 predicted proteins | sample Colrivmet1561A02_FD_187681 | JGI IMG/M metagenome (GOLD analysis project Ga0208811, IMG submission 187681) | Estuarine microbial communities from the Columbia River estuary - metaG 1561A-02 (SPAdes) (version 2) | ecosystem: Environmental > Aquatic > Marine > Intertidal zone > Estuary | place... | reverse complement strand
TGCAACGGTAGGTGCTGGCGTCACTGTAATGGTAAGCGGAGCTGAAGTAGCCACACAACCGTTGTTACCCGTTACGGTAACAGTGTAGTTGCCACTCGTAGAAACAGTAGTCGTCTGGGTAGTTGCCCCATTCGACCACAAATAACTAAATGCGTTAGATGCCTGTAAGTTCATGCTTTCACCAATACAGAATTGGGTAGCTGGAGGCGGTAGAATGACGGCTGTTGGCACAGCTTTGACCTGAATGGTGGTTGTGGTGGTATTGACACAACCAAAGGCGTTGGTGACGGTATAGGTAATGGTCACGTTGCCCGCAGCCACACCAGTCACCACTCCCGTACTTGAATTGACGGTAGCAATTGCGGTATTGTTGGAAGTCCAAACGCCACCACTTACGTTATTGGTGAGAGTTGTGGTAGAGCCCACACAAACCCCATTTGTTCCACCCGCAATAAGACCTGGCGATGGCAATGGATTGATGGTGATCAAGGCAATATTGGAGGTTTCAACACCACAAGTTCCGGTGACAGTTACGGTATAGCTACCGCTATTGACCGGTTGCGGATTAGACATCGTGTAAGTAGCGCTGGTGGCGTTATTAACGGCCGTACCACTGTTGCTCCATGCGTAAGTAAGGTTCGTACCCACGGCGCCTACAGTGATACTTGTTGGTGTAAATGCACAACCTGTGTATGACAAGGGCTGTGTATTGATTGCCGTAACGGTATTCACCACAACAGCTGCCGCAGAAGAAGTCAAGGAAGAACATCCACCAGTAACCACAACCGTATAAGAGCCAGATTGGGAAACCAGAGAGGTTGGAATCGTGTAAATAGCGCTTGTAGCACCACTGACGTTACTGCCATTTAACATCCATTGGTAAGTTAATGTACCCGTACCTGCTGCAGAAACGGATAAGTTCACAGGAGAACCTGCACAAACGGTAGAACCAGTAGGTTGAACGGAGATGGATGTGAGTGGTGTAACGGTTAATAGTGCATTAGCTGAAGTCACCGAACCACAAGTTGCAGTAACCACTACTGAGTAAGTTCCAGCGTTTGATAAAGCCAATGTAGGAATGGTATAACTCGCGTTGGTTGCACCAGTAATTGGTGCACCATTATAGCGCCATTGGTAAGAAATGGTGCCGGTACCCAAAGCCCCAACACTAAAGGTAACAGGTGAACCCTGACAAACCGTTTGTGTTTGTGGTTGGGTATTGATCACTGTTGCTTGATTGATCGAAACCGTTGCTACATTGGAGGTAGCGGTTCCACAAGAACTTGTCGCTACTAATTGATAGCTCAATTGCCCAGAAACGCTTGGTAAGGAGAGCGTGGCAGACTGTGCACTAGAGTTGGATGCAAAAGAAATATTGGAAAAAGTACCGGTTGGTGTGCTGGCACTTTGCCATTGATAGGTAATAGTACCTGTACCGACCGCACTCACGCTAAGCGCTTGCGAACCGCCTAAACAAACTGAAGCATTTGCTGGCTGAGCTGTAATTGCCGTTGCAGGTGTTACGGTCATGGTAATACCCGCCGAATTGGCAGTTGCACTTCCAGACAAACAAGCGGCATTTAAGCTAGACGTCATGCTAAGGGTCACGACATCGCCGTTAGCCAATGCTGCAGTAGTATAGGTCGCCCCAGTACCTACGGTGGTGCCATTGACTTTCCAGGCGTAAGTCGGTGTAGCACCCATGTTGAGGCCACTCAAGACACTGAAGGTAACGGATGTGCCTGCACAGATGGTTGTATTGGTAGATTGCGTGATTGTTACGCTTGGTGTTACAGGCGCACCCGTCATAGTGATTGGTGTACTTGATGCCGAAGATGTAAACAAACAATTGGCATAGTTACTGGTCATATTGACACTCACTTGTGCACCTGCAGCCAATGTTTTGCGCAAGTGGTTGAAGTATAAATTGCGCTGCCCAGCTGCATTGTTTTGATTGCCGATGTAGAAGTCGACCCCATCAATTGCTGAGGTGCTGTTGATTGTTGTTGTGTATGTGGCTCCCCCACTACGAGAAGTCATGGAGAAGTTATATTGGTTGGCACTTGTTCTGGTTAGAGTGACCAACATCGGGGTGGTACCATAAACGGTATTGGCTGTACCATTTGAAGTAGTAATGGTGGCAGACCCTGTGTTATTGACGTTGAAAACGGTATTGGTTCCTGCTTTAAGGTCGAAACCTTTGCTACCGCCGCCAGCATCCCAATTGAAGATCCAGTAGAAGCTCAGCTCCTCACCTACCATCATTGGTGTAGTTAGCGTACGACGCGCGTTGAAATAACCCGCACCTGTTGCATAAATTCCAAAGGCACTCGTACCAATCCCGGAAGTTCCATTTCCATCATTAGCAGGGTTACCAATAAACGCACCCGTATTGGCACCAATATTAAAGGCCCAAGGGCTAAATCCGGTACCTAAGTTAGAACCATTGTTCCAAGTAGACCCATAGTTACTGCCCTGATCATACGCATCAGTATAGGTGAAAGTGCTGCTATTCGAACCCACAGCAGTTGACCCCAACAACCAAGCATAAACTGGCGCTGCTCCACCATACGTTGGTGTCGCGGTAAACACATACGGGCTACCCGCACAAGTAGACGCACTCGTTGTCGAAACAGACACCACCGGCGTCACTGAAGGATTGATCACAACTGTGACTGGGGTTCTAGGACCCTCACAGCCTGTAACTGTGCTTTGTCTACTGACATAATAAACTGTTGAACCTGCAGTTAATGAAGAAGGGGTTTGTGAACCCGAAGTCTGACCAGCAGTTCCTGTCGGTGCACTGTAATACCAATAGATTTGATTGTTACTTGGGTTATTAAGTACATTCGTAGCCAATCCCGTTTGCCAAAGCGGAAAGGTTGTTGCACCTTGGCAATATGTTATGGTACCTTGCGGATTAATTACATACCCTAATTGATTGGTAACCGTTGCAGCCAATACTGGCGCAGCTGGAGTGTTATTGACTGTTACAGTAAATGTTGTAGGATTACTTTCACAACCATTTGAACCAGATACTTGCGTTGCATAAAAGCTAAACGGCGAACCAGTATTTGTGGCAGTACTAGGCGTTGGCGCTGTTGAACTTGGTGTAGAAGTCAGGCTTCCTGTATACCAATTCAAGGTATTTCCTGACAATGCAGCCGAAACTAATTGCGTTGCGGTTGCTCCCTCACAATAGGTGAATGATGTTGTGGCAGAAACTGGTGGCAAAGGCGAAGCCACCACTGTTAACTCAACCAAAGTTCCAGTTAAAGATTCACAGCCCGTTGTGGTATTTCGGGAAAATGCATAGTAGTTGTAAGTACCCGGAGTTGAACTTGGCGTGAATGTATAATTCGGACTTGATGCCGCCACAGGCGCACCTGTTCCTTGAGCGTTCGTATACCAATCAATCGTACAACCCGTTGGAGCCGTCGCACTTAATGTAGTACTCGTAGCATTACTACAAGCCGTCACATTACCACCCGAGTTTGGCGCTGCAGGAAGGGAATTCACGGTAATATTGATATTTTGAGTTGATGGGCAACCTGTAGCAGTATTTGTGGCTGAAACTGAATAGTTTACCTGACCAGCATTGGCCGTTTGAGATGAAAGTGTCTGGTAATAATAATTGCTTGCCGTACTTCCTCCTTGAGATGCAAGGATAGTTGACAAACTCGTTAAATTCGAACCTGAACCAGCATACCAAGCGATATCATAGGTTGCAGGAGGACTAAAACGCCAAGCTTTTGGAGTTGTTATTTGATCTTGAGAACCATTCCAATAATTTTGAGTTAAAATCACATTGCTTGGATCACAATTAGGTGCAGTTGCACCAGTACCAACAATTCCACTACCTTGTAGCCCAATGTACTTATTTCTAGTATCATTGATCCATGTCCCGGATGTAGCTGCTGGATTAGTTGAAGTAAAAACAGTCATTTCGACAATTCCGGAAGTCTCATACAAAATTACTTGCACGGTATTTTTTCCATCATTCCCATTAGTTGAATACCAGGTGGCGCAATCAATATACTGAATCACACAACGTCTAGTTGGCGCAACTCCTTCTGTCCAGTGACGAACAGTACCCGTTCCAAATCCAAAATTACCTCCTGTTGCATTTAATTGCAGGTCGCGTGCACAAGCTGCGATAGTATATGTTGGGCTTAATGTACTTGGAAATCCATTTGGAAATGAAAAATTAGTTGTTCCTGTGGCACCAAAATTTATTGTTCCATTGGTTCCAATATTGAATGTTGTTGTATTTATTCCAAAAAAATTATAATTAAATCCAATGTTTCTTCCATTCCAAAAACCATCATCCAATGACCCTCCACTGGTAGCTATTGAGGCAGTTCCATTACTACATAATATAGTTGGTGAAATACCAGTAGGAGGACTTTTTATAGTCGCATCAGCCGTAATACACTGTACACTAAAATTACCACTTGGCGTGTTGGGGATCAATGTGGATGTTCCGCCAATACAAACTGATGAGGGGTTTGCAATTGGTGTAAAATCTAAAGACGGATAAACCAAAACATTTTGTTGCGTACTAGCAGGACTTGCAATTGTTGTATTAAATGTAGTTAAGGAACAACCAAATGGCATAAAAGGTGAAGCAGTATTTAACTGATAAACAGTAGAAATACTCGGACTTACTTGCAACAATGAACTAGTACCATTAGTGCCATTTAAACCTGTTGTTACATTACTAAAATTTGATTGTGTTACTGTGCCCCCAGTACCCGAACCGTTAGTCGCTTGCATCCATTGAATAGAGCTACCGGCGGCAAGTGTCACATTAGCACTTAAAGTAACAATCGTACCATTCTGACAAATTAAATTATTCAAACTACTACTCGAAACCAAAGGATTGGTTAAAACTTTAACTTCAGTTCTAGGACTTGGGCAGGTGCCATCGTGCTGCTCAATGTAATACCTGTAAAACGTGCTAGTCGCAGTTAAATTTGGTGTACAAAAATCAATAGACGAGGCGGCATTGTTAGTTGGGAGAAGATATGCGTCATAAGAATTAAATACAGAATCGATTGTTGATGTTCCATCTGGATCAATTTCCGTGCCTCCTGTTTGTGCAGTCCACCATGTAATTGGGTTGTTAGTACCGATAGTTCTTGAAGCGGTAAAGCTTGCAGAAGCACCTACATTCACAGTTAATGACGCTGCTGAAACTGCTGGCGCAGCCGGTGAATTATTGATATTCAATACCACGCTATTATTTGAAGAGAAATTTGCACAGTTAATTGACGTAATTGTCAATGTCTGACCATTATTGGCAAAAGTCACAGGAATAGCTAAAGTTGCTGTGCCGGTTGAAGAAGACGTGAATGAAATCGTTTGAGAAGAACCGCCATTGATATTGTAGGTCGCTACCTGTGGTGTTGATACCAAAAGACCAGATAAATTAACGGAAACACTTGTTGCATTGACGGGATTATAACACAAAGCGGCTGGCTGAGTTATACCACTTAAAGTTGGAATCGGAGTAACCGTGAAGGATAAACTTAATGTAGAAGAACAACCACTTGCATTTGTATATGTCATTGTTCCAGTATAAGTACCTGCAGAAACGTTTGCTGCAACGGGAATATTGATCGAGCCCCCGGTACTTACAAAGCTAAATGGCGTTAAAGAAACATCGGCTAAACCAGCTGTATTTGCAGCTGCATTCCAATCGATTGTGTAACTTATTGGGGAGTTAGTAGTTGCTGTGTAAGCTAATGTAGAAGTTTGTGCAGAAGTAGAACTACAAACAGCAGCAACAACTCCCGAAGAAGTAACAACGGGCAGAGGGTTAATTGTTATACTTGTTGCACTGGTAGATGACCCACCTGAATACAGTAATTTAACAGGCCCAGTCGTTTGAGTCGAAGTTGTGGTTATATTTATTGTTGTTGAATTTACGATTGTATAACTAGCAACAGCGACATTATTCACTTGAACTCCAGAAACGTTTGACAAATTTGTTCCTGTGACCGTAAAAGTGGAGCCAATACAAATAGCCAGTGGACTGAATGAAGTTATTGAAGGGGGTGGATTCCAAGTATATAGCGTACCAAGAGCAGGAAAAACAACATTGCTATGAGTCATCAATTGATTATTTACAGTTGAAGCTACGGAAGCTGCCCATGTCCCCATAGTTCTTGAATTAAAGTCTAAAGCAGAATTTCCATTTAAACCGACCATTGGGTTTATCGCCGTGGAGGAAGTAGATGTACAAGTTCCATATCTTACTTGAATTGACTGATTAGATGCAACGCCACCCGCTTCATTCAACCAAATTTGAAAACTATAATTATCCTGACCTGCCGTTGCACCATATCTTTTGTAATTAACCCACTGAAATACCAACGATCGATTTGGAGCACCACCAACAATCCATTGTGTTAGCGAGCTGGCTGGATTTACTGCTTGATTAGTCTTACTATTAGTAACTGCCTGACTTAGTGTTATAGTTGTTCCAGATATTGCCGTTACTATTGACCCTGCAGGTATTCCATTTGCGCTTATCACCTTCATCCCAACTTGCCATCCAGCAGCATTTGCCACTGTGATTGTGGACGCACCCGATGTCCAAGTACCAGTAGTGCTTGCGAGAGATTGCTCTTGCAAGTCACGATTAAAACCCGCAATCACTTGAGTGTTTGTAGAGGAAATAGCAGCATATGAACTTGTTATTCCAGTACCCAACTTGATAAATCCATTTGAATTTATACCAATTGTTGAACCCGCTGGATATAAGGTGCCATTGTATGTAAAAGCAAAAGGTAAAGAAGTTGAATTAAAGCTGTTATCATCATTCAAATTACTACCATTGATTGCCGTTGCACCTGTATTTATATACGTTGTATAAGTTCCTGTTGACTGACTAAAAGTATATGCACTCACCTGCCCCCATCCTTCTCCAACATAACCAAAGAGGAAGGTGAAAACTAAAAGTACGGATGCGGTGAGGCGTTTGCCTTGGCGCAAGGGGCTGTAGATGTTTTGCATAGAAAGTGTATTGGAAATGCTGCGCAATAGATGGGTTGCTGCAGCCTGGCAGAGGGTAGTAATTTTGTTCATAGTTGGTTCTAAAATGCAGTTTTAGTCGTTACAATTTAGTAAATAAACAGTTGATTTTAAGTTAAAATGAACAAATAGGTATTTATAAAAAACAAGTGTGGGCTTTCATCGAATATTGAACAGCTTTTGATGAATATTTTGGCGGTTTTATCGAATATTGAAGGAAATTTGTGTTAGGCCAAATGCTTGTTTATCAGGTCATTGGTTGTAAATGTTTATGAGACAAAAAAAAGCCCCGAGCAATGCTCGGGGCTTTTGATTGGCGCGAGGCCAGTTTGGTGAGTTGTTAGTTTTTAACGATGCGGATCGCTTCGGCAGCTTCGGCTACTTTCAAGAAGTAGATGCCGCGTGCTACTTGGTCGATGTTGATCGTTGTTGAAGTACCGGTAAGAGCACCGTTTGCAACAACTTTTCCTTGCGCATCTTGGATCACGTAGTTGCTGTACAACGCTTCTGAAGCTTTCAAGGTAAAGACAGCGTCAGTTGGGTTTGGTTGTACAGAGAAGCTAACAAAACCGTTCTCGTCGAGACCAACAGTGAGCGTCAGGTTGAGGGTGATCGTAGAATCACAACCAGCCGCGTTAGTCAAGACTTGCGTATAGGTGCCAGACTGCGTATAAGTGATTTCATTCAAGACGTAGCTTTCGAGTGCAGTCACATTCAAGGTAGTTGAAGTAGGCTGTGCAGCGGTTACAACAACTTGCTCTGAAGTTGTTGTACAACCGTTCAAGCTTGTCATCACACAGCTGTAAGTACCTGGTGTAGTAACAGCCAACTCTTGCGCTGTGCTTCCACCTGGTGTCCAGCTGTAAACGTTGCCTGGTTGTGCAGAAAGCGTAAGAACTTCTCCTGGACACAAGCTGTTGTTGCCGTCTGTAATGAGGTCAGCAGATGGCGACTCATTAACCGTTACAGTAATTTCAGCGAGGTCAGGACAACCGTTGGCAGCATAACCTGTTACCACATATGTACCTGCAGTTGTTACCGTTTGGCTAGTTGCAGTAGAGTTGTTCGCCCAAATGTAGCTGTTTGCGCCACCAGCAGTTAAGGTTACCGAACCACCTTCACAGAATGTTGTTGGGCCAGAAGCCGTAATGGTTGTTGTTGGAACAGCCAAGACAGTCACGTTGATCGGTGCTGAAGTACCAGTACAACCAAGGCTATTCGTTACCGTAACAGTGATAGGTCCGTTGACACCAACGTTCACCCCTTGCGTAGTAGCACCGTTAGACCACACATAAGATGCACCTGGAGATGCAACAAGTGTAGAGAAGGCGCCAGCACATACAGTTGTAGGTGAAGCGGCTGTAATGGTTGGTACAAACGCTGGAGCCGCAGTTACAGTGATCTCATTAGATACTGATGAACAACCAGCTGCGTTGGTTACCGTTACGAAGTACAAGCCTGTAGTGTTGGCAGTGATACTAGGCGTAGTAGCGCCGTTGCTCCATACATAAGACGAACCGTTTGTATTGGTATTCAAGACTACACTCTGACCTTGACAGAAGGTAGTTGCACCTGCAGCTGCAATCGCAACTGTTGGGTTGGCACTAACCGCAATGGCAAGTGGAGTTGAAGTTGCAGAACAGCCATTGGCATCTGTAACCGTTACAGTGTAGTTACCTGCAGTCGTGACGCTGATTGTTGAAGTAGTAGCACCGTTGCTCCAAGCGTAGGCCGAAGCAGGAGTTGAACTTAAAGTAGCTGCAGCACCCTGACAAATCGCGACGTTGTTGGTCGTTACAACTGGCGTTGGAAGCGCGTTAACTGTAACTGTAATTGGCGCAGAAGAAGCTGTACAACCTGCGGTTGTGACATCTACATCGTAAGTACCAGAAGCTGCTACTGTGATGCTCTGAGTTGTTTCGTTGGTAGACCAAAGGTAGCTTCCAGCTGCAGGAGCAGTTAACGTTACAGTGTTACCCGCACAGAATGTAGTTGGGCCACTGATGCTAGTTACAGCTGAAGGAATAACGTTTACAGCAATTGGCTTGGTAACAGTAGATGTACAACCAGCCGCATTCGTGTAAGTGTAAGTAATGGTAGCTGAACCTGAGTTGTTACCACTCACCTCACCTGCTGTTGATACAGACGCAACTGAGGTGTTGCTAGAACTCCATGTACCACCTGCGGTTGTATTTGACAAAGTAGTTGTTGCACCAATACAAACACTGTTGTTACCAGCAATTGGATCAAGCACAGGGAATGGTACCACATTGATGGTCACAGGAGCCGCAATAGCAGCACAACCCTGACCATTTGTAACGGATACACCATAAGTACCACTTTGAGTAACTGTAATGGACTGCGCTGTAGAAGCGTTGGTCCAGGCATAACCAGAACCATTTGCTGCAGACAACACTACTGATCCACCTGCACAGAAAGTTGTTGGACCAGATACAGCGATTGCCGTGGCTGGAGCCGTTTGTACAGAGATGTTTTTGGTTTGTGTCGTAGAACAACCGTTGTTCGTAACAGTATAAGAAATGGTAGCGTTACCGCCGCTTAGTCCGGAAATGTTACCTGTTGCGTCTACTGAGGCCACAGCAGCGTTAGAAGAACTCCAAACACCACCTGTGGTTGCATTGTTGAAAGCAGTTGCTGCACCCTCACATACCGTGTTGGCACCTGTAATGGCAGCAACAACCGGAAGTGGCGTAACTGCAACAGCCGTAGGCGCTGTAGTTGTTGTACAACCATTAGCACCTGTCACAGTGTAAGTGAAAGAACCACTGTTATTGACAGCAATAGAAGAAGCCGTAGAACCGTTGCTCCAAGTGTAAGCACCTGCACCGTTGGCAGAAAGGATCACAGAACCACCATCACAGAATGAAGTAGGACCATTTGCCGTGATACTCGCCGCCGGAGCTGGCAAGACATCTACAGTAACCGGTGCGCTCACTGTTGAACAACCTGCAGCGTTAGTTACAGTTGCTGTGTATGTTCCTGATGTTGTGATTGTGTTTGTAGCACCACTTACGCTGTTGTTCCAGTTGTAAGAAGTACCTCCAGAAGCGGTAAGCACCACAGAACCTCCTTGACAGAAGCTAGCAGGACCGTTGAGAGCCACGTTTGCCACTGGTGGTTGGTTCACGGTAAGTGCTAATGGCGCAGATGGGTTAGAAACACAACCTGCAGCAGAAGTGATGATCACACTATAGTTACCACCAGCGGTTACTGCGATAGATTGCGTTGTTGCACCGTTGTTCCAGGCATACGAAGCAGCTGCAGGAGCCGTAAGTGTGGTGGCTGTTCCTTGACAGATCGAGTTGCCATTCGAAGAAGAAATGGTCGCTACTGGCAAGGCTTGTACAGCGATGTTTGCTGTTGTTGTAGTGGTACAGCCATTGACAGCTGTTGTGGTGTAAGATACCGTTCCAGTTCCTGCACTTACCCCTACGATATCTCCTGTAACTGGGTTAAGTGTCAAGACACTTGGTGTAGAGCTAGACCATGTACCGTTTGGCACTGGGTTCGAAACCAAACCGTTGTTGCCCACACAAAGAACTGAAGGTGCAATAACTGGTGCGTTTGCTGGCGAAGGGTTCACGTTAACGACAACTTGGTCAGAACCAACACAACCATTGGTACCTGTTGCACTCACTGTATAAGTAGTAGTAGCCGTTGGCGATGCCACTGGGTTCAAGATACCAGTGTTAGACAAACCTGCAGCTGGCGACCATACTGGTGTTATTGATGGACAACCAGATGCTGTGCCATTCCACGTACCTGCTGAACCAGGAACCCAGTTGGTAACAAGGTTTGTACCCGCACCGTTGGTAATGGTATAGTAAGGCTCAAAAATCCATGAACCCGCTGTAAAGGTCACCTGAATTGGAGCGCCATTAGAAGCTGTAAAGTTGAAGGCCAACGGACCCAAACCGAAAGGCAATGTAATGTTTGTAAGTACTGGAACACCACCTACAGAAACCGTTACCGCACAACCATTCCAACCGTCACCAAATGAATCCCAAAGGGTAATGGTGTGGTTACAAGAAGTGTTGAAGTTAACTGTAGCGTTCATGTTACTAGACTGACCACTACAAATAGTGACGTCATTGCCGGCATTCACGATTGGCGCAGGAAGAACCGTTACCGTGCGTGTTGCTGTTGATGGCGGACACCATGTGGTGGTGTTCGGAATCGTGTAAGTCATGGTGGCAGTACCTGCTGCAACACCCGTTACGACACCCGTATTCGGGTTAATGGTTGCAATTGCAGGGTTACTTGAAGACCAAGTACCACCTGTGCTCGTTGTAGAGAAGTTGACAGTTGCACCAGCACAAACCGTTTGCGTACCAGCAAGTGGCGCAATTTGAGCAGTTGCCTGAACCGTGATGCTCGTATTCACTGCACCTGTTGATGCACAACCAGAAGCATTCAAATAGTTGATCGAAACAGTTTGTGTACCTGCAGTGAGGTACTGCACTGTTGCTGTGTTTGAGGTACTTGTACCACCAGAAATGATGTTATAATTGACACCCGCTGTACCTGGGAAGCCCCAAGTGTAGCTTTGCATGCCAGATTGCGTCGTATAGGTGTAGTCCGTGAAAGTACACGCTTGGTTACCCGGAACAACTGTGAAGCTTGGGGTGAATGGAACCGCAGCAATGATATTGACATTGTAGTCTTCGGTTTCTCCGTAGAAGTAAGAAGCACAAGGGTCAATAGATGCACCTGGTGTATAATAGACTCCTCGAACACGCATGCGGTGCACACCTAGTGGTGGAGTACACGCTAAGTTAATATTAAATGATACCGTCTGAAAACTTGTTGTGGTGTAAGCTGTAGAGAAACCTACTTTCTCAGAAGGTTCAAAAATGTAATTGTCATTGTAGTCAATCCAAACAGCAAAAGCTTGATATGGGAATGAACCACATGTGACTTGCACTTGGTAACTTGTTGCTGCTTGCATAACTGCTGCAGGTAAGTTGGAATAGTAAGTGTAGGATGGGCCATTAGTTGCTGTACCTGAGTTATTATTTAAGGTTGTACCGGTAATGGCTACATTTGAAATGAGGTCACCATATTGTGTACCATAGGTATAGGCTGGATTACAATAAGGATTGTACAATACCTGAACAGGGTTAGAAGTTCCTGAGCTTGCTGAGTTGGAACAAGTTACAATACAACGATACCATGTTGAGGCTGTTGGTGTTGCAACATAATTGAAATTGGTTGCTCCGGCAATGTTAGTCCAAGGACCTGTGGCCGTTGGGCCGCTTTGCCATTGGTATGTGATTCCCGTTCCCGAGGTCACATTTTGAAGTGTCAAAGTTGTTGTTTGACCTGCAAAAACAGAATTCGGAGTTGCAATAGTATTGCCTGGTGTTGGCGTTCCCGCACATGGCGGCGGGAGTGTGATGGTTACACAGTAATCTTCTGTCTCCCCATAATAGTTGGTGTAATGCGCATAGTTATAGGTACCTGGCGTACCGTAATTGATATTGACAATACGCATACGGGTAGTACCAACAGGCGCTGTTGGGGATACAACGAAATTACCTGTAAGCACTTGATCTCCCCCAGCATTTACTGGTTGGAAGTAAACAAGTTCTCCAGCATCCAAGAAATCGCCATCTGCATTGTAGTCGATGTAGATTTGGAAAAAGTTAGAGCCTGTACCAAATACACAACCAGTTGAGGTCAAAGAGAAAGTCGCCAATTGACCCTGCTGTAAATTAGCAGATCCTACTGAGGAAGTGTAATTGCTGTAAAGGTTTAAAGAAGATCCTGGACCAGGAGCCACAGTTGCACAGGTCGAGTTATTGTTGATACCACCGATGGTTACGTTGGTGATGTCATTGTAATAATTGTAGAGTGGTGCGTTGATCGGATATGGGCCACACTGGCAGCTTCCACCAGTAGCAGTATACGACACCACGTTGGATTGTGAGGAGGTTGCACTAAACAAACAAGTGGTATTCAAGCGATAGAATAAGGTGCTTGCTGTTGAAGTCGTGTAAGTTGTAGATGTGGCACCTGTAATATTGGTCCATGGACCTGTCGCTGTAGGCGCACTTTGCCACTGGTAAGAAATACCAGTGCCAAAAGAAAAGTTTGTTGCTGACAAAATAAAGCTCGCATTCGGACAGCCACTCGCTGTAGAAATAGCAGCCACACCATTGTTTGGTGCACCGCTACAATTGACAGCAGCAGCAACTTGGATACAATAATCTTCGGTCTCACCCCACGTATATGTTCCCGTAGGACCAGGAACTGTTCCTTCCGTTGCAATCACACGCATTCTGGACGTACCTACTGTTGCACCAGCCGGAATGGTCATGGTACCAGAATTAACGCCGTTGATGGCAGAAATATTCACAGGCATTTCACCTGCATCGACAAAATCACCATCCGTATTCCAATCGATGTAAATGCGGAGATTGACTCCATACCAACCATTACATGTACCTACGTTCACACTCCAGTTAACGAGTTGACCCGGGTTAACGACTGGTGCACTCACCACACCTGCGTAATTAGAATAAAGTTTACTTACAGAGTTTGCACCAGGTGCAGTTGTTGCACAAGTTGAACTATTATTGAGCGTTCCAAAGGTCACATTGAAAATTTCTTCATCGAAGGTTGATGTAGCACCTGACGCTGGATAGGCGTTGGCATTGGTACAAGAAACTGGCCCGGTCGGCGCAGCAGATACCTGACGCCAACGAACCGTATGAGAATTCGTATTAGTAACGCAAAAGTATTGGGTTACCAATACGCGAACTTGCCCCGTAAAGGTTGCTGTCCAAAGAATTTTTGGGGTTGCACCACACAAGTCGTCACTATAACACAAGTTAGTATTAGCGGTATTCTTAAGAGTCAACTGCGCATCCCCTGTTGGGTTCGTGGCACCATCTACGGGACACAACGACCATTCGTACTGGTTTCCAGAAGTGACGTTGTAAGTATTGTATTCTCCACCCCAAGTTCCTGCAACAGAGTTGACAAATGTGGCAGAAGTCGTTGATTGAGCAGCACCATAAGATGTACCAACCATAGTACAACCACCGGCATTACATTGGCCAGCTTGCGACCATGCTTTGGAGACAAAACCGAAGGTCAACAGCAAAATGCTGACTCCAACAGTCAAGGATTTAAAGAAATTGTAGCGAATTTTCATGAGTGTATAGTTTATAGTCGTAAAATAGGAGAATTTATTGATTTAAGCCCTGTAGAACAGAGTCGAGAATGGTTTGGTAATGTTCGGCCTCTGCCGGATATTGGCGCAGCCAAGCATGGATTTGCTCAAAAGTTGCCCCGAGCGGAACTGTTGGGAAATTCGGAGCGAGCGCCGCTTGCTTCTTTTGATAGGTATTACGGAGTGCATCGAGCTCAGAAACTTTACCCTGCGCTTCGGCGTAAGCGATGATACGCTGTTGATAATTGTGAATTTTGTGCGCAAGGGCGAGCGGATCTTTGTTTTCGAATGTGGCAGAAGCCTCCTGAGAAACAGACCAAGCACCTACCGATGGTGCTTCTTGGGCGCGAGCAGCAAATTGCAAAGCAATAAGAGACGCAATCAGCAAAAGTGATTTTTTAAATAGTTTTTTTACCATACTACTAAATATAATTGTTGCGCTTTTAAAGACTTACAATAATAGGCTAAAATTAGCCGTTGTGTACATCTAGGCGCTTAAATTTATCGACAAACTTCTGCAATCCTGACCTAGTTGAGCAAGCAAGTGTTTTCAATGAATATTTATGGCTATTTATTGATTATTGATATTCAATCATCGAATATTCACATAAATTTTACTTTATGTTTTT
>Ga0208811_1000248_pt1 | contig 15375 bp, 15 predicted proteins | sample Colrivmet1561A02_FD_187681 | JGI IMG/M metagenome (GOLD analysis project Ga0208811, IMG submission 187681) | Estuarine microbial communities from the Columbia River estuary - metaG 1561A-02 (SPAdes) (version 2) | ecosystem: Environmental > Aquatic > Marine > Intertidal zone > Estuary | place... | reverse complement strand
GGTGATGGCCCGATGCAGCAACCGCTCGTCTGGCTCACCAATAAGTTCGACCGCTCCCCCGGCGAACTGGTGCGCCTGACGCCGAAGTCATGGGCGCCGCTGCAGAATAAACTCATCGATATCAGTTACGGCATGGGCCGCATGAACCTGATTCTGCAGGACGAGTCCGACGCCGCGCAGGGAGCTTCCGTGGCCATGCCCATGGGTGATTTCCCCACGGGCGTCATGCGAGGCCGCTTCCATCCCGTCTCGGGCGATCTTTACACCTGCGGCATGGCCGTCTGGGCCTCCAATAAAATCCAGGACGGCGGACTCTATCGGGTCCGCCGGGTAGCGTCGCCACTGCATCTACCCATCGCTTGGCGGACCGCCCCGGGCTCGATCACCGTCACCTTCAGTGAGCCGCTCGACAAGGTTTCGGCCGAGGACCTCAGCCATTTCACGCTCAAGGTATGGGGTCTGCAGCGCAGCGAGAAATATGGTTCAGCGCATCTGAACGAACGCCCCCTGACGATTACCCAGGCCAAAATCGCCGCGGATGGGCGGTCGGTTACGCTGACTATCCCGGAACTGGCGCCGACGCCGGGCTTGGAATTGAAATGCACACTGACCGGTAGCAATGGCCAGGCCTTCACCCGGACCATCCACGCAACCATTCACCGTCTCGCCCAACCCTCGTCGCCCCCTTTGCCCCGATAGTTCGGGGCAAACTTGCGAAGTAGGGATGGGGCAGGTGCAAAAGACGGGAAGGTAGGGGCGTGGCAGACGCAGAGAAGATTACGGAGTACAGAGTTCAGAGTACAGATTACGGACTTGAAAGGCATGAGGTAGGGGGCGTGGCTTCGCCGCGCCCTCCTGTTACGGAGTGCAAGGCAGAGCCTTGCCCCTACCCGCGAGCGTTGCTCGCGAGAGGCTGCTAGGTTGGCACGAGCTTCGCTGGTCTATCGAGCGGGTGCACTCATGGGGGTTGGCGTTTTTGCTAACCGAATTCATGACAAGACTTCGGGCCAGTTTTAATCTTTTACTAAGATTCGGGCCCGCTATCGGGCCTGCTCAGCCATGGCGCCCTGTTTTATTGACCGAAAAAACGCATATCTGTCATGCCCTTATCGGCACATAAAATGGTAGAAAAACGCATGCACGGCTTGCCCACCTCTATTTTTAAAGTAAAAGATAAGTCGTACCCCACCCATGATTACATCCCTAAAATCCACTGTGGCTAAGTTCAGCGCTCTGCTGGCGCTTAGCCTTTTCATCCCTACCTCCGCGATGGCCGCCACTGGCTCGGCTAATCTCAAGCCTAACGACCTCGTCGGCGTGTCCTTCTGGGTCATCTCGATGGCGCTAGTCGCCGCGACGGCCTTCTTCTTCCTCGAGACGCAGCGCGTCAAGGCGAAGTGGAAGACCTCGTTGACCGTCTCCGGTCTCGTGACCCTCGTGGCCGCGGTTCACTACTTCTACATGCGCGATGTCTGGGTGGCCACCGGCGACACCCCGACCGTCTTCCGTTACATCGATTGGCTGATCACCGTGCCCCTCCTGATGGTTGAGTTCTACCTCATCCTCTCTGCGGTCACCAAGGTTTCGGGCGGCGTTTTCTGGCGCCTCATGATCGGTACCCTGGTGATGCTCATCGCCGGTTACCTCGGTGAAGCTGGCGTCGTCGGCGCTTGGCCGGCCTTCATCGTCAGCATGGCTGGTTGGTTCTACATCATCTACGAAATCTACGCTGGTGAAGCCAGCAAGGTCAGCGCTGAGTCCGCTCCTCCTGCCGTCCAGGGCGCCTTCAAGTTGATGCGCGCCATCGTCGTCTTCGGTTGGGCCATCTACCCGATCGGCTACTTCCTCGGTTACCTCACTGGTGGCAATCCTAAGGACTCTGCCGTCATGCTCAACGTGGTTTATAACCTCGCTGACGTGGTCAATAAGATCGGCTTCGGCGTCATCATCTGGGCCGCCGCTGTCAGCGAATCCGACAAGAACTAAGCACCCCTCGCGAATCGGACAATGGGGCTTATGGCTCCATTGTCCGATTTTTGCATTTACGCATCCTCGGCCCCTGCGCTTAGGATTTTCCTGACGGTCACACCCGGTACCCCTCCCCACCCGATGAACACCACCACCGACTCCGCCCTCCTGACGGTCGAACGGCTGATGGTCGGGCTTGTCCGGGTGGCAGCAGGGACCGGCGTGCCCGCCGGCGAGCCCGCCACCCTGCGCGCCGCCCAATATCATCTCGAAGCCGGTGGCCAAAGAGTGCGCGCCCGGCTAGCCTTGCATGCCTGCGAGGCCCTCGGTGTCGTGGGCGACCAAGCGGTCCGCCTCGCCGCCTGCGTCGAGCTCCTCCACAACGCCTCGCTCGTCCATGATGACCTGCAGGATAAGGAGAAATTACGCCGCGGTCGCCCGACCGTGTGCGCGGCTTTCGGTCCGGACGTCGCCCTCTGCACCGGCGACCTCCTACTTTCGGCGGCCTATGGCGCCTTAGCGGACCTCCCTGACCCCACTCACCTTCCCGCGCTGCTCCGCTGCGTGCACGCCCGGACAGCCCAAGTGATCCAAGGCCAATGCTCCGAGCTGGCCACCAAGGATTACGCCCTAGCCGAAGTGGCCCGGTACGAAGAAATCGTCGTCGGTAAGTCTGGCGTCCTGCTGAGCCTACCGCTCGAACTCGCCTTCCTAGCGGCCTGTCAGGAACAGTGGCTACCGCGGATTCGCGACGCCGCCCATGCTTTTGGCATCGGTTACCAGATGGTCGACGACCTCGAGGACGTGCCGGGCGACGCCGCCCAGCATAGCCTCAACATCGTCCTCCTGCTCGCGGCCGGTCGCCCGCCCGAACTCGCCGCCGACCAAGCCCGGCAGCTGGCGCGGGGACATCTCGAAGCGGCCATCGAGCACGCGGACGCCTTACCGAACAAAGCGGGTGCGCTGTTGACCGAATTCGCCTTCGCACTCGTGAAACGGGTGAAGTCCGCTTAAGTCGGAGGCGTGAAAGCCATCGTCATCGGCGCGGGATTTGGCGGCATTGCCGCCGCCTTGCGGCTGCGCGCCAAGGGCTACGCCGTGACGCTCATCGATCGCTGCGCGGCGCTGGGCGGACGGGCCCAGGTATATGAGCGTGAGGGCTTCCGACACGACGCCGGGCCGACGGTCATCACGGCACCCTTCTTATTTGAAGAATTGTTCGCGCTCTTTGGCGAACGTTTCGCCGACCACGTCAAGCTCGTCCCGCTGACGCCGTGGTATCGGTTCCAATTCGCCGACGGTGACACCTTCGACTACGGCGGCACCCTGGAAGCCACGCTGGCGGAAATCGAGCGCATTGAGCCGCGCGATCGGGCGGGTTACCTCGCTTTACTCGAGCACAGTCGCCGGATCTACGACATCGGCTTCACCCAGTTGTCGGCCCAGCCCTTCGATCGCTTCGGGACGATGTTAAGGCAGGTGCCGCATCTGCTCGGCCTGCGTAACTACGAGACCGTCTGGCAGATGGTCTCGCGCCATCTCGTGAGCGATAAGCTCCGGCGGGCGTTCTCCATCCAACCCCTGCTCGTGGGCGGTAATCCGTTCGATACCACCAGCATCTATGGGCTCATTCATTTTCTCGAGCGCGCACATGGGGTACACTTCGCGATGGGCGGCACTGGAGCCGTCACCCAGGCGCTCGGTAGCCTGATGGAACGGCAGGGCATAGCCCTCCGCCTGAGCACGACTGTCGAGCGTGTCCGCATCGAGCAAGGCGTCGCCCGCGGGGTCGTGCTCGCCGACGGGACCAGCGTGGACGCCGATATTGTCATCTCGGACGCCGATGCGTCCCATCTCTATCGGGATCTCGTACCACGGACCGAGCAGGCGCTCGCCACGCGCGTGAAGTTGTCGCAGGCCCATTACTCGATGGGGCTGTTCGTGCTGTATTTCGGCTCCACGCGGACGTATCCCGACGTTGCCCACCACACAATCTGGATGGGCGAGCGCTACCGGGAGTTGCTCAACGATATCTTCCACCGTCGCAAACTCTCCGAGGATTTTTCGCTGTATGTGCACCGGCCGACCGCCACGGACCCGAGCTTTGCGCCGCCGGGCCAAGATAGTTTCTACGTGCTTTGTCCTGTGCCGAATCTGCAGGCCGATATCGATTGGGCCATCGAAGGCCCGCGCCTACGGGACCGGATTATCGACGCCTTGGAACGGACGATGTTGCCCGGGCTTAAGGCGACCATCACCGCCGATTTTTATAAGACCCCCGAGGATTTCCGGGATGAATACCGGAGCGTCCACGGTGCCGGCTTTTCCGTGGCGCCCATCTTCCGTCAGTCCGCTTGGTTCCGCTTCCACAATAGATCCGAATCCGTGCGGAATCTTTACCTGGTCGGCGCGGGCACGCATCCCGGCGCTGGCGTCCCGGGCGTACTCTGTTCCGCCAAGGTCATCGACGCCCTCATCCCGGCCGCCTCATGAGCCAAGACGCCGCGCATGTCCCTTCGGCGGCGGCTGAGGCGACCTTGGCCCGTCAGGGGCGGAGCTTCCATTGGGCGCGCCGGCTGCTCGGGGCAACGCACGCCGACCGGGCGACGCGGCTCTACGCTTTTTGTCGTCGGCTCGATGACTTGGTCGATGAGGCAGCTTCGCCCGAGGAGGCGCGGGTGGCGCTGGCCGCCGCGGATCGAGCTATCGCTGATGGGCGATCTGATGATCCGGTCTTACGTGACGGGCTCGCCCTCATGCGCGAATGCGGCATCGAGCCGGGAGTGGTCCGTGAGCTCATCGCGGGAATGGCCTCCGATGCCGAGACTGTGCGCGTGGTGGACGAGGCCGAGCTGTTGCGTTATTGCTACCGGGCGGCAGGGACCGTCGGCCTGATGATGTGTCGGGTCCTCGATGCGCCGGAACCGGCCGCGGCGGCCCACGCCGTCGATCTCGGTATCGCCATGCAGCTCACCAATCTCTGTCGCGACGTCGCCGCCGACGCGCGGATGGGGCGGCGTTACTTGCCGGCTAGCCTTGTCGGCGACATTGCGCCGGCAGCGCTCATCGAACCGTCGCCCGCTTTACAGCCCGCACTTCGCGCCGCCGTGGCGCGACTCCTTGCCTTGGCGGAAGTTTATTATGCCAGTGGCGAAGCTGGGTTGCCGTTCCTGCCGGTGCGGGCGCGCGCGGGCATCCTCGTCGCGGGCCGCGTCTATCGCGCAATCGGTCATCGCTTGGCCGTGGCTGAGTACGCCTATTGGGAGGGGCGGGCGTTTGTGCCGGACTGGCGGAAAGCCACCATCACCCTCGCTGCCTTGACGACGCAGCCGCTGCGCGGCGCGTTCTGGTCGCGTCCCCATGCGCATCCCGCCTCGCTGCATCAGGCCCTGATCGGGCTACCTGGCATCACCGCCCGCCATGGAGACTGACCTGCTCATCTTGGGCGGGGGCGCCGCTGGACTCAGCTTAGCGCGGCGGTTGGCCGAGCAGGGGGCGAAGGCTCCGCGCACCGTGGTGCTCGAGAGTCGTAGTGATTACACCGACGACCGGACCTGGTGTTTCTGGATGCAACCTTCGGCGCAGCTGACCCATCTGGTGCGTCGCCGCTGGGCGAAAGTCTCCTTAGCTTCTTCATCGGAGCGCGTGTTGGTGGACTGCGCGGAATTTCCATACGCACTCCTACCCTCGGGTGGGTTCTATCAAGAGAGTACCGAACTCCTCGCCCAGTCAGAGCGCGTGCGCTTGGCCTTGGGCGTAGCCGTCCAAGGTACGCCGCGCAAAGTCGACGGACTCTGGGAGGTAGAGACCTCGACCGGAGTCCAGCGAGCCCGTTGGGTGGTCGACACACGTCCGCCGGCGGCGCCGACCGCGGGCGCGGCGGTGCTCTGGCAGTCCTTCCTCGGTCAGGAAATCGAATGCACCGGGCCGGTCTTCGATTCGACCGTTGCCGAGATCATGCACTTCACGACGGGTGAGGCGGGCCAGATTCTTTTTCATTACCTACTCCCGTTATCTCCCACGCGGGCCTTACTGGAAGTCACCGCTTTTGCGCCAGCGCCGGCCGGGCCGGATACATTCCGGGTGGAACTCACGCGCTTCATCGAGCAGCGCCTCGAGGGGCGGCCGTACCGGATTCGGCGCGAGGAGCATGGCATCCTGCCAATGGGCCTGCCGACGCCGACGACTTCGGCCGATACGACCTACGTGCGGGCGGGCCTACTGGCGGGCGGAGCGCGGGCGAGCAGTGGCTACGCCTTCCAGCGCATCCAACGTTGGGCGGAGGTGTGTGCCCAGAGTCTGGCTGCTGGTCGCGGCCCCCGAGCGCACGCGGCGGATGGATGGGTCCTGCGCCAGATGGACGCGCTCTTTCTGCAGGTACTCCGGCACCGGCCAGAGTTGGCGCCGACGATCTTCCTCGCCATGTTCCGCCATGTTCCGCCGGCGAGGCTCGCCCGTTTCATGAGCGACCAAGGCACCTTTTTCGACGACCTCGCCATCATCGCCGCCTTACCGCCGGGGCCATTTCTTCGTGAGCTTTTTCGACCCGCTCCGAGCGTGGTACGCCCGTGAACGCTGAGCGTCGCCAAGGCCTGATTTTTGGGTGCGCCGCTTGCTTGGCGGCGGCGGCCGCCGGCGCGCTAGGGCGCTTTCCGCCGCAGCTGGAACTGATTGTACTCGCCGCGCTCATCCTCGTCCTCGGCGTCCCGCATGGTGCGATGGATACCCTTTTCGCGCAGCGGCTCTACGGCCTAAAGACGGCATGGGATTGGACGCGCTTCACGGTCGGCTATCTGGCGCTCGCCGGCTTGGTGGTCGCAGCGTGGGTGTGGGCCCCCACGGGCTTCTTGGTCGGCTTTCTGCTCATCTCCATGGCGCATTTCTCCGGCGATCCTGCGGACGGGACGCCCTGGATTTCCCGTATTCTTTATGGGGGCGCCGTGCTGGTCTTGCCGGCCTGGCATCATCAGGTCGAGATGAGCGGTTTATTCGGCCAGCTCGTTGGTCCGGAGGCGGCTGGAGCTATCATGCCGGTTCTCGGTTGGCTCGTCTGGCCATGGGCGCTGGGGCTCATCGTGGCGATTGGCGAGCGCTGCGTGCGTGACCGCCTGACCGCGTTCGAATTCGCAGCCGTCGGCATCCTTGCGTTCGTGGCTCCGCCCTTACTCGCCTTCACCTTGTTCTTCTGTGGCATGCACGGGGCGCGTCACATCCTCCGGGCGTTCCGCTATTCCGGCCGTGACTCTTGGCACTTCCTCGGCTTGGTCGCCCTGCTGCCTATGATTGGGGTGGGCCTAGCTTCAGCGGCGGCCTGGTATTTTCTGAAAGACACCGCCCTCGATGCGCGCGTGGTCCAGATTGTCTTCGTCGGCCTGGCGGCGTTGACCGTGCCCCACATGGTCTTGGTCGAGAGAGTGCGACTCACCGGTTGGATTCGGCCGACGGATTCCCGGTAAGCGGCGGAGGATTTGCAACGTGCCACGGATACGTAATATGGGGAGGATGAGAATCATACTGACGCTCAGTTGTGCCGGGCTGACGGCCTATTGGGGACAGGGCTGCACGGGCGCGCCGTCGGCGGTCTTCGCCTTACCTGACCTAGCGGCTTACCAGTGGCAGTCGCGGGTCTTGGTCATCGATACGCCGACCGATCAGAGCGCCGAGTATCTCCGACAAATTTCGATGCTAGAAGCCGCCAAGGCAGGTCTACCGGAGCGTAATTTGCAGATTGTGACACGCCCCTTCGCTCCATCCTTCCGAGTGCGCTTAGTGGGCAAGGATGGCGGCGTGAAGCTTGACCAGAACGCACCTGTAGAGTCGGCGGCCCTCTTCGCTTTAATCGATGCTATGCCGATGCGAAGGGCGGAAATGACTGGCCGTTAAAAGCAGCGCTTAGACGGCATTCACTGACTCAATAAGCCACCCGATGCATTCTCCGCGGTGGCGCGTGAGCCAAGGCATAAGAGGAGCCAGCGGGCTTAGGCGCTGGTCTTCTTGTTGGAGTTGGCGCGCTCGTCAGCATTCATTTTCTTGAGCCGCTGCATCGCGGAAAATATTGCGATACCGAACAGCGCGAAGATGAAAACTGCGAAATGGGGGACGTATTCATTCATCTTTAGAATTCTCGATAGCTTTCAGGTAAATACCGAAGGCAAGGATAGAGGGCGCCCAGAGGCCGACAAAAATCGCTTCATCCTTGTGGCCGTTTAAGTAAAGGAGCTTCGAAAAGATGATGACCAAGAAGACGGCGATAAACAGCAGTCGGTCGGTTAAGGTGAACTTTTTAAACATTTTGAGGCGGTGATGTTTTTTGAAGGTACCCTTAGCCTCGGCGGAGTCAAATGGCGGAAGCGGTCTGCTGGGGGTCTTAGGTGTCCGTTCTGTATCAAGCCCCCGGCTGAGGCTTAAATAGCCCCATCGTGGGGGGTACGGGGGGAACGGCTTCGAGGGGACTGGGGAGAGACAGGTGTAAAAGTGCAAAGGTGCAAAGGTGCAAATCGGCCTGCGGCCGGTGCAAAAGTAAGCACGGAGTGCTGTGTCGAGTACAGAGTACGGATTACAGACCCGAAAGACAAAGGGTTAGGCATAAACTGAAAAGGGGGACCAGGAAGGATGCGAGGCATGCACAAGCGGCCAAAGGCCGCAGCACTTCCCTATACCCGGCACCCACAACCCGATGCCCATGGATATCTTAAGGCAGAGCCATTCCCTATCCGCCAACCGCTGACCGCTATTTCCTTCATTGGGTAGGGGCGTGGCTTCGCCGCGCCCTCCTGTTACGGAGTGCAAGGCAGAGCCTTGCCCCTACCCGCGAGCGTTGCTCGCGAGAGGCAGCTAGGTTGGCACGCAGTGCCAACCCTACCTCAAGACAAACGGACGCGACGCAGTGCCAACCCTACCAGGAGCAACGTCTCCGTAGCCAGTCGGCTTACTTAGTGATGAATTCACGGTCGGTGGCTTGGCACCAGAGGCGATAGACGTTGAGGACGTTCTTACGGATACCGGTGACGGGTATCTTCAGGAAGTCATTGCGCTTGGCTGCCTCGAATAGAATCCGCTCCTTTTGGGTCAGGCGGTGTCCGACCCCGCGGTTGCCAATCTTCCCGCGGGTCGACTCCCCGCGACTCAGTCGCTCGATGTCATTCTTATCCGGCTTGGGCATAGGGAGTAGGCTAAAGGGGAAGGGGAGAATCGCAAATGAGAGGGTGGGAAGGGGGTGGGGCGGGGCGGGTAAGGGTGCAAAAGTGCAAACCGGCCTGCGGCCTGTGCAAAGGTGCAAACGTGGGAGGCTAGCTCAGGTCCCGGGTCTCGGCAGTCAAGTGTCCAGGTTCGGGTGCAGGTGCGGGTATATCCATCTAGCCCTCGACTCCGTCCTCGGCGCTTCGCGCCTATGCCACTCTATGACAACCAACCCCCTAGACAGAATGTATAAGTATAGTAGGATGAGTGGACTATGAGTTACGATCGACGCGAATTCCTCAAATCCCTCACGCTGGGCGGCATCGCCCTGTTCACCGCCGACTGGTTGAAGCTGGTCGACGAAACGAAGGCGGCCTCCGGCGGTAAGCTGCTGCCGGCCCAGCCCGGGGAGAACGTGAGCCCCAAGGGCGACCAGATCCGCGCCTTCTGGGCGTACGACCACTTCGAACTCTGCCTCAACGGCACGGTCTACGACGAGGTGCCGGACTTCGAGGACGAGGACGCCGAGGAGTTCGATGACTCGGAATTCGAGCAGGACGAGGAAGAGTCCGAAGAAGAGTTCGAGGAGCGCGTTCAGGAGGCCCGTGACGAATGGGATAGCGAGCACCGCTCCGAGCGCCAACGCCGCCAAGAGAGTCACGAGTTCGACTGGTATCGTCGTAGTTGCCCAGGTGCGAAGGCCGTCCCGTATTTACGCGATGTCTTCAATGCGCTTGAAGCGAAGTGCGACGCGGTCGATTCGGGTGATTACAGTAATATAGGGGGCATCGAATTTCACGACGGCTCCCAGCCGGGCGATGATACTTACGTGGCCGCCACTGCGACTGACTATGCGACCCTCGCTGCCCTGCAAAGCGTCCTCGTCGGCCTCGGACGGAACTGCCGCGTTGTCATCGTGGAGCCTAATCCAGCGGATGCAGCGTCGTGAGGGTTAAGGTGCGGACGTTTACGACGACGCTTTCCTGCCTTTGAGTTGCGGGCGGCTGGGAATTGGGCAGGGTGGGGGTATGGAGTCTATTGAAGATCGTAAGAATGAGGCACCCGGCAGTATCGTCTATGCGGTACTGTTGGTGGGGCTTGACGGCTTCAAGCCGGGCGATCGCAAATCGGTGCAGGAGAAGAACCCCCAGCCCATCACCAAGTTGAGGGTCTATTACATTGGACAGACTTCTCGTCCGTTTGAGGTCCGCTATCAGCAGCATCTCACTGGCATCAAGGCTGGGCGGGGGTGGATTCAGAAATATAAACAGCGCCCCGTCCCACTGGATGAAGGTGAAGCCGATTTCGGACGTGGCGTGTCGCCGGCTATTCGCCGGCAGATCGCCCGGCTAAGCCGACGTCAGCTGAGCGACCCCAAGGTACGGGAAGCCAAGGTCGCCAGCTTGCTACGCGGGGCAGGGTTCGCCGTCATCTCGTCCTGAACGCCCTAGGACAGCACGTGGTGCGGTCCCTACCTGAGGATTGCAGGCGGGGCGGGGGAGGGTAGGGTGAGGGGATGAAGTGGCTCCCCTCTGTATGCATGCTGTTGCTTGGCCTCGGTGTATCCGCCGCGGAGCCGATCATTACCTTGCCGATTCGTTTTCACCTGACGCAAGGGGCTACGATGACCGTCAAGGGGCAGGCGATGGAGAATTGGGTGAAGCCAGAGGACCTCACAGGGCCAGTCCTCGCAGAGGTGAATCGAATCTGGAAGCCGGCGGGGATTCAGTTCGTGGTGGAGCGCGCCCAACCCGAAGCGCTGCTGAAGCCGAAGGATTTTAAAGAGCTCTTGGCGGAGGTGGAGAACTCCAAGCGCGGTGAGGAAGAGGTCGCCGGCTCCGGGCGTACCGCGGCTATCGGCAAGCTCCTCGATCCAGCCCAACAGCTTCGCACAGCGCTGAACGTTTACCTCCTACCCTATATCGGCGCGACCTATCAAGGTTATGCGAACCTCGGCGGCAATCAGGCGGTCATTGGCGTTTGGACGGATAAGGCCTCGCGCGGCGAGAAGCCACCGGTGAAAGCATTACTGGTCGAGCGGGAGCCGATGAAAGTCGGGTCTTTGGCCCGCACCATCGCCCATGAGATCGGACATAACCTCACATTAACGCACCCCGATAAGTCCGAAGCCGCGACCGTCGGCCGCTTGATGGGCGGAGCCAAGCAGGGCTATGCGTTGACGGAGGAAGAAATCGCCAAGGCCCGGAAGAGCGCCCTAAAGCATCAAGGGAAGTGAACGCAGCGAAGCTGCGAGGGGACTAGTTGGCTAGAGTATGGTTGGCTAGGGGAAAGGGGAGAGACGAGAAAAGTGCAAAAGTGCAAATCGGCCTGCGGCCGGTGCAAAAGTGCAAAGGTAAGATGCGAAGGCAGCGGACACATTCAAAAGGTAGGGGCGTGGCTTCGCCGCGCCCTCCTAGGACGGAGTGCAAGGCAGAGCCTTGCCCCTACCCGCGAGCGTTGCTCGCGAGAGACAACTAGGTTGGCACGCAGTGCCAACCCTACCTCGAGGCAGCGGTCGCGTGGCGTTCAATGCCATTCACTTCCGCTCATATCGCCGCTAGCGCTTTCGTGGGCTTGCGGTTTATCGTTGAGTCCTAATATTACCCCTGTGAGCGAACCCCCCTCTGACGACGTCGTTCCTAACCGCCGGCGCCCGTTTTGGCAACGGGTGGGCGGAGAGGGCTTTGTGGTGTCGGTGACCATCCACGTCATTTTGGTGCTGATTGCGGCGTTCCTGATTATTTCAGTGACGAAGGAGTCCGTGAAAAAAGATCCCGGAAGCTTTTCGACGGGTTCGGGCGGTGGGGCGGCGGGGGACAAGGCCAAGCAGTTCCAGACGCGTCTGCAGCCGAAGAGCCCGAAGACGACCGCAAAAACCCCGGCCCGGATTACGACCAAGAGTGCCTCGGCGACGATTGCCTTACCTGATGTGCCCACGGTGGCGATATCGTCGCTGAACTCGGGTCTGATGGGCGGCGGTTCCTCCAAGGGCTTTGGTGGCGGCTCTGGTGGCGGGATCGGCAGTGGGATGGGCGTCGGGGTGGGTAACGGCAAAAACTTTGTTTCGCTCTTTGGCGGCCGCGGGGCGGGCAATGGCCTGATCGGTGAATTCTGGGACATCAAACGCTCCCGGGATAAAAAGCCGCTCATCACGCTTAAGCCCGGTGTCAGCACTTACGGCTACACCGACGACGAAATCTCGGATTACTTCCGGGCGATTCGTAAAATCATCTCAGCCAAGGGCGATGCGACCCTGGCGCTCGACAAGTATTACCATGCGGACGCCGTACTTTCGGCCAACGGTATCTTCCAACCGACGATGAGCGCGTCTGAGGCTCCGAAGGCCTTCGGAGTAGAAAAGGAAGTCGCCCCGGTACTGTGGCTCGGTGTCTATCGCGGTAAGATCCGCGCGCCCTTCGCCGATCAGTTCCGCTTTGTTGGCGGCTGTGACAACGTCCTGCTCGTCATCGTCAACGGCAAGGTCGTGCTCGACGGAAGCCTGAAGCACATGCCGGGAGATTCGGTGAAGAACTATTACGCCGCAGATTGGAAGCAGAGTACTGAACCCGTGCAGGGACTGCCGGCCCGCTCCCCGACTAATAATTTCAACTTCGTCTACGGTGATTGGGTGCACATGAATCCGAGCACGGATACCGACGTGACCATTGTGCTCGGTGAATCTGGCGGTGCCTACGGGGCTTTCGTGACCATCGATTATAAGACCGCCCCTTGGCATAAGAAAGGCGGGTCCCTGCCTGCGGGCGGTTACCTGCCGCTCTTCCTTGTCGGTAAGCCCGACGCCGAATTGCGCGAACTCATGGAGAAAGCCGGTGCGCCCGCGAACGTGAAGCCCTTCCTCGACGGACCGATCTTCACGCCAGGTTTGCGTGGCGTAAGGAGGTAGGCGCGAGCGAAGCTCGCGAGGGGAAAGGTTGGCTAGAGTATGGTTGGCTAGTTGGCTAGGGGGAAGGGGAGAGACAGGTGCAAAAGTGTAAAGGTGCAAAGGTGCAAATGGGTAACGGAGTACGGAGTGCGGATTACAGAGTACAGAGTGCGGAGTACGGATTACAGATTTTGAAGGCATGAGGTAGGGGCGTGGCAGACGCAGAGAAGATTACGGAGTACAGAGTTCAGAGTACAGATTACGGACTTGAAAGGCATGAGGTAGGGGCGGCTAGGTTGGCACGCAGTGCCAACCCTACCTCGATACAAGCGGACGCGACGCAGTCGCGCCCCTACCAGAGGCAATTAGGACCGCACGTGGTGCGGTCCCTATCTAGTATGAGCGAAGCTCGCGAGGGCGACAAAGGGAGAGGCGAGAAAAGTGCAAAGGTGCAAATCGGCCTGCGGTCGGTGCAAAAGTGCAAAAGTAAGAGCTGGTGACAGGGTCGAGTGCGCAGGTAGAGCGCCGGCGGCCGTTGGTGCCCCGCTGAGCTGACCCGGCCGTTACACTGCCGACACAATCGTCACAGGAAGTTGACAGAGTGTAGCCTGTTCAGCCGAGCGAGCGAAACCCATCGTTCGGGGATGTTAAGAAGCCACGCCCTCCGCGCGCTTGCCTTACTCCTGATCTCGGCGAAGGCGGTGGGCGGGGCGACTACCTATCCGACGCCCAATCTAGATCCGACCCCGGTGGGGCAGGCTAAGCCGGTCTGGCTGGGTGGGGTAAAGTTCGTGAATAAAGGCCTGGTCGGGGTCGGCCAGCTCGCGGTGGGCGCGTTGGATGACCGCGGCGATAGCCTTGGGTCGTTTTCGTCTTTCAAGATCGACCCCCAGACTTGGCGTCGAAACGCCGACGGCAGTTTCGGGGGGACGCTGTTCACCTTACCCGACCGTGGCTATAACGTGCACGGCACGATCGATTACCCAGCGCGTCTGCAGCGCTTCGAGCTTACGTTCCGACCCGACTACGGGCGCGACCCAGTCCTCGCGCCTAACCTGACGCTCGCCTTCAAGGCGACGCGAACCCTTTTGGATTTCAAAGGCAACGTGACGACTGGCCTCGACCCCCGCGAAGACTCCTTGCAGGGATTCTCGCCGGTGCCAGTCCGCCACGGTAAGTTTGCCATCGATGCGGAGGGCTTGGGCCGACATCCCGATGGCACTTTCTATCTCTCGGATGAATATGGCGCGACGATTTACCATCTCTCTCCGCAGGGTCGGATGCTCGGACTCCTGACGCCGCCGAACGCCTTCTTGCCGCGCTTCGAGGCAAAGAAGTTCTCCGGGTTCACTACCGACATGAAGGCCGTGGAGGTCCAGACCGGCGGACGGCGCGATAACCAAGGCTACGAAGGCGTGGACGTCACTCCCGACGGCCGCTACCTCGTGGCGATGCTCCAAGGGGCGCTGCGGCAGGATTGTCCGACCGAGGAAGAGAACAATCGGGCCTACGCGCGGTTGGTCGTCTATGACCTTCAAGCGGGGACCACGCCCGACCAGCCGGTCGGCCATTACTTGGTCGAACTTCCTACGCTGAATACGGCCGGTCTGGGTAAGCCTGCGAACAAGTCGGCGGCCCAATCGGAGCTGATGGCCTTAAGTCGTACGGACTTTCTTATTTTGGCGCGCGACAGTAGCGGGAGTGGTTCGGGTAAGTCAGATTACGCTCCCGACGCGGCTGCCGTGGGGTACGCTGCGGCCCCGCACATTTATAAAAGCGTCTTGTTGGTGAGTACGCGTGCAGCGACTAACCTCGTTGGGACGACCTATGAATCCGGTTACGTCCCTGCGGTTCGAGGTAGCGGCCCGACCTTGGCGCCGGCCTATGGCTTGACCGCCGCCACGGGCACCGAATTCGTCAACCTTCTCAACCCGGTGCAGTTAGCGCGGTTCGGCTTGGACCTTAACGCCGTCGGTCCGGCCGGCGTGGCGAAAGCCGCCGCCGAGGGGCATCGCGTGGGGGTGATTTCCCCCGCATCGCTGTCGGCCAAGTGGGAGGCGATGGCGATCGTTCCCTGTTTAGACCAGGCCTATCCCGACGACTATTTTCTTTTAGTCGGTAACGATAACGACTTCCTGACGGCGGCGGGTACGATGTTGGGCAAATCGTACGACGCCACCTCCCCGCAGCCGGGGATGGAAATCATCGAGACGCCTAACCGCATCCTCGTCTACCGAGTGACCCTGCCCGGATACGCCCCGCCTGTGCGATGAATGCTCACGGCCGCCCGCAGACCGTGGAAGGTTATCTCGCGAACTTGGACGAAACCAAGGCGGCGCCCCTGC
>Ga0208811_1000242_pt1 | contig 15617 bp, 9 predicted proteins | sample Colrivmet1561A02_FD_187681 | JGI IMG/M metagenome (GOLD analysis project Ga0208811, IMG submission 187681) | Estuarine microbial communities from the Columbia River estuary - metaG 1561A-02 (SPAdes) (version 2) | ecosystem: Environmental > Aquatic > Marine > Intertidal zone > Estuary | place... | reverse complement strand
TCGATGCGTACCGTGATGCGCTGGCTTTCTTTGCGGGCGGGTAGACGCAGGACCTGGAAATCACCGACGACGGCGAGCTGACCGCCATCGCTCGTGACGCGTTGCGCTTGCGGGGCGATGCGCATCTCGAGGGGCGTATCACCGGGGCCGACTTCGAGCGTACGGGTGAAGACGAGCTTACCATCGCGCACTTCGCAGCCTGGGGATTCCCGTAGCTTGGTCGTGCCGATGCTGAAATGGAGCACGACGCGTTGGCCATGATGGGAAAGCCCTTCGTAGCGCATCCACGGACGCGGGAGCGGGCCGTAGGGCTTCTGATCGAGGCCCCGGATGCGCTCATCCGCATAGCCACCCTTCGCCGGATGGGCCCAGCCGGGTTGATCGGGGTTCACGAAAGCGGCGGCGCCCACGATCTTCGTGTGCGTGCCGTGGGAGCCATCGAAGGCGATACCACGCCAGTTAACGAACGAATCACCCGCCCACGCCGCGGCCACGCGCATGGTGTCATGATCGTAGAGCATCCAAGCGCGGCCCTTGGTCACGCCGCCCGCGCCTTCATCCAGACGTACGGCGATACCCTTGTAGGCGATGTTTCCCGGGGCGGCCTCCAAGGTCCACATCAACGCTGGACCAAAGTCCATGCGCAGGTATTTCGGCCCCTGCTTGAACTCCTTCATCGCCGCCGTCTCTACGAACACGCCTTGGGGCTTGGGTAGCTGTGCCAGGTAATCCTCCGTCACGACCGTATAGGCCGCTGGATTGGTCGGCTTCACCATCTGCTCGCGGAGGTAGTGGGCCACTTCATAGCGCTGCACCGGCGTAAGCATGGGCCAAGGCGGCATGAGTCCCAGCCCGTGGGTGAGCGTGCGGTAGATGCCATGCAGGTCACCGCCATTCTTAAAAGGCTCTTTCCAGAACGCGCGCGACGACGGCAGCGTCCCTGGCCGCTCTGGCGTACCATGACACGCCACGCACATTGAGCTGTAGAGCGCCTCGCCCCGCTTCATGGCGGCGGCATCCAGCGACTTGATTAACTTCACGTGATCCACCGCGAGTTCTGCCGAAGCGGGCGAAGTCTGGGCGTGCCCAAGCAGAGGCATCGCCAGAACGCAGAAAAGAACCCAGGAATTACGAATCATATTAGGTAAGAACGGCGGAGAGGTGGGTACGGACAAGCGGGGTAAGCCTCGAACCTAAGCCCGTGCCTAAAGGAAGCTAAACCTAAATCACCGGCGGGCGGTGGTTTGGACCATCAAACCCCACCCCATTGCGCGCAAACCACCCAATCATGCAACGGGATGCAAACCAAGGGACCATGGATCAGGTCGCTCCCGGTTGGGAGCGTGACTAGATTCAGAGGTTTCGACCATATTTAGTCACACCCTTAACCGTGGAGCGGCCTGACCCCTTTCTCGGCCCGGACGCCTACAAGGCCTCTAGCGAAAGCCATGGCAGCGTGAAGGCATTGTTGATATCCCTGCTCACTTCCGCGCCTTCCTTTATCAAAAATTGAAGAAATCGTAGTTGCGACGCACTACTATGAAAATTTAAAGTATCCAAAACATACTTATCAACCCACATAAACCGATAATGATCAATCGTAGAGAAATGCTTCAAGGAATGGCGACCTGTGTCGGTGGGCTGCTTGTCACTAGTTTGTTTCCCAACCTTGCCAAGGCTGCGGACACTCCAATCATTCAAACTGCAGGCGGCCCCAAACGGGTCATTTTCTTTTTGCAAAACCATGGTTTCGATCCGCTTACCTGCATCCCGAATGATCTGAAGGAAAGCTGTACGCTCAGCGGGCTGACCCTTGCGGAGCCCATGAAAGCTCTGGAGCCTTACAAAAATAGAATGCATGTCATCACTGGATTGCACGGCCGCCACACCAACCCGGGACACAGTGCTTTTTTCGGAGCCCTTGGCGGCTATCGTGGGGGGAACGGTGTGCCGCCGGCGGCCGCCACCATTGATTATGTGCTCAGCCAGTCACTGCCGCAAACGATCCTGCCGCCGCTTTGCATCGGCATGGAATCGCTCCATAGCATGAGAGCCCGACCAACCCTCGCCACACTATCTGCAGCCGGACCAAATCAGCCAATCGCTATGCATTGCGACCCCGTCATGTTGTATCAACTGCTCTTCGGCAGTATTGCCGAGGGGGCCATCAAACAGCATTACGAAGCACGTTCCCAGGTTATGCTTGAAGTCGAACACGTGGCGCGACTCAAGGCGAAAGGCTTGCCTGTGAGCGAAGGAGAGCGTTACGGCAGGTATGTGAGCGGATTTCGAGATCTGAACAGCTTGAATGAAAAATTGTCAAAGATTTCGCATCATCTCAAAAAATTCGCCCCGAAACTTGACGACCGCTATACCAATCCAAAGTTTGAAACCGACTGGCACGATGCGTTGTTAGATGTCGGCATCGCGGCTCTCCAGGCGAACCTGACCAATGTGCTAACGATCGCCTCCGGATGCGGTGAGTATTTTGGTTCGTGGAAAGGACTGGGGGTCGGTGAAGCCGGCCACGGGCTTGGGCACATAGATCAACCTGGTAATCCATCATGGACGAAAATTCGTAATTATAACTGCGAGATGCTTGTTAAACTTATGAAAGCGCTAGAGGCGACTCCAGAAGGTGCGGGATCGATGATGGATAATACCTTGATCGTTTATTCGAGTAATAATGCCGAGAAACAGCATTCCGAAGGTAATACTTGGCCTTTTGTGCTACTAGGCAATGCCGGTGGTCGCTTCAAAACCGGTCAATATACCCACATCAAAAAACGGCCGATCAACGATCTTTACGCCACCCTTCTTCATGGGGTTGGCACACCTGTTGACCGCTTCAACATCGATAAAAACATGGCCACGCTCCACCACAGCGTGGTTGGCCCGATCGAGGAATTATTAGCATAGTCGGATGAGAGCATCTAATTCGATCCACTTGGCGGTCATGCTCGCCGCCCTGCTTTTTTATCAAGCGGAGGCGGACGAATTTCGGTATGCCGGTAAGACTTCTGGAAAACAGCAGGTGGTTACTGAATTCAGAAACTGGTCAGACCCAGCTGGCCGCACCGCTGAAGCCAAGTTTATCAGGCTTGAGGACGAAAAAGTCTTTATGCAGGATAAACAAGCCAAAGTCGGGCCGGTCGCGCTTGTCAGTCTGAGCGCCGCCGATCACGCCTACGTTCAACAAATTGCCAGCCCAGGAAACGGCCACGCTGGCGCTCACGTCAACCTCAAAGCAGTAGCTGGGGAGGCCGGCTTCAAGCAGATGGTTGCTCCCTTCCTTGAAAAATACTGCTTGGAATGTCATGACAAAGATACTCAAAAAGGAAAAGTTTCGCTGGAGGGTCTCAGTGATGTTTCTGCCGACAATGCCAGCATGTGGAAGCGGATTTGGGAGCAGGTGGCGCTGAATGAAATGCCGCCGCGGAAGACAAAAAAACAACCGCATTTGATTGAGCGTCTTGAGCTTTCGAATTGGATTACGGGCGAATTGACCACGGCGATGAAGGACAAAGGTGGGTTCACCGAGCACCTGCGTCCCATCAAGGGCAATCATCTGAATCACGATCTGCTCTTTGGCCCGCTGCCGAAAAACCTCGAACCCGCATCCACACCGGCCCGCATCTGGCGCATTCATCCTCAGGAACAAATGGTCCGGCTGAATAATCTTATAAGCCTGAAAAGAAAATACGATCCGCAGCGTCCGGGACTCTGGACCCACGGCGATATGATTCCGACTAACCTCGAAGGTGAGACCAAGGTCTATTTCGGACTGGATGGCTATCTTGGAAGTTTCAGTGATGCCTATTGGTTTTCTGTCCCCGGATTTCCAATGGTTCTGTCAACGGTTCGCGACCACGGCTTGCGTAATTACCCATTCCTATACACCGTCAATAGCTCGGAGTCTCTGCTCATCGCGGGCATCGCTGAAAAGGTCCTGCGTTTCATGGCCTACGGCCCGGCAGCCCAGCCCTACCAATTTGCGGATAGTATCGAAAAGGTCACCGAGGGGAGGGGGCTTAATATTATCTTCTACAAAAAGGGAATTTATCGACCCCTGACCCCGGTCTATGAACTGATGAAAACACCAGGCGTAAGCGATGAGCGCCTTAAAGAAGTAATTACATTTCTGTTTGAGTCCCTCACGCTGCGCCCGCCGAGTGCCGCGGAGACCGCCCTTTACTTGGAAATAGTTAACAAATCCATCAAGGAACTCGGCAAGGAAGAAGGGGTTTTCCTAGGCTTGGTGCCGATCTTTCTCGACCGCGATGCGCTCTTCCGGCCGGAACTCTGCAAAACTGGGCAACCGGACAAGTATGGCCGCGTACCGCTGCAAGGTGACGAACTCGCCCTCGCGATCAATGCGGCTTTCTCTTACCTTCGCCCGGATTCTGATCATCTGCGAGCGGCCCTGGCCGAGGGAAAACTCCAGACCCGCGAGGACGTCAAACGCGAAGTTACCCGGATTCTAAATGATGACAGCATCCGCAAGCCGCGTATCCTGGAATTCTTTAGGGAATATTTTGACTACGATCGCGGTGCTGCAATCTGTAAAACCCGGGAGTCCGTTGTGGGCGAAGGAGCCCATTTTGAATCACACCCCGCCGTCATGAATAGCATGATTGCCAACACCGATGCTCTGATCGAGTTGATTCTGCGGGAGGACAAAGATGTTCTTAAGGAGCTGCTGACCACCAATCGTTTGATCTACCAGCCCTACACGTCGCGGGGAAAAACTGGCCGCGGCATGGCCACTGACATCGCCTATTTCATCAACCGGAAAAAACCATTTGAAACGATCAAGATATATAATGCGGCAACGGTGAAAAAGGGCGGAGAGGAAAAGGCGCGACATGAGGTCACCTTTTGGAACCAACTCCATCACATTTTGCCCAATCCCGCCCAACCGTTTTATGTGCGCCAGTCACCATTCGACGATGGTCCGAGCCCACCTGCCGTAGACGCACTGAAGGCGATCACCACGGTGGACACCAGCGAACGCCTCGGCATTCTCACTCACCCAGTTTGGCTGGTTGCGCACTCGGATACGATGGATAACCATGCGATTTCGCGTGGACGCTGGATTCGCGAACGGCTGCTAGGCGATGCCGTGCCGGACATTCCGATTACGGTCGATGCCAAGTTGCCAGAAGAACCCCAGTCCACTCTGCGTCACCGCATGCGCGTAACTCGCGAAAATGAATGCTGGCGCTGCCATCAGAAAATGGATCCGCTTGGGATGCCGTTTGAAATGTTTAATCATCTGGGGATGCTGCGCGCAGGCGAAAAAGGCAAACCGGTTAACACCAGTGGCGAAATTCTATTCAGCGGCGATCCCACCCTAGACGGTCCGGTGAAGGATCCCTTGGAAATGATTCAAAAACTCGCAGCTAGCGAACGGGTCAAACAAGTCTTTGTGCGCCATGTTTTCCGCTTCTGGATGGGGCGCAATGAAACCATCAATGACGCGCCGATCCTACAGGACGCCTACAAGGCCTATAGCGACAGCAATGGCAGCATGAAGGCATTGTTGATATCCCTGCTCACTTCCGACGCCTTTCTCTATCGAAAAGTGACAAACTAGGCTGATAGCGCGAACTAAGGGGTCAGGCCGCTCCCGGTTGGGAGGCGTGACTAGATTCAGAGGTTTCGGCCATATTTAGTCCCACCCTTGACCATGGAGCGGCCTGACCCCGTTGGCTGAGTGGTTTATGTCAGGGGTTATCTGCGGTCGATGAACTCGACCTTACTTGGACGATGCGTCCATGGCCCGTCGTCACCGTCTCATCTCCAACCAAGGCGCTTACCACGTCTACAATCGCTCCGAACTCGGCCAGCCGATCTTCGAAACCGATGCCGCTAAACATGTCTTCCTAGAAACCATCTTCGCAACGGCCAGTCGCTTCGCCTGGCAGCTTCACGCCTTCGCGATTATGACTAATCACTTCCACCTGGTCCTGACCACTCCTCGGGGCAATCTCAGTGAAGGGATGCACGCCCTCCAGTCGGCCTTTGCAAACAAGCACAAGGCCTTCCGCGGCTCGATCGGCCACGTCTTCCAGTCCAGATTCGGTTGTGCGCACTACCCATCGGGCCCTTTGGCGGCTCGCAAGATTGACTACGTCCACCTCAATCCAGTCCGGGCCGGCATCATCACGCTCGAAGAGCTGGGAGGCTACCGCTGGACCAGCTGTCGCGTCTTACGTCGCCCGAAAGAAAGGGGCGACCTTACGCTTGGCCTAGCTCTCACTAGAATGCACGGGCTGAGGGATGATCCTGCGGGTTGGGACGCCTACGAGGAAAGACTCCGTTTCGTCCTCGCGACCGAGGAACGTCCGGCAACCGCCGAAGAACTGTTCGGGCTTGTGCGCAAAGAAAAGGCGGGGAGACGGACGGACGACGTCCTTTTTCCGGCCATCACCGGGAAAAGCCGTGAGCTACTACTTAAAGAAGAGCACGCCCGCTGGGAAGGCGCGTTCCTAGATGCTCTCGCTTCCTTGGGCCGAGCCGAAGTGCAATTGAACGCGCCGCCTAAGGCGCAGGCTTGGAAAGTCGCCCTCGCCAGACAATTGCGTGATGCCCACGGAATCAGCACCGCATGGCTGGCGAGCCGGATGGGTTTGGGCTCGTCGTCTTACCTCAGAAAACTGCTCTGCGCGAACTAAGGGGTCAGGCCGCTCCCTATTGGGAGGCGTGACTAGATTCAGAGGTTTCGGCCATATTTAGTCACACCCTTGACCGTGGAGCGGCCTGACCCCTTTCTCGGCCGCCCAATCCTCTGGAGTTGCTCGGAGGTTACTTCCACTTCCGGCCACTCGTTAGTCCGTCTGGCTGGACTATCCTCCGTGATAACAAGCGCGGCCTCACGCTGCTTGTCCAAGGCCTCCTCGAGGCGTGCGATTGTAGACTGGATAGCGGCCGTGCATGCTTCCGCCGAGGCGTCGGGCTGAACCGCTAGCGGCAACGTCGCGACGATGGGATGCCCGTACCCTGGCAGGTAAGCCACTCTAACATCGGGGCAAAGCTCAGCGAGACGATGAACGAAGATTGCTAGGTAGCCGGGGGAAATCTCGTCGAAAGGACAATCCTGGGAAAGATGTAGCACCACCTTTCCGTCGATCAGTTCCAATCCCACCGTCTGGTATTCGTATTCGGCAATTCGAAGCGTCTGAGACCGGCTCGACCAGCGCGGCTGTTCCTTAGGATAAAGCTGGGTGAAGGCTGTGGTGACGTTCGGTGGCAAGCAATCGAGTGGTTCGTTCATGATGTCGCATTCTCCCACAAAGCTCCGCTCCGTCTACACTCGCCTGCGTCATAGCTCAGCCGATGGAAGGGACAACGGGGTCAGGCACCAATAACGGGGTCAGACCCCAATGTTGTAGCCTGACCCCATTATTGGTGCCTGACCCCATTATTGGGGTCTGACCCCGTTGGCGGTGAGCCTCGAGCTGCGCGGCAGGCGTAGCGGACAGGCGGCGTCTTTAAATCTGAACGTCGTGCACAAGACCGATGCCGACGGACAACCCGTACGGATCCTGGTCGTCGAGAAATAATTTAAGCCTTTGGCGAACTAAGGGGTCAGGCCGCTCCCTATTGGGAGGCGTGACTAGATTCAGAGGTTTCGGCCATATTTAGTCCCACCCTTGACCATGGAGCGGCCTGAGCCATTTCTCAGCCCCGACCCCGCGTTCGGCCCGAGTCATACACGGTAGATTCGAAGTAAGCGCTCGGCACGCTTCTTAAGTGAAGCCTTAATCTGAGCCGCATTAGCGCCATTGGTTGGCAAACCATCATTGATAACGAATGAGCCAGCCTTCTCCTTGCCTGGAGGTGTAACGACAACATTACCTAGTGAAGATGCAAGTTGGTCATATTCTGAAATGGAAGAGAAACCAGCTGCATCAAGCTTTGCATCATTCGGATTATTTCCCAAATCGACTGATTTCTTAAGATTATAGCCTGATAAATCTACCTCATCCTTCCAGAATAATGTCATACCAAGATCAAGCGCCTGATGCAGGCGCGCCAAGAGAAGCTTCTCACGACGACCGGTCAACTTTCCTGTATCAATATTCTTAATCTTAGCTTCAAAGAGCTGATCATCGGGAAGAGCGACCACCGGACTATTTAGGAATTCCCGAACTCCACCCTCGACTGAAGCGGGTGTATTCCCGTGCTTTCCTTCAAGTATATCGGCGGCCAAGGTGGCCATGTTAGAATCAAGACGGCCGACACCAGTTCCACAAATAAATATACGAATGAGAGCAGCCTCAAAGACAAAGGCAACACGTGCGATGGCGTCATTGGCTGAATCGGTTCCTTCACCAAATTTCTCGCGCACGGCCATCAGAACTGGCCGGCAGACCTCCGCCCCCAGAGTCTTTAGGGTCGGGGGATGATTTCTGGCAATGAAACGACAGTTGCGAAGAAAATGATCTAAATATTCATCAAGGGAATTAAGCCCCTGAGGCCCGCCACCCTTCTTAACGTCTTGGGCAATCTTTTTGAAAGAGGCGTAGAGCATTCTCTTCTGTACGTGGCCGAAGAAGGCGCGATGATAGTGAAGCAGGAACTTATCACGATGGGACGACTCAGGAACCATGCTCTCGAACGAAAGTCGGTCGCCCTCCCAGGCCTCATCGATGACGTCATGCTGTACCTTTTCTGTAAAAGTAAGCATCAATACGTTCTTAAAGAGTTGATCAACCGTCAAAGGCTGCCCTCGAGCGTTCAGGGCTTCGAAGACAGACATACCTTGGGAGTATCCATCGACACTGACCGCGACGATACGAAGCCCGTTCAGAATCGCGTCGATGAGCATTAACAAAGCTTCGCCCTGCGCGATATTGTAGCTTCGGCAGCGCCGAACATACGTATCAAGGCAAACCGAAATCACGTGGTGAGCAGAGAAGGAAGCCCTGCTGAGGGCCTGCGGATTGTCTGCCTTATGCTGCCTAGCCAGCTCTTTCGTCTCCGACTCAATCTCCTTGTCGGTCCGACCGAGGGACAACGAGCGCTCATAGTTCTTTTTGTCCTGCTCCTTCGGCACAAGGCGGGTGACCGAGCACATATCATTTGCGAAGAGGACAGCCCTGACAGCATCCGGCGCCTCGCCGTCACATGCGACCAGTTTTCTGTAAGCCATGGCTAAGAGTAAAGAAAGCGTCGTCATTCGCTGCTGTCCGTCAATCACCTCCATACACGAACCGAGCTTGTCGTGATTCCGAGGAAGAAGAACGATCGATCCGACAAACGGATCAGCGAAATCTACATCTGGAGTTTGGATTTTTGCCGCCTTGCGAATCGGAATTTCCAGAAAGTGATCCTGGAACAATGCTTCGATTTCCTCCACCCCCCATGCATAAGGTCGCTGATAACGCTCGATGAGAAGGTGCTTCGCGCCTCCGAACGTCATAAGTTCGGCGAATGAAACAACCTTGGAACTGATGTTAGATTTCATGTTAGGTTAGCTGATAAGTTGCTCGATTCTTTTGGAAATACTATCCCAATCTGGATTAGGAGTAAGATGTGACCAGCTCAGGCGTACGCATCGCGTCGCACTTACATCATCCATGCCCATGGCCTTGAGGACGTGGCTAGGCTTATAGCTCGATGAAGTACAGGCAGAGCCATTTGAGACGGCCGCGTAGCCCTGTAGCCCTACGATTAAGGCCTCGGAATCGAGCATGGGGAACCGGATATTCAGGGTTGATGAGATGACACCCCCCTCAGGACCGACGGGGATACCGCCCAGGGGAAGGAGTGCTTTAATCGCTTCATCCTTAATGGAGGCACACCTATCCATCCACTTTCCGGATTCCGCCACAGACAGAGCTGCGGCCTCGCCTAGTGCCGCGATAAGAGCGACAGGCAAGGTTCCAGGGCGAATCCCACGCTCCTGACCTCCCCCGAACATTAGTGGCTTAAGAGGCACCTTCTCATACCCGCGACGTCGTGTAATAAGTACGCCGATACCCTTTGGTGCGTAGACCTTATGCCCGCTGACGCTTATCAGATCGATACGCTGATTCTTAAGAGTTCGGATAATTTTCCCAAAGCTCTGGGCGGCATCGACGTGTAGAAAGGCCAAATGATTCGCCATTCCTGAGGCGATTTCATCAAGGGGTTGAATCACCCCCGTCTCGTTGTTCACGTGCATTACCGTGACCAGAAAAGTATCAGGCCTCAGGGCTGAAAGAACATCAGCAGCGCGGACGATGCCATCGGCCTGGGGCTTGACGTAAGTCACCTCGAACCCCCTGGACTCTAAGTCTGCCAGCGGCTCAAGCACTGCCTTGTGCTCGATCATTGTGGATACGATGTGGCGTCGATTGTTAGCGATTCCGAAATCGACCAGCCCCAGTATAGCCAGGTTATTGCTTTCCGTTGCTCCACTCGTGAACAGCACCTCCTCGCGTTTGCAGTCGACGACACTCGCGACCTGATCGCGCGCCTGTTGGACTGCCCTCTTGGCGGCCGAGCCATACTCGTGGGTACGGCTACCTTCATTTCCGTACTCCTCATCCAGGTAGCGAAGTAGGACCTGCCGCACGCGCGGATCAAGGGGGGTGGTTGCATTGCAATCCAGGTACACGGAAGGCATGCCCCTAAAAAGCCCCCAAGCCGGATGTATGTCAATAGGTTTGACAAACATAACGTCTTAAGGTCAGTAATTAGACATACCCATGGCCAAGGACACGAACAAAAGCATGTCTGCCGAGATTGTCCCCTCGTTGAGCTTCCCTGTCATTCGCGGCACCCAAGCAGGCCGGGAATACTTCGTAGCCATGTGGTCGCTACGGACGCTTCGTCAGATCTCGATTTTCGACGACCGCGAGCTTCCCCCTGAGCTCAGGGCGCAGCGTATCCTCAATCGTGCACGCATCCCCGAGATTACAGGCTATATCCTAGATAATCCCGATGACTACGTCTTCTCGGCGCTTACCGTATCCATAGATTCACAAGTCTCGTTTGAGCCCCTGCAGAATCAGGATCGCTTAGGCATCCTAAAGGTCCCCATGGATGCTAAGTTCATCGTCAACGATGGACAGCACCGACGTGCCGCGATCATCGAAGCCCTCGAACATCGTCCTGAACTTGCGAACGAATCTATCGCAGTCGTCTTCTTCCTCGATATCGGACTCCAGAAGAGTCAACAGATGTTCGCTGACCTCAACCGTCACGGCATCAGGCCAAGTCGCTCCATCGGCATCCTTTACGATCATCGTAGCGAGACTGCGAAGCTGGCCAAGCTAGCGATCATGAAGTCCTCCTTGTTCCGAGACATCATAGACATGGAAAAGACGTCATTGGCTATTCGCTCCCGTAAGCTCTTCACCCTTTCTGCCTTCTGCAACGCATGCAATGACCTCATGAACGGCATCCAGACAGGAAAGCTGGAGGAAGACGCCGCCCAAGCCCGCAGCTTCTGGGAGGCTGTCTCTGAGCAGTTCCCCGCATGGCGCAAAGTCAAATCCGGCCAGCAGCCGGCCAGTGAAATCCGGGAAGGCTTCATCCACGGGCACGGCATCGCACTGCATGCTCTTGGTATTGCCGGAAACGCGCTGCTAAAGGCCCATCCGAAAGACTGGAAATCCAGGCTAGGACCCCTTTCTGAAATCGATTGGTCACGCAGCAATTCGAGCCTCTGGGAAGGCCGTGCGCTCATTGGCGGAAAGGTGTCCAAGGCCACCACGAACGTAACCTTGACCTGCAACGTGATTAAAAAAGCACTTAGCATCCCGTTCAACCCTCGGGAATCCGAGATCGAACAAGCCCACTCTCAAAACTAACATGTCCGAAGATAACACCAGCCCACTCGCCGAAGTAGAAAAAGGCCGCCTAGAATCCGCCTTCAAGGACGGAGGCTTCAACGCCTGCGTCGAGGCTATCCAGGAAGAAATCCGTACCCTTTACCTGGACGATAACGTGCCATGGATCCTCGGATACTCCGGAGGAAAAGATTCGACAGCTACCCTACAGCTTATTTGGGCGGCCATCGCCGCTTTGCCTATCGAGAAGCGCAAGAAGACCATCCACGTCATCTCCACGGACACCTTGGTCGAGAATCCGGTGGTAGCCGCATGGGTGGAGCATTCCCTCAAGGTTATGAAGCAGGCCTCTGACGACCAGAAGATGCCCATCACGCCTCACCGTCTGACTCCGACCGTATCAGACTCTTTCTGGGTAAATCTGATTGGGAAAGGCTACCCCGCCCCACGTCACAAGTTCCGCTGGTGCACAGAACGCTTAAAAATCAAGCCCTCGAACACATTCATCCTAAACATGATCAAGTTAAGCGGTGAAGCGATTCTGGTACTTGGCACCCGAAAGGCCGAGAGCACACGCCGTGCAGCGAACATGACCAAGCTCGAGGCAGGCCGCCTTCGAAACCGACTAAGCAATAACGCCAGCCTGCCTGGCTCGCTCGTCTATACGCCTGTAGAAAGCTGGACCAATGACGATGTCTGGTTCTACCTCATGCAGGTCGCCAACCCATGGGGATTCAGCAATCGCGACCTCCTTGGCATGTATGCCGGGGCTTCTGCCGACGGTGAATGCCCCCTGGTAGTCGATACGAGTACGCCGTCCTGCGGTGACAGCCGATTCGGATGCTGGGTCTGCACATTGGTCGAGAAGGATAAATCCATGTCAGCCATGATTCAAAACGATGCGGAGAAGGAATGGATGATGCCGCTTCTCGAAATACGAAACGCTCTGGATTTCCGTCAGATGGGCGGAGAAGACGAAGATAGTTCTGACCGTAAGCTGCGCGACTACCGCCGAATGAATGGAAGCGTACAGCTGTACTTTGATCGAGTCATCCCAGGCCCATACCTGCAGGAAGTTCGTGAGAACTGGTTAAGGAAAGTTCTTACAGCGCAAACCTGGATTCGCAAGAACGGCCCACCTGATGTCAAAGGAATCACCCTGTTGACCATGGATGAGCTTCATGAGATACGACGTATTTGGGTAGTTGATAAGCACGAAATCGAAGACCTACTCCCCGCAATCTATTCTGAGTGCACTGGCGAACCGTTTCCAAAGCAGAAAATGGACGACTCCCAGGCCTATGGGGAACGGGAATTAAAGCTCCTCAAGGAAGTCTGTGGCGATGACCGTAACCAGTATGAGCTGACGCGATCACTCCTGAGCATTGCCTCACAACATAAGACAGGCCAACGACGCGCAAAACTGCACTCAGAATTTACCAGCCAATTCCGGCGTCACTCCTACGCTTCAGCCGAAGAAGCGCTCAAGGATAAGCTAGCCGAAGAAGCAAAGCGCAAGGAAGCCGAAGGAGGAGCAGCCGAGTAAAATGATCATCAAAAAGGTCACGCTCCGTAATTTCGGGCCTTTCCTCGGCGAACACTCCCTCGACCTCACCACCCTGCCGGAGAAACCGCTCATACTCGTCGGGGCCCTCAACGGCGGAGGCAAGACCTCTATTTTAGAAGCCACTCGTCTGACCCTATACGGAAGCGAATGCGGCAACGGAAAACTTCGCAGCATGAAGTACAAGGACTACCTAAGGATGTGCATCAACAACAGCACACCAAGGGGGGCGATCACCTCCACCGAAATTACATTCAGTCGCAACGAAGAAGGAATCTCCAAAGAAATCAGAGTAGCCCGTGCCTGGTCGCTGAGCGACGAGACAATCGACGAGTCTATCAGCGTGTTCGTTGGCGGGGAACTCGACGAAGCCCTTAGCAATGACGCTGGATGGAGCTCATACATGTCAGCCTGCCTACCAGCGAAGCTTGCCCATCTTTTCCTCTTCGACGGCGAACAGATCCTCCATGGCGGCGCCGGAGGCGTCAGCCCTATTCTGAAGGATGGCGTATATTCACTTCTCGGAATCGAAACTATCGACAAACTTTCTAAAGATCTTGAACTCTTCGAGCGCAAGCAGATGAGTGAACTCGTACAAGAGTCGGCATTAAAGGGGCTAAAGTTACTCGAAAGTAAATGTGAAGATAAATCGAAGGCCCTTATTGCGAAGAAGTCAGAACTAGAATCCGCCAGGGATCAGTTCAAGGGTATCGAACACACCCTTTCGATGCGCCTTCTTGTGTTCAGGAAAAATGGCGGCGAGGAATACCTAAACCGTGAAATAACGGGTGACAATCTCAAGCAAAAGAAGATCGAGCTAACCCAAATAAACGCTCAGCTGATTGAACTATGCACAGGCGAACTAAACTTGGAACTAGTCGTCAAGGAGCTGAAGATGCTCCAAGAGAGGGCGAATGAGGAAGTTGAAACAAAGAAAGCTGCCGCCTCAATCGAAATCCTGCGACGTCGCGACGAGGAACTCAAGGAAGAGATTCTTTCGAAAACGGACTCAGACATTCGAACCAGAATCACAGAATGGCTTGAGGCAGACGTACAGAAGCGCGTCAGAAAAATCACATCACGTCCACTCCTGGGACTCGACACAGAGACTGCCAATAACCTTCGCAGGCTCGCTGACACCTCAATCCCTGAAGCCAGAAAGAAAACCGAAGCCTTGCTGTTGAGGCTAGCCGAACAAGAAGATGCCATCTTCGCGCTCGAGGAGAAAATTCGGCAGATTCCGTCAGAGGAGTATATCTTGGAACAAGAGAAGGAACTACGTGAGGCGGAATCAAATCTTACCATAGCCGAGAGTAACCTCCTCTCCTTCGCAGCTGAGATTGCCAAGGACGAAAAAAATCTTATCGAGCACGAGGCCGAACTTCGGAAATTCAAGCTAGAGAATATTGACGCCGAAGCCAAGGGCTCGGAGGCAGAGCGACTTCTTCGACAGACCTCTAAGGCTCTTGCGACTTTGGCCGACTTCAAAAAGAAGCTAATCGCGGAAAACATCACCCTGATTCAGTCACTCATTGAGGAATCCCTTCAACGTTTGCTCAGGAAACTCTCGCTGATCAAGAAAATGACCATCGACCCAGAAACCTTCGAAATCCTCCTTCAGAGCCCCTCGGGAGCTACCGTGCTCTGGCAGCAGATGTCTGCCGGCGAACAACAGATCGTGACAACTGCCATCATATGGGGGCTGGCCCGAGCCAGCGGACACGTCTTCCCCATGATGGTTGACACCCCTTTGGGTCGACTGGATGAGTCGCACAGAGGTAAGCTACTCGAACATTACTACCCTGAGGCCTCTCACCAAGTCGTATTGCTGTCCACCGACAAGGAGATTGGCCCGAAAGACCTTGCGGAACTGAAAAACCACGTGACGAGAACCTACCTCGTCAGGCACAACGAACAAACGAAGGTCAGCGACCTCACCGAAGGATATTTCAACTAAAATGAAACCACCCGTACAGAACATCCGAGTCAGCCAGCGCGGGAAAGATGCCCTCCAACGCCTCAAGAACCGTACAGGTATCGATAATTGGAACGTGCTTTGTCGCTGGGCTGTCTCGGCCTCCCTGGCCATGGATACTCCACCCCCACGCTGGATAGCGCAGGAAGAAAGTAATATTGACATGGACTGGAAAACTTTCGGCGGGGATCAGGCGGAAACTCTTTCCGGGCTCATTCATCTTTCTGCCGAAAAGCACGGAGAGTCTAACCCAGATACCCTACCCGCTTTTTTCCGAGCCCACCTTGAGCGCGGT
>Ga0208811_1000237_pt1 | contig 15794 bp, 13 predicted proteins | sample Colrivmet1561A02_FD_187681 | JGI IMG/M metagenome (GOLD analysis project Ga0208811, IMG submission 187681) | Estuarine microbial communities from the Columbia River estuary - metaG 1561A-02 (SPAdes) (version 2) | ecosystem: Environmental > Aquatic > Marine > Intertidal zone > Estuary | place... | reverse complement strand
CGGTGCTGTCCCTTGAGGTCGGCCGTAAGCGTCTGCGTGATGCGGGTGGGGCTTTTCTGGATGAAGGTCAGGTCTGGACGGCTTCGCTGAGCCAGACTTTCGAATGGCCGGAGCGGCTGCGCCTCCGCCGGGCCATCGCCGATCGCCAGATCGAGGCCGCTAAGCTCGGCTTGGGCCGATTCGAGCAGGCGCTCGAGGCTAAGGCCACGGTACTCGCTTACCGCCTGTCCCGCGCCCAGGTTCGCGCCCAGGCTTGCGAAGAAGTCGCCGAGCGTTTCGCCGGCCTGCGTAAGGCCTTGGTCGGACGCGATCCTTCCGGTCCTGCCCCGACCATCGAACTGCGTTCGGTCGAGGCCGCCGAGGTCGTCGCACGCCGTCGTGCCGAGGAGGCGCGCCTGGCGCTCCAGCAGGCCTTGCTGGAGATGAACCAACTGCGCGGCGCTCCTTCGCTCGCTCCGCTTGCCGTCAAGGCTCCGGTGCTCGCGCTCAAGGATGCCCCGAAACTCGAGGAGCTCCTGGCCGCCGCTCCGCAGGGCAACTTCTCCTACCGCATGCAGGTGCTCGAATCCGAGCAGATGAGCCTACAGTCCGACCTCGCGCGCTCGGATAGCGTGCCGGGTTTCACCGCCGGGCCTTACGTCTCGCAGGACCGCGTCGGCGGGCGTGAGACCATCGTGGGCCTTCGCTTCGACATCCCGCTACCGGTTACCGGCCGTGCTGGTTCCGCCGAGCGCGCGGCCAACGAACGTAAGCGGCAGTCTAAAGCTGCCATTTCCGCGGCCTGGCGCGACGTCGAGAAGGACCTCGGCCAGACTTGGCTTTCCTACGCCTCGAAGGTCGACCAGTTGCGCATGCATAAGGACGATCCAGCGGTACGTTTCTCGGAAGCAGCCAAACTCGCCGAGTCTCACTTCCGTGCCGGCGCCTTGTCGCTGCAGCTCTTCATGGATGCCCAGGCTGGTTACCTGGAGGCCGTCGACTCCGCGTTGCTCATTCAGGAGCAGGCCGTCGAGGCCGGCTTCCGCCTGCGCGAACTCAGCGGCGTTCCCTTCAATCCCGTCGCGTCCCGATGAAGACCTTCAGTTCCATTCTCCTGGTCGTCGCGTTGGCTGGCTGCGGCAAGCAGGCAACTTCAGGTCAAATAGAGGGTGCCGTTCCTCCGGCCAAGGCCGCCGAGTTCAAGAAAGGGCAGGGCCTGCTGCTGACCCCAGATGCGGCCGAGTTCATCGGCCTGCGCAAGGCCGAGGCCCAGGCCAAGGCCGATCGCGTCCTGGTTCCGGTCGATGCGTTGCTCCGGAACTCCGAGGGGGCCTTCGTATTCGTCCAGAACGGCCAGCGCTGGTTGCGCACCGAGGTGAAGCCAGGCGTCGAGTCTGACGGCTCGATCCAGGTCGCCGACGGTCTGCTCGAGGGCGACGTGATCGCCATCGCGGGCGTGTGGGGCCTCTGGCTCGCAGAACTCCAGGCCATCAAGGGAGGCGTCGGCTGCGCCGACGGCCACTGAGATGATCGCAGCCCTCGCTCGCTGGTCCATCCGCCGCCGCGCGGTCGTGCTCACCTGCGCCCTGTTGCTCTGCCTGCTCGGAGCCTGGTCCGCCACGCGCGTCCCGATCGATGCCATGCCCGACATCACCGGCCCGCAGGTGCAGATCAACACCGCCTTGCCTTCCTACGCCGCCGACGAGGCGGAGTCGCGCGTCACCATCCCGCTCGAATCCGAGCTCTCAGGCCTACCGGGCTTGGTCGAGTTCCGTTCGCTCTCCAAGACCGGGCTCTCGCAGGTCACGCTCATCTTTGCGGATGGTACCGATATCTTCCGCGCCCGCCAGCTCGTGACCGAACGTATCGGGCAGGCCTCCGGCAACCTGCCGCCGGGTGCCGTACCCGTGATGGCGCCGATCAGCACCGGACTCGGGGAAATCGTCTATTACTCGATCGGCTACGCCGCCGATGCCAAGGCGCCGGCCGACGAGTCCACGCGCCTACGTGATTTGCGCCTGTTGCATGACACGCGCGTGCGCCCGGCGCTCCGTTCCACGCCGGGACTGGCGGACGTCAACGTCATCGGCGGGCACGAGCGCCAGATGCTCGTCGAACCCGACCTCGCCAAGCTTGCCAAGTCAGGCGTACCCATGTCAGAACTGCTCAGGGCCGTCCGTCGTAACACCGAGAACGCCGGGGGCGGTGTCGTCACGCTCGGCGGCGAGGCCTTCACGGTCCGCGCTGACACTCGCGTGCGGACCGCCCAGGATATCGCTGGTATACCGCTTCGCCCCGCCGGCCTCGGTCCCGCCGTGACCGTGGGTGACGTCGCCCGCGTTTCGGTCGGCAACGCCTCCCGCATGGGTGCGGCCACCGTCGACGGGCAGGAGGCCGTCGTCGGCGCCGCCATCATGCTAGCCGGTGAGAACTCCCGCGAAGTCTCGAAACGCGCGGTCGAGAAGCTCGCCGCCATCGGTACCCACCTGCCGGAGGGCGTGAAGCTTACCGTGCTCTACGACCGCTCCGACCTCGTCGGCGCGACCATCCGGACCGTCGAGACGAACCTCTTCGAAGGGGCGTTGATCGTCGTGGTCGTCCTGCTGGTGTTGCTGGGGCATTGGCGGGCCGCTTTGCTCGTCGCCTTGGCGATCCCCCTCTCGTTCCTTCTCCTGCTCACCGGCATGGCCGCTTCCAAGGCCAGTGCCAACCTGATGAGTCTGGGCGCGATCGACTTCGGCCTCATCGTCGACGGTTCCGTGGTGATGGTGGAGAATTTCCTGCGACGGCTTGAGGAGCGTGTCCGGGCCCTCGGACGACCCCTGTCCGAAGATGAGCGTACGACCGAGTTGTCGGCTGCCGCGGGTGAGGTCGCCGGCCCGATGTTCCTTGGCGTGACCGTGATCACCTTGGTCTATGTGCCGATCTTCGCCCTCGAGGGTATCGAAGGGAAGATGTTCAAGCCCATGGCCGCGGCCGTCGTGGTCGCCTTGGCGGCTTCCGCGCTCGTCGCCCTGACCGTCATGCCTGCCCTGGCTTCTTTCTGGCTTCGGGCTGAAGGTCATGCCGAGGAAGGTGGCCTGATCCGCCGTCTCAAGTCGGTCTTCTCGGCGATGCTTGGATGGTGCTTCGCCCATCGGACCGCGGCCGTCGTCGCCACTTCACTCGCGGCCCTCGCAGCCGCCGTCGGCTACACGCGTCTCGGGGCCGATTTCATCCCGCAGCTCGACGAAGGTTCCATCAGCATCCAGTTCGTCCGAGCCTCTAGCCTAGATCTGGCCTCCTCGGTGGACCTGCAGAAGCGCGCGGAGATCCTCCTTCGTGCCAAGTTTCCGGAGGTCGACCATGTCTTCGCGCGCATCGGTACCGCCGAGATCGCCAGCGATCCGATGGGGCCGAACGTCGCGGATAGTTATGTGAAGTTGAAACCCCGCGACACGTGGCGCCGTGAAGGTGGTTCGCCCATCAATAAGGCAAGGCTCGTCGAACTCATGTCCGAACTCCTGGAGCGGACCGTCCCCGGGCAGACCACGATGTTCTCCCAGCCGATCCAGTTGCGTTTCAATGAAATCATGGCCGGCTCCCGAGCCGATCTTTCGCTGAAGATCTTCGGCGACGAACTCTCCAATATGGAAGCCGTGGCCGAGCAGGCGGTGGCCGTGCTCCGTAAGATTCCCGGCGGCGGAGACGTCGAGTTCGAGGCCTCAGGCTTATTACCCTCGGTCGACATCGTTCCAAAGCGGGACCAACTGGTCCGTCGTAACCTGCATGCCGAGGAGCTCAACGACATCGTCTCGACCGCCTTGGGCGGCGCGAGGGCGGGGCAGCTCCCCGCTTCGGGGCGTCCCATGGAGGTCGTCGTTCGCCTGCCTGGCGCCGAACGTACTTCGCCTTCGCTGATCGGCGAGCTTCCGGTCTCTGCCGAGGATGGCTCCGGCACGATGGTCGCGCTCTCCAAGGTGGCTGACGTCAAACTGGTCGAACGTCCGGGCGTCATCACCCGCGAGGACGCGCGCCGCCGTCTGGCCATCCTCATCAACGTCCGCGGCCGTGACACCGAGGGCTTTGTGCGCGAAGCCGAGGCCAAACTCAAGTCCGAGGTCAAGCCGGTCGGCGGCGTCTATTGGGAGTTCGGTGGCCAGTTCGAGAACCTGCAGCGGGCGCGCGAGCGCCTGACGCTGGTCGTCCCCGCGGCGCTTGGGCTGATCCTGCTCCTCATCTATGCCGGCTTTGGCAGTTTTCGTCAGGCGGCACTAGTCTTCACCTGCGTGCCGCTCGCGGCTATAGGCGGCGTGCTTGCACTCTGGCTGCGAGGCATGCCCTTCACAATCTCGGCCGGTATCGGCTTCATCGCGGTGTCGGGCATCGCGGTCCTCAATGGCATCATGCTGATCAGCTTCATCAACCAGCTGCGGGCGGAAGGCCGCCCGCTCCGCCTCGCGGTGGTCGACGGCACCGTCACCCGGCTGCGTCCCAAGCTCATCACCGCGCTCGTCGCTTCTTTGGGCTTCGTGCCCATGGCCCTTTCGACCGGTCCAGGGGCCGAGGTGCAGCAGCCGCTGGCGACCGTCGTCATCGGGGGAATCTTCACTTCCACTGCCCTGACGCTCCTGCTTCTCCCTGTCCTTTATGACTGGGTCGAGGCGCGTTTCTCCTCTTCTCCCACCCCAACAACCACCCAACCATGAAAATCCTCCTTCTCTCCCTGTTTTCAATCGGCGCCCTGATCGCCGCCGAGCCCGCCAAGCCGGCTACCGACGTCCAGCCTGGTCGCCGTCTGGAGGCACCCGGACTGCGCGCGCAATTCGTGATCCAGTCGGACCGCAAGGCCACGGTCACCTTCGCCGACGCCGCCGGCAAGCCCGTGCCCAGAGGCGACCGCATCGTCGTCGTTAAGGTCGACGGTAAGGATGTCATCCTTGAGCCCCATCCGAATGGATTCATCACCAAGGAACCGCTGCAAGCCAAGGAGCCGGCGGCCATCGTGGTTCAAGTCCGCGCCGCGGCGGACGCCAAACCGACGAACTTCCGTCTGACTTTGAACACCGCCCTCTGCGGAGAGTGCAAGCGTCAGGAGTATGGCTGTACTTGCGCCCACTGAGCGATCTGCCTTTAAATCAGGCGGCGTGGCAATTGCGCTGGATTTATAGGAGGCTTGTGATCAGGGACGGTTTGTTGGGCCAACCGTAATGTTACAGTTGGTTCGCTTCTGGCAGGAGTAGGTCAGTCCGTCCGTCGACTCGACCGTGCAGCAAGTATTGTCACCGTCGGCCTGGTCGGGAGCACGCAGATTCTTGTCCGGAGCCGCCTGGAATTTCCGCAGGCAGCTCGGGTTACAGAAATAGTAGGTCGTTCCCTCGTGCCTATGTCGCAAAGGAGAATAAGCACCGCCCGTCATGTCACACGCCGGGTCGCACTGTTTGGAGGTCGGAGCATCGTTCATCAGGTCAGCACATCCTGATACTCATCGGAGGCGAGGAACGCTCGCGGTCTTGCCCAATAAAAAGCCCCGCTTCTGCGGGGCTTCGGAAGGCTTATTTGCCTTCGAGCTTCTTAAGGTACTTGGCTGGATTCTTCTCGAACTTCGCGATGCAGGGCTTGCAGCAAACCTTGATCGTTTGGCCTTGGTAGACGAACGAAGCCTGTTCGCCCATCGAGTCTAGGTCGTTGTCGGAGACGATGCAGTTCTTCAGAGGGTAGGGCTTGGCGGCCTCGGCCTTGTCGGCGCTCGTCGCCTTGTCGCCGTGCTCGTGGGGCTTGGCGGCGTCCGCCGGCTTCGCGTCATGGTCGTGGCCGTCGGCCTTGGCTCCGTGGTCCTTGCAGCAGCAGGAGCAATCCGGGCACTTCATGCCGGCCTTGTCACCGTGCTCATGGGGCTTCGCCGCTTCCGCCGGCTTGGCGGCGTCGGCGCAGCAGGCGCACATCTTGTGCTCCGCGCCGGCCGGCTTGGAGTCGGCCTTGGGCAGCTTGGCCAGGTACTTGGCCGGGTTGGCGTCGAAGTCCTTGCGGCAGTCCTGGCAGCAGAGCTTGATCTCCTGTCCCTCGTGGACGAAGACGACGGGCTTGCCCTCGGCGCCGAGCTTCTCGTCGGAGACAATGCACTTGTCGAGGGGGTAGGGCTTCGCGTCGGCGGGCTTGTCGGCGGCGATCAGGCCGCAGGCTGAGAGCATTATGGCGAGTATGGCGTGTTTCATGGTGGTGTGGGTTGGTGGTGGTCAGAAGCGGATGAGGATGCCGGCGCCGGCCCCGAAGTCGGAACTATAGCCGGCGGTGAGCGAGAGGTCCTTGGTGAGGAGGTAGCGGAGGTCCGCCGCGGTGGACGCGTGGGTGCGCCTGCCGTAGCGGTAGGAGAGGTCGAGCGAGAGCCGGTCGGTCAGCTGCAGGCTCTTGGCCAAGGCCGCCCGGGTTTCCCCTCCGGACTGCTGGGTCAGGCCTAGGTCGACGAAGTAGGGCAGGCGGAAGGCTGCGCCGGCGAAGGGTCCGTCCCGGTCGCCGTCCAGGTTGCCGAAGCGGTAGCCGGCGACGAGCGACAGGCGCGTGTCTAGGTAGCGCTGGTAGCTGATCTCCCGCTCATGACCGTCGCCGCGGCGCAGGCCCTCCTCCCACCTGACGTAGAGGTTGTCGCGTCCGGACTGGATTGTCGCGTAGCCCGTCGCGGAAGCGTTGGTGAAGGCGGCCTGGCCCCAGGCGTAGGTCGTCGCCATGGCGTGCGTGGCCGCGGGATGCGGCGGCTCCGCGCCGTCGGCACCGGTCACGCGGATCGTGCGCACCATGCCCGTAATGTGATGGTAGAGCAGGTGGCAGTGGATCAGCCAGTCTCCCTGGCCCTCGTCGGCCGTGAACTCGATCGTCCTCACGCTCATCGGGGGGACGTCGACCGTGTGCTTCAGCGGGGAGGTCGCTGGGTCCTTGTCGGCTGCGTCCACCAGGCGGAAGAAGTGGCCGTGGAAATGGATCGGGTGATGCATCATGCTGTTGTTCACCAGGCGCAGCCGGATCGTCTCGCCTTCCTTGACCTTGATCGCCTCGGCCTCGCGGGGGTCGAGCCCGTCGAAGCTCCACTCGTAGCGGATCATGTCGCCTGTCAGCTTGAGCGTCAGCTCCCGGTGGGAGGCGGCGACGGCGTGGGGCTTGGCGGCGCGCAGCTTGGCGTAGGGCGAGATCGGTCGCTCAGGTTCCTGGGCGCCGGGCTCGGGGTCGATCTGGTCGAGGATGGAGGACAGGTAGGCGCTCATGCCATAGCGGTCAGGCTTGGGCGGAGGGGCCGCCTCATGCGGTGACCCTTCGCCGATCCAGGCCGAGACCGACCCGCTGCCGTCCTGCGCGGTGGAGCGGAGTTCCCAGGAGCCCGAGGCAGGCACGGTGAGAAGCACGTCGTAAGTCTCGGCAGGCCCGATCAGCAGGCGCTTCTGCTCGAAGGGGACCACGTCCTGGCCGTCCGCGGAGATGATCCGGAGCGGGCCCGCAGCGGCATCGAGGTAGAAGTAGCTGGCTGCCCCTGCGTTGATCAGCCGCACGCGCACCTTCTCGCCCGGCTTGCCGGGAAGCTGGAGGCGGCGCTGTCCGTTCATCAGGAAGGCGTCGTAGGCGACGTCGGAGAGGTCCATCGGGGGAACCAGGGACTTCTGGCCATCGAGGTATTCCTTGAGCTTGCCGGCCTGGTAGGCGCCGATGAGCGACTGCGCCGTGCCCTTGCGGTAGGAGTACCAGTCGCTTCCGCGCAGCAGCGAGCGCTGGACCTCGGCCGGGTGCTCGTTCGTCCAATCGCCAAGGATGACGACCTGGTCGTGGTCGGCCAGCTTTTCGACCTCCTTCGGTTCGATCACGATCGCGCCGTAGACGCCGCGCTGTTCCTGGTGGCCAGTGTGGCTGTGGTACCAGTACGTGCCGTTCTGGCGGATCAGGAACTCGAAGGTGCGCGACTGCCCGGGGCCGATCACGGGTGTGGTGACGACCGGCACTCCGTCCTGCAGGTTGGGGACGAGTAGCCCGTGCCAGTGGAGGGACGTCGAGTCGTCTGCCAGGCCGTTGACCACGGTGATGCGGGCCACGTCGCCTTCCCTGAAGCGCAGCACGGGGCCTGGCGTGCCCCCGTTGATGGTCAGGGCCTGCGTCGGCTGTCCTGCCGGACTCAAGGTCTGCTCGGAGATGGAGAGGCGGTATTCGACCACGCGGGCTTCCGGGTGAAGGGCCGAGGCCTTGGGGGCCGCTTCCATCGCGTCGAAGTAGGCCTTGCGGCAGATCTCGCAGGCCTGCGCAGGGGCGGCCAGTAAGGTCGCGAGCATGAGGAGACCCCACGCCGACACCCGCTTGATTGGCTGCACCGTGTTGATCCGCATACCTATTCATGTGCGCATCCCCGGTTCCCCCCGGAATGTTTTATGGTCACCCGAATGGCTTTAGGGGGGACACCGGGGTGTCCGGACATTAAACAGTCAATATGAGCAACAAACCCATCGACGAGTTGATGTCCGCTTGGCAGGTCTCCCCCCGCCGTTGCGAGGACTTTTCCCGCGACATCCTCAGGGGGCCCAGGCCCAGTCCGGTGCTTCGCGTCTCGGCCGTCGCCATGGCGGTCTTCTTGGTCGGCGGACTGGCTGGCTGGCGCTCGAACAACCAGGACTCGCAGCAGATGGCCAAGCTTCATGCGCGCTCAATCGTGGAGGCTTCCGCCCGATGAGGGGGCGGCTCCTGATCACCGTGTTGGTCCTCTCGCTCCTGGCCGGGTTCGCAGGTTGGTGGGCGATTCGGGACTTCAGGATGGCCGCGGCGTGCGAGCAGCGTTCGGAGGCCGCGTGGCTGCGCGCCGAGTTCGGGCTCGATGACGCCGCCATCGGCCGGATCGCCGCGCTCCAGGGCGAGTTCGAGAAGGAGTGCGAGGTTCACTGCGAGGCGGTGAGTCAGGCCAAGCTCGCCATGGAGGCGAAGCCCGGCCCCGAGTCCAAGGCCGGCCTCGAGGCCGCTCTCGGACGCTGCGAGCGTTCCCGTCGCGAGCACGTGCTCGCGATTGCCGGCTGCATGCCGCCCGAGAAGGGAAAAGCCTACGTCGCGCTCATCCTGCCGCAGGTCGAAGCCCTCTCCCATGAGGGCGCTCCCGGCGTCGACGGACACCACAAGGCCCGATGAACGGCCTGCCTGCAAAGGACGACCATGGGATAGTGCCGCTTTTTTGGTCCAGTTGAATGCAATTCTCAGGGGGTGTTTACAACCCAACCCAAAAACACCAGAACACCCCCAAGATGGCTCACAAACACCACCCGAAGGAGGCCCGGATACGGGCCGTCCAGCAGCACGACGGAGGCCGCCCGGCCTCCGAGATCTGCAAGGAGATGAACATCAGCCCCGCCACGCTCAAGCGTTGGCGGGACCAGCTGCACCTGCTGGCCCCGCCCGACGCGGCGAAGATGCGGGAGCAGGAGAAGACGATCGAGCACATGGCCCGGGTCGTGGCCGAGCAGGCCGTACAGATCCGCATCCTCCAGATGGCCCTCGAAAAAAAACGCTGAGCCCTGGGGAGGTGAGGCGGCTCGCCGGCGAGGTCGCCGAGGCGCTGACGCCTGCGTCCGTGAGGACGCTGGCGACGGCGGCCTCGGGCCCGGAGGGCCGCGTCGCACGGCATCTGCCCAGGGCGTCCGAGCGGATGGTCTGCCGGACTCTGGACGTGAACCGCAACGCCCTGCGGTATCGTCCGAGGCCGGGTGCTCCGGCCTCGGAGGTCCGTCAGCGCGTGATTGCGCTCTCGCTCTTCCTCCCGACCCAGGGCCACCGCAAGATCGTCAGCCACATGCGCAAGCTCGGCTACCGCGTAGGGCTGCGTAAGGTCCGTAGAATCAGGCGTTCCGCCGGGTTGCAGCTGGAGCCGCCGAAGCCCGGCGTCCGTCGCCGCGGACGCACCACGAGCCTGCACCAAGGCGAGGCCACCCGGCCTGACCAGGTCTGGTCCTGGGACTTCGTGATGCTACGCACGAGGAAGGGACGCGCCCTGCGCGTCCTCTTCATCATCGACGAGTACACCAAGCGGATCGTCGCCCGCTTCATGGCCCCCGCCATCAGGCAGGAGGACGTCGTCCGCGTCCTCCTCGAGGCCATGATCCGCGAGGAGGCCCGGCCCGAGAACATCCGCTCCGACAACGGCTCGGAGTTCATCGCCGAGACCGTGCAGGGCTTCATGGCCGAGCAGGGCATCAAGGCCATCTACATCGATCCGGGCTGCCCTTGGCAGAACGGCGTCATCGAGAGCTTCAACTCGCGCTTCCGGAAAGAGTTCTCCGACCGCTGGTACTTCCACAACTACGACGACATCATGGTCGCCATGGACGACTGGCTACTCGACTACAACCGCTACCGCCCGCACGGCAGTCTGGGCCTCATGACCCCCGACGAGTTCGCCGGGAAGCCTGTCGACCGGCGTGCTCACCTGTTGACTCTTGTAGCAGGTTAATCATAACACTTAGCCACCCCCTGAAATGAGCCTCGCTGGACCAAAAACGGTTTTATCCCAGTTTTACGATAAGAAGGATGACGCTAAGGCTTTCAAACTTGATTGGGAAATCAAAGTTGGAAATTCAGACTGGTTGAAGATCGCAACAACTAAGCACACCGTCTATGTGGTGCTAAAGGATCCAATTACATCTCTTCGTCAAGAGAGTCTTGCCGAATTGGGTTGTAGGAATGCGGATAACGAAACCGCTGAGGCGAGTGCGAGGAGCAAGATGTATGGAGAGTTCACTGATCTTGTGGTAAAGCGTCTGGACGGAAAGCAAATGACGTATTGGCTAAACAATCAAATGGGATGCATTGATACGGCAGACTTATTAAGCCGAACCGATGGAAATGGTAACTGCCAATCCTGGTCTGGCTTGTTCAGAGATATTCTACGATTTCAAGGCATACAAGCCGACAGAATTAAGGTTTCCCCGCAGGGTAAAGATACCGGCGTAGCTGTGAAAGCATGGATATTCACAGAACCTCCACATGGCCCAGCGAATCATCCTTACATTATAGGCCTTGACGCGACCGATGTTCAAGGCGTCCCAGGGCAAGGAAATCCCAACCCGCCAGGTTCTTTTAACGGGCATTGGATCACGGAATCGGGAGGAACTTATTTCGACCCTTCATATGGTGCTCCGGTTGTGTCTGGAGCAAACAAAGGGAAACTTTACGAGGATAGCGCTTTCGCTGGTTTTATGGAGATTTATGTCTCCCCCGATGATCTTAGGGAGGTCGGGTGCATCCGCCAAAACGATACGTCCGCTCAATCGCCCGCTGAAGTGAATTATTTTGACGCAAACTAAAATATGAAGCGAAAACTGATTATTTTTACTGTATTGGCAGCAGCCGCATTTGTGCTGTTGGTTGTCTACATTAGTCGCACTACAGAGCCCAAGAACTCTACCCCCGTCGTATTAAACGTCATCCAGGAGGCTCCCAAAGAAGCCGTCCCACGAGAAACTCTAAGCCCGCGCGGGAAAATTGAGCAGATAGCGCTTCAACCATCCCCGAAGTCTATTACTGAAAGTTCACCAATGCCGAATAAAAGCCTACCCAAGTTCTCCGAGGGAGAGCTAGTTAAAGCGAAAGGCCCTGCGAGTTTTATTGATTGGCTAGGCGTAAATGAGGCCGCGCGCTTTCCTTTTGCCCAATTCCGGTCAAACGCTATGCGACTTTCTCCCTCTGAGTCCTGGAAGCTGCGCACTATCGCAAGTCGTGAAGAGGCCGTAGCTCATTTGAACTTAAGTCTTTCGATGGCAGTCAAGCCAAGTGTCGCATTCGAGGACAAGGAGTTCTTTTATTTTTCCGGCGGTAACACTGCGTATCCTGTGAAGGACTTCTCTAAAGGAATCGCCATTCGTAAAGACACTGGTGAGATCAGTGCATGGTAATTCGTGTTTTCAACAACGCCGTGGCCGCTGGGTGCGAGGTGCAACGAACACCAAACCCTCCTCAGCCGCCGATGAACCGCACTGTCACGCTGCCTGCTGATGGGGGCGGAGTGTGGCTTGCGCTGGTGGAATCGAAATCGCCCCGAAGGCACAGCGCCAGTGCTCGCGCCTTGGAAGTTCAACCTCAGTCGCTAGTCTGGCCCGTAACGGCATCCGGCCTAACACGGGGTCAGGCCGTACCCTGACTCTCCGCTTCTGTGTAGAGTCGGAACTGCATCAAGACTTAGTTATCTCTTGTGATCTTGTCACGCTGAATGGGGCCAACTAAAATGCAACTCGCGGGTGTCTAATCAACAAGCTGTTATTGGGATGGTGCCGCTTTTTGGTCCAGTTGAATGCAATTCTTAGGGACGATCTGGTCACGCTAGCTAAATGGGGCCAGATGAAATGTTGGTGGTCGGGCGCCTAACCACCAAGCTCTTCCCGATTGACGGTAGCAGAAGGTGGATGGGAATGGATACCATCTTCTCTTTACCTGGAATTAATCCGCGCGAAACTCTCTTGCGTCTGCACGTTCTGCAGGATTAGTCTGATTTAGTCGTTAAGTTGTCCAATGGTTTGTCCAACGAGACGGCAAACATCAATAAACACTAGGGTTTACGCTATGAGGAACGGATTTCGAATCCCATCCTCTCCGCCACTTTAACGCATGTAGTCCGACGACGGGCTTTGCGTGCGTTTAGCCTTAGTAATGGGCATGTTTCGCCGTCAAGGGCTCGGACTGATTCGCCAGAGGCTACCAAAAACTCTACCAAAAGCGGGTTAGGCTTTCTGGGTATGACCAGAAACTATGACCATCGTTAACCTCTGGGAATGCCGCCAGTCTGCTGACGTGTCCGCCATTGGTTGGGATGATGTCCTCCGTTTGCCGTCATCTTGTTTCGGGCCCATGTCTGGCGGTCGCTGGCATGTCCTCGCCGTCGTGCCCCTGGGACTTCATCGACGCCAATCGCCCATGGGGTCAGGCCGTACCCTAACGTAGGCGTAACTAGATTCGAGTATTTCAGGCGTTTTTAGTTACACCCTAAACCAAGGTACGGCCTGACCCCCTATTCGGCCCGCTGCTAGGAGGATTCTGACTTTGCGCTAGAGGCGTCAGGCGTTGCGGTGGCGTAGGCGGAGGGCGTTAGCGATGAGGGAGACGCAACTAAGGCTCATGGCTGTTGCCGCGATCATCGGCGAAAGCGTCCATCCGGTTAGGGGGTAGAAGACGCCGGCGGCCAGCGGGATGCCTAGGGCGTTGTAGCCGAGGGCGAAGCCGAGGTTCTGGCGCATGTTGGCGACGGTCTCCCGGGAGAGGGCGCAGGCTTGGGCGATGCCGCGAAGGTCGCCCTTGACCAAGGTCACCTGTGCGTTGCGGATGGCGACGTCGGTGCCGTCGCCCATCGCGATGCCGACGTGGGCCTGGGCGAGCGCAGGAGCGTCGTTGATGCCGTCGCCGGCCATGGCGACGATACGACCTTCGGCGCGGAGGCGGGCGACCAGCTTCAACTTGTCGCCCGGGGTGGCGTCGCCGTGGATCTCGTCGAGGCCGAGCTCGCGGCCGATGGCTTGGGCGGTCGCCTCGGCGTCACCGGTCGCCATGATGATGCGAAGCCCGGCGGCCCGGATCTCCCTCAGGGCTTGGACCGTCGTAGGCTTGAGGTTGTCGGCGGCGACCAGCGCGCCGGCGGTACGTCCGTCGATGGCCAGGAACAGCACACTCGCGCCGGTGCGGCGATGTGTCTCGGCCTGGGCCAAGAGCAGGGCCGGATCGGCTCCGACTGAGCGGAGCAGGGCGGCGTTGCCGAGGATGAGTTCGCTCCCGTCGAGACGTCCGCGGACGCCTTGGCCGGTCACGGCCCGGAAGTCGGTGGTCTCCCGTAGGTCTAGGCCGCGTTCTTTCGCGGCGTTCACCAAGGCCGAAGCCAAGGGGTGTTCGCTGCCGAGTTCGAGCGAGGCCGAGAGACGCAGGACTTCGGCGTCGGTGAAGCCTTCCGAGGGAAGGATCAGAGTCAGGCGTGGTTTTCCCTCGGTCAGGGTTCCGGTCTTGTCGATGACCAGTGTGTCGACCTTCTGAAGCGTCTCGATCGCCGCGGCGTCGCGGAAGAGGATGCCTTGGGCCGCGCCGCGACCGGTGGCGATTAGGATGGACATCGGCGTGGCCAGCCCGAGCACGCACGGGCAGGCGATGATCAGGACAGAGACGGCGTTAATCAGGCCGAAGACCCAGCCACGCTCGGCCCCCAGGAACCCCCAGGCGAAGAACGTGATCACGGCGATGCTCACGACGACCACCACGAAATAACCCGCGACGACGTCGGCCATCTTCTGCATCGGGGCCTTCGAGCGACGGGCGTCTACCACCATCAGGACGATCTGGGAGAGCATCGTGTCGGCGCCGACCTTCTCGGCGCGCAGAGTGAAGCTGCCGTCGATGTTCACCGTGGCGCCCGTCACCTTGTCGCCGGGACGCTTGACGACCGGGAAAGGTTCGCCGGTCAGCATCGATTCGTCGACCGCGCTGCCGCCGGAGAGAATGACGCCGTCGACCGGAATCTTCTCGCCCGGACGCACGCGCACCTGGTCGCCGACGCGGATATGGCCGAGCGGGATGATTTCTTCCTGCCCGTCGGCGTGGACGCGACAGGCCGTCTTCGGGGCTAGGCCGAGCAAGGCGGCGAGCGCCCCGGAGGTGCTAGCGCGGGCCCGGAGTTCGAGGATCTGGCCGAGCAGGGTGAGGCTGACGATTTCGGCGGCCGCTTCGTAGTAGACCGAGAGACGGCCCATCTCACGGAAGGAGGCAGGGAACCAATCCGGCAGTAAGGTCGCGGCTAGGCTGTAGCCGAAGGCCGCGCCGGCCCCGAGGCCGATGAGCGTCCACATGTTGAAGCTGCGCTGTTGGAGCGAGGCTTTGAAACGGGCGAAGAGCGTATGACCGCCCCAGACGACGACCGGTAGCGCCAGGATGAGTTCGACCCACGGCAGGGCGGCGTGAGGCAGGATCGCCAGCGAGTGTCCGAACATCTCGATTGCGGCCAGGACGAGCGTGAAAGGCAGGGTGACCCAGAAGCGGCGACGGAAGTCTGCCAGTTCAGCGTCTGGTCGATTCAGGTCGGGGACGCTGGCTTCGAGGGACATGCCGCACTTCGGACAGGTGCCGGGCCCGACCTGCGTCACCTCCGGGTGCATCGGACAGGAGTAGGTTAGTCCATCCGTCGGTTCGACCGTGCAGCAAGAGTTACAAGAGTCGGCCGATGCGACTCTGCCGAGATACTTTGCCGGGTCGGCCTGGAATTTCTTCAGGCAACTCGGATTGCAGAAATAGTAGGTCGTTCCCTCGTGCTTATGTCGCAAAGGAGAATCCGTACCGACCGTCATGCCACACACCGGGTCGCTGTGTTCGGAGGTCGGAGCATCGTTCATCAGGTCAGCATACCCTGATGCGCATCGGAGGCGAGGACAGGTCGCGGTCTTGCCCAATAAAAAGCCCCGCTTCTGCGGGGCTTCGGAAGGCTTATTTGCCTTCGAGCTTCTTTAGGTACTTAGCTGGATTCTTCTCGAACTTCGCGATGCAGGACTTGCAGCAGACCTTGATCGTCTGGCCTTGGTAGACGAACGAAGCCTGTTCGCCCATCGAGTCTAGGTCGTTGTCGGAGACGATGCAGGTCTTCAGAGGGTAGGGCTTGGCGGGGCCGTCGGCCTTCTTCTCCTCGGCGGGCTTGGCGGCGGCGGCATGGTCGTGGTCGTGCGGCTTGGGCTCCTTGGCTTCGCTCGAATGGTCCTTGGACTTTACCTTGTCGTCCTGCTTGGCCGCGGAGCTATGGTCATGTCCGGCTGCCTTGCCGTCGGCTGCCTTCGCGTCGCCGGCGCAGCACGCGCACATCATCTTAT
>Ga0208811_1000198_pt1 | contig 17472 bp, 16 predicted proteins | sample Colrivmet1561A02_FD_187681 | JGI IMG/M metagenome (GOLD analysis project Ga0208811, IMG submission 187681) | Estuarine microbial communities from the Columbia River estuary - metaG 1561A-02 (SPAdes) (version 2) | ecosystem: Environmental > Aquatic > Marine > Intertidal zone > Estuary | place... | reverse complement strand
CAAAACTCGAACGCATCGCCCGCGTCGACTGGAACTTTGAAGGACGCATCGTGACGCTGGTCGAAGAAGCCCTCGGGCCCGATGATCGACTCTTCATCGGCAGCAGTATGCCAGTGCGTGACCTCGAGTGGTTCTACCACCCACCCGGCCCTGGCCCCGAAGTCCTTTGTAACCGCGGCGCCAACGGCATTGACGGCACTGTCTCCACTGCGCTCGGCGCTTCGCTTGACGGTAAGCGCACGGTGCTTCTCTGCGGCGACCTTACCTTCTTGCACGACAGCAACGCCCTGCTCTCCGCCTATGGCCACACGGGCGACCTCACCGTCGTGGTCGTGAACAACCAAGGCGGCGGGATCTTTAATCACCTTGCCGTCGCGAAGGAAACAAAGCGCTTTGAACAACTCTGGGGCACCCCACAGGCCGCCGACCTCGGCAAGCTCTGCGCTGCCCACGGCGTCCGCCACGACCACGCTGAGACCTGGACCGCCCTCGCACGCCAGCTGGAACGCCGCGGCAAAGGCGTCAGGGTCATCGAATTCAGCACCGACCGTGAAGCCGACGCCGCTTGGCGTCTGAAGTCCTTTCGCTAAGTCTGGCGACAAATCATTATGGGGGCAGAGAGGGCCACGCGGGATTGGTTTGGGCCAGCTCTCTAAGGGATTAATCCCAAAAGGGTTAAATGGCCCCTTAATGGGATAATAGTATTAACAGTTAACTGTATTAATATCTTGACATTCAACTGTCACTTGTGCTAGTGTATCTCCATCAGCCGCCTACCGGGCGGTGCGGAACTCCACCCAGAGCGTGGACTCCTCACCCCCCATGAAACGGCAGTGCTCTTTGAAAGTTGAGTTAGTTTTTCGTCGTTCCTGGGTCACCTGACCCGGGACCTCCAAGGGGCCGGCAACGGCACCTTTTGTTACCAGGTACCGCCCTGGTTCATCAATGCGGTCCACGAACCTAGCACCCTCGTGGCCCCCCCTTTCTAAAATTATGAAACCCAAAAAAAACATGGAGGTGTTTGACGATGAATAAGCAGAGAGTGAGGGAGCTGCGCCGGCTCCGTAATCAGGCGTTCACCGAGGTCATGCACTGGGATGCCCAGCTCGACCTCGCGAAGGCGGATGCCATCGCCGCCGAGCGACGTCTAGGTAAATTCCTGGCCGGACTGAACGCGCTCGAGAACCTCTGGCGCCGCATCGAAGCCGACGACTTCATCGCGGCGCACCGCCAGCGCATCGCCGCAGCCTATGCCCGCAAGGACGAGGCCTGGCGGATGCTGGTGAAAGCCAAGGAGCAAGAGGCCGCCATCTATGCGATCCACGCGAAGGAACGCCTTGATGACCTCCGCTTCCTATGGGAGAGCGAGCGACGCCAATGGGAATTGTAAGGGCCGCACAGTTCTACGCGTAAAAGCCGGCCGGGGGATAAATTACCAGTGGTGACTGGTTCAACAAGCACCCGATTGGCGAATCGTTACTTCGCCCGTGCCTAGGCCGCAATGGATCAAGCCAGTGAGGTTGGAGCAGTCCTCATAGGGGCCCTAGGAAAGCTAACGTTATCACCAACCAAGATGCGATAATCGGGGCGGACGACAATGCCACGGGGCAATCCCTGGAGTCCAAGTATTCCGATTAACCCGCGAGCCGTGCCAGCTGATCACGTTGCGGGACCGAAAGCACGTCACCTTTCCCAAATACAACCATGAGAAAACTCGAACGGATCACCTCCGCAAAGGTGTACCAGGCAGTCCGCAAGGCCATGCCGAAGCCGACCCGAGCTTTCCGCTCTAAGGTCGTGTTCAAAGCCTCCAGCCGCAAGGTCTGGAAGCAGGAACTCGAGTGAGTCCCTGAACACCCAGAACCTTGTCGGGCCGCCGGCGACGGTGCCCGTTTTACTTTAGATCACAGGCTGGAGCTTTAAAACTCCCACCAAAGGTTGTCTGCAACTCATCAGACAGCAAGCCACCTATGAAATATCCCTGGGTAATGGGGCCTCCCCTGGAGGGAGTTTGGTGGTTATGCAAACGAGGTTAACCGGGCCTTACTGAAGACATTCCCCATGCGGGAAATGGCCTGTGATCCCCTTTATGAACTCAAACTACCAAAGGCTCTACCGCATGCTCCAGAGAGGCATGCGAGGTAACGACAGCGACACGGTGCTCTGCTACAAGCACATCGCCGCAGATGAACTCCGGAAGGCCGGCTACAGGGTGAGCCGTGACACTAGCTGGGTGAAGCTCAGCCAAGCGCTGCGAAACTTTGCGCCGGGATGCGACGAGTCAGATCCTCTTCGTCCGCAGCAGGCAATTTGCGAAGCCGATAGGTATATCATCGACTGCATGTCTGGTCAGGCCAAGCAAACCTGCCGGGATGAGTTCATCCATCTGCATGCACTGACGTTCCGCCGGCTGCGTGACCTAGGCTACTGGGAGATCCATGCTCGCAGTTCGGGTCCGATTTTGGCCACGACCTTAAGGTCCTGCCTGCTGGGCTCGGTGGCAGGCGAGACCAAGGAAGACAAGGTACGCACGTTCCGGTCCTATATCCTCACGACCCTGGCGAAGGACGCTAAGTTCGGCCGCAAGGCCCGGAGGGAAGCTGAGCCGGACCCTTTGGCCGACGAACATCGGAAGGAGGCCAAGCGCATGTTGGGCAGGGTTGGCGTAGCCGAGGCCGGGACGGCGACGGCTCGCCGGTTACGTAACCTGTTCTACCACCACTTCCCTTCTTACATGTGGTCCATCGACTGCCCGCCCTTCACAATCGACGACGATATGATCTGGCCGTGGACTCTCCGGAAGGGCAAGGACAGCTGGAAGGTGTGAGCTCCTGTCGGTAAACTAACTCAACCTACGGGCAACTACCGTAGGCCTAGAAATACGTCTTCAGCGATTCGGCCTCCTCGACGGAGAGCGGTGTGTCCCCGGTGGCCATGGCTACAGAAGGCAAAAAGCGCTGATGCTCGGGCGGGAGCACATGGAAACCATGGCGTTCGTAGACGGACGGCGGTACTTCCGAGAAGAGGAGGAAGCGAAGATCTCCGTGCGAAAAGCGCTGAAGTTCCATCGCAGCCCGGACGAGGAGTGCGGAATACCCTTTGCCGCGCTGCGCAGGATCGGTGGCGACGGAGGCGAGGCCCATCAGCCCGCGACGGAAACATAGCGTATTTAAACCTGCAACCGGAACGCCCGCTAACGTCTCCAAGAGGTAGCGCGTGCCGCGCTGATGGTTTCGGCTGTGGTCATAGCCGGCGACGAACTCTGCGAGCGTCTTGCCTTCACCCCAAGCGTCATAACCAAAGGCTAACACGGTAGGACAATCTTCGGGCTGAACGAGACGCATGCGGGCCACGGGCGTAAAACGGAGACGGCCATCCTCCATCGTTTCCTCGAACATACCCTGCGGGCGAATCCAAGTACGAGCCTCTGGGTTATCGTAGAGGCAGCGGTAGACGACGTGCGGCGAAAGATCCTCCGAATGAGCCCCCACCCCTAACCGCAGGTAGTGGTTGCCCTTGTAGTGGCGATAGATGGTCCAGGACATGGGGAATTAGGGGGCGAGTGGGCGTGAGTATGGTTGGCTAGGGGGGCGTGCAGACGCAAGCCACCTCGATCACAAGGTAGGGTCAGCACTGCGTGCTGACCTAGCCGAACCGACTGGTTTGCAACGCAGTTACGCCACGCCCTTAACAGACAACTAGGTTAGCACGCAGTGCTAACCCTACCAGTTCAACCGCCTCCCCCGCCTCGGACGCCCGTCCGACGCCTACTTCGCGGCGCCCCAGTGCGAGGTGAAGGGGTGCAGAATAAAGAGCGGCTTGCCGACGACGTCCTTCTCCGGGACCTCACCCCAGCCACGCGAATCAAAGCTGTTCGAGGAATTATCGCCGAGGGCGTAGTAGTGACGATCAGTCACGGTATACTCCTTGTTTAACGGGATGGCATACGCGTAATCGCCGAGGTCTGCCAGATACCCGTAGTAGCCGCGGTCGGTCGCGCGCTCCGAGTTAAGTACCATCGGTTCCGGCGAGGTGACGACCTTACCGTTCACGAGGAAACGGCCATCGTCATCAACGCGAAGTCGCTCTCCAGGGACGCCCACGAGGCGTTTAACGTAGTAATTCTGAGAGGGGTTGCCGTTGCGATCGGCGAGGCCGGGGATGTTATTCGTCTTGAATACGAAGGTGTCGCCGCGGGACGGGTTGACGAAGTGATAGGACACGCGGTCCACAAAGAGCATATCGCCCGTGAGGATATCGAAGTTCAGCACCGGCTGGCCCGCCTTGACCTTGTAGCCCGTCAGCAGCATCGGTCCCTTAGGGCCATTCTCAATGCGACCATCACGCCCTGCCTGGACGAGGAGCTTATCCCAGCGGTCGTTGTCCTGACGGCGCAGCGCTAGCTTAGCATAGTCCGGGTAATAAGTGCGCAACAGCACACCCTCGAGGCCGAAGTCCACCGGAACGTCTACAACCATCGGCGTATTACCGACCACTAGCATGTAGCCCTCTCCAGGCGAACGGCCCCGCGGACGGTAATGCTTATCCTTCCCGTCGAAGCCGGCGTTATCCAAAGGAATCTTCACCTCGCCATCAACGGGAGCGAGCTCCACGTAGGTCCAGGTCCACTGAATCTTATTCAGCGCCCGTGTGCCTAAACTCGGTATCTCGGAGCCCGGGGCACGGACCTCGGCCGTCATGCCGTTATACGTCGGCCACATCGAATTCGTCGGAATCTTAAAAGGCTGCAGCAAGAAGCTGCGGATGGCGCCAGCCACGATGGCCGCCATGACAACCATCTCGACGTAATCAGCCGTCGTGGACACTGGGTAGATTTTTCCGCCGTTGCGCACGAGCACCTCATGCAAAGCCGTAATGGCTGGCTCCGTCTCTGCGGGCGGGGCCGAGCGCTTAACAAGCACAACCAACTGAGCCGCCAGACGATCCTGTTCGGCGAGGTCTTCGGCGCGGAGCACGTCACCACGGTAAAGTCTTACCTTATGTGCTACCTCGAGAATCTGCTTAGCGACCTTCAGGTAGCGGTGGTGCTTAGGGAGGATAAAACCGGGGAGATGGGTAAGCATGGCGTTCCGCGACCACAACCTAAGGGGGCGGACGGCCGCTGGGAAGAACAGAAACGGGGCTTAACCCTCGTTCTTGAGGATCTTGATGAAGGCCTCCTGCGGGATGTCGACCTTACCAATCTGCTTCATGCGCTTCTTACCTTCCTTCTGCTTATCGAGGAGCTTGCGCTTACGGGAGATGTCACCGCCGTAGCACTTAGCCGTCACGTCCTTACCAACGGAACCAATGGTCTCGCGGGCGATAACCTTGGAGCCAATGGCGGCCTGAATGGCGATTTTGAAAAGTTGGCGCGGGAGGAGTTCCTTGAGCCTCTCGCAAAGGTTGCGACCGCGGCCTTCGGCCTTGGAAGCGTGCACGATCGAAGAAAACGCATCGACCGGCTCCTCGTTGACACGGATGTCCATCTTCACGAGGTCGGAGGTGACGTATTCGCCCAATTCGTAATCCATCGAACCGTAGCCACGGGTGATGGACTTCATGCGGTCATTGAAATCGACGAGGATTTCGTTGAGCGGGAGGAGGCAGACGAGGACCACGCGGTCGCCGTCAATGGTCTCAGTGCGCTCGCAGACGCCGCGCTTCTCTTGGACCAGCGTGAGCATATCGCCAATAGAAGTGCCCGGGATGTGGATATGCGCGCGGATGGTCGGCTCCTCGACGTGCTCGATTGAGGAGGGGTCAGGCATCACGACCGGGTTATCGAGGATGTGCTCCACCCCATCGGTGGTGTAGACCTTATAAACGACGGACGGGTAGGTCGAAAGGATGTCGAGGTCGTACTCGCGGCGCAGGCGCTCTTGGACGATCTCCATGTGGAGCAGGCCAAGGAAGCCGCAGCGGAAACCGAAACCCAGTGCGCTCGAACTTTCGGCCGTGTAAGTCAGCGAAGAATCGTTGATCGCGAGCTTAGCGAGTGAGACCTTCAGTTTCTCGTAATCGGCGGTGTCGAGTGGGTAGATACCGCTGAAGACCATCGGACGGACCTCTTTGAAGCCGGGTACGGGTTCCTTAGCCGGATCGTTGGCTAGGGTGATCGTGTCACCCACCTTCACGTCGGCGACCTCGCGAATATTGATCACAATGTAACCGACCGTACCTGGGCCGAGCTCATCCTGCGGCTTCATCTTCGGGGAGAAGATACCGACTTCCTTGATGACGGAGCGGACGCCGTTAAACATCATCTCAATCGTCTGGCCGGCCTTAAAGGTCCCGGAGAAGACGCGGACGTAACTGATGACGCCCTTGTAGGAATCGAACAGGGAATCGAAGACTAGTGCGCGGTGCTGCGGGTAATCGGACCAGCGGGGCGGTGGAACGCGCTTGATAATCGCAGCAAAAATCTCGTCGATGCCGATACCGGACTTACCAGAAGCGAGCACGGCATCCTGCGCGGGGATGGTTAGGATGTCCTCAACCTGGCGGCGGGCTTCTTCGGGGCGGGCACTGGGTAGGTCGACCTTGTTGATGACCGGGACAATTTCGAGACCCTGATTCATCGCGAGGGTCGCATTAGCCACCGTCTGGGCCTCCACGCCTTGCGAGGCGTCGATAAGTAGCACCGCGCCTTCACAAGCGGCGAGGGAGCGGGAGACTTCGTAGGCAAAGTCCACGTGTCCCGGGGTGTCAATGAGGTTAAGAATATACTGCTTACCATCCGGGGCGGTGAAGTTCATCGTCACCGGGTGGCACTTAATCGTGATGCCCTTCTCGCGCTCGAGATCCATGGCATCGAGGAGCTGCTCCTTCATCTGACGCTTCTCGATCGTCTTCGTGTGCTCCAGCAGGCGGTCGGACAGCGTTGTCTTGCCGTGGTCGACGTGCGCGATGATGCAGAAGTTACGAATGTGGTCTAGGGACACGGGAAGAAGGAGGAGGAAGAGTCGAGGGCTGGATCGATGACTGAATCGAGGTCAGGGTCGAGGTCAGAGGAAAGGGCTAATAGGACGACGGTGGGGGCGCTTGTCCAGCGTTAGCCCCACCGGAAGGCGGATTAGGCTGGAATATCGGCGAACTCGTGCAGGGAAGCAATCGGGGCCGCGGGGGCCGTGCGCTTCATCATGCCAGCCAAAGCGCCACCTGGACCGCATTCATAGAACTGGGCGATACCGGAGTCGGCGGCAGCTTTACAGTCGTCCTCCCAGAGGACCGAAGATACGACCTGCTTCACGAGGGCCGCACGGAGGTCGGCCGGCTCGGACAAGGTGCCACCAGTGGTGTTGGAGTAGACCGTGACCTGCGGGCGCTTGAACTCAACACCTTGGAGGAAGGCTTCGAAGGCTGCACGGGCAGGCTCCATGAGGCGGCTATGGTAGGCGCCAGCCACAACGAGGGGCTTCACGAGCTTGAACGCACCGAACTCCTTAGCGCGAGCGACCGCTTGGGCAACCTTGTCAGACTCACCCGAGATCACGACTTGGCCAGGGCAGTTGAAGTTCGCCGCGTCGATGTCAAAGGCCGTACAGAGCTTGAAGATGTCCTCACGGGACCCGCCGATGACTGCGGCCATGCCGCCCTTGGTCTGGTCACAGGCCTGCTGCATGAGGCGGCCGCGCTCGGCGACGACCTTGAGGCCCGTTTCAAAATCCCACACCCCGGCCACCGCGTAGGCCGTCAGTTCGCCCAAGGAAAGCCCGAGGCAGGCCTTGAGGTCATTCAGCTTACCCCGCTCGCGGAGAATCTGGGCAATCGCGTAACCCTGGACGTAGAGAGCCGGCTGGCAGACCCGGGTTTCAGTCAGGAGTTCGGCCGGACCCTCGAAGCAGACCTGGCGGAGGTCGAAAGGCAGGACCTCGGCGGCTCGGTCGTAGAGACCCTTGGCCGTGGCGGAGTTGTCGTACAAGGACTTCCCCATACCCACCACTTGGGCGCCTTGGCCGGAGAACAGAAGTGCGGTCGACATGGGTTTAAAGAGGGGAAAAAGGCGTGAAGGGTCAAGCGGATGCAAAGAAGGAGGGGATTGGTTAGTGGGGATTGGGGATAAACCACGCCCCACCCCTCGGGTGCAGACCTTATCCTCCTGTAATCCTTACTCTGTACTCCGTAATCTGGAAACTAACCCCATCCCCGATCCTCTATCCCCCTATCCCCGATCCCCCTATCCCCTATTTCTTGACCCACCCCACCCCGCCCCCTACCCCTTCCCTTAATCATGCCTATCGCCCTTCTCTCCGTCAGCGACAAGACTGGACTCCTGCCCTTCGCGCAGGCGCTGGTCCAGAACCATGGCTATAAGCTGCTCTCCACGGGTGGCACTTCGAAGATGCTCCGCGATGCCGGCCTGCCGGTGACCGATGTCAGCGAGCACACGGGTTTCCCCGAAATCATGGAAGGCCGCGTCAAGACCCTGCACCCCAAGGTCCATGGTGGCCTCCTTTGCCGGCGCGATTCGCATGAGCACCTCGATGAAGCCAAGAAGCACGGTATCGAACTCATCGACCTCGTCGTCGTAAACCTCTACCCCTTCGAAGCCACCGTCGCGAAGCCCAACTGCTCATTTGAAGACGCCATCGAGAACATTGATATCGGCGGTCCGTCCATGCTCCGCAGCGCGGCTAAGAACCACGCCTCCGTCTCGGTCGTCACCGACCCCGCCGACTACGAACGCGTCCTCGCCGCGATGGCCAATCCTGCGGCCCTCGCCGAACTCCGCCGCGAGCTCGCGCTCAAGGTCTTCCAGCGCACCTCGGCCTACGATGCCGCGATTGCCAACTACCTCGAATCGCAAGCCCAGCCTGGCCTCGGCAACGTCCTCGGCCTACCAGCACGCTTCACGACCACCCTGTCCCTCGCCCAGCGCCTCCGCTACGGCGAAAACCCTCACCAGCAGGCCGCGCTCTATGGTTCTTTCCATGAGGCCTTCGAACAGCTCCAGGGCAAGGAACTCAGTTACAACAATATCTTAGATATCACCGCCGCCACTTACCTCATCGGCGAGTTCGAACGTCCGACCGTCTGCATCCTCAAGCACACCAACCCTTGTGGCGTCGCTTCCGCTGACACCCTGCTGGAAGCCTGGCACATGGCCTTTGAAACTGACAAGCAGGCTCCGTTCGGCGGCATCATCGTTGCTAACCGCACTATCGACAAGGGCTTGGCCGAAGCCATCGCTGAGATCTTCTCAGAGGTGATTATCGCACCGGAGTTCGACGCCGATGCGCTCGCCATCTTCGGCAAGAAGAAGAACCTCCGCCTCATGCGCGCCAAAGTTGGCCTCCGCGCCGACACCCTGCGCGAAGTCCGTGCCGTCATCGGCGGTGTGCTCGTCCAGGACCGCGACCAGAAGCCAGTCAACGCGCGTGAATTCAAGGTTGTCACCCAGCGTCAGCCCACCGCCGACGAAATGACCGCCCTGCTCTTCGGCTGGCGCGTGGTTCGCCACGTGAAGTCCAATGCCATCGTCTACGCGGGCAAGGAACGCACCCTCAGCGTCGGCGCGGGCCAAATGTCGCGTATCGACTCCTCCCGCATCGCGGTCTGGAAGGCTGGCGAAGCTAAGCTCTCCCTCCACGGCTCGGCCATCGCGTCGGACGCCTTCTTCCCCTTCCCGGACGGCCTCCTCGCTGCCGCCGATGCCGGTGCCACCTGCGCCATTCAGCCCGGTGGCTCCGTCAAGGACGCCGAAGTCATCGCCGCGGCAGACGCCCGTGGCATGGCCATGGTCTTCACGGGGATGCGTCACTTTAAGCACTAAGCGGCCGGTGGCCGCCTAGGTTGAAGCGGTTGGCGGTTAGCGGTTAGGAAAAACAAGCGCCCCGAGTCCAATGACCCGGGCCTCTTTGTGCCTATCCCCCATCCCCTAACCCCCATCCCCCATCCCCTAGGTCTTCACTCCCAGCTTCTCGAGCAGGCGGGCGAGGTCATCGTCACCTTCGTAGGCAATCGTGATGCTGCCCTTCTTGCCCTTCTGGACAACTTGGACGCGAGCGGAAAGGTGTGAGGCGAGACGCTTCTGGACGTCTTCGACGACGGATTTCTCCGTGCGCTTACGGTCGGTCTTTTTCGTAGAAGCAACCTTCTTTACTTCAACCTCGAGGGCACGAACCGAGAGTCCCTTCTCGATGACGAGACGAGCAAGCTGCACGCGGTGGGCCTGATTCTCAAGGCCGAGCAGGACCTTGGCATGGCCAGTGGAAAGCTGACCCTTACCGAGGTAGCCCTGGATCTCGCGGTCGAGTGTGAGTAGGCGAACCAGATTAGCGATGCTCGCACGCGGCTTACCAAGGCGATCCGCAACGGCTTCCTGCGTGAGGTTAAAGTCGCGCATGAGCGAGGCTACGCCCAACGCTTCTTCGACCGGATTGAGGTCAGTGCGCTGCAAGTTCTCGACGAGGGCGAGCACGGCGCTGGCGTTATCGCTAGCCTCCAGCACGCGCGCCGTGATTGTCTTCTGGCCCAAGAGTTTGAACGCACGGAAGCGGCGTTCGCCGGCAATGAGCTCATAGCCGTCCTTCACCTTGCGAACGGTGATCGGTTGGAGGAGGCCTTCCGAACGAATCGATTCGGCCAATTCCTTGACACCAGCCTCGTCGAACTCACGGCGCGGCTGACGGGGGTTCGGTATAATGGCGCCGAGTGTAATCTCAATAAGTGCCAAGCCGGGAGCGATGGGAGCGGCAGTCGACGCAGGGGTCGCTGCTACGGGCTTGGTAACGCCGCCACCAATGAGTGAGCCGAGTCCTCGGCCGAGGGATTTCTTAGGAGGGGTAGCCATGAAATTAGCGGGCAGGAACTTCGGGTTGCGGCACAAAGATTTCGACGTCCGCACGGAGTGCGCCTGCGCTCGAGAGTTTATTGGCCTGGAGAATCCATTCAATCTTGGAGCCGAATTGGCGAGCAATCTTCGTGACCGTGTCACCGGACTTCACCTTGTAGGGCGTCCCGGTGCGGGGCATGTCGGTCGGGAGACCGTCTTCCGGTGCGGGGGGCGGGGTCGTGGCAGGCGGCGCCACTCCGGTCGTCGAAGGAGGCGTACCCGTGGGCTTAGCGGGCGGTTGACGACCAGCGAGGGCCGCGTCGACGCGACGACCGAGTTCAGTGAGAGCGGCATTCACGTCCGCCGTCTGTTGCTTGAGGCGACGATCCACTTCGGCCAAAGCTTCCGCCTTGGTTCGTGCCGCCGCTTCGGCGTTTGAGCTATTACCCACCGAGGCGTTACGTTGTTTGTTCAGGGCATCGCGCAAGTCCGCGTTCTCGAGCTTTAATTTCTCCACTTCGTTACGCAGCTCCGCAAGGTCCTGCTGCATCCCAGCCAGCTGGTTATTTTGGGCAAAGAGAGGGGCGAAGCCCAGAAGAAGGAAAAGGAGACCGAAGCGCATGCCTCCAGCAAAACAAGTCGGGCAACGGAGGCAAGGAGCGAGCATTCGCACCCCTGAAGCTGGCCCGGGCCTCTTAAATCAGCCCCAACTAGCCCACGGGCCACGGTTTTCCTTTCTCGCCCCCGATGCGGGGACGTCCCTAACCTAGGGACGGATGTCCAAAATCCTCGTAGCCCTTTCCGGCGGCGTCGACAGCGCCGTGGCCGCCTTGTTGCTCAAGCAACAGGGACACGAGGTCCATGCCGCTTACTTTCGGACTTGGATGAACGAGGAAGGCCTCCCCTTCCCTGGCGAATGCCCTTGGGAAGACGACGTCCGCAACGCCCAGACCGTTGCCGACCACCTCGGCCTACCGTTCCGCATCATCGACCTCGTGAAGGATTACCGCGAAACCGTCGTCGAATACCTGGTCGATGGTTACCGCCGTGGGCTGACCCCCAATCCCGATATCATTTGCAACCGCGAGATGAAGTTCGGTGTCTTTCTACGTCGCGCTTTGGCCGAGGGCTACGATGCCATCGCCACTGGTCACTACGCCCGCCGACGCACGAACGCTGACGGCTCGTTCGACCTCTTGGAGGGCCTCGACCAAAATAAGGATCAGTCATACTTTCTCGCTCTGTTGCGCCAGGACCAGCTCGCCAAGGCCCTCTTCCCGATCGGCGAACTTACCAAACCAGAAGTCCGCCGCCTGGCCACGGAGGCCCATCTCCCGAACGCCGCGCGCAAGGACAGCCAAGGCATCTGCTTCCTCGGGCAGGTGCCGGTGCAAGACTTCCTCGAACGCCACATCCCCGACGCACCGGGTCCCATCGTCAACGCCATCGGCAAGGAAATCGGCCAACACCGTGGCCTGCACCGCTATACCATCGGACAACGCAAGGGCATCGGCCTGCCTTCCAACACCGACCAGAAATATTTCGTCGTGGTGAAAAAGGATTTCGCGACGCAGACCCTGCACGTGGCCTTCGACGTACCCGAGGCGAAGTGGCTCTACACCGACTCCGCCCGCGCCACCAACTTCACTTGGATCAATCAACCGCTCGTGAGCGAACAAGCTATCCTCGCCCGGGTGCGCTACCGGGATAAGGCCGTCGCCGCACACTTTAAGCCGCTCGCCGATGGCACCGTCGACCTCCGCTTCCAAGCGACCCAACGAGGACTCGCCGCTGGTCAGGTGGTGGCCATCTACCAGGACCGTGTGCTACTAGGCGGAGGGGTTTTTCTGGAAGAGAGAGAAGGTTAGAGTACAGAGTACGGATTACGGATGGAATCAGCGCCCCAAAGCGTCCCTATTCTCCGAACTCTGTACTCCGTAATCCGTACTCTGTACTCTGTACTCCATTGTCTCCTAATCAGTGTCTAACTTGACCTTCTGCACTTTGTACGGAAGGTAAGCAGATGGCCGAAGGTAATGCAGTCCGTCAGATGTTCTCAGGCATTGCCTCGCGCTATGACTTGGCCAACCGCGTACTCAGCCTCGGCCTCTGCGTCGGGTGGCGTAACCGCTTAATTCAGGCCGTCGTCGCCACCCACCCCAAACACGTCGCTGACCTCGCCACCGGCAGCGGCGACGTCGCCTTTGAGCTCAGCCCTACCCTCCCCCAGGATTGCAAAGTAACCGGCTACGACTTCTGCGAACCGATGCTTGCGGTCGCGCGTCGCCGCGCAGCTAAATCCCCATTCCATTCGCCAGAGTTTCTGCTGGGCGATTGCATGAACCTTCCGCTGGCCAACGACGCCTGCGACGCTGTCACCATAGCGTATGGCGTGCGGAACTTCGAAGACCGTGCCCGCGGCCTAAGGGAACTTCATCGCGTGACCAAGCCAGCTGGCTCCGTCTTCATCCTCGAATTCTCCAAACCCGCCGCATGGTTTGCGCCCTTCCACTTCGTGCATGTGCGCCTCATCTCGCCGATTCTTGCAGGAATCCTCACCGGAGACTTCGGAGCGTATCGCTACCTCGGCACGAGCATCGCCGGCTTTCCGGATGCTGCTGGCCTGACGGAGGAACTGAAAAACGCGGGTTTTTCGGAGGTTAGCCATGAAAGCATGCTGTTCGGCACCGTGGCGCTCCATCGGGCTAAAAAGTAGCCCTTTCCAAAAATTCCTTGCCTTTCGAGTCTGGGATGGTTCTTTCAAGCGTCTCGGAACGGGCTCGTGGTGAAATGGATATCATTTCTGACTACGGATCAGACGTTTGGGGTTCGAATCCCTACGGGCCCACCATTTTGAACAGCGAACCAGAATAACCTTCTGGTTCGCCCTGTTTGGGGGTGTGCAGGTAGGGTCAGCACTGCGTGCTGACCTAGATACCCCCCCGGAACTAGGGCGACGATTAACTAGGTTAGCACGCAGTGCTAACCCTACCAGCCCCCTCAAACCTTCTACTGCAGTAACTCGGGCTTAGGCTCCGGCAGCTGCGTCCCCGATGGGTAGACATAAGCCCGGTCCTCGAAGTTACGGAGCTCCACAATGCCGTCGTGGATGGCCTGCACGTACTCGGGGTTGATGGGGATTTTTCCACCACCGCCGGGCCCATCGATGGTCAGTTGCGGCACACCATACCCTGTCGTGTGCCCACGGAGCGCACGGATGATATCGATACCCTTCTGAATTGGCGCTCGGAAATGCGTCGACCCCTCAATGAGGTCACACGCATAAAGGTAGTAAGGCCGGACGCGCATCATCAAAAGACGGTGCACGAGCGACTTCATAATCTCGGGCGTATCGTTAATCCCGTTAAGCAAGACCGACTGATTACCCAGCGGTACACCCGCTAGGGACAACCGCTCGCAAGCCTCGGCCAATTCGCGCGTAATCTCCTTCGGGTGGTTGGTATGGATACTCATCCAGATCGGGCCGTGCTTACGAAAGATGGCCGCGAGCTCGGGCGTGATGCGTTGCGGCAGGAAGACAGGAATCCGCGAACCCATGCGAATAAACTCCACATGTGGGATGGCCCGCAGGCGACCAAGCAGGGCGTCGATTTTAGCATCGGACAGCAATAGTGGATCGCCTCCAGAAATGAGGACGTCGCGCACTTCCGGGTGGGCGGCGATATACTGTAGCCCCTGTTCAAGTTCTGGGTGGAAATCGTAGGACTGTGCGTTGGAGACCAAGCGGCTCCGCGTACAGTAGCGGCAATACGAAGCGCAACGGTCGGTCACCAGAAATAGGACGCGATCTGGATAGCGGTGCACAATGCCTGGAACTGGCATAGTCCCCTCTTCGCCGACGGGATCCGCCGACTCGCCAGGGGCGACGACGGACTCGTCGATATGCGGGATGACCTGACGGCGGACTGGGCAATTGGGATCCTGCGGGTCGATCAGGTTAAAGAAGTGCGGCGTGATCGCCAGGGCCAGCTTATGGGCGGCAAAGAGGCAGCCCGCCCGTTCCTGTGGAGACAACTCGAGGAGCGTCTCCAGTTGGGCTAAGGTCGTGATGCGATTCCTTAGTTGCCAGTGCCAATCGTTCCAATCCGACGCAGGCACGTCAGACCATCGGCCCTGTCCGGCATACCAGTTGTCGCGTTGATCAGCGGGATACATTCGTGGAAGCCTCGACCGTACCAAGATCCTCCCCCCTTGCAAACGGGTAAGTCGAATCAGCCCATAATACCTACCGCCTGAACGGCGCCCCAAGCAAACGCCCCGGGCAAGCCGGGGCGTCATTTGGAACTACGCGGAAGGCTTACTTCTTCTCGACGACCCACATGTTGCGGAACTCGACGGGGTCGCCGTGGAACTGCAGGCCGATGGGCAGCTTGTCCGCGTGCTTCGCGTAAGGGGGGTTCTTCTTGTGGCTGCTCGGGCCGATATACTCGATATTGTCCTGCACCTTGACGCCGTTCATCACAACCGTGATGCGGGCTTTCGAGACCACCTTGCCGTCTTGATTGAAGCGCGGAGCGGTCCATTCGATGTCGTAGCTGTTCCATTCGCGCGAGGGATTACAGGCATTAAAGAGCGGCGGCTGTTGACCATAGATCGCAGCCGTCATGCCGTCGGCGTAGGTTTCGGTCTTGGCGCAATCGAGCACCTGCAGCTCGTAGGTACGCATGAAGAAGATGCCGCTGTTGGAATTACCCTGGCCCTTCTTCTTCTCGTTCTTATCGTAGCCCTCGGCGGAGCGCCATTCGGTGTGGAAGGTAACATCGCCGAAGGACTTCTTAGTGTGGATGCCATTCTTACGGGCAACCATTGCACCTTCCTTCACTTCCCACGTCACGCCCTTGGCGCCGTTGTCGGCTTCCCACTCGGCGGCGGCATCCTTGCCATCAAAGAGCACCACGGCACCGGCGGGAGCGGCAGTCGTCGTGCACTTCAGCTTCTCCTTGTCCGCGCGCGGGGGCTGGGGACGGGTCGAGTCATGGACGTGCCACTGGGTGCCGGGGATAAGGGGGGTGTCGAGGTAACCTTCAGCCGAAAGGCTGGCGGCGGCCAAAGTCAGGAGAAACAAGTTACGCATGGTTGGGGTGAGGGTTACGACAGCCTGACCGACGCTTGGTTCGGGGAAAAGAGTGAAAAACAGCGTTTTCTGCCCTTGGCCGAACTCCGCCGCCCCCTATTCCCGTTGCCCTACGGCCTAAAAATCCCCTATTTAGTCCCCCATGTCTGTCACGAAGCCCCGCTTCACGCTCGAGTTTGAGAAGCCCATCCGCGAACTAGAGGATAAGATTGCCGCCCTGCGCGCCTCGTCCGAGTCCGCTGGCATGGACGTCACCAAGGAAGCCGTCTCCATGGAGGCCAAGCTGGCCCAGACCCGTCGCGAGGTCTACGGCAACCTGACCCCCTGGCAGCGCGTCCAGCTGGCACGACACCCCCGCCGGCCCTACTCCCTGGACTATATCGGGATGATCTTTGACGACTTCCAGGAGCTCCATGGCGACCGTCTCTACATGGACGACGAGTCGACCGTCGGCGGAACAGCCTTCTTCGAGGGACAGCCCGTCATGGTCATCGGCCAACAGAAAGGTCGCGACACTAAGGAAAACCTTCGTCGCAACTTCGGTTGCCCCAACCCGGAAGGTTACCGCAAGGCCCTTCGCCTGATGAAGATGGCGCACACCTTCAAGTTGCCCATCATCACCCTCGTCGACACCCCCGGCGCCTTCCCTGGCATCGGGTCGGAAGAACGCCACGTGGCTGAAGCCATCGCGGTAAACCTCCGTGAGATGAGTCAGTTCGGCGTGCCCATTATCACCTTCGTCATCGGCGAGGGTGGTTCCGGTGGTGCCCTCGGCATCGCCGTCTCGAACCGCGTCTACATCCTCGAGAACGCCTACTACTCTGTCATCTCTCCCGAAGGCTGCGCCGCAATCCTCTTCAAGGACCGCGCCCACGCTCCCAAGGCTGCCGAAGCCCTGTGCCTCGACGCCACGAATCTCCTCAAACTCGGCGTTGTGGACGGCGTTGTGAAGGAGCCCCTCGGCGGCGCCCAGGAAGACCCCGCTGCCACCGGCTCTAACATCCGCAAGATGCTACGCGAAGCCCTCAAGGAACTCTCGAAGGCTAAACCCGACAAGTTGGTCGCCGACCGCTACGCCAAGTTCCGCAAGATGGGTGTGTACGCCGAGTAAGCGGCCAGCACCACCAAGCAAAAGGGCGTCCCGCGAGGACGCCCTTTTTGTTTAAACCTGACGGCGCTTAGCCGCCGTTCGCCATCAACTTGATGTAGCGGGTATAGTTGCGACCATACTGATTCACGATGCGCTTATAATCATTAACCGAAGGCAGCGCGATACCCGTGGCCGACTGGGCAGCGGTAAGCTTCTGTAGTGAGCGGAGCTCCTTAGAGCCCTCAGGTGTCAGGATCGTAAGCGAAACCTCCACGGCCTTCACGGAGTAAGGCATGTAAGGCAAAGACGTGGCCGTCGCGGCGTTGTTCGGCCCAAGGGAATCCGGGTACATCCGGTCCGCGAAGATACGGAGGCGGGCACCATAGGTGTCGTAAGGGTGAGGCGTGCCGGCTGCCGTCACGGGCACTGGAGAGCCGCTGGAAGGAGCAAAGCGCAACGGGGCCGCATTCGTGGTCGAGGACGTCGTATTAGTGACGTATTCACCGATGT
>Ga0208811_1000193_pt1 | contig 17567 bp, 12 predicted proteins | sample Colrivmet1561A02_FD_187681 | JGI IMG/M metagenome (GOLD analysis project Ga0208811, IMG submission 187681) | Estuarine microbial communities from the Columbia River estuary - metaG 1561A-02 (SPAdes) (version 2) | ecosystem: Environmental > Aquatic > Marine > Intertidal zone > Estuary | place... | reverse complement strand
GGCGTCACCGCTCTTCAGCGTGCGCATGTCCGGCGGGTTGCCGTTGACGAGGCCAGGGGCGTCGGCGGCGTGGACGCCGACGACGGCGGCCAGGACGGCGAGGAGGGACAGAAGTCGCTTCATAGGGTTTTTTGGGGGTAAGGATTAGAGTCCCCAAATCCCCCCGTGTTCCAATCCGAAAATGGTCAGACCGCCCGGAACGGCCGCCCGAGGTCCTCTGCCGACCCGTCCGCGCAGTCCACTAACGACAGTACCCCGCCCCGCACATAGAACACTGCTAACTGTCGATAACGCCGGCCATACTCGACCGCCCCGGGCAGCCCGATGGGGACGCCCCACCCCGGCTCGAGGTGCACGCCATCCGCCGACCCACCCGTGATACGATGCAGACGATAGCCGGCCGCCCGGAGTTCGGCCTCTAAGTACGCATCGGCGGCGTGGTTAAGCTCAGCCGTCGTCGGCAACCCATCCGGATCGTAAGCGGTGATGATCGCGAAGTCCGTCGGCCAGTCAGACGGCAAAGGCACGAACCGGAAGACGGCCAGCTTGAACTGTGCGCGCTGCTCCAGGGTCATGACTCCTTGATGTCCGCCGACGGAAAAAGGGGAAACCTTTTCGCAAGAATCGAGGCTGGCAGAGGGCCGCACAGCTCACGCGATGACCATCATCGGTTTTATCGATGCACGCAGTCGTTGCCTTCCTGTAATGACAGTAGAGACTCCCCTGAGACCTTCATGAGCCACGCCCCATCAGCATCGACCGCAGGCAAGCCCCCTAGCCCATGAACAACGAACTACAGACGGGCACTCCGCCAGCCTGCACCCGTTGCGGCAGCGCCTTGTCCGCCGAGTATCACTTCTGTCCGAACTGCGCCCAGGAGTGGCGCCCGCAATCTCCGGCGCTGGGCCCTACGCCCGAGCCGGTCTTCGATGAGGATACCCGCATTCGCCAGCGTTCCGGGGAGGTCTATGTGGTATTTTCACAGTACCTGTTCGCCATGTTCATGGCCTTCATCGTGTGGTCGCTGACGGCACGGAGCTTCAACGACGTCAAGTCCGCGGTCTATCCATACCTGATCCTGAATGAAATCCTCGCCGGTTTGGTCACCCTCTGGGTCGCCTATCGCTATCGCTACATCATTCGGCCTTTCTTCAATATCGCAGGATTGATGACCCCGGCCTTCCTCATTGGGCTCCTCCTGCTTCCGGTGGTGATAGGCTTCAATTGGGTTTATAACGAAGGCCTTAGTACGCTGATGGGGGATCTCCAAGGCGCCCTCAACATAAGTACGGATTACATCCGCGAACAGAGCATCCTCCATGTCGTCCCGACCGTGTTGCTCATGTGTCTGCTCCCCGCTATCACGGAGGAAATTGCCTGCCGGGCCTTCATGTTCACGTCCCTGCGAAAAGCGCTGACGCTCAAGAAAGCGGCCCTCTGGTCCTCAGTGCTCTTCGCCACCTTACATCTCAACATCTACCAATTCCCGGTGTGGTTAGTCTTCGGCCTCTTGATGTGCTGGCTGACGCACCGGACCAAAAGCGTCATCCCGGCCATCATCATACACTGCCTCTATAACTACTTCATGATTTTCCTGATCCCGGCGCATCACGCGGTCCGTTAAGCGGAGACCTGAGACATGTCTTTAGAACTTAACATATTCATCAGCGTGGTCATGGGCTGCGTCGCCGCCAAGATCGCCCACGAGCGAGGGCGCAACCCCTACTGGTGGTTCATCGTGGGCACCCTGTGTTGCTGGGGTATCCCCGCGATCATCAGCCTCTTCACCCAGCCTAATCTCCGGGAAATCGAGGCGAAGGAGATCAAAAACAACGAAGATAAGCGACGCCTGCTGGAACAGCTCCAACAGACCCAACTCAAACTGCAGGTCTTTCAGCGCATCACGAATGAGCGTATCGACCACCACGACGGAGTCCTCGGACTCGATACGAAGGCGGGCGTGGCTCCGCAGAGTCTCCTGCCTGGAGCGACGCCACATCAGCTGACCCCACCTCCCCTGCCCGCCGCCCAGCCGGTCCAACCTGTGCCGGCAATCTGGCATTATGCGGTCGGCGACGTCCAGCACGGGCCGGTCACCGCCTCGCAACTCGTCGACCTGATGTCGGCCCGTACCATCAGCCGAGACACCTTGGTCTGGAATCAGGAGATGCCAAGCTGGCTGCCGATGAAGGACACGCCGGAATTCCGTAATTACCACTGATCATGCAATTCGAGAACACCTATCGACTGGAGGGCTTGATCCAAGGCCCCCTTCCACCCGGGTCCGACGGGCTCAGCGTGATCAAGAAACTGACCGCTGACTTCAATCGTAACGGCTTACGTCTATCGGTCTGCATCGATGATTCTCAGTTCAAGTTGACGGCCGAAAACGTCACCCGTGACACCGAAGAGATCCACCCGCTGGAGGTCGACCTGATGGTACATCATGCCTTGGAGAAGCTGCTCGCGGCCTACCCTCCGGAACTGCGCATGCAGATCTTCTCGACCCTACGTAGTCGGGAATATCGCCCTGGCCTCGAAGTGCAGTCGATCTACCTCATCATCTACCCCGGCCAAGTAAAGGTCGAGCGACGGGAAGTCACCGCGGAGGTGGAGCCCCGCCCCGCCCCTTTAAGTGCGAAGAACCAATTCGGCTATCTCGTGGCGGCGGCTGGTATCCTGGCCTTGCTTGGCTGGGCCTCCACCAGTTTGGTCGAATATCGAGACCTGGGTGAACAGAAACTTTCCACCTTCCGCGGCACTCGCCTCGAAGACCTCAGGGTCGACGATAAATCCCTGGTCGGCTTCGTGCGCATCGTCGAAACCGACATCGCGAAGCAACCGGAATCGTCCATTATCCTGACCTTGCGCAAGGGAACCAAGTGGCCGGATAACGTGACCCCGCTTCCGCCCGACAGTAAGGGCTACACGCCCGCTTACCGTGCGGCCTTCCGCGCCGCCATCGAAGTACGGGAGTTGACGGTCGTCCTGCGAGATGACCAAGGCGTCCAGACTATCAGCAAAGTTTCCATCCAAGAATTCTTCGTGGACGACAAACAGGAGATAACCGTTCGGATACCGTTCGGCACGAAGGTCGTGCGCGACCTGATCCTAAGGCCATAATCGAGAGACGGCTGCTAATTCGGGCCTATTAGTTCCTGCTAGAAGTCGCCCTCGGAGCTGGCACGTTTCAATCCCCACCTAACGCCCGGACCGAAAACGCCTTTGCTATCGGCCAGCGTGTCGGCTTTCTCATTCCCATGCGTCCCCTGCTGCTGGCCCTTTTCACGGTGCTTTACCTCGCCGCCCACGCCGCCCCGAAGCCGAACATCGTCATCATCCTGGCCGACGACCTCGGTTACGGCGACCTCGGCTGCTACGGACACCCGACCATCAAGACGCCGAACCTGGATCGCATGGCCGCCGAAGGCCTACGCTTCACGCAGTTCTATTCCGCCGCTGAGGTCTGCACGCCCAGCCGCGCAGCTCTCGTGACCGGTCGCTACCCGGCACGCTCCGGCATGGCCCACAACCAATTCCGCGTCCTGCGTGCCGTCTCCACCGGTGGCCTACCCGCCTCCGAGGTCACCCTCGCCGAAACGCTCAAGTCCGCTGGCTACGCCACCGGCATCATCGGCAAGTGGCACCTCGGCGTCTGGGCCAACAACCTGCCGCAGCATCATCCGCTCGACCACGGCTTCGATTTCCACTTCGGCCTCATGCACTCGAACGACATGAATCCAACGCCGGGTAATCCGCCCAAGGCGAACGCACGCGTCACGCAGGATCCGGCCTGGTGGAACGCCGCCCTCTACCGCGGCCGTGAACTCCTCGAACCCCGCACCGACCAGACCCAGCTGACCAAGCGCTACGCCGAAGAGGCCGCGAAGTTCATCGGCGCGAACAAGGACAAGCCCTTCTTCCTCTACCTGCCGCACACCTTCCCGCACACGCCCCTCTTCGCGTCGGAACGCTTCAAGGGCAAGAGCCCGCGCGGCATCTACGGCGACGTGCTCGCCGAACTCGACTGGAACGTCGGCGAGGTCCTCAAGGCTCTCAAGTCCAACGGCGTAGCCGACAACACCCTGGTCTTCTTCACCAGCGACAACGGCCCGTGGACGCTGATGGGCACCGAGACCGGCGGCAGCGCCGGCCTGCTCAAGGATGGCAAAGGCAGCACCTGGGAAGGCGGGATGCGCGTGCCCGGCATCGCCTGGTGGCCCGGCAAGATCAAGCCCGGCGTGACCGACAACGTCGCCACCATGCTCGACCTCTACCCGACCGCGACGAAGCTCGCCGGAGCCAAGACGCCCTCCGACCGTCCGATGGACGGCACCGACCTCTCCCCGCTCCTGCTCGAGGAACGCGCCGTCGACCGCGGCCTGTTCTGCTACTACCGCGGCGAGAAGCTCTTCGCCGCCCGCCTCGGCGACTGGAAGATCCACTTCATCACCCAAGGCTCCTACGGTGACCCTAAGCCGGCCGAGCACCCGAAGCCCCTGCTCTTCAACCTGGCCGTCGACCCTTCGGAAGCGCACGAGATCTCCGCCCAGCATCCGGACGTCGTGGCCCGTCTGACGGCCGCCGTGGAGCAGCATCGCGCGACCGTCACCCCGGTCCGCAGCCAGCTCATCGACGTCGTCGCGAAGTAAGCGCCGGATCAGACGCCCAGATCCACGCTGAAGCGCCAACGGGGGTCGTCCCAGAAATGCGGACGTCCCTCCTGGAGGCGTAACGGCGAGAAGGTGCGCACCGACAGCGTGCGTCCGTCGGGCTCAAACGTGAGCAGACGCAGCCAGCCGTCGCCGCCGTTGCCACGATGGTCGGAACCGCCGCCGAGGCCCTGGGCGTTGAAAAGCATCTGGTGCACGGCCTTGCCGGCGTCGTTGGCGTCCTGACGATAGCCGACGTGGGCGCCCATCTCATGTCCGTTGAGCACCAATCGCAGGTTCGTCGTCTTCCGGACGAGCGCCTGCCAGAGGTCCTCGCCGTCGTGGGTATCGCCAGTCAGGCCGGTCTTATACCAGTGCGGATTACCGGGGCGCTTGCGGTTGCCGTCTTGCCCGTCCCGGAGATTGCTGGGTAGCAGGTAATCATGGATCAGCAAGATGCCGAGGTGGTCGCGGAAGCGAGGCCGGGTGAAGAGCTCGCGGGCCCAATCGACGACGAAGCGGCGCGGCGCCCATTCGAGCGCGACGACCAGCAGGTCGCGGCCGCCCGGGACCTTAAGTACATACGCCGCGTTCTCGAGCGTGACCTTTCCGTCGCGGGCAGGCGGGCCTTCCAGGAAGATCCCGCCGCCCTTGCCATCGCACGTGAGCGGATTGTGCGTGAGCGGGAAATAGTCGTTGAACTGCGTCGTGCGGTCTTCGGCACTGCGTTCACCGTAATCATGGTTGCCCGTCGCGAAGACCGTGGGGATCACGCCGTCGAAGACCTGCAAGGCGCGCTTGGCTGATTTCCATTGCGACTCCGAGTTCTGGTCGCCGAAGCCGCGACCGCCGCCGACGGCGATGTTGTTCTGCTCGACGAAATCGCCCTCATGCATGACCAATCCTATGTTCCAGGCCTGACGATGTTCCTTCACCCATCGCGTCATCAGGTCGAAGTGCGCCTGATTCTTCGCATACTTGGCGTAGTTCTGGGTGTCAGGAAAGACCGCGATCGTCCAACCGGCTCCCGGTCCGACGGCCGGATCGACGAGTGCCGGCGGCGAGGCCTCCAAGCGGGAACTCAGGCCGGCGAAGAAAGGCGCGGCCAACATGCCTTGCAGGAAGGTGCGACGTGGGAACGAGCGGGGTGGGCTCATGCGGTCAAGGTAGCACCCTCGGACGCAGGATTCAACCCGGCGAATCGGCTTTCCCTCGCACCCCCTTTCGGCCAAAGTTCGCTCCACGGGCCTATAGCTCAACGGTTAGAGCACGGAACTCATAATTCCTTGGTTCTGGGTTCAAATCCCGGTGGGCCCACCAACTTTCAAGACGCACCCCGCAAAGCCTACTTGCCTGGATTCTTAGCGGCAGGGGCCTTCCTCTTACCCCCTTTAGAGACCTTAACCAGTTCGCCCACTGGCTCCATGCTTTCGGGAATGTCGATGATACGCGGCACGTTGCGGCGGTCATCCGGAACGACGACCAGAAGATGGCGCTGACCAGGTTCCTTGACCCAACTGGATTTCATCAAGGGGACGCTCTCGGTCTCACCTTGGTCAGGAGCAAGAACCACGGAAACATGATACACGTCGCCGGTCTTGCCAGAAGGCATTTGGATGACGGTCTGGCGCGGGGCGACGACGGCCCGCGAGCTGCCCAGCTGGGAAGTGATCGCACGAGTGCTGAGATTCAGCCAGACTACCGCACCCTCCGGAGCCTTGGTCCGCGCGAACTCCACCGGCAGCATCCGGAAGGCCAACGAACCAGCTCCGCCCGTCGGTAACAAGACGACCAGCGGGTCGCTCATGCTGGCTGGAATATCCGCAAAGGGGGCGTCGGGCGGCAAAGGGTTGTCCTTGGACGGCGCCTTCGTGGCGGCATAGACCCGGATGACTCCTGCCGGGAGCGACAAGCGGTTGGTCGAAATCGATAAGCGAGGCAGATCGATCTCCTTGCCGCCCTTCCCGACGACGAGAAAAACGTGGGCGGGGGCATCTTCCGGCGCTTGAAGATATAACAGACGCAGCGAACGGGTAGTCGCCGAATCCTGAGCTGAGGCGACTACCAACCAACCAGTCAGAAGAAAAATAAAGGGTCGGGTCATAGGTCGGCAGCATTCAGCCAGCGGAACGAGACCATGCGGAAGCGCCGGCCAAGGACGGCATTGATCAGATACTTGTTCGCCAAAGGCGCCAGATTGGCGTCGCCCAGCGGCGCTTCATGCGCCGGCACGGTGGCGTCCACATAGTCCGGGATGCGTTGATAGACGGCCTCACACCAAGCCTTGGCGTTGGAGCCGTTGACCGACGGCGAAGCGCCCATGGCCCGGACGATGAAAGTCTCGTCGCGCACGCTGATCACCGGCGAGAGGCGCTCGAGAAGGTCGGCCTGCCGAGGCCAACCAGGGAGACCAAAAGTAGAATGTCCTTCCGCAGCCTTGGGGTGGAGGTAATCGCCCTTGGTCCCGGCGGCGGAGTTAGACCAATCGCCCAGCGGCAGCCGCTGTTCCAAACCGCCGAAGTCCGCGACCTTGCTCGTAGTCTTACCGATGCCCTTGGCTTTCTCCGATGGATTGAAAGCACTACCGGCTTCCTGGAGGGCGGTCAGCGCCGTACCGAGCGCACCGTTGAGCGAAGGGTCCAACGGATTGCCTGGTTGCGGCGTCGCGAGCTGGCGGTTGACGAATTCGGAGAGCGAGAGAAATGGGCCACGGATCTTGACTTGCTTCACGATTTCGACGGCAAGCCTCTCGAGCTGCGCATCGCTCAGCGCGGCGAAACCAAGCACGGCACCCGAAGCACCGCCGGACTCGACGGGGCCTTCGTGCGCGATCGACATCCGTGGCAAGGGGTTGGCTGCCGTGGCGGAGCCGACCGTGCTGGCGCCCGGCGTGATGAAAGGCACCGAGGTCGTCCGGAGGTTGCCGAGCAAGGCGCGCCATGCCACCACCGAGGTACTGTTGACGTTGAACTGCCCGGGGACGCGCAGGTTGGCGGCGAGGCGCTGGTAGGCCACCGGCTGGGCCGGCACGCCGGAGAAACCGCTGGTGCCAGTCACTCCAAGGTCGAAGCGGGAGGCGCCGTCGTTCGGCAGGAAGCACGAATTGGGCAGGGCCTTCGTGCCCGCGACGAACGAGGCCCAGCTCTTCTTCAGGCTGTCCATGACGGCCGGATTCCAAACGTGCTCGTTACCCGCGGACGGACGGAGTGAGTCCCAATCGGCCGGCAACGGAGCGAGGGATGAGAAGAACCAATCATCGAAGAGCACATGGTTCAGGCAGTAGCTATCATCATACTGAAGGAACGCCTGGTGAATCTCGTCGCGACTACGCAAGACACCCCGCTGATCGATCCAGCGGCCGACGGCGTCGTCCGGCGGTAAGATCGGCGAGGCGTCAGCGTTGCCGATCAGCCCGTAGTGGAACGGCGGCGCCGGGTTGGTGGCGCGGATATCGCAACCCTGGAGACCCGGTATCGACTGCACGGGCTTCACGGGTAGCTCGGCGATGGCGGCACGCTGGAGTCCGGTGGACGGATCGAGGCCGGTCAGGATGAAACCACCGAAGTTGCTAGCGGGGTCCGATTGCGGACCGTTGGCGTCCGCAAAACCAGTCATCGGGAGGAAATATAGGTCATACGGGGCATTCACCGGATTGAGCGCACCCGCATACTGCACGCCACTATTGGAGGAAGAATAGAAGGCGGAGCCACTCTCGGCGCTGACCTGGCCCGCCATCGACTGGGTGCGGGTATCGGCGAAGTCCGCATTCAGGTAGCGATAAGCCGTGAGGACTTCGGCGGACTTCTGGCCGATCTCGGTGTAAGTCGTGAAGGGCGAGGCCTGCAGAAAGCCCTTCGAAACGGTCTTCACGCCGGTGCGGCTATCATACTGCGCGACACCGTCATTGGAAAGGCGGAGGCCGAAGGCGAAGGTGCCGAAGGCGCGGGGCGCCACCGCGGCGTCGGCCAAGCTCTGCTGAAAAGGGGCGGCGGCGTCCTGGCCGTAGAGCTGCTTGAACTCAGCGGTACTCGTCCCGACGAAACTGAAACGGACCGGCGAGTATTTATAATTGGCAGGAAAATAGTCGTAATAGATGCCATCGCGGGCCGAGTTGAAACCATCGATACTTTTGATGAGGCGGTAACTGAGAAGGCCGGCGCCCGAAGGCGCACCCGGCAAGACCATCTGCCAGCCGGAACGTCCGCTCGCGACATAACCCGGCGTAAGGTTATAGGTGCCAGCGCCGCTCCCTTGGGGGATTCTATTCAGAACACCATCGTTCATCGCGAAGACACGCGTCTGACCAGGGTCCAGGGTGACCTCGGAGCCGCCGCCGATACGCAATCTCACGCCGTTTGGGAAAAAGCTGCTGACGTGCTGGGAGACGTTGTAGCCGGCGCCGTCGGAGCACCCGACGTAGATTGGTAAGGACTGCCACTTGCAGTAGGCATCGAAGCTGGGGACGGTGAGACGGACGTTGAAAGGATTCCATAGCGTCACGACGGGTTGCGCGATGAAAGCGGGCGAAGCGCCGGAAGCGGAGGAAGCAAAGACATACTGGATGCGCGCGATGAGAGGATGACGGTGGATACGCTCGTAATAGCTGTAAAGATCGCCGGCGTCGGTCACGTTAGGGTTCTGCGGCGGCAGCATCGTGGTGACACCGGCCAGCGTCGGGTCAGCGTTGGTCACATACTTACGGTAATGCAGGCAGTAATCGGTGAGATACGCCCAGCTACGGATAGGCGGGAAGCTCGATAAGGCCGAATACCCACCGAACGTCGTCCCCCCGTCCGTCGCAACGCCCGCGGAACTACCCCCCAAGGAACCATAATCAGACCACCAATACATCAAGGCATGACGCCGACGGTTACCGAGACTACGCGATGGAAACCGTGCGTCGGGCAAAGGTCGCTGGAAGGTGAGGTCATAGTCCGGATCACCGGAGATACGGCTGACCTTGGCGGGCTTGAGGCGGAAGAGCGGCATCTTGCCCTGTCGCGCGGGGTCGAGGACGTTGGCCCAATCCCATGTTTCCGTGAAGAGCGAGAGATCCTTGCGCAAGCCGCCGGTCGCGGTGTTGGTCAGGAGGCCTTCGGCGTAGAGGCTGACGTCATGGAAACCCGCCCTCGTCAGGGGAGTCGGCGTCGCGTTCTTGAGCCCATCCGTCAGGCGCGCGACGTTCGTCAGCGCCGGCAACAGTGACAAGGTCGTCCATGAGATCGGCTGATTCGCCGGCAAGGGAGTGGCATTCTCGATGAGCGCGGGATAGCCGATGGCTTCGAGATCCGGCGCGCCAAAGGTCTTCGCCCGTTGCGCCCGCTCCAATGGGTCGGCACCGGCCGACGCTGTGGCGACGTGGGGGATGATCAGGCGGACTTTCTGATTCTCGCCTCCGGCCCACCAAGTGAAATAACCCTGGGAGCCGTCGTCCGTCGTCCCGGCAGGCTTTCCGTCGACGAAGGAGATAGGGGCGGCATGGACCTGCCTGACGGCTTGGACGTCAGTCGAGTGTCCGACGAGCGGCACGGTTCCGGGAGCAGTAGCCACGGCAGGAGGCACGGGTGGCTTCAGCGTCGTGCCAGCTGGCACGGTGAAGCTCGCATCGCCGTAACCCATCTGATCAGCAAGCATCCAACCGAGGAAGCGGGCCGTCGGCGCCGAGCTCGGATCGAAAGCCGAAAGCTTGGAGGAATAATCCGGCTTGTGCGGACGGCCGGCGTAGCGGCTTCCTGCACGGAGGTCATGGTCTCCACCTTCCCAGCTGCGCCAGACGCCCAGCACGGGATACTCGAATGGATCCGACCCCGGAGAAGAAGCAGCTGAGACGGCCGGGTCGTCGTAAAGGGAGGCTGGCGCGGAGACGCGCGTATCCGGACCGAGGCGCTCCTGCAAGGCGGCTCCCGCCAGGCGCAAGGCCCCCAAGGCGTTGAGACGAGCCACGGTCTCAGCCTGCTTCAAGGCGGCCAACGAGGACTCCACCTTCAGGAAGGAGGCGAGCACGATGACCATCATCACGACCATGGCCATGACTACCATGGACAGCACGAGGGAGAAACCTGGCCGTGGATGGGGATCTTTTAGGGCGGGAGACGGCATCCTGACTTCAGGAAAATAATATAACCCATGGCCCCTGACCAGCGAATAGCCGACCCCGGACAAACATGAAGCAGAACACGGAATCAGAACACGGGGTCAGGCCGTACCCTGGTTTAGGGTGTAACTTAAAACGCCCTAAATGAGCGAATCTAGTTACGACTCCGTCAGGGCACGGCCTGACCCCGTGGATGCCCCGCGAGTCGCAAAGGTAAAGCCATGACACACCTCAACCAGCCGCCTTCACCGTCTCCCAGAAGGGGAAGTAACCACGCGTGGCGTGGGGGAAGTGCTCGGCGTCCCAGGCCCTGCGGCGCCAGGTGACGGCGATGCCGGCCTGAGCGAGGGCTGACTCGACGGCCTGGGCTTCAATCAGCCAAGGACCGACGAACGGGCGATAGGCGACGACACGCGTGAGCTGATGCTTCCGAGCCCATTCGAAAAGCGTCGCGGCGAGATCGTCCACCCGCTCCGTCGCCACGTCCGCGCCGAAGTGCGCACCCGCTCGTCCCGCGCCATCGTGCAAAGCCGACTTGGTCCAATTCGCAACGGCCTCCGACCAGCCGGCCTTAGCGGCCATGGTCTTAGGCCATGAGGCGTTGATCACCACGAACTTATCGGCGGACAGCTCTCCGCCTTCGACGGCGAGATCTTCTGGGTGCACCCATAATCCCGCCCTACCCTCCGCGGCATTACTCCATAAAGGGTCTTCCGTCCAGGCAGCGACCTTCGGCAAGACAGGCTCCGTGATCGGGAAAGCAGTGCTCGCCAGCTGGCTGGTCTGTGGCGCATGCCGACTGTCGGTATAATGGGCGATGTTGTCCGCCCGGGCGACATAGGTCTTCCCAGGCGTCTGCAAGCCTGCCACCCAGCGCCACGAGAGCGTATTACTGGCGACATCCCCATCGAGCAGGTGCTCGTAAAAGAACGCAGCACCGAGCTCCCACGGCAGCTTCAACGTGAAGATCCAGATGGAGGCGAACCACATACGAGCATGGTTATGCAGGTAGCCGGTGGCCACGAGTTCCCGGGCCCAGTCATCGAAGCCCGCGATGCCCGTGCGACCAGCGAGTGCGGCTGCTAGCGCTGAACCTTGTTCGGCAGTCAATGACGCCCTCAACCGGGGTACGGCCTCGACCCAACGAGTCCATGCGGCCGGACGCTGCTCGAGCCAGCCCTTCCAGTAAGTCCGCCAATAGACCTCCTGGACGAACTTCTCGACGGCAGGGAAAGACCACTGGGCTCTGGCCGCGGCCACGATCTCTGATTCTAAAAGCAGACGCTTCTGCACCCACGGCGAAATTCGTGAGACATTATCATGCCCAGGTCGGACGTAATTACGTTCGGCCGCATAGCTTCCAGCGGCCGGCAGGAACTCCTCGAGCCGCGCCAAAGCGGCGGCACGAGTCGGAATAAAAGCCAAAGGCTCGGACATGGCCTCACCTAAACTAAAGCCAGAGACTCCGCAAACGAGACCGCAAATCGCTCAGAAGCCTTTGACCTTGGGCGCTCCAATCTGTCGGAGTAGCTCGGCGGCGCGCTGCTCGCCACGCAGGCGATTCTGGTCCGAGATCTTCTTTTCCAAGAGTTCGAGATTACGGGCCGCGCCTTCATGCGAGCGGGCGGCGATCGACCAGCAGGCAAAGGCTTCGACTTCGTCCTTCGGCACGCCCCTGCCCTGGCTGTGACAATAGCCGAGGTGATTCAAGGCGTCCGGAAAACCCTGCGCGGCGGACTTGCGGAACCAGTCGATGGCCTGGGCCTGATCCCTCGGGACGCCCTCGCCCTTGGCGAACGAAAGCCCAAGGTAACACTGCGCCCGGGCATAGCCTTGGTCGGCCGATTTACGGATCCAAGCGATGGCCTGAATCTGATCCTTCTCCACTCCGGCGCCAGTAGCGTAACAGACGGCGATATTATTCTGGGCCGGCGCATAACCCTGCTGCGCCGAAAGCAGCAGCCACTTCGCGGCTTCCGTCAGATCCTGCGCGACCCCTTCACCGCGGGCATGATAACCCGCGACCTTGAATTGAGCCACGGGGTCGCCGGCCGAGGCCTTGGCCACCAAAGCGGCGAACTCCGTCGCCGCCGTTTCAGGAACGTCCTCCGGCTCGACGACCAAGACCAATAAGAATAGGGCCACGAAAAGCCCCACGACCGTGAGGATGATCCATCGCCAGATGCTTGCGGACGGCCGAGCCATGTGCCCAGCCTGCCATGCAGCCTACATGGGGTCAAGCGGGCCAATCGGCTTGGCAGAGTCGAGCGGCCAACGCATCCTGAACTCATGCGCCCCCTGCTCCTCGCCCTACTCTGCCTGACTTCCATGGTCATGGCCGAAGAGAAGCCCGACCTTCCTGTCGTGGATATGTCTGGGCAGAAGGAACGCCAGGTCGTCATCGGCGCCGGCACGGCGTCGGTCTATCAAGGCCACCCGACGACCCTCCTCATGCCGGACGGCCGCACGATTTTCGCGGTGTGGTGCATCAACCATGGCGGCTCGGCCGGGCCGATGGCCCGCAGCGAAGACGGCGGCCTGACCTGGAATCGTCTCGACGCGCAGCTGCCCAAGGGCTTCGCGACCCACCAGAACTGCCCGAGCATCTATCGCATCGTCGACCCGGCCGGCAAAGCCCGTCTCTGGGTCTTCTCCGCCGCCTTGGGCAAACGTGGCGGCCCGGGCATGCCGAGCATCATGAGCGAGGACGACGGCAAGACCTGGAAAGAAATGCCGCCGCTCAACCTACCCTGCGTGATGACCTTCAGCAGCCTCGTACGCCTCAAGGACGGACGGACGCTCGGCCTCTATCACCGCGGACCCGGCGGGGCCGACAAGAGCCCGCTGGTGACGTTGCAGATGATCACGGCGGACGGAGGCTTCACTTGGTCCGAGCCGCGCATCGTCGCCGAGGTGGCCGGGAAGAACCCCTGTGAACCTTATGTCTTCCGCTCCCCCGACGGCAAGGAACTCGCCTGTCTCCTCCGCGAGAATACGCATAAGGGTCGCAGCCTGATGATGTTCAGCCAGGACGAAGGCGCGACGTGGTCGAACCCGGCCGACACGAACTGGGGCCTCACGGGCGATCGACACAACGGCGTTTTCACATCCGACGGACGCATGGTGGTCTGCTTCCGTGACCAAGCGCTCAACAGCCCGACCAAAGGTCATTTCGTCGCCTGGGTTGGCACCTATGACGATCTGAAGTCCGGCCGCCCCGGACAGTATCGCATCAAACTGCTGCATCATCACGGCAAAGCCATCGGAGACTGCGGCTACCCGGGCGTAGAACTCCTGCCCGACGGCACGATCGTGGCCACGACCTACGTTAAATACGCCGACGGACCCGAACAGAACTCCGTGGTGAGCGTCCGCTTCAAGCTGAGCGAAACGGACGCCCTCCTGAAGCGTTAACGCGCCAGAGGTTCCTGCGCGGTCAAGGTGCGCTGGTCCGGACGGTCGACGCCGAACTTCACGGTATACTTACCCGGCGCGAACACTGGCGGAGCGAAGGCCTTACCTCCGACCAGACGGCGAACATACAACGTCTCGCCAGTCTGCTCGGCGATGACCTGCACGACCGCCGGTCCGGCGGGGAGATCGACGGACGGCAGGAAGCCGACCGGCTTGCGGCCATCGTTATCGGCCAGAGCGAAGGTCTGCGGCCAGCCGGGGAACTGCTGGCTGTCTCCCTTGCGGTAATCGCTGAAGCGTGGCCAGCACTCGAACGTGACCTTGTCCTGCTTGAGGTCGAAGCGGGCCACTCCGTAACCATCGGCGCGCTGGCGCTCGTCCTGGGTGTCTCCGGGATTGGCATAAGCCAGGACCGACATGCGGTTACCGAGGCCATCGAGGAAGTCCCCGGTCCACGGCAACGGACTGCCGAACACGGCGTTCGGGCCGGCCTGCTCGTCCTTCGGGTGCCACCAACGACCGTAGATGGTATTCACGAGGGCCGGACTCGTCAGGGAGTAAGGGCCGTCACCGAAGGCCTCGATGCCATGCTTGACCGTCACGGCCAGATGCTGGTCGCCGCAAAGGTGGACCGCCTGGACGCGCCGCAGGGCCCGCAGGGCCTCATCGCGACCGGCCTGCGGCCAGCCGTTGCAATCCAGGTCCGCTAAGAGACGTGAGTCCTTACCGCCGTGCATGTGGACGGCTCCGCAGAACGCCGTGGCGGAAAGGACGGCCTTGCGACGGACCCCGACCCAGTCCTCGGACCAGGCCGCGAGGAACTTCATCTGGCGCTGCCCCAGCAACTGCAGGCCTGGCAGATTGATGCTCTTGGGATCATACTTCTCGTCGGTGACGTGATCGGGACGCGGACCCTGCTGCGGGATCTTACCCAAGGGGCCGGACTTGAACTTACGGTCCTCGAGGATGGCGAAATCCATGCCGCCGACCTTGAGGCGGGTGTAATACGTCGTGATGCCGCGCTGGACCGGCGTGGGATCAAAGGCGTCAGGCAGATGCCAGGATTGCTGCCGCTGGACCATGTTCACGTAAGCCACCGGGAACATGTAGCCGCCGTCGGCGTTACCCGGGGCCGTCGAAAGCTTGCCGTCCTCGCCCCAGAGGTTCGGGTGACCGACGTCGTGGTCGTCAGGGATGCAGATCGTCGGACGGTCCTTCATCACGTCGCGGAACTGCAGGCCGAACTCGATCCAACCGGCGGTGTGCTCGGTGTGACGATAGGTCTGGTCACCGGCGAAAAACAGGAGGTCGGGATTCTGGCGAACGAGATTATCCAGGATCTCCGGCCGGGCGCCGGTCGTGCGGCTGGAATTGCAGGACATGTTGGCGACGACGATCGATGCCTTATCGGTCGGATCGCGCCGGACGAGTCCGTCGAACTTCGCCGCCTCGCCATGACGCACGCGGTAGGCGACGTCCTTGGAGCCGTCCCAGCCTTCGACGCGGAAGTGGGCGCTCCAGCCCGGGAACTGCACCGGCGCCTGGGCGACCTCGACCCACGCGTCGCCGCGCTTCACCTCAAGCCGGGCCATCTTCGCCTCTTCCGGATAGAGCGGGTAGAGCTGAGCCGTCAGTTTCAGGACGCCGGCCTGCTGGGTATAGAGCGCGAAAGCGATGACCTGATCGCGGGCGACGATCATCGTGGGCGGCGGAGTGCCGCCGCCCTTCTTGCCCTTGGCCGGCGGCTTCTTGTCCCACCATGCCCCCACGGCGAAGGAATCCAAGTTGGGGAATTCAGCGCCGAAGGGCTTGAGCGTCTCCGCCGGCGGGACCGGGGCGGCGACCAGCATCGGAATCACAAGAAACAGCAAGAATTTCATGGGGCACTTGGGATACCCTTTTCGTTGAAAAAGTTTCCCTGCACGAGTCATTTCGTCTTAATCGCCCTTATGAGAAGACTGCTACCCCTGCTCCTCGCCCTGACCTCGTTCGCGGTGGAAACAGGGGCGCCCGTCGGCAAGTTCCAGCAACTGGAAACGACCCTGCCCTCGCCCTCCCCGCAGCGACTGGCGACCGGAGCGCCGGGCGCGGGCTATTGGCAGAACCGGGCGGATTACGACATCCGGGCCGAACTCGACGATGAAAAGAAGACGCTCACGGCCGAGGCGACGGTGACTTACCACAATGCGTCACCCGACGCCCTGGAATACCTCTGGGTCCAATTGGATCAGAACTACTTCGCCCAAGGCGCCGACTCCCGCGCGGCTCCCAATCAGAAACGCGGCGTCGACCTCAAGAAGTTCAGCTACTCCGCCCTCGACCGGCTGCTCGCCTACCAGAAATACGATGGCGAACTGAAGATCACCAAACTCACCGACGCCCAAGGACGCGGCCTGCCGCATGCGGTCGTGAAGACCATGCTGCGACTCGATCTGCCCAAACCGTTGAAGCCCGGCGACGACTTCGTGTTCAAGATCGCCTGGACCTATCCGATCAATGATGCGAAGCGCATCATGGCCCGCACGGGCTTCGAGTTCTTCAAGGAAGACGGGAACCATATCTACACCATCGCCCAGTGGTTCCCACGCATGGCCGCCTACACCGACTACGCCGGCTGGATCAACAAACAGTTCCTCGGCACCGGCGAGTTCACCCTCGAGTTCGGCGACTACAAGGTCGCCCTCACCGTACCCGATGACCACGTCGTCGCCGCCACGGGCCTGCTCAAGAATCCCGAGGAAGTACTCTCGCCCGTCCAGCGCGAGCGTCTCGCCATGGCCCGTCAGGAGACCAAGCGCCCCGTCTTCGTGGTCACGCCAGAAGAAGCGAAGGCCGCCGAAAAGGGCCGACCGAAAGGCAAGAAGACCTGGCGCTTCGAGGCCGGCAACGTCCGTGACTTCGCCTTCGCCTCATCCCGCAAGTTCATCTGGGACGCCATGGCCGTCGCCGGCACCCAGGTGGACGGCCAGCCGGTGATGGCGATGTCCCTCTACCCGAAGGAAGGCATGCCTCTCTGGGACAAATACTCCACCCACGCCGTCGCCCACGCGATCGAGGTCTACTCCCGGCACACCTTCGACTACCCCTACCCGGTAGCCTGGTCAGTCAATGGCGCCATCGGCGGCATGGAATATCCCATGATCTGCTTCAACGGCCCGCGGCCCGAAGCGGACGGCACCTACCCCGAGCGGACGAAATACGCGCTCATCGGGGTCATCATCCATGAGGTCGGCCACAACTACTTCCCGATGATCGTCAACAGCGACGAACGCCAGTGGACGTGGATGGACGAGGGCCTGAACTCCTTCCTCGAGTCGCTCGCCGAAGCCGAGTGGGAAGACCAATGGAAGCCTCGGCGCGATAGCCGCGGCCTGATCGACTACATGCGCGGCAAGGACCGCGTCTCC
>Ga0208811_1000190_pt1 | contig 17631 bp, 12 predicted proteins | sample Colrivmet1561A02_FD_187681 | JGI IMG/M metagenome (GOLD analysis project Ga0208811, IMG submission 187681) | Estuarine microbial communities from the Columbia River estuary - metaG 1561A-02 (SPAdes) (version 2) | ecosystem: Environmental > Aquatic > Marine > Intertidal zone > Estuary | place... | reverse complement strand
TATCCCCCATCCCCTATTTCCCCTATCCCCTAGGCGGCCCAGCGGGCCGCCTTATGACGTATCTTCCTATCAGGATATTTAGATGCTCACTTGCCTTCAGGCCGATTCCCGTCTTGTTTCCCTGACCTTATGGCACGCGCTGCTTCCTTCACCTTCTCCTCCGAATCCGTCGGCGAGGGTCACCCCGATAAGGTGGCCGACTCGATCTCCGACTCCGTCCTCGACGCCTGCTTCGCCCAGGACCGTTTCTCCCGCGTCGCTTGCGAGACTTTGGTCAAGAGTGACCATGTGGTCATCGCCGGCGAACTTACCACCAAGGCCAAGGTCAACTTCGAGGAAGTGGTCCGCGCCGCCATCCGCGAGATTGGCTACGTGAATGACGACGACGTTTTCCACGCCGATAAGATTTTCTTCACGAACCTGCTCACGAAGCAGTCGCCCGACATCGCCCAAGGCGTTGATGCGCGTAAGGCCGAAGGTAAGAAGCATGCCCAGATGGGGGCAGGCGACCAAGGCATTATGTTTGGCTACGCTACGACCGAGACGCCTGAGCTCATGCCCGCGCCGGTCATGTTCGCGCACCGCCTCAACCGCGAGCTCGCCCGCCTCCGTAAGTCCGGTGCTAAGGGCACCGAGTGGCTCCGCCCCGATTGCAAATCGCAGGTCGCCGTCCGCTACGAAGACGGCCGCCCCGTCGCCATCGAGAACGTCGTTATTTCGACGCAGCACACGGCCGACGTGTCGCACCGCCAGATTGAAAAGTTCTGCATCGAGCAGGTCATCCAGAAGGTCCTCCCGAAGGCCCTCGTCGGCAAGAAGACCGAATACCTCATTAACCCCACGGGCCGTTTCGTCGTGGGTGGACCCCAGGGCGATTGCGGCCTGACCGGTCGTAAGATCATCGTCGACTCCTACGGCGGCATGGGCCGTCACGGTGGCGGCGCTTTCTCGGGCAAGGACCCGACCAAGGTCGACCGTTCGGCGGCCTACATGGCCCGCTGGGTCGCTAAGCACATTGTCGCCGCTGGCGCCGCTGAACGCTGCGAACTCCAGTTTGCCTACGCCATTGGCCACCCGGAGCCGACCAGCCTGCACCTCGACACTTTTGGCACGGGTACGTTGGCGGATGCGCAGATTCTCGCCGCCGTGCAGAAGGTCTTCCGCTTCAACCCGGCCGAGATTATCCGCCAGCTCGATCTCCGTCGTCCGATCTACCGTGCCTCCACCCACTACGGCCACTTTGGCAAGCAAGGCCTTCCATGGGAAACGACCACGAAGCTCCCCGCCTTCCTCAAAGCTCTCCACGCCTAATTTCTAATTCCTAACTCCATGTACTCCCCCAATGCCCGCGCGTCCAAGAAGGGCGCCGATTTCAAAGTTGCCGACCTCAGCCTCGCTGAATGGGGTCGCAAGGAACTCCAAGTCGCCGAGCACGAAATGCCTGGCCTCATGGCCTTGCGCGCCAAGTACGGAAAGAAGCAGCCCCTCAAGGGCGTGCGTATCGCCGGCTCCTTGCACATGACCATCCAGACGGCCGTGCTCATCGAGACGCTTGCCGACCTCGGCGCCGATGTGCGCTGGGCTTCATGCAATATCTTCTCCACGCAGGATCACGCGGCCGCGGCGATTGCCAAGGCCGGCGTGCCAGTCTTCGCCTGGAAGGGTGAGACGCTGGAAGAATACTGGGAGTGCACCATGCGCGCGCTCACCTGGCCCAACGGCGACGGCCCTGAGCTCATCGTCGACGACGGTGGCGACGCCACGCTCCTCATCCACAAGGGCTACGAACTCGAGAACGGCTCCAAGTGGGTCAACACGAAGTCCGAGTCCGAGGAAGAGCAGATCATCAAGAACCTCCTCAAGAAGGTCGCCAAGGAGAAGCCTGGCCACTGGCATAAGGTCGTGAAGAGCTGGAAGGGCGTCTCGGAAGAGACCACCACCGGCGTGAAGCGTCTTTACCGCATGCTTGAAGAAGGCTCCTTGCTCGTCCCGACCATCAACGTCAACGACACCGCCACGAAGTCGAAGTTCGACAACCTCTATGGTTGTCGCGAATCCCTCGTTGACGGCATCAAGCGCGCGACCGACGTCATGATCGCGGGTAAGGTGGCCCTCGTCATCGGCTACGGCGACGTCGGCAAGGGTTCGGCCCTCTCCCTCCGTGGCCTCGGTGCCACCGTCCAGATTGCCGAAATCGATCCCATCTGTGCGTTACAAGCCGCGATGGAAGGCTACCGCGTCGTCACCGTCGAGGACACCCTCGGGACGGCGGATATCTACGTCACGGCGACGGGCAATAAGGACATCATCACCCTCGAGCACCTGACCAAGATGAAGGACCAGGCCATCGTCTGTAACATCGGCCACTTCGATAACGAAATCCAGGTGACCCGCCTCAACGCCTTCAAGGGCGCGAAGAAAGACACCATCAAGCCGATGGTTGACCGCTATACCTTTAAGGATGGTCGCCAGATCTACATGCTCGCCGAAGGCCGCCTCGTGAACCTCGGTTGCGCCACCGGCCACCCGAGCTACGTGATGTCGACGTCGTTCACCAATCAGGTCCTCGCTCAGCTGCACCTCTGGGAAACGCGCGCCACGGCCAAGCCTGGCGTCGTGGTTCTGCCCAAGCACCTCGACGAAGAAGTCGCTCGTCTACACCTCGGTAAGCTCGGCGCTAAGTTGACCCAGCTCTCGAAGGACCAAGCCGCCTACATCGGCGTGCAGGCGAATGGCCCCTTCAAGCCGGATAATTATCGTTACTAAGCACGGCGTGAAACGCCGCGAGGGTCACGTGGGCAAGGGGACACGGTGACAGGGGGAAGTAAAGAGGGCGCCTGCGGGCGCCCTTTTTGTTTTCGTAGCTAGGCAGGGTCGGGACCGCGTCACGACATAGCTGTCTCGGGTAGGGCGGCAGTTGCCATCGCCGCCGTCCGAACCGCGGCGAGTTTGCCAGTGGATTTTAGCTATTAAATTGGCAGGGAAGGAGGGAGTCGAACCCACGCCCGCGGATTTGGAGACCGCTGTGCTACCGTAACACTTCTTCCCCGTAGGTGGTGCATTAAGAGACCTAGCACGCAGGAAGCAATCAGAACAGACCGCCCACCCGGGCGGTCTTTATGTTTTTGGGGTGGAACCGCCCTCCCAACCCCTACCCCCTACCCCCTACCCCCTCCCCCATCCCCATCCCCCTACCCCCTATCCCCAATTGCGTCCCCCATCCCCTATCCCCTAACCCCTAAAGCTAGTTACCTCGCCAACACCCACTTCATGGCGCTGAGTTCGCCGTCCCGGCGGACGCGTTTGAAGTATTCCTGGGAGGCGGCGGCGTCCATCTTCAGTGAGGTTTCGCTAAAAGCGGACGTCGTGGCTTTGATATCCGCATTCTTGGCTTCGAGTTCGGCCAGCCTTTCGCCCGCGGTCTGGCCGTTGCCACCCGTGGCGGTCAGCGGGTCGAGTTGCTCGAGGAAACTGCGTTCAATCGACATCCCCACGAGTTGGTCGATGAGGTAGGGCGCTTGGCTTTGCATCTTCTGGCCGAGGTCGAGCCCGACGAGTACCGTGGGGTGCGCGGCATCGTAATCTTCGGCTTTGATGAACTCGTCCTTCAAACTGTCGAGGTGCCGCGAGACTTCGCGGATGGGTGTGATCGTCGGACGCGTGAGGCCTGCCATCGCGGCGAGCTGGGCGCTCAGCGGGTCTTGGCCGATGCTTAGGTAGGCCTGTTCGGTGCCCGCCATAATCTGCTCGGAGAAATCTGCTAGCGTGCCGTGGTCGAGCGAAGCGAGCAGCCCGTTAGCGGCTTCACCATACTTGCCTTCGCTGAAAGACAGGTGTGCGCTGAGGTAATCGCCCAGGGCGTTGTCAGGGCTAACGGCCTTGAAGGCTTCGAGGGCGGCGCGACGTTCTTCGGGCGTGGCGCTCGGGCTGAGCGCGACTTCTAACTGCACGAGTGGATTCTCGGGGTAGGCGAGGGCGGCCTCTTGGAGGAACTCTAAGTCGCCCGAGAGGCGTGCGGCCACGATGAGGCTTTGGGCATCGCGTCCGCAGGAATCCACGTAGTCGTTGATCTGCGCTGGCGTCAGCTTGGGCGCGCCGTTCTTTTGGAACTCCGCCCACACTTCGGCCACGGTCTTGCCGCTGGCCGTCACGGCCTGCAGGTTGAGCGGCTGGGCTGAGCGGGCGGCGACCCGTTTCGTCGGGGGCGGCGGCTTGGTCTGCCACTTCTTATCCAGTTGCCGGAACGAAAGCACCCAAGCCCCGATCGCTAAGACGAGGGCTCCGACAAGGATGATGAGGGTGCGTCGGCTCAAAGCTTCTCCAGCGACCAAGGCTTGCGCAGCTCGCGCGAGAGCATGCCCGTGGCGGTGGCGTCGTTGAACTTGCGGGTGGCGGCATCGAACTTGAGCTTACGGCCCGTGAAGATGGCGGCGTTACCGAAGTGGCCGATGGCCGTGGCGTGGTGCGCCGCGAGGGCGTGCGAAATCGGCTTGCGGCGGGACTGGCAGCAATCGACGAATTCCTGGTAGTGGTCCGTCGTACCGGGGCAGCGCCAAGCGTCTGGCCCGAGGTCCTTTTCCCAGAGGCCCTTGATGCTGGATTCTTGGCCGCCGCGGCGGATGAAGAGCGAACCCTTCTCGCCGGTGAATTTCACGCCTTCAAACTTACTATTCACGTTCAGCTGCACGCCGTCGGCGTAGGTCAGGGTGTAGTCGTAAGTGCGGTGCGTATTCCACGGGGCTTCACGGAGCTCGCCCGTGCCTTCGACGGCGACGGGGAATTCAGCGTCCTTACCGATGGCCCAAGCGGCGATATCGCCGTGGTGGCAGACCCAATCGAGCACCATGCCGCCGCCGAAATTGGTGTGCCAGCGCCAGTGGAAGTGGAACACGCGCGGGTCGTATTCCATCCAAGCGGACGGGCCGACCCAGAGGTCGTAATCGACTTCGACGGGCGGCTTCTCGCCGGGCTTAGGGGCGTCGGGGACTTTATGGTTGTTCGTCGTGGTGCCCGCTTCGACGCGGAGGATCTTGCCGAGTTCGCCGTTGCGGATGATTTCGACGGCTCGACGGAAGTTACCCGTGGAGCGCTGCCACATGCCGGTCTGCCAGACGCGGCCATTGGCCTTCACGCTGTCGACAATGGCTTGGCCTTCGGCCCAGGTCTGTGCGAGCGGCTTCTCGCCGTAGACGTCAATCCCCGCCCGGAGGAATGCGCAGCTCATCACGCCATGCCAGTGATCGGGCAGGCCCATTACGGCCGCATCAGGTTTTTCCTTTGCGAGTAGTTCGCGGAAATCTTGATACTGCTTCGGGGCGGCTTGGCCGGCCTTCACGACGGCGTCGGAAGAAGATTTGAGTACGCGCTTGTCGATGTCGCAGACGGCGATGACTTGGACGCCTTTCTTTGACATCAGGCTGCGCATGTCGCTGGCGCCTTGGCTCTTCAGGCCGATGCCGGCGAGCTGCAGACGATTAGACGGAGCAACGGTGCCGTCCTTGCCGAGGGCGGACGCTGGGATGATGGAGGGGAAGCCGAGGGCGAAGCCGGCGAGGGTCGAGTTGCGTAGGAACGTGCGGCGATCAAGACGAGGGGTGGGCATGGGGATGGGGGATAGGGGAAAGGCGGGGAGGACTAATGGGGGTGAGGGGATTGAAGACGAAACTTAGGAGGAGGGAAGAGCAGAGAGGGACGAGAGGCAGTGCAAAGGTGGAAAGGTGGAAAAGTGGAAAGGTGTGAGCCATAACAATGGTAGGGTCGGCACTGCGTGCCGACCTAGCCTGCATCTAAAGGTAGGGGCGTGGCTTCGCCGCGCCCTCCAAGCTAGGAGTGCAAGGCAAAGCCTTGCCCCTACCCGCGGCCGCAAAGCGGCCGCCCTAGGTCAGCACGCAGTGCCGACCCTACCATCATTCCGGTCCCCCTTTGGCTCTTATTCCGGTCCCCGGTCCCCCTTCTCAGTTTTACACTTTTGCACCTTTGCACAGGCCATCGGCCGATTTGCACTTTTACACTGTCTCTCTATTGCCTCTCCTCCCCCTTTGCACGTTTCCACTTTTGCACCGTTGCACTGTTTCGTGCCATGCCCTATCCCCTATCCCCATACCCCTCCCCCCCCGTCCCCCTATGCGTTCTTTGCTCGCCCTGCTTTTTGCCTCACTCGTTGCTTCGGCCGCTGAGCCGACCCGCGCCCTGGTCTATTCCCGCACGGCGGGCTTCCGTCACGGCGACTCCATTCCTCTGGGTAACAAGATGCTCGCTGCTCAATACAAGGCCGCTGGCTTAGAGGTCGATATCTCGGAAGACCCCGCGGTTTTCACGGCTGAGAACCTGGCCCGCTACCGTTCGGTGGCCTTCATGAGCACGACGGGTGATGTGATGACGCCCCTCTTGGCCAAGACCGCGACGCCGGAGCAAAAGGCCGCTGCCGCCAAGCAAGGCGACGTGGCCCGTGAGGCTTTTCAGAAGTGGATGGAGAATGGTGGTTCGTTCGTCGGCATCCATGCCGCCAGCGACACCGAGTATAAGTGGCCTTGGTTCGGTAAGATGATCGGCGGGTATTTCGCTGGCCACCCGCAGATTCAGCCAGCCACCTTGCGTCCCATCGTAAAGGACCATCCATCTACCATCCATCTCCCCGCAGAGTGGAAGCGTAAGGATGAGTGGTATAACTTCCGCGACCTGCAGCCTGATAACGTCGTCCTGATTCTCTTAGACGAGTCCACCTACAAAGGCGGCAAGAACGGCGAGCGTCACCCGATCGCTTGGTGCAAGCCCGTCGGCAAGGGCCGGATGTTCTACACCGCAGGCGGCCACACCAAGGAATCCTTCGCCGAGCCAGAGTTCATTCAGCACGTCAACGGCGGCCTCCTCTGGACGTTAGGGAAGTAAATAGTTAGGGGACTGGTTGGCTAGAGTATGGTTGGCTAGGGGAATGAGGGCAGGCCGAAAAGGGAGACCGGGGACCGGAATGATGGTAGGGACCGCACCACGTGCGGTACTTGAAGTGCAAACGTGCAAATCGGCCGAAGGCCTGTGTAAAAGTGCAAAGGTCTTTATAAAAGGTAGGGTCAGCACTGCGTGCTGACCTAGCCCTCGTTCCGGTTCCCGGCCCCCTTTGCTTTTATTGTATCGGGTAGGGGCGCGACTGCGTCGCGTCCGTTCGCCGATGCAGGTTTTAGCCTCTATCGTCCTAATATTCTCGGCTCTCTCGCCCGCGGGTAGGGGCAAGGCTTTGCCTTGCACTCCTAGCTTGGAGGGCGCGGCGAAGCCACGCCCCTACCTTTAGATGCAGCTAGGTCGGCACGCAGTGCCGACCCTACCATCGTTATGGTTCACGCCTTTCCATATTTGCACCTTTGCACAGGCCATCGGCCGATTTGCACTGCGGCTCTCCTGCCTCTTCCCTAGCCAACCAGCCCCCTTCTTTTCCCCTTCTTCACACCTTTCCACTTTCGCACGTTTCTACTTTTGCACGGTCCTCATTCTTATCTCCTTCCGCCCGCTTCCCATTCAACAACATCCCGACCCAGGTGCGGCGGATGAGGAAGTGATTAATGAGGAGGAGTGAGCCAAAGGTGAGCGAGCAAACGAGCCCGCATTTGACGATGGGCCAGAGCTTCCAGTTAACCATCCAGAGTTGGAGGGCGATGACGAGTGGGAGGTGCGCAATATACATCCAGAGCGAGGCATCGGCGAGGGTGCGCACGGCGGCAATCGGCTTGGAGAAGTGCGCGGTAAAGAGGTCGAGTAAGGTAAAGGTCATGCCCCAAGCCACGCAGGCTTGCAGTCCACAGCTCACGAAGTGGATGGCGGGGTTGCTCGACCACGCTGAAAAGAATGCGAGCGGGAGGACGATGAACGTGAGGGCGGGGAGTTGAATCCACGCTAACCAAGGAATCCGCGCCGGCTCGGCGCCGCGGATTCGCAGGGCCGCCCCGAAGGCAAAGAAGAAGCCGTAAAAGACCAACGTGGCGGGCTTCTCGAGGACGGACATCTCGCCGTCGATCCCGAAGCCGATATCTTTGCGCGCCCACCAGAAGAGTAACGTCGTGACGGGCAGTAGCCAGAGCAGTCGCGTCCATTCGGCCAACATCCAGCGCGGCATCGCCGGCAAGTTCCAGCGCTCATTGACCCAGGCCCACAAGCCGAAGGCGAGCGTGAGAATCATCAGCACCCACATGAACCAAAGATGGCTGAGCCAAGGCTGATGGAGGGCGGCCGTGAGTTGGCTCCAGTGCTGCTCCCCTGCCTTGCCCGGCTCCAGTAACCCGAGGACGGCGCGGCGCCCTTGTTTCATCTGCGCTGGAGTGTGCTTCAAGCCTAGCTGTCCGTAGATTTGCCACGACTCGTTTTCATCCCGAGTCGTCAGTTGGGCGGCCGTCTTGCCGTCATCGTTCTTGGCCAGCAGTACCTCGTCAGCCCACGGGCGACCACGCGCGGATTCTACGATAATTTGCGCGGCCTCCGGCTGGCCAAAGCGAGCCGCGGCATGGAGCGCGTGTTCGCCATGCAGCCTCGCCAGCATCGTTTCTGCGGGGCGGCCATTGTTGCGCTTGAGTAAGACTTGCAGGGCTTCGGTCTGCCCGAGCGCGGCAGCGAGGTACTGGGCATTGCCGAGATCGGAATCGTCAGGCGCGATTTTCTGCAGCGCGGTGAGATCGCCTTGCCGGACGGCTGCGTAGACTCCGTCGGTCAATTGGGCGGCCCCACGCGAGCGGAGCGCTTTTTGTTCGAGGCCCACACTCGAGACCCAGTGTGTGAGCGGCAGGAAGGCGACCGCGGCCAAGGCAAAGGGAATGAGGAGTCGGCGTAGCCGTCGCTTCACCATGCCGGTGGCCCCGTCGCGGCGCAGCACCATCGCGGTGAAGTAACCCGCAATGACAAAGAAGAGTTCCATGCGCCAGCCGTGGATGAAGGCCCACGCGGCGGTCAGCAGGACGCTTTCACCCCGGTCTTGGACGACCCAGTAGGGACCCATATACGCCATGCACGCGTGCAGGACGATGCCCAAGAGCATCGCGAAACCGCGGAGGGCGTCGTAGTCGTGCCGACGTTCGTCGGGCAGGCTGGGCGGGAGCGTCGCCACCCGCACTTATTTCTCAGAGGGCTTTTCGAGCTTCACGATCAGCCGTTCCAGCGCGGCCTTGGTCGCGGCATTCGAGACTTTCGCCGCCGCGGCCTTTAAAGCCGGGATGTCTTCGGGGCGGGCGAGTTTGAGTAACGCCTTCTGCGCTTCGAGACGAAGGGTCTCGTCGGTAAGTAACGTGCAGAGGCTTGGGCTGACCGCGCGGTTGTTGCGGATGATGGCGGCCTTGATCAGTGCAGTGCGGCTCGCAGGATCGAGCTTCGGGTCGAGGATGCCCGCGTTAAAGGCGTCGGTCACGCCGGGGCCAGCGGTCTTGGCGAGTGCGGCGATGCTATCCTCGTTCAGGGCTTCGTCCTTCGCGAGTTCGGCGAGAATGGGTACGGCCTTCGCGCCACCGATCTCGGCTAAGGCGAGGGCGGCCTCCGCCCGGAGTGGCGAGTCCTTTTGCCCAGCGAGGGCGGCGACCTGCGCGGCGGTCGTGGTGGCCTTTGCTTCTGCCAGCGCCGCGAGGAGGAGGCGGGCGGTGGCGAGGTCGACCTTCCCAAGCACGGCGCCGACTTGTCCCGCTAACGGTGCGGTGGGTTCGTCCACGAGGCGTTCACGGAGGTCATCGATGGCGGCCCGGCGAATTTCCACAGCAGGGTCGGTGAGCGCTGGGAGTGCGGAGGCCTTGCCCTGACGGAAGGCCTTCAAGGCTTCGGTATACTTAGCGTGGTCGAGCGTCGCGGTCTCGGCGGCACTCGCGACGGCGGCGAAGAGGAGGAGGGCAGGGAGGAGGCGCATAAGGCGTCGGGGTAAGTTAGGACGTGGACGAACGGAGTAAAGAGTAGGCCGAGCCCCGATAATCCTTGGGGCGGTCGTTCTTTTCGCTTTCTCACCCCTGTTTCTCCCTCCAACCTCCCCGCATGTCCGATACGCTCCAGACGCTTCGTGAAAGCAAATCCCTGCCCGTGGGTTCCCGTTTCCAGGCCATCTGTGCCATGGGCGAGGTGTCCACCAAGACGGCCAAGACCGGCACGTCCTACCATGAGGTGACGCTCGCCGACGCGACCGATGACTTTAAAGCCCGCGTCTTTAGCGACTCGCCCAACAAGCCAATCCTCCTCGCCCTTAAGCCCGGCTCCATTCTTCGCGTCACTGGGACGGTCGGCGAATACATGGGCCGCCCCGACCTCAAGATGGAAACGCTTGCCGCGATTACCGACGCCGAGAAGTCCGACCCGGCCGTGATGGGTCGTTTGACGCCCGTCTCCCAGCACGACCCGCTGAAGATGCGCGCCGAGCTCGCCGGTATCATCAGCCGCATCCCGCACGAGGGCTTGCGGGCCACGGTGGAATCCGTCCTCGAAGAACATGGTGAGCGTTTCTACGAAGCCGTCGCGGCGCTCGGTATGCACCACGCGTATCGCCACGGCCTACTCGAGCACACGCTCCGCATGGCCAAGTGTGCCGAGGCTTTGTTGCCGCTCTACACCAAGGTCGACCACTCGCTTGCCGTTGCTGGCACCATCTTGCACGACCTCGGTAAGGTCCAGGAATATTCCCGCCTCGAGCCCGGTATGGCCAAGGCTGGCTTCACCCGCGCTGGCAATCTGCACGGCCACCTCGTCCTCGGTGCCTTCATCGTGCGCACGCATGGCACCAAGGTCGGCCTGGAGGCCTCGCTCCTCGAACGCCTCGAGCACATCCTGCTCTCGCACCACACCATGCGCGAATACGGTGCCGCCGCGATTCCTTCGACCCCTGAGGCCGTCTTCGTCGCTCGCATTGATGACCTCGACGCTAAGTTGTCCGCCGTCGAGGAAGAGCTCCGCAAGGCCCCGCCCGGCGTAGAGTTCATGCAGTTGCGTGCCATCGACGGCCAGTTGTTGATCACGCCGCCGAAGACGGGTCGCTAAGCGATGGACGTCGCGGAGCTGGATTTCGACCTGCCTCCGGAACGGATTGCCGCCGAGCCCGCTGCCCGGCGCGATGGCTCGCGTCTACTCGTGGTCCGCCGCGCGACGCACACCATCGAGCACCACCGCTTTGCTGACTTGCCGTCGCTGTTGCCGCCGGGCACGACGCTTTTCCGCAATAACGTCCGCGTCCTCAAGGCTCGCCTCGCCGGCGTCCGACCGACGGGCGGTAAGGTCGAGTGCCTCTTGCTCAACCCCACAGGCGAGCCCAACGAGTGGCGCTGTATGCTGCGTCCAGGCAAGCGCGCGGCCGACCCCGCCGGTTTCTTCGTCGATGGCCATCACGCCGTCGTCACACGCACGGAGGAGGGTGGGGCGTACCTCGTGCGCTTCACCTTACCGGCCGGACTGACCGTCCTGCAGTTAGCGGATCGCGTCGGCGAACTGCCGTTACCGCCTTACATCGTGGAAGCCCGTAAGGATCGCGGCCTTACGCCGACGGATGACGCCGCCCGCTATCAGACCGTCTATGCGGATGCCTCCGCCACGCGTGCCGTCGCCGCCCCGACGGCGGGCCTGCACTTCACGCCCGAACTCCTCGCGCAATTACTAGCTGGTGGCCACGAGTCCTTCGACCTCACGCTCGATGTCGGGGCGGGGACGTTTCAACCCATTCAAGTGTCGGACCTCACCCAGCACGTGATGCACCGCGAGACCTACGCCATTCCCGCCCGGACCTTGGTCGCCTTGCGCGACCGCCGCCCTCGCTTGGCGGTCGGTACGACCACGATTCGTTCCGCCGAGGACTGCTTGCGGAAATGCGGTGACTTCGCCGCGGCTCCCGCGGGCGATTGGCAAGCCGAGTCCGCGCTCTTTTTACGACCGGGCGACACCATTGGTTGCGCGGAGATCCTCCTCACGAACTTTCACCTCCCCCGGTCCACCTTACTGTGCTTGGTCGCGGCGTTCCTGACGCCTGGTCAACCCGAGGGGCTCGCTTGGCTCAAGGAAATCTACGCCGAGGCCATCCGCGCCGAGTACCGTTTCTTCAGTTACGGCGACGCGATGCTGATACTCTAAAGCCCGGCACGGCTCGCCCTTGCCCTCCACGCAGAGTTCTCCTAGGTTGCCGCCATGTCCAAGCTGCACGACGAACTTAAGGTCCGCCTGAATGGTTGGGACTGGGTTGTCTTCGTTGTCGCCCTGGGGGCCTTGCTCTTGGTCTTGCTCGAGACCTTCCTGGTGCTGTCAGCCCCGACCCTCGAGATCTTCCGCTGGATCGACAACGCCGCTTGCGGGGTTTTCTTTATCGACGTCCTCGTGCGTTGGCGCCGGATGGGTTGGTCGGCCGAGTTCTGGCGCTGGGGTTGGGTGGACCTCTTAGCGGCGATTCCCTTTGATGCCGCCTTCCGCACCCTGCAGATCATCCGCGTCTACCGCATCCTCCGCGTCCTGCGTATTCTCTATAAGCTCCAGGAACTCACCACCGGCACGACCCTCAACGAGCGCCTCTTGGCGCTCCCGGGCGTGGCCTTGGTCATGATTGTCTTCAGCACCGCCCTCATGGTTGAAGCCGAGCGGCATGCGCCTGGGGCCACCATCAAGTCGGGCGGGGACGCGCTCTGGTGGGCGCTCACCACCGTCACCACCGTCGGGTATGGGGACACCTATCCCGTCACCACTGAAGGCCGCATCATCGCCGCTGGCCTCATGTTGGTGGGCATTGCCCTCTTCGGTTCCATCTCTGCCATTGTCACCTCCAAGCTCATCCTCCCCAAGGAGACCAAGGACCACGAAGAACTCCGCCGCGAAGTCCGCGCCCTCCACGGCGAGATTCGCGAACTCCGGGACGAGTTGAGGAAGAAGTAACGCTGACTACTCCCGCGCGATGACGGTGCGGACTTTGGTTTGGCGTTCGAGGGCGCGGAATTCGGAGAGGCGGATGGCGTCCGTGCGGTCGATGAGGACGAAGACTTCCTTGCCCCGGAGGAAACGGCGCGGGCTGTAGGGAGTCTTGGTACGCTCGGCTCCTTTGGTCGTCGGCTCTGGCCCGAGCTTAAAGTCTTCCTTGGCGTCGGCGGGGAGTTTGGGCGGGATGACCTGCCACTCGTAGATTAACTCGAGCGCATTGTAGGTGGGGTCGTCCTTCGCTTCGCGGTGCGGCGCACTGTCCGTCAGATCGGCCGCGGAGTTCGCAATCCACGGGGTGCCGAGGATGATGAACTTCTTCGGCGTCGGCGCCGGGAGCCATGGGGCGGTCTCGGGGGCGGTGATGGCCAAGTAGGCCGTACGGATTTCCCCGAGCTTAGCTTGAGCGCTCAGCGTGAGGTCAGCGTTTTCCCAGCGTTGGGTAAAGCGGGCGATAAGTTCCGCGCCAGCCGGTCCCGTCAGCACCGCCGCACAGGCAAGTCCGTTCACGGGCTCACGTCCGTACTTACGACCCCCGACGACCCACGCGCGGTCATCGGCGAGGAGGTACGCCGCCCCGGGCGAGACGCGGACTTTCACGCCCGCGGTGAGGAGCTTGCGCAAGGTGTCCACTTGCGGGGAGCGGGCAGGGAGGAGCACACGGACATCACACGCGGAGTCCTTCGCTTTGTCGGTGACTAGCGACAGGAGCGCCGCGTCGGCTTCGAGCGATTCCAGGGCGACCCAGAGTTTTTCCTGCGCACCGGTTACGAACGCGGTGCGAGCATCGGCCACTTCCAGTCGAGCCACTGGCTTAGCGGGTGGCTTCACAATGGGGCGGACGTCGATGGGGACACCGGCGATCACGCGCTGCGCGGGGAAGGCGGCCGGCTGCTCGGCCTTACCGGCCCCTGCGCGCGAGAGTCGGTTGAGCCCGTGTCGCCACCAGCCCAGGGCGAAGAGCCGTTGCAGGTTTGGAGCCAGCGTGGGTTCATCCACGCAGAGGCCCTCGCCCGATTCCAGGAACGCCCGCGGGTTCGGCGCCGCCGCATCGATGAGTAGGAGCGCGGGATGGAAAGTCGTCGTGCTTTGCAACGTTGCGCCGGAGGTCGCCAGGAAATCGAGCGCCGCTAAGTGGACCTTCTTTTCATCGGGCTTCAGTTCGGGCCCTTGGCCTTCGGTCGTAATAATATAGACGCGGACCTGACGTTGCTTGGCCGCTTGCGCGAGGGCGGCGACGAGCGCGGCATGCGTTAGGGTGGGCAGCGACAGGTGCACCGTGGTCTGGGCGCTACCGATGGCCGTGATCCACGCGTTCAGCCAAGCCGGGCGTTGCGTGTAGACGTGCGGGCCTTCCGGTGTGGCCGCGGGCTCGCCGGCGCGCTTTAGCCAGACATCTCCGACCACGCGTTCGTGGTAGCGGAAGGGCTCCGAGGTGCGAGTGAGCGGAGGAATGCTCATGGCGCATCCTCCCAGAGGAGGAGGTCGTAGGCTTCGAGCAGCGCCGCGCGGCTGCCGTCGGTCGGCCCATTAGACGGTTGTTGGGCGAGGGCGGCTGCAAGTTCGTGTAACGACCGGGGACGATAGGCCGGAATTTTCTGTCGCGCCGCTTCGCCGGCTTTGGCCGCCGCGGCGGGCGTGCGTTCGCCCCCGAGGGCGCGGACCTGAAGCCATAAGCCCCAGGCGTCGACATCTTCCGCACGCGGCACGAGCGCGACTTCAATCGGTTCCACTTCGAAGACCCCAAGGTCGAACTGGCCGGGCACGCGGAGGTGCGCGGGGAAACTTTGCTGGTGGCGAAGTCGGAAACTCAGGCGGGCCTCGGTCGACAGCGCCGCAAAGGGAACGGAGAGACCCGCGGACAGCTCGCGCGGGGCCGCGCCCGCCGAGAGCACGAGCGCCAGCAAATCGCCGTAGGTTTGGTCCGCTCGGCGTTGCAGCGAGGAAACGAGGCGCACGTCCACCGCGGTCGCCGCCTTCTCGCCCTTGCCTTCCTTGCGTTCGGAAAATACGCGGAGACGGAAAGGCCCCGTGTGGTCCGGGGCCAGTTCGAGTTCGATGATCAACTCCTGTGGCGTCGGGAGCACGCGCACGACATCGGCGGTGCGGACCACCACGAAAGGCGTGTTGGGTTGCAGTAGGGAACGGCCGCAGGCACCGGGCTCCGTGGCGAGCAATTCCTCCAACGGAATCGTTTCGCCGGCGCTGGCCTCACGGCGTTCTTCGAGGTGCAGCACATGGTGGCCAGCGAGGAGTGGTTCGTCGGCGACGGCGAAGCGGAATAACCCTTGCTGAGCTTCGGTGGACACCCCGAGTTGGGCCGCGGCCGCTCCTAAGGCACTGAGCGCATAAGTCGGGAGCTCCGGTGAGCCGGTTGCGGTCAGCATCCCGCAGTGCACCGCCTGCTCGAGCCACGTCCGGGCCGCGGCGACCGAGAGCGGGAGCAGGTGCTGTGAAATATCTTCGGGGATCAGGGGGCGGGACTGCTGCGCCCGTTCGCTTGCGAGCCGTAGCATCGGCAACCACTCGGTTTGCGCCGATGGCACCTGAACAGCGGCCATCGTCTCCAGCCACCGGACGGTGAAGGCTCGGCGGAGGCGTAAAGTCGGCAGGCGGGCACTCATCGCAGTACCTCCAGTCGGGAGTTGAGGCTACTGCCCCGCGGCAGGCCGGAATGGTAGACAAGTTCGGAGCGACCAGTGCCCGTATCGGCGCGCACGCCGTGGTGCAGCACTTCGGTGACGGAGGGCAACGTCCGCTCGAGGAGTGTGAGCAGTGCGCGCGGTTCCCAGAGCGGTTTCTCGAAGGGAAAGATACAGCGTAGGTCCAACAGTAAAGAGCGGGCATGCTCGCCGCGGGCGGCGTCCGCGTGGCGTTGGGCGTGCAGGCCGCGGAGGTTTTCGGCCGTGCGGAGGGACCAGCTGAGTAGGATGACCGGACGTGGCTTCGCGACGCGGCCGCGCGTCTTGGGGGCCTTCATGCGCACTGCCAGCGCGGTGAAGACGGCGCTGGGTGCGTCGGTCACGACGAGGCGGAAGTCGGTCGACAGGCGGGCGAGGAGGTCCGTCTGTTCCACGCAAGCGCGCGTAGTCACGATGACGTTGATCTCCGTTGCGGGTGCGCTCCAGCTTTCCGCCGCCGTCTCGGCGAGTGGGCACACGGCGACGGTGAGTTGGCGGGAACGCAGGTATTGTACCGCTCGCGTGAGTGCGGGAGCGTCTTCACCAGAAGTCTCAAGGACGAGCAGTACCTTGCGTCGCCCATAGGCGTCGGCGAGTTCGGCGTCTTCATCGTCCGCGGAACCGTCTTTACCCACGCAGGCTTTGTAGGCCAGTTCGGCTTGGAGTTCAGTGAAATGTCCCGCCCGTTCCGCTTCGGCGGCGGCGAGGGCGGCCAGCTCGGTGCGGCCTGGAGTGGTCGGTTGTTCGACGTTATTTCCGATCAACGTCCATTTCGTTGCGTGGACGGCGAGTGGTAGGAAGTCGGCGAACGTCAGTTGGGCGGCGTCGACCACGATGAGTTGATCGAACCCTTCGGCCTCGCGGGCGAGCTGGGCGGGCCGCAGTGCGGGGAGGCGGGTGAGTCCGTCGAACGTTCCGAACGTCAGGTTGGCTGAGGTGAACGCCACGCGCTCGGCCTCATCGCGTTTGAGCAGCACGGGGCCGACCCTCTGTAAAGTTGCGATGCGTGCTTCGAGGGTGAACGTACGGAATTTCTCACTACTGACTTCGCCGAGCGCGAGCAGGCGCAGTGGTGCAACGAGGCGGGCCCCCTCTGGATGGGCGAGCACCGTGTTCAGCACGGCTTCCAGTTCGTGGCCAGTCGCGGCCGTCAAGAGAACGCGTTGCCCCCGGCGGAGAACTTGGAGAATTAATTCAGCCGTGGCGCGGGTGCGGGCGGGGCCGGTGGCGGCGTCGAGGAGTGCGAAGTCAGGCGAGCCGATCGCCTTACGGACGAATTCTCGGGCGGCGGTTTCGGCCGGTGCGAGGACCTGCCAGGCCTCGGCCTCATGGCCGACTTGGAGGGCTTGGGCGTCGCCCCAGCTCTTGGGTTCGGGGTTAAAGAGGTTAAGCAGGGGCAGGTGAGCGGATTCCCACCGTTGCAGCAGCCGGCGGAGGGCGGTGGCTCGCCGGAGGGCTGGCTGACGGGCGGGCCGGGCGGCGAGGAAGACCGTATCGCCATTGGCTATCTTGGTGAGCAGGGCGGCACCGTCGGGCCCCGGTGTGGGGCGAATTACCAATAATAACGGGTCACGGAGGCCTTCGATCCGTTCCACCCGCAGGCCGGGGGCCGCTTGAAAGCCTTCGGCGGCGGTGGCATGGAGCGTAAAAGTGTTGGTTTCGCCCCAAGCCAGCCGCAGGGCATGGCGGCGGGCCTCCTCGGCCTCCTCGGCGGCCTCGAACCTTAAAACGATGACCTCAGGGTGTTCACCCTGGGGGGAGGGGGGGAGGGCCCCTGTGGCCTCGGCGTGGGCCCAGGCCGCTTCGGTCTGCCTGATGGTCGCCGCCGAGCAGGGGGTGACGAGCCAGGCCCGGGTCAGCCGTTCCGCTTCGCCCTCCGCTGCTTGGAGGAGGCCAGCCAACTCTACCCCTGCACTCTCGGTATAGAGGGGGGCGGTCCGCCGGCGCGGGTCATCCAGCTTCCTTAAATCCAGCCCGGCATGCTTTAAACGGGCCGTTTCGGCCAATTGGGCGGCTAAACGGACCCGGCAGGGGTCCAAAGGAGGTGGGGTCGGACTGG
>Ga0208811_1000168_pt1 | contig 18692 bp, 17 predicted proteins | sample Colrivmet1561A02_FD_187681 | JGI IMG/M metagenome (GOLD analysis project Ga0208811, IMG submission 187681) | Estuarine microbial communities from the Columbia River estuary - metaG 1561A-02 (SPAdes) (version 2) | ecosystem: Environmental > Aquatic > Marine > Intertidal zone > Estuary | place... | reverse complement strand
ATTTGAATAATCATTATATACTCGCCAATCTACTTCTCCAGTTGAAGGATATTCGGATTTCGCCGCCCAATATAAAATTCTCGTATTAGGAGGAAGATTTGTTAATTTAATTTCTTTTAAATTATTTGATAATGACTCCTTTTGAATAATTGGTATTACACTTTTACCCAAAAATGGTAAATAATAATCTCTATCAAATGCAAAATATAATGCACACAAACCAATCATAAATGCTACTATACGATATCCAAAACTATTGTAATTTATTTGTAACCCAGAAGCTTGTACTAAGTAAAATAACCCCCCAAAAATTAATATTAAACGTGCTATTATATTTATAAACATTTTTGTGTTTTATGTTTTATATAAACATTTTATTTTTATGATTATATAAAGAAAATAAAAAAGTATTTAAAGAACAAATAAAAAAGTATTCTAAAAAAATTAACTACGCGGATAATTCACCGAATACCAAAAATTAATACCTGTATACTCAAATACAAGATGAAATAAAAAGCCAGAAAGAAAAATAATCTTTATCATATCCATATCAATTTTTTTTGTTGCTGTTATAATAACTTCAACTAGTTTAGTCAAAAATACTAAACATATACCGACAATAATAGCTTCGATAATAACAGTTTGAACTGATTTTGTAGATGTTCCAAGAATCATATAATATACATTATAAAAAAAAATTTTTTAATTTATTGTTGTTATTGATGTTGCATAGTTCTTTATGAATTTCTAATTTTATTTCACCTATTCTCTTAGTATATTTCATCTGTATTTTATCATTTAGTTCATTTATCTTTTTTGATCCGGATTGTTCAAAAATATCTGGACAAAACGCATGGCAAAAAAAGTAAAATGACGCACAGATACTACTTTTAAAATAACCTAACGAATCGCAAAAATGTTCCCAATATGTCTGGTTCGCAAACACCAAATGCCTGAAACTTGAACCTTGCCCCGCCTCTTTTTGTTTTCTAATTTTCATAAAATATTCTATAATATCTTTGTCACTTTGAGTTATACTTGTTATATCGTCGAAATTACCTTTATCTCCATCGTCGAAATTACCTTTATCTCCATTAATATTTATCATATTTATATCGCCACCCATGATTAAAATATAATAATTGTTTTTTTTAAATCGAGTGATTAAAAATATAATAATTGTTTTTTTTTAATCGAGTGATTAAAATATAATTTTAATGAAGTTAAAATATTATATATATAAATCGATTCTGTATTATATTCTATATTAGTCTCTAAATCTGATACTAGATTTGTAAAATATTGATTATCTAGTGTATATTCTAATAATTTACATTTTTCTAGTAAATAATCCATATCATCTTTATCGTATATAATATTCATACCTTCATTGGAATCTGTTGTACATATTTTGTTTATGATTTCCAAAATTGATTTTACGAGATCTTTCATATAGTTTTAATTTAAAAATATATTAATTCATTTTTATAATATTCATTTTACCATCATCTATACAATTGTTATAAATGTCTTGTTCTATAGTATCTTTTATAATAAACCTATGAATATCAATAGATCTAGTTTGACCTAATCTATCAGCTCTTCCTATAGCTTGACATTCTACATTTTTCCTATATTCTTGATTTCCATATATTGGTTCTAAAAATATAATTTTATTTGCAATAGTTAAATTAATACCGCTAGCTGAATTTTTAGATGATAGCAAAATTAAATTTACATCAGTATCTTTATAAAATAGATTAATGGCACGTTTACGCTGATATACACTCCCATTACAATAAACTAATTTTATGTTTTGGTTTGATAATATATGACCAACTTTATGTAATAATTCATCCCATTGAGAAAACAAAATTACTTTATTATTATTACTCAAGATATTTTTTAAGAAATGAATAATATTCCCTATTTTTGTAGATTTTACCGTTTGTATAATACTAGATAATTCATTATTTGATGTATATGCTGGTTTTGATTGTTGTAGTAAATAAATATCTTTAGTCGACATTAATGTATTACACGATGGACATTTTATAATTGTTGATTCTTTTGCTTTATGAGTTTGATATAAACAATCCCAGCAAAATTTATGCCCACATTTTGTTATAGCTAAATTGCTATAAGCAATATCATCTAAACAAATTGGACACATTTCAGAAGTTTGTAAATTTTCTAAACGGATTTTTAAATAATTATATGTTCTAGATATACTTTCATAATTTTTCTTGGTTGTAGTCAATTTTCTTTTTAATACATTTATCTTTAACTGTATAGTTTCTTCATCTAACGTGTCTTTATCTTCTTCGCAAGATTTTATATCTAATTCTATGGTTTTTATACGTTTTTCTTCCATTTCAATTTGACGTTTGTTATAATCCAATAAACAATTGTGAATTTCATCAAATGTTTTACAATTTCTAATCATTTCGCGGGTATCCTCATTTAATTCTGGATGACAACATAATTTGATCAAATAATTTACATAATTTCTTCTAGCACCAGACACATATCCGTCATAAATAGATCTTTCTTGCGGTGTAAATTCTAATAAATTGGTAAATTCATTTATAATATTTTTATCATATTCTAAAACAATAGAATCTTTTGTATTTCTACGAAATAAAAATTTACATTTGTCTATTATATCACCATTATTAAATCCTAGTTTAATTAAAGTACTTGTTGAAAATGGCATATTGGTTAAAGACCAATCAAATACAAAGTTAGATGTATAATCAGTATTGTATGACATTAGCTTAAGAAAACTAACTGATTTATGCACAAATGGAGTGCCTGTAATATTCCACCTGTATTTACTAGATAAACTATATTTTTCAAATAATCTAGTCTGTATTTCGTGAGCTTCATCGTATACAATTCTATTCCAATAAAACATATTAAAACAATTAAAAATTTTTGTATCCAATAATCTACTATTATCTCTTTTATTATAAGAACTTAAATAAATTGATAATAAACTATTAGATTTTTTTATATTTTGTACATATCTTTTGTTTGATAAAAATTCATATGATATAATTACTATATCTGAAAATAATAAATCAGATAAAGTCAAATTTGTATACTGATCATATGTTACTACCAACAAAATTCTATGGTTATTTTGAAATTTATCATAATATTCCTGAACCCATTGATCACATAATTGATTTTTACAAATTATTAATGACGCGTTTGTTTTTATAAAAGGCTGTAAACCCAACGAATCCTTATTTCTATATATTATAGATTTATTAAAATCAAAACTTTCCAAATTTTGTAAAACCAATCGTCTTTTATCCATAAATGGTGTTTTTATATGTTGTTGACAATAATGGAAATTCATATATTTTGATTTTGTACAACATTTACCTCTAGACTTGCCCCTTTTATAGAAATAATTACAAGTATCTCCAAACTTTACAAATTTATCACTTTGTAATTGTAATTCACGATCGTTTTGTAAAATATAATATAATGTAATAATAGTTTTTCCTAAACCTACCTCCGATATAAGATTTCCACCATAATATTCCAATAACCTTGGGGTGTTTTCATATATTGTTTTGCAAGGTGATAATATATCATTATATAAATAATGATCATCTAATGCTTTATATTCTTCGCAATAATCGTATTTTATTATATTACACCCATTATCAACATTATTTTCAATTGATTTCATCCATATTATATCTTGCTTTTGATAATTATATAAATGTATATCTGGTTTTAATAAAGTAATGGTATCTTGCCCTTGCCAAGTATATTCATTAATATCAAATTGTTCTTTATAATCAAAATTTTGAATATTTGATAAAATATCATCGTTTTGTTTTATAAGATTAGTTTGTTTTTGAGTTATTAATAATTGGACTAATAAATAAGAAGATCTTGATATTATAGGACTAGAATTGTAAAATTCAGATTTACAAGTTTCAATAATTTCATCTTTTATATAATATGATATAAAATATACATGTTCTATTTTTTCCAGTTTGATAAACAAAATTTCTTTTCTATTATTTTTATTTATAAAATAATTTGTTCTAGTTATAAATTTTATAGGTTCGTCTCTCATAGCTTCTATAGATAATTCATTTAAATACGGATAAATATAATAATTCCCATAATAATAATTAAAACTAAGTTTTTTATCATTATACTCAGTTTTAGGTATATTATAAATGTTTAAAAATAAGTTATTCCTATTTTGATCAGATATATCATCTGCATCTATTATTACCAATTTTCTATCACCGTAAATTAATCTAATATTTTCATCCGATATTGGCTTATGTAATATAATAGGATTACTAGCAACTTTTGTAAATCCTTCAAAATAAGATATCATAATATTATTATATATCAATTTTTTAAATTACAATATTTTACATAATATGTTTTTTATTAATCACTTTACTTTCTTTAATCGCTTTTACTTTCTTTAATCGCTTTTACTTTCTTTAATCGCTTTTACTTTCTTTAATCGCTTAAAAGCACGGACGTCAAAAATAAAAATAGTCTTGACTATATATTATAATTTAATTTTAGGTAACAAATATTGTTTCATTACTAAATAAAATACTAATACAGCAAAAGCCTTTAAAACATTTAATAATAGTGGATTAGAAAAATAAGAAGGGGATATAAGAATAAGATAACTATCAAATTCTGTTCTTGTTATAACAATAAGCAATATTAATAATAATAAATTATCTTCTGTAATTTGGGATTTTATAAATGATAAAATACTTGGGTTATCATATTCTTCATTTTCATTTTCAGTTTCATCTATAAAACGTACCTTTTTTTTAATATTCATATGAATATTATTTGGCGATGTGTTGTTCATTTGATTAATATTAATATTTGATAATTCATTTAAAACTTCATTTGGTATACTCATTTGTTGTTCTTGTATTTGAGGAACTTGCTGAATTTGTTGAGGAGTTGGATCATTAATAGATGGTCCTGGTAAATCAGAAATTCTAGTAGACATTGACATTTTTTTATACTATAAAATATAAAAAAAAATACATAATTAAAACTTAAAAGCCTGCATTAAAATAGATTGCTGTTTTTTCATCAAAATCATCTGGTTTAACTGTAAATGAATCGAAAAACTTGTGGTTTAATAATTCTAATGGTGTAGGTAATTGAAAAACATCATCAGCCCCATTCATTAATCTACCTTCTAGTAAATATTTATTATCATCCGTATATTTTGTAGATTGTTTAAAGCTTCTATCCGATTCAGTTTCACTACTACTACTACTACTACTACTACTGCTAAATTTACTTGTAAAACTATCTAAACTTGAATTTGAACTACGTGATGATTTCAAAGTTGATGTAGAATCATTATCATCTGGTATAAGTTCTCTAGGGTATAATTCAATAATCCAATCAAATAATTCCTGCGAAATATATAAATCCAATAATGATGTCAAAAAATAATGAACATCATATACTTCGCTGTAATTAAATGGTACATTTAAATCTCTATCTGAAAGATTATCTATTTCTTTATCCGTAATAATGGTTTTATGCAATTTTCTATCATATTCATATGAATTTATTAGGATATGATTCTGGTATTTTATCTGAATAAACCATAGAAAATTCAAAATCCCATAGACGAGGAATAATTCCTGTATTTCTTATATAATATATTTTTTTATCTATTTGATAAACAAAATACCCACCTGGTTTAATAGATGTATCTATTAATATGTTACCATAATGAAAATCATTATGCATCATTCTATAATATTTTTGAATAATAGCAATTGTATAAATTAATTGAAATACAATATTTTTCCATTGTTCATTTTCAATTTCTTTATCATTTTCATATGTATTGTAAATCCAATTGTCTAAACTACCACCATCTACATATTCTGATATTAACATATTCGAATGTGTTCTTATACTACCATCAACTTCTAAACGTTTTAAATTTAACATTTTTAAAGCTTTACTTTTATTCGAAACTTTTTGTGTTCCTAAATAATAAACTAAATGTGGTGAGATATTTTTATTTACTATATTATCAGTTAAATGTTTTAATATTATATTTTCTAAATTACACGGATGTTCTGATTTTTCATATTTAGTTTCAATTGGCATTACTTTTAACCCAAATTTTATTCCTTTTGTTACTTTATTATAACTTCTTTTACATCCCTTAAATGGGTAACCCTTAATTTCTGATGTATTTTTTACTTTTACCAACTGTGATAATTCATCTAATCCAAATCGTTCTCTTGTTTCATCAAATAATATTCTACGTTTTTTAATCTCATGGCGAATAGTTTGTAGGTATTTAATTCTCTTATTCAACGAGTGATATAGTTTTGTAGAATCAGATGAATTTATATCCACTTTATCAGACATCTTTTTAATCTAAATTTTTATTTTAGTTTTAGACGTTTAACGCAAAAATTGAAAATATTTTGCTGTCGGTTGATTTTAAAGTTTATATTATAAAGTAAAAATAATTAAGATGAGTAAAATTTTACAGATAAAAATTTTTAATGATATACTAGATCAATTCATGGATTATCTAGAATCCAATTTTTATTTTTTTAGATCCGATTTAGTTTTATGTAGAAGTACTATAGAATTTGTAAGACATAGTAATCCAAGATTAGTTGTAGAACAATTTATAAGTTATGTAGGACCATATAAATCTTATATTTTTAACTGCGATGAAGAATTTTTTTTACATGCACAAGTTGATACTGTTGTATCTACTGATAATTTAGGATTTGTTTCTAAAGTAAGAAAAATATGGGTTTCAAATGATATTAATGATAATCAAAAAGCACATGTGTGGTTATATTTCCAAAAATTATTAAGAGCAGGAGAAAAAGTTTAATTATAAATTACTTTTAGAAAACACCTGATTCTTGCAATTCTTGAAAGCCTTCTTCTTGAATATTAAAAAATTCATCATTATATTCAATCCACCCTAAAATCATCTGTAAATCAAACTCCAAACAAATACTTTCATCTCCAATTGTAAGACAATTTATACATAACCCACCATTCCCATAAGAAATACAGTTTAAACAACATCCTAATTCAATAGAACAATCATTACAAATCCCATCTTCACTATCAAAACAATTCTTGCAAAAAGATTTATTATATAAAAATGACATAATACAATTTTATATAAAAATACCAAAATTAATTCAATTTTTAAACGGTTCGGTCGTCTTATTAAATTATTTTACATATATTTATTAAATGGACGACCAAGAACAAGAATTAGAAAAAGTAATATCAAAAGATACTTTTTTAGAAAAAAAGTATGCAAAAAAAGAAGAACCTAAACAAGAACCTGAACAAGAACCTGAACAAGAACCTGAACAAGAACCTGAACAAGAACCTGAACAAGAACCTGAACAAATGCAAAGTTCTTCTCTTCATATTATGGTAGAGGCAGAGTTAAGAGAAAACTTGAAAAAATTTTTTAATGAAATTGATTTAGCTTTTGATTATGTTCCAAAATCCGATGTTGAAAAATTAAATACATTTTTAAAAGGATTGTGTAATGACAATATAACTAAATTTTTAGAAAAATTAAAACCATATGAAGAAAAAATTTCATATATAATAATGTCTAAAACAAAACTAAAGTCTAGTCATTTTGCATTTTTAAATGAAATTGTATTATTTGATGATATATTAAATTTTAGTGTTTTTGCAAATGAAAATAAGAATACAAAACGTACACTTGTAAATTATTTATATAATATGTACATGTCAAGTTTTATTTTACAAAGTGGATTTGCAGATATTTCTAATATTCAAGATTTTGCAAAACATGTTAATCAATTTGTTTCTAATTTAAAAGTTAAAAATGAAACCGAAAATGAAACCGAAAATGAAACCGAAAATGAAACCAAAAATAAAACGCAAAGGGTAAACGGGATTGATTTAGGTAATATCTTAAGTAATATTACTGGTACCTATATGGACGACGTTAGACGGCAGGGTACCTATAATTCTTCCAATGAAAAAGTTATTTCTGGTGGTTTTGGTAATGTTTTACAATCATTAATGGGTAATAAAGAAATTATGAATTTAGCATCTGATTTAAGTAAAGATATTCAAAGTCAAAATTTGGATCCAATGGCTTTATTAAGTTCAATGATGTCTGGTAAATCAAATGGTGCTATTGAAAATTTAGTAAGTAATATTACTGGCAAAATAGAAGAAAAAATTAACAATGGTGATATTGATAAAAATTTATTACAGTCACAGGCACAGAATATTTTAAAAGGACTTGGTCAATCTAAACAATAAAATAAAATAAGGATTTCTTAAAATTTTTTTTTAACATGTAAATATAAATGAATAAAAATATAAAATCAGATCCATTTTGGTATAATGATATTGGTATATTAATACACCCAGATAGATTGGTAGAATTTTTTCCTACAAGTGATTATACATTGGAAGAAAAATTTAATGCTTTAGTAAGATTATCATTATATATTTCAATTGTTCTATTTTATTATAATGCGGATTATAATTATATTTCTATATTTTTAGCAACTCTTTTAATTACATATTTTGTTTGGATTAATAGACCTTTGGAAAAGGAATCTTCTAAAACAAAAGAAACAAAAGAAACAAAAGAACAACTTGTTGAAAAGTTAGAAAATGAAAAAACATTAAATTGTACTAGACCAACCCTTGATAATCCTTTTATGAATGTTACAATGAAAGATTTACTTAACATCGATGAAAATAAAATAGTTGATAGACCACCGGCATGTGATATAACTGATCCTGAAGTTAAAAAGGAAATTGATGATAATTTTAACAATAATTTATTTAGAGACGTAAATGATATATTTGGAAAAATGAATTCGCAAAGACAATTTTATACTATGCCATCTACTACTATTCCAAATGCACAGGATGAATTTGCAAAATGGTTATATCTTAATCCAAAAACATGTAAAGAAGATCAAGATTATTGTGTAGGATATGAAGATCTTCGTGCAAAACGACCTGTATTTTATGATCCTACTCAAAATCCAGTTGAAACTAAAAAATAAATTACATTAAAAATTTAAACTTAATATTTTTATCAAGTTTAAATTCAAAATGTACATCAGAATTCAAATTTAAATTATACATACGAATTTAAATTGTACAATTTTTCCCAGCGGTGAAAAATCTGTCTTCTTGTTTCAATTGATTCTTGTAATTTAGCATCATAATTATCTAAAAAATCTTTATTTGTACAAAGTTTTATAGCATTTTCTAAATGATTACATTGGTTATTTAATAACATTGTATTGATATATTTAATATTTTCACAAAATGAATTAGGAAGTTCCTCAAATAAACTAAATGAAATAAATTTTGTTTTTACTTTAGCTATCTTATTCGTTAATTGTGATAATTCATTTAAAATAATATTACGATTATCGTCTGATAAATCAAAATATTTGCAGATTATATATTTTTCTGAATTTGTAGGTCTACTAGTTTTTGGTTTATAAATATAGACTTTCTTATAACATAGAAATAATAAGTAAATTAAATTAATACTTGTTTCTGTTAAAATATCAAATACTTTTAAAATGAAATGACCATTTTTCTTTTGAACACTAATAGCAGCAAAAATTTCACTTAGGATCAAATTATAATGTAATTGTTCTTTATGATTAAAATCAGTTCCTTCGTCGAAACCCCCATCTGCAGTAACTAAATAAAATGGTTTTTCAGCTGCATTTTTAATTTGATTAATATTTTCTAAATTATTAATGTCACCAGTATTATCCTTTCCATAACTAATACATAGATATTTGTTTATAATATTTTTATTGTAACTAGGCAGATTATAATTACGATATTGCGGCAAATCTTTATTTAATGAAATTGTCCAAATTTTATAATCTGGTTTATTCCGACTTCTTTTTACTACTGTTGTAAACCCATGCTCATCAACTTCTGGTTCGCGTTTTTTAACTTGTGCAATTGGAAGTCTGTCAATTTGTAAATATATGTTAGTACCTTGTATAAATCCACCAGGTGCCTCTGCACAATGTAAAATGAATTGATTCTCATCATAATCTTCAAAAATTTCAAATTCGTTTATAATTTCCCAATATTTATAAAAAGCTCTATTAATAATAGGATCTTTAACTTGGAAATCGTATACATTAATATACCACCTTACTTTTTTCCAACTATCTCCGTCAATATTGTCAATTTTATTTCTACAGATATTTAATTTATCATTATAACCATAACATTGTTTTGCTACTTGAGGATCATCGCAACCTTCTAAAGTAACATTCAATTGTACATTTTGTAAAGGATTGATACGATCCTTACTATCAAATTCGAATAACATATAATTATATAATGATTTGTAAATATTTTTCATTTTTTAATTTTATTAGATATTAGTAAGATAAAAATATAGTAAATAATGGTTTTATTAAAAGAAAATACTATATTTGTGTCCATTGCTAGTTATAGAGACGATGTATGTACCGATACCCTAGATTCATTATTCGAAATGGCTGAACATCCAAATAGAATTTTTGTTGGTATTTGTCAACAAAATAATTCTATAGAAGATAAAGATTGCCTTTCGGCTATCATAAACACACCATTGGAAAATAATGTTCGAATCATAAGAATACCACATTATGAAGCAAAAGGCCCTACTTATGCTAGATATTTATGTAGTACACTTTGGAATGGAGAACAATATTTTTTACAAATTGATAGTCATACAAAATTTGTAAAGGGATGGGATAGTATTTGCATTAATATGATTCAATCTATTAAAAAAAATAAAATAGCACTCAAACCTGTTATTAGTTATTATCCAAAAGAATATAAAAATTATGAGAAATATACAGAAGATCAAAAATATAATGTTCCAAGAATGTGTAAATCATTTTTTAACGAAAGAGGTATGATATCCTTTTTAGCTTCGCGTGAAATACCTACAAGTAATCAAGTATATAAAACACCACATCTAGCTGGAGGTATGTTTTTTTGTGAATCTTATTTTCTTAACGAATTACCATTCGATCCTGATCTTCCATACTTGTTTGTAGGTGAAGAAATTTTACATAGTATTCGTTTTTTTACAAATGGATGGGATATCTTTAGTCCATCTGAAAATATAATATTCCATGAATATACTAGATCAGGTAAACCTAAAATATGGACAGATAATCCATATTATTCTGATATGACAGCTTTTAATAAAGTAAAATATTATTTAGGATTAGATAAGGATACCTTCCAAACTGATAAATACGTAAATTTAGATAAATATGGGTTAGGTAAAGCTAGAACTATTCAAGAATTTTATGATTTTGCAGGAATAGACCTGGCAAATAAACGTGTTGTAAAAAATTTTTGTAATACCGATAATATTGCTACTAATGAAGATATCGCTGGAAGTAATAAAATAAAAACACCACAAAATACTACTCAAACCATAACTTCATCTGAATTATCTTATATTTATTATTTAGTTTATATTATATTAATGGTAATACTGCTTCTACTCTTCATTTTTTATCGACGCTAATATCAATTACGTTTTAATTTGCGTCAATAGTGCATTTTCAAGTCTCGTTTGTAATTCTTCTTTTTTTCCTGAAGATTTAATATTTAATTTTTTTAATAAATCTTTTAACACTTTAATAGTAATCTTACCATTATTTTTTAATACTGTATATTCTTCTACAACTTCTTGATTAACTTCTTCTACAATTTCTTCTACAACTTCTTGACCAATTTCTTCTACAACTTCTTGGCCAATTTCTTGATTGGAATTATTTGGTAATTCAAATATGATTTTATCGTGATACATTATAATATACCAATTATTATATTCTAAACATTCTTCTGTTTCATCAGTTTTTTTTTCTACAATGTGTTTATGATATGTAAAATAAATATTTGGAATTCCTTTTTGATATTCTGTTATATCCAAAGGATCATCTATAAAAATTGGTTTGTATTGTATATTTTCTGTATTAAACATATTTGTAATATCATCAAATGATGTTTCTAAACTATCGAGATTTTTGTTTATAATTTTATTTTTGTAATATTTGTATTCTATACAATTAAGGCAATCGATGATATCATATAAGCATCCGATTTTATAAATACTAAAGTTATTTTGATGCAAATCAATTGTAGTAAAATCAAATTTTGAATGTTTAGTTTTTATAATATTTTGTTCTGGTAATTTGATAATATCAACCTTGCGTTTTTTAAAAACACAATATCTATTTAGAAATGATATATTTGTTTCACATTCACTTAAATCAAATGAGTTATCATAAACATCTTTAAATAATTGTGTTTCTACACATTCAAATCCAGCCACTTCCATTGATTGTAATAAAGAGTTGTAGTTTATAATCCATTCATTTGAGCCTTCTCCTAAAATATTGTTTCCGTTTAATGTAATTTTTAGACTATTTCCGTAAATTTTAGTATTATCTATATAATCCCTTTCTAAAAAATATACTACTTCACCATTTAGTTCATAACTACACGTACGTTTAGATTCTTCAAATAAAGCATTAATACGACTATTATCTAAAAATGTAATAATAAAATAACCATCAGTTTTTAATGATGTATCTAAAATTTTCATAATATTATCATAATGATCACGACATCCAAAGAAATAATGGAATCCAAATTGGCAACAAATAACATCAAAGTTAGATGGATTATTTTTATAAATAACATCGTAACTATTATTTTTTGTTAAATCTAAATTGTAAAAGTTGTAATTTAATAAAGATTTATCTTGTTTTGATAAACCGTTAAATCTACGTTTGCATTCTGTAATATTACGTTCTGATATATCATAACCATGTACATTTTTAATGTTATTAAAAGTCCATTTGTGCATATCACCTCCTTTTCCAGAACATAATTCTAATAACCAATTTGTATTTTTACAATATTTGTTATAAAGTTGTTCTTTAATTTTATTATGAAAACGTCTCATTTTTTCAAAATATACATCAGATTTATCATTTTGTTTTGAACTGTAAAATTGACATAAAAATTCTTTGTCGATTGGATTGTGAATATTGTTCCAAATATTACAAGCAACTTTTGAATAATTTCCATGTTTTTTAGGATTATTAGTTTTATCCCATCTTGTTCTTAATGGAACAAATTTTTTATCATCCGAATTCCACACAAACTCTATAACTGTGTTGCTTATATAATAAGCATTTGTAGTTGTATCTATTAACGAATCTGGAAATGTAGTTTGATAAGTAACTACATTTTGTTGATTAGTACCACATAATTTTTCAATATCAAATAAAACAGTTTTAGTTGTTTGTCGTCTATTAACCTCTTCAGTAGATGTAAATGGAATATCACCTTGAACATAAAGTTGCCATTTACCAATATTATTATCTGAACCGATTTTTACTGCAAAAAAGTCAATTGTATTTAATTCTGCAGGTTTCCATTTTAATAAACTAGACCATTTTTTCGTTTTCGGATAAGGTTCATTTACAGGTGTAAATATTAACCCGTCATTTTTATAAGTTTTTTCATTTACTGAATCAAGAATTTTTTTAGATGCACTAAATACATTTCCAAAATAATAATCCTTGCAATTTATACTATAATATTTTGATTTGCTAAATGATTTTAATAAAGCTTGTAATACTTCTAAACGTCTTTTTAACAAATACTCGTTATTTCCACGTAAATCTGTATTATTAATATATAATACATCAAAAGCTAAAAAATACATACAGTTATCAACTCTGACTAACTCTCCATCTAAAATAGATATTCCTTTATTTTGGTTTTGATCACATTTAATATCTGTTTTAAAAATTTTGTTAAGATTATTATCTATAAAATAAACATCTCCTACTTGATTTACTAATAAGAATGCTCTATCACCATCTGCTTTGTCTGTTACAGAATATTCATATTTATATAAATTTGAAATTTTATCTTTACAAAGAGATTCTGGTTGTGCACCTATAAAATATAGTGTATTTGTACACGACTTGTATTCATTGATAATTGAACGACGTTCCATGTTTGGTGTTATGTAGAAATTATTTTGACGAATTTGTGAAATTAAGGTTAGGTAATCAATTATACCATTTATATCATTTTTTGTAATTTCCAATTCTACTTCGTGTTTTTGAATGCAAGTTTTATTTGGCATTTCTTGATTTACTATTGTTAAATCAAGATGACCAAATGGTAAACAATAACTAATTCTGTGTTTATATCTTATTGTTTCATAATTGTCTAAATTCACATTTGCGTTTTGTAGTTTTTTTTCATAAGCTATAGAATAACGAAAATCATAATCATATATATCATATTTTTTTATAGTATTTTTTAACAATATAGTTTCAGAATTATCTGAAAAGTTGTGAATAATTTTAATATTACCCTTATTATTTGTATAAACTGTTTCTTTTGTCTTTTTTATAGTTTGCTCAAAACTTGCATCAAATACCTTTTTTAAAGCATAGAAAAAAGGAATATCTACATTTGATTCAAACGCCGTCTTATTTGTTTGCTTATTTTGGTAAAATTTACCAAATCTAATTTCGAATTCATTATTTTTTGCAAGTGCATCCTGCAAAAAATTTATGAGAACTGATTGATTATTTTCACCCAAATTAAAAAATTGATTAGTCATCTTAATGTAATTTACTATAAAATCAAAATATTTTTCAATTTTTTATTTTTATTTTGTGTGGCTGTGTGTGGCTGTGCTGTGTGGCTGTGCTGTGTGGCTGTGCTGTGCTATGTGGCTGTGTTATAAATAAGTATACCAATTTGGGTGAAAACATGAACATGTTGGGTTACAACAATAATAAAAATCGTGACCCAATAAATCACAATCGTAATAAAAACAATCAGGATTATTACACTTTGTTTTAATTTTTGGCACCTCTGATTCTATTGGAACACCAGACGATATATGCGAATTTGGATGCAAATACAAATTTACATGTGTTACATAAGAACACCCAGATGTTCCATTAGACTTTTGAACCCTACGTTTACGTATAGTTTTATCCGCTATTGCTGTAGTACCTGTTGTACAATTCATTTTGTTATATTTTATATTATACCAAAATAAAAAAAATACACATAATAAACAAAATAGGCATTTTTAAAGTAAAGTTCTTTTGATGTTACTTTAACTAAACAGCCATAGGAGCTTTAATAGATGGGTGTGGAAAATATCCGACTATATCAAAATCTGAAATTGTCATTTCGTGAAACGGTTTATATTTTATATCATCATTTACAATCAATCTAGGTTCAGATCTAGGAGTTCTTTCTAATTGTTCCTTAATTTGATTAATATGATTTTGATAAATATGTACATCACCTCCCATATAAATTAATTTATCTGGTTTCATATCACAACGAATTGCTAAAATATAAGTTAAAACAGCATAACTAAAAATATTAAAAGGATTTCCTAAAAATAAATCATTTGACCTCATATTAAATAAGCAACTCAAAAATTTTTCATTGTTTTCTTCCCTAACATAAAATTGGCATGAGAAATGACAAGGATTCAGTGCAGTTTTATCAAAATCTGGTGGGTTCCAATATGACATTAGAATTCTTCTACTAAACGGATCTGATTTAAGTAAATATTCTATATAAGATAATTGATCAAAACCTCCTATTTTATTACGATCAATACACGATGTATCTGCAAATGCTTGACTATAATTTGCTCCAAAAAATCGCCATTGCCATCCATATCCCTTTCCTAAAATACCAACTTCATAATGGGGTAATCCCCGCGAATCTAAAAATTCCCTAGATGTATTTCCATCCCAGATTTTTACACCACGACGTTGTAAAATTTTTGTGTCAGTATCTCCACGCATAAACCAAAGTAATTCTTCTATACAACTTTTCCACGGAACTCTTTTAGTAGTTAATAATGGCACAGTTTCTGATATATCAAATTCCATCTTGTGCCCAAAACTACTAATTGTACCAACTCCAGTACGGTCTGGTCTAGATTTACCATTTTCTAAAATTGTTTTTGCCAAGTTTAAATACTGTTTTTCAGAAGAATTTGTATTTGTACATATTGTTTTTTTATACATTAAAAAACGATAGTGCAAATTATAACTGTTATCATATTGTTTTTCCGATACGCTAATTAATTTATAAGATTGGTCCAAAGGTGTCATAAAACAATCAGGCTCTAAATTTGGTTCAGGTTTATAATCATATACTTCAGTCAAATACACACGATCAACTTTCAAATTACTATTCTCTTTTTTTAAAAATAAATCGTAAATTTCCGAACCACCAATCACATATACATTTGGATTTTTAATATTGTAAAATCGTATAAATTGATTAAATGTTACGAAATAAACACTTTTATTTAAATTATTAAAATGTGATTTAGGTAAAGGAGATATACGCAACAGATCAGGATCATTGGTCAAAATTAGATTTAATCTATTTTTTAAAGGACGTTTTTCCCTTGAAATAGAAAACCAAGTTTTTCTACCCATTAAAACTACATTTTCACTCGGTAAGCTACCTTCCGTTTGATTAGAATAATTTGTCATAGTAACTGTTTTAAAAAATGAAAGATCTTTTCGTAACTTGAAAAGCAAACCGTTATTTTTACCAATTGCTAATTTGTTTTTATAATTTGCTACACATGCAATAATATTAATAGGCATATTTATTCCTTAATTTGCTTGTTAATTATTCATTTTTTTAAATAAAATATTATTCGGTTTAAAATAGAATTTTTAAACTAACCTTTTTAAAAGTTAACAAAAAAATTTTAAAAATGATAGATGCAATAAAAAATTTTGTTTTGGGTATCGATTTTGGTACAACCAATAGTTGCGTTTGTTATTATCAAAATAAAAATTACAATTTAATACCAAATGAAAATGGTAATTATATAACTAAATCGTGTATATATTTCAATCCCATTTCAGATGAAATATTATATGGAGATACTGCATATAAATGTAAAGATAATATACGTAATTTAAAACGATTATTAGGAGTTAAGTATAATGATTTTCAAAAAGACCAAACTTTATGTTATTTCTTTAAAAATTTACATATAGTTTCGGGTAAGGAAAGTGGTTTTTGCGAAATTGTTGTAAAATATAATAATCGATTACATCAATTTTCTATAGAATACATTATTAAATTATACATAACACATTTGTTAAAAATAACTCGAGAATTCTTAAATATACAAGAAACTTACAACTTACGTGCAGTTATAACAGTTCCAGTTTTATTCACAAATATTCAACGATCTATGTTAAAATCTATTTTTGAACTTTGCAATATTAATGTTATTAGAATTATTAATGAACCAACTGCTGCAATATTACCATATGTAATAAATAATAATGAGAGCACTACAGCTAATCAAATTGAAAATATATTAGTAATAGATTGTGGTGGTGGTACAACTGATTTTACAGTAATGGAATGTGATCATAGTGATACTTTTTTTGAAGTAAAATATACAACAGGTGATAATTTTTTAGGCGGAGAGGATATTACAGATACTATATATAACTATGTTATATCTAAATATGCCCACATCGATGGTATTTACCAAAAAATACGTAAACAATGTGAAAAAGCCAAGTGTCTTTTAAGTTATCAACAAAATGCCACTATATATATAGAAGATGGACAAGATATAAAAGAAGGGCAACATAAGGTTTGTATATCTCGATCTCAATTTATAAATATGAATAATAATTTTTTTAAAAAAATACGTAATTGTATACTTGATATAAAACATATAGATCGTGGTGTAGATCGTGTAGTTTTAGTAGGTGGTACTACACGCATACCATACTTTTCGCAATTATGTAAAGATATTTTTGGTAATGATATTTGTATAGAAAATACCCTTGATCAAGATCACGTTGTCAGTATGGGAGCTGCTTTACAAGCATATTTATTAACTAAAGAAGAAGACAATAATGATTTTGACGTTACAGTATTAGATATTGTACCAATATCATTGGGTGTAGAAACAGATGGTGGTATAATGACTCCAATTATATCACGAAATAGTTTAATACCGATTAGCAAAACGGAAATTTTCAGTAATGCCGATTGTGAACAGTCAATTGATATAAATGTATACCAAGGAGAACGGAAATTTGTAAAGGATAATCTATTTTTAGGAACTTTTTCTATACCTGTATATGACGGTAAGAGAAATTCAACATATATTTCTGTTACATTTGATATAAATTCTGATGGAATATTAATAGTTACATCTAGAAATAAACAAAGTGAAAATGTGACAAATGAAAAATCTATAGTTATAGATCAATATATAAAAAGTAATTTATACAATTTAGAAGATTACGTATACGATGATGATTATGATAAAATAAAAGACTCGGAACTTGCAAATAAAATTTTAGCAAAAATAGAATTAAATCATAAATATGAAATGTACAAAAGACTTAATGGAGAGAATTGTGATCAAGAATTTCTCGATAAATTACAAAATATGATTAAGAATTTTGAAAATTATACAATCGAAGAACTAACTAACCTTTTAAAAAAAGGTTAACCAAAAAATACCTTTTAAAAAAAGGTTAAAC
>Ga0208811_1000133_pt1 | contig 21272 bp, 11 predicted proteins | sample Colrivmet1561A02_FD_187681 | JGI IMG/M metagenome (GOLD analysis project Ga0208811, IMG submission 187681) | Estuarine microbial communities from the Columbia River estuary - metaG 1561A-02 (SPAdes) (version 2) | ecosystem: Environmental > Aquatic > Marine > Intertidal zone > Estuary | place... | reverse complement strand
ACTCGTCCCCGTTTCGTGACAGGTTTGTGACGACCGGCTTGCCAAACCTGCCTCGACGCTCTTAACTAAGATAAGAATGAAGGAAGAATCGACACCGCACGAAGACGCCGAATTGGCGGCGCGGTCGTCGCTGTACGCCGAATTCCTCGCCGAACGCGAAGAGATCCTTCGCCATAAATGGATTGAGTCCGAAAAGGCCGGCCAAGACATCGGCTTCGAACGAGCCATGATTGACTGGAAGCGTCACCACCGGGCCCGCTGGCGCACCGAGCGCCGCGTCGGCCAAGCCGGTTAAGGCCCACCCACAGGGCTTAAAAGCAGAAGGCCGATGCAGATGCATCGGCCTTCAGTCTTTACAGGGAAAGAAAGGGGTTAGCCCTTGATTTCCTTGTGCAGCGTGTGGCGGCGGAGGGAGGGGTTGTACTTCTTCAGCTCAACTTTCTCCTGGGTAAGCTTCTTGTTACGAGTGGTCATGTAACGGGAGGGATTCTTACCTTCCTTACGGGCTTCGGTGCACTCGATGATAATGGTTTCGCGGGCCATGGTTTTGGGTGTGGTGAAGGGTCAGACTTGGGGGGTGAAAGGGGGTGGAGCAAGCCCGAAAACAAGTCGGGCGGCCAAATTGGCCGCCCGTGCTTGGGTTTGAGACCTTGCGGGGTCAGATCAACCCCACAAACGCTTCTTATGGCGAGAATCCTTGGAGCGCTTACGGCGCTTATGCTTGTTCATCTTCAGACGACGCTTTTTCTTGAGGCTTCCCATAGTTTGGTTGGTGGCTGGCATCTAGGCGAGGGGTTAGCCCGCAGTAAAGCCGAAACTACGCTGAAATGCGGGTATCGCAAAACCAGGTTCCAATCCCCCATTGCTGGATTAAGGCCTGCCTAATGGATTCCGACTCGGCTCCATCAGTGTAAAACGCAAAACAAGCACTCCCGCTCCCAGTCATCCGGAAGACGACGCCCATGGTCTGCGAGAGGGCCTCTAAAGCGGTCGGTAAGGCGAGGTATTTCCCAAAAACGGGCTCGGCTAAGGTATTCCCCAGCGAAGAGGGGTCGCGCACCGGCTGGGCCAGCCACTCGGTGAGGGCCGCGTCCGCCGTGGCAGCATCCACATAAGCGGCCGTCTTCACCAAGAGGCCGTACGCCTCCGGGGTGGGGACGCTAAACGGAGGCTTAGCCACCAAGACCCTCCGACCAGCCAACGCTTCGCGGGCCGCGGCTGGAATCGTCTCCAGGCGCTCCCCTCGGCCCCGCATCACCGCGGGTTGTCCGCGCACAAAATAGGGACAGTCCGAACCGATTTCCGCCGCGATGACTTCCAGGGCGGCCAGGCCCACGGGCTGCGCCACGGTACGATCGAGAATACGCAAAGCGGCCGCCGCATCCGAACTGCCCCCGCCCAAGCCAGCACCACTCGGGACTTTCTTGCATAAATGAAAATGGCCGGACGTGACTTCCGGTCGATGGCGACGATAGGCTTCCGCGGCTTTGAGTACGAGGTTCGTGCCGTCGACCGGCAAAGTAGCATCGTCACAGGTTAAGCGCCACGCCCCTCCTGGCGTGAACTCCAGAGTGTCCGCGAGTTCCAAGGACGCGACTAAACTAATGAGCTCGTGAAAGCCATCCGCGCGCCGACCAGTGATGGCAAGCGAGAGGTTGAGTTTAGCGGGAGCGATTTCGGAAAGCATGGCTTAAGCCCGTGGATGGGCCTTGCGGTGCACGTCACGAAGTTTGGAGACGGTGAGGTGCGTGTAAATCTGCGTGGTAGAAAGTGAGGCGTGGCCGAGTTGTTCCTGGACGAGACGGAGGTCTGCACCGTTCGCCAAGAGGTGCGTGGCGCAAGCGTGGCGAAGTTTGTGCGGGGTCAGGTCCGCCGGCAGCCCCGCCGCCGCGAGCTTGCGCTTCAACATGAGTTGGACAGCGCGCGAATGCATCGGCCCGCCGCGCGGAGCCAAGAGCAGTGGTTCGCCACGCACGGGCTGCCCACGCAAGGCCAAGTATGTCCGCACCGCGACCAAAGCAGTCTCGCCGACTGGCACCACCCGCTCCTTCGAGCCCTTCCCCATCAGCCGCACGAGGCCAGACGAGAGGTCCAAGTCGCCACCGTTGATGCCGCAGAGTTCCGACACGCGCAGGCCACCGCCATAGAGTAACTCCAAGACGGCTTGGTCGCAGGCCTCCGCCGTCGGGGTCTGTTCTTCCAGTGAACCCGCCTCCAATAAAGCTTCGGCCTGCGGCTCGGTCAGGAACTTCGGCAACGAACGCGGTAACTTCGGCAAGACGAGCCCCGCCGCCGGCGTCGAGGTGATGCCACCACGTTCCCGCAGATCGGCCAAGAACGCGCGCAAGGCCGAAACCTGATTATGCACCGAGGTACGTTGATGCGTCTGCTGACGTTCAATGACGAAGTCACGGAGGTTACGCGCGGTGAGCCGCGACCAATCGCCATCCCAACCGCCGTTGGACTTCATCCAGAGCGCAAAGCCCTTGAGCGAACGGCCATAGGTCAAGCACGTGCGCGGAGCGAGGCGGCGGCTTGCCAGCTGTCGGGTCAGATAGTCGGAGACTTCCTTCAAGCCCGGCCAATCGGTCGGTTCCCCGTCGTCGTCAGACTGGACGGGGCTTGGCTTCACGCCTGAGGCTTTTTGCCGTGTTCGGCGCGCACTGTGATGCCAATACCACCACGGACGCCAAAGGCACCCGTGACTTCACACCAGATGGGATCAACAGCCGCGACGAGGTCGTCGAGGATCTTGTTCGTGAGGTGCTCATGGAACATGCCCTGCTGGCGGTAACTCCAGTAATAGAGTTTCAGCGACTTGGACTCAACGATGCGCGGACCTGGCACGTAGCGGATCGTGATCTTAGCGAAGTCGGGCTGGCCCGTGGCTGGGCAGAGGCAGGTGAACTCGTCCGTCGAGAGCTCGACGGTGTAGTTCCGGCCGGCATTACGGTTCGGGAAGGTCTCCAGCGTCTGCTGGGGCTTGTTTTGGGTGTTCCCGAGGTGGGAAAGCCCGGTGAGGTCTTGAGGCTGCGTGGCCATGAGCCTCAAGGGAAGCAGAGCCTGCCCCAGTGTCCAGCGGAGAAGCAGGAAAGAGGTCCGAAGGGGGTGAAACCGGCTTGCCTAGGCGGGCGGGTGCGGTTGCCTCCATGTCACCCACGCGTGCATGGAATCTAGGCCTATCGCCATCCTCGGGGCCACCGGCTCCATCGGCACGACCACCTTGGCGGTTGTCCGGGCCCATCCGACTTTACTCCGCGTGGCGGGCTTGGCAGCGCACACGCGTTGGCGCGAGCTGATTGGCCCGGTTAAAGAATTCCAGGTTAAGACGATTGCCTTGGCGGACCCCGCCGCCGCGGCGGCCGCGCGGGCTTCGGGTGAATTCCCTGGGGTACGGATTCTGGAAGGGACCGCTGGCTTGACCGAAGTCGCCTGCCTGCCCGAGGTCCATACGGTCGTCTCGGCGGTCGTCGGCACCGCCGGGCTCGCCCCCACCCTCGCCGCCCTGCAGGCCCGCAAACACGTGGCACTGGCCAGCAAGGAACTGCTGGTGCTGGCTGGTAAGTTCGTTACGGCGGCCGCCCGCGCGGCTGGCACGACGTTACTGCCCGTCGACAGTGAACATAACGCGATTCACCAATTACTTCGCGGCAAGGATCGCACCGAAATCGCCCGCCTCGTGCTGACGGCTTCCGGCGGCGCTTTCCGCGATACGCCCTTGGCCGAACTGGCGCGCGTGACGGTCGCCCAAGCCCTCCAGCACCCGAACTGGAATATGGGGCCGAAGGTAACCATCGATTCGGCCACCATGGCCAACAAGGGGCTCGAGGTCATCGAGGCCCGCTGGTTGTTTGATCTGCCCGAAAGCCGTATCGATGTGGTCGTGCACCCACAGAGTATCATCCACTCACTGGTGACGTTGAGCGATGGCAGCCTGCAGGCCCAACTGTCACCGCCCCACATGGCCTATCCGATTCAGGATTGCCTGCTCTTCCCGCAACGTCTGCCCTGCCCCGCCCCGCAACTCAACCTCGCTGAGGCGCTCGCCCTAACGATGTCGCCGCCCGACCCCGCCCGCTACCCGTGCCTCGGGCTGGCCCGCGCCGCCGCCGCTGCCGGGGGCACCGCCCCGGCGATTTTCAACGCCGCTAATGAGGTCGCCGTGGAGGCCTTTGTCGCCGGCGCGGTGCCTTTCACCGGTATCGCTGAATTAGTCCAGCAAACGCTCGCCTCGGTCGGTGCTTGTGAACCTAGCTCGCTCGCCGACGTCCTCGCCGCCGACGGCGAAGCTCGCCGCACCGCTTCCAGGCTCGCCCCCGGCCTCGCCCACTGACACATAACCTTCCTCTCTTTCTCTAATGGATAATACTTTCCTTGGCGAACTCGCCACTTCCGTTCGCGGCATCGTGCTGCTGGCACTGTTCTTCGGCGGCTCGATTTTTGTGCACGAGCTCGGCCACTTCCTCGCCGCCCGCTGGCGCGGCCTGAAGATTGAGCGCTTCTCCATCGGCTTCGGCCCGAAGATCTTCGGCTGGACCGGCAAAGACGGGGTCGATTACCGCGTGTCCTGGATTCCGCTCGGCGGCTATGTGGCACTCCCGCAAATGGGCGACCCCGAAGCCATCGAAGGGGCCACCGAGAGCGACGTCGAGAAGCTCCCCGAGATTTCCTACGCCGACAAGATGATCGTCGCGGTCATGGGCGCGGTCTTCAATGTGATCTTCGCTTTTGCACTCGCCACCATCCTCTGGTTCACCGGCATGCCCGTCCCCGAAGGTAACGGCAGTACCATCGTCGGCTACGTGCCCGAACAAGTGGTCACCAGCTCCAACCACCTTTCGGAACTCGGCCTCGGCCAGACGGTCCCCGGACCAGCCTTCACCGCCGGTCTCCGCTCGGGCGACGAGGTCCTCGCCGTCGACGGGGTTGAGGTGAAGTCCTTCAAGCAGATCAACGAGGCAGTCATGCTCGGTAATGGGATGAATTCCCAGAAGCAGCCAGTCGCGACGTTCACGATCAAACGCGGAGCGGAGAAACTCGATATCACGGTGCTACCTGCCCGCGTCGAGCTGAACACCCGCAGCGGCGACAAGGTCCGCGTGGCTGGCTTGATGCCCCGCTCCGACGTCATCCTGAACACGCCCTTGCCCAGCTCCCCCGCTGAAAAGGCCGGCCTCATCCGTGAAGACCGCATCATCGCCATCGATGGCCGGCCGGTCAACAACCCCACCGAACTGCTCGAACGCCTCCGCGTCGCCGGCCCGGGCGAACGCACCTTCCAAGTTTCCCGCGTCGATACCGACGGCAAAAGCCAACTCCTGACGCTCAAGGTAACGCCCAAGATCAGCACGCGTACCAACCCCGTCGGGCTTATCACCTACAGTGAAGGCGAAAAGCGTCACTCCATCGTCGTGGTGCCAGTCACCCGTGACCTTCTTTCTGACGACCCCCTGGCCAACCGCGACCAACTCATGGTCCTCGGTGTCTCCCCCGAAGATTCCACTCGCAATGACCAGCTCCGCATCGGCACCATCCTCGACAAGGTCGATGGCAAGGAACTGACGGTTCTGCGGTCGCTCGACGACTTAGTAAAGGCCACGGGCGCCGGCCGAAAAACGCTGACGTTCTACTGGAAGCGGGCCAACGGCGACGCCGGCAACCTCTCCCTCACCGAGGCCGAAGTGAGTCGCGGCACGCCCGTGGAACGTGCCCTCATCGGCGCTCCCTTCATTTCTAAGCCCGAAATCGCCCACAATAACCCCATCGAGCTGTGCACGCACATCATCAAGCAGACGTTCACGACCCTCGGGCGACTCTTCGACCGTGATTCGGACATCAAGGTCAACCAACTGGCCTCGGTCATCTCGATCAGCAAGACGTACTACAATATTTCCGAAGACATCCGCCTCGTGCTCTGGTTCACGGTCCTGATTAATCTGAATTTGGCCATCCTCAACCTCTTGCCCATCCCGGTCCTCGACGGCGGCCACATGCTCATTGCGACGATTTCCAAGCTGACCAACAACGCCCTCAATGCCAAGGCGGTCACCATCGTACAGTTCACCTGCATGGCCCTCATCCTCTCGCTCATGGGCTACATCATCCTGAATGACGTCCGCCGCTGCTCCGGCGACAGCGAGCGTCAACTCAAGCAGCAGGTACTCGAGCGCCACGTGTACCGCCAGGTGGATTTCGTCGAAAAGCGCTAAGTCGACGTAAGGTTCCCGCGAAATTGGTTAAAAGTTCGCGGACCACAGGCTGGGCTTGATGGGCAAGGGTCTTTCCCTAGGGTGAGCCCATGCCTCACCCCGAAGAGATCGTCCCCTCCCGCCGTCAATTCCTCGGTAGCCTCGGCGCCGCGTTTGCCGCCCTCAGCCTCCCCGCCGCCCTGTCCGCGGCCGATGCCGCGAAGACCGAAGCGAAGGCCCTGCCGCGCAAGAAGATCACCGACCCCTACATCTACAAGTTCGCCATCGGCAAGTTCGAGGCGTGGTCCATCAGCGATGGCTACGGTACCTTCAAGAACTGCGTCACGAAGAAGATGTTCCCGAAGTCGGATATGGCCGCGATGACTAAGGCCCTCGTCGACCAAGGCGAACGCCCCGACGACGTCACGCTCTACATTAACATTCTTCTCCTGCGTAAGGACAAGGAAGTGATCCTCGTCGACTCAGGCTTCGGCCCGGTGGAACGCGACACCTGGGGCTGGCTCACCCAGGCGATGGCCTCGCCCGAAGTTAATATTAAGCCCGAGGAGGTTACCCACGCGCTGCTCAGCCACTCGCACATCGACCATATCGGCGGCTTCACCAGCAAGGGCCGCATCCTCTTCCCCAACGCGGCCCTGCACGTCCTGCAAACCGAAGTCGACTTCTGGCGTGGTAAGGAGCCTGACTTCTCGAAGTCGCTCCGTACCGACGACATCAAGGGGATGATCAAAAGCGTGCGCAATTCGTTCGACGTCCTCCAGCCAAACCTGGTGCTGCATAAGGACGGCGACCAGATTCTCGATGGCGCAATCACGATCATCGCCGCGCCTGGCCACACCGACGGCCACGCCATCTATCGGATTAAGTCCGACGGCCAGTCCCTCCTCCACCTTTCCGACCTCGCTCACAACCACGTGCTGATGCTCGAAGACCCGAGCTGGTTCATCGACTTCGACCATAACCCCGAAGTGGCCATCGCGACCCGCAAGAAGGTCTTTGCCGAGATTGCCGCCACGAAGGAACGGGCCTACGGCTTCCATATCCCCTGGCCCGGCCTAGGCGTGGTGACCCCCAATGGCCGCAAAGGCTATCAGTGGATCCCGTCGACTTGGCGCTGGGATTTCTGACGCTCGTTGACGGCTGCGGGCAAAGGGGTTGAGATACCCCCATGTCCTCGGACTACTGTCCCTCCCGCCACCGTACGGTGCGCCGCCTGACCCGTGTGGTGATGGTCGGCAACGTGGGCGTAGGTGGTACCAATCCACTCCGCCTGCAGTCGATGACGACGTCCGACACCGAGGACGTGGCGGCGACGTTGGGTCAATGCATCCGCCTCGCTGAAGCGGGTTGCGAGATCATCCGCGTAACGGCCCCCAACAAGGCGGCGGCTGCCGCACTCAAGGATATCCACCAGCAATTCCGCGCGGCGGGCTTCACTCAGCCACTGGTCGCCGACATCCACTTCCTACCCGTGGCCGCCATGGAAGCGGTCGAACATGTGGAGAAGGTACGCGTCAATCCCGGCAACTACGCCGATAAAAAGAAGTTCGCGGTGCTAGAATACACCGACGCCGCGTACGCCGAGGAGCTCGAGCGGCTGCACGAGGCGTTCACGCCCCTCGTCCTCCGCGCCAAGGTCCTTGGGCGCTCCCTCCGCATTGGCACCAACCACGGTTCACTTTCTGATCGTATCATGAACCGTTTTGGCGACACGCCCAACGGGATGGTGGAGTCGGCGTTCGAATTCATCCGCATCGCGCAATCCCACGGCTTCAAGGACATGATCCTGTCGCTGAAATCCTCCAACCCCAAGGTCATGGTGCAGGCTTACCGCCTCGCCGCCGCCCGCATGGCCGAACTGGGCATGGATTACCCGCTACACCTCGGCGTGACCGAAGCCGGCGAGGGCGAAGACGCCCGCATCAAGTCCGCCATCGGCATCGGTGCGCTCCTCGCCGACGGCCTGGGCGACACGCTCCGCGTCTCCCTCACCGAGGATCCTTGGTTCGAAATTCCCGTCTGCCACGAGATTGCTTCGCGCGCGAAGGACCTCGCCACGCTAGGTGCGGCTTCATCCGTCAGGCTCCCCGCCGACCCAGCCGATCCGTTCTCCTTCACGCGCCGGGCGACGGACCCCGTCGAGCTGTCGTCTGCTTGCCTCGCGGGTTCCCACGAGACGCCTCGCGTCATCGTGCACAGCCACCAAAGCCTCGCTGACTGGCAAGCGGTCGCGAAGGAGCTCCTCGAGGTCCACGCCGCCCAACGCGAGGTGCGCGCCGAGGGCCTGCTAATCCGCCTCGACGATTCTAATCACGCCGCCGGGCTCCGCTCACTACGCAAGGCGCTCGGCCCAGCGGTGCCTTCATTGTGGGTCGAAACGAGTCTATCGCCCGCAGAGTTTCCTTTCGAGGGTACCGGCAGTCGCTTAGTAGTGGTCAAAGGCTTCGGCGCCAAAGATGGCGTAGCCCTGAAAGCCTGGGCCGAGGCCTGCGTCCGGCATGACGCCATTCTGGCCGCCGACATGGATGGGCCAACGCTCGCAGCATTGTCCAAGGAACTCGCGGCCATACCGGCCGGCCGACTCATCCTGACGTCTTCCCAGCCGCAAAGCGGGCTGCATGCGACCGGGACTTACCGCGAGCTGGCCCGTTGCGCCGCCGTGGCTCAGCTGTCCGCCCCGCTCTGGATTCGTGCGACGGCCGCTAACGCAGTCCGACTCGACCCAGGTTTCCAATCCCGCCTGCTGGAGGCGTCCATCCTCGCCGGCGGGTTACTGGTTGATGGCTACGGCGACTTCCTCTCCTGCGAAACGCCCGCGACGGCGGCGAAGTCACTGACGCTGGCCTATGACATCCTGCAGGGTGCGCGCATGCGCCAGACCAAGACGGAATACGTGGCCTGCCCTTCCTGCGGCCGCACCCTCTTCGACATCCAATCGACGACCCTAAAGATCAAGGAACGCACTGGCCACCTGAAGTCCGTGACGATTGCGGTCATGGGCTGCATCGTGAACGGCCCCGGTGAAATGGCCGACGCCGACTTCGGTTACGTCGGCGGCGCGCCCGGCAAAATCAACCTCTACGTCGGCAAGACCCCGATCAAATTCAACGTCCCCCAAGAAGAAGCCGTCGAACGCCTCGTCGACCTCATCAAGGAAAAGGGCAAGTGGGTGGAAGCCTAATGAGGTAGGGGCAGCACCGCGTGCTGCCCTAGTTGCCTCGGGTTACGAAATGGTAGGGTTGGCACTGCGTGCCAACCTAGCTGCCTCTGGTAGGGGCGCGACTGCGTCGCGTCCGTTCGCCAATCGACATCCGTATCTCCGTCCGCGAACGGACGGCTCGGAGAGCCATCCCTACCACGAGAACTAGGACAGCACGCGGTGCTGTCCCTACCTCATCACTTCGCCTCCGCCAATAGCACCTCAATCAGCGGCTTGGGGTCGGGCAGGCCGTGGGGATGATGGTCGCCGCCGGCCTTGGGGAAGGCCTTGAACTTACCGCCGTTCTTCTGCCAGAAATCCACCACCGGCTTAGCATTGTCGTCAAACGGCACCGTCTTGTCGGCGGTGCCGTGACACGAGATCAAGAACACGCCGGCTTTAATGGCGGGGAGAAGTCCCTCCGCAGCCTGCAGTGACTTGGCCTTGGCGTCGTCATCGCTCGCATAACCAAACTCAGCCTTATAAAGTTTCCAGTCGTTAGGACTGCCCTTGCCTTTTGCGGTAAGCTGAAACCCGCCTGGCCAGGAACGGATATCGCACACGCCGTTATCGAGGTAGAGCACGCTGACACGATCCGGATGCAGACGCGCCCAGGCGTTCACGTAAAGTCCGCCACGCGAGATGCCGAGGAGCGCGGGCTTAGCGGAGAGGCCACGCTTACCATGCAACTCGGCGTAGACTTTATCCCATGTATCCATCGAGCGGGCCGAGCCGAACTGATTACTCACGCCGACATAGACGACGTGCCAGCCCTGGGCGACGAGGCCGTCCTCGAGTGATTTGAGGTGGCCACCGAACTCGCCAACCCAAAGCCATGGCTTACCGGGAGCCGCTTTCTCTGGGACCTTCAAGGTGACAGCCTTGCCATCGATGGTGAGTTTTTCAACCGTGGCCGCCGAGGCGACGGCGCAACAGATCAGTCCGAGCAGAGCGAGGAAGATTCGGGGCATGACGGTATTTAGATGCAAAGGTGCAAACGTGCAAAGGTGCAAATGAGGCAAAAGGCAGGGGCGCGATTGCGTCGCCTCCGTTCGCCTGCCAACATCCCGCTTCCCGGTCCCCCTTTTTCACTTTGCCTCGGGTAGGGGGCAGCACCACGTGCTGCCCTAACTGCCTCTCGCGGCCTATGGCCGCGGGTAGGGGCAAGGCTTCGCCTTGACCTCCCATGCAAACAAGGACGCGGCAAAGCCACGCCCCTACCTTCCCTCCGTAATCCGTACTCTGTACTCTGTAATCTTCTTCGGGCCCCCTATACTCCATACTCCAGCCAACCAGTCCCCTTTGCTGGCTCTTCCGTACTCCGTACTCCGTACTCTGTACTCTGATTTTAATTCACTTTTGCACCTTTGCACAGGAGCTCCGCTCCGATTTGCACCTTTGCACTGTCTCCCTTCACCTCCCCCTATACTCCATACTCTAGCCCACCAGTCCCCTTTGTTCGCTCTACCGTACTCCGTACTCTGTACTCTTATTCACTTTTCCACTTTTACACCTTCGCCCTCACCTCTCTCCCCTTGCCTCCCTCCCCCAATCCCCCCTATTTCTCCCCCTATTCTTTATGTCCACCACACTCCTTGTTATCCGCGACGGCTGGGGCGAAAACCACAACGCCAAGCATGATCAGTTCAATGCCATCAAGGTCGCCAATATCCCGGTCTCGCGCGGCCTGACGGCTAAGTGGCCCCGCACCGAGATCATGGCCCACGGGCTCGATGTCGGCCTACCGGTCGGCATCATGGGTAACTCCGAGGTCGGCCACCAGAACATCGGCGCGGGTCGCATCGTCGACCAGGAGATCGTCCGCATCGACAAGGGGCTCACTGATCCCGCCGCCATGCGCCAGATCAAGGCCTTCCGCGGCCTCGTCGAAAACGTCAAGGCCACCGGTGGCGCCGTCCACCTCATGGGGCTCTGCTCCGAAGCGGGCGTTCACTCCACCCTGCCCCACCTCTACGCCCTCATCCGCCTGCTTAAGGAAGAGGGTCTCACCAAGGTCTACGTCCACGCGTTCATGGATGGCCGCGATAGCCCGCCCACCTCAGGGCTCGGCTACCTGAAGCAACTCGAAGCGGAACTCGTCAAAATCGGCGTAGGCAAGGTCGCCAGCGTCGCCGGCCGTTTCTGGGCCATGGACCGCGATAACCGCTGGGAACGCGTGAAGACGGCCTACGATGCCCTCACCGGCGCCCCGGCCCCCGAAGCCACTTCAGCCACTGCCGCCGTGCAGGCTTATTACGACCATCCGACCGACGCCAATACGACGGGTGACGAGTTCGTCCCGGCAACCCGCATCCAGGGGACAGCGTTCTTTCAAGACGGTGATTCGGTGCTATTCTTTAACTTCCGCGGCGACCGTCCGCGCGAAATCACCCGTGCCCTCACTGACCCTGAATTTAAGGGCTTCCCGCGTGCCAAGTTACTCAAGCTGTTCTACGCGACGCTGACGAACTACGAGAAGGGCCTCTGCCCGAACGTGGTCTTCGATAAGCCCGCTAAGATGGTGAACATCCTCGGCGAATGGGTCGCCAAGCAGGGCCTTAAGCAATACCGCACGGCCGAGACCGAGAAATTCCCGCACGTGACGTTCTTCTTCAACGACTACCGCGAAGAGGCCTTCACTGGCGAAGAGCGCGGCATGGCCCAGAGCCCGAAGGAAGTTTCGACCTACAACCAGAAGCCCGAGATGTCTGCCGCCCACGTGACCGAGATGGCCAAGGCCGCCATCCTCTCCGGCCAATACGGACTCGTGGTCGTCAATTACGCTAACCCTGACATGGTCGGCCACACGGGCGACCTCGCGGCGGTCTGCAAGGCCTGTGAAGCCGTCGACGCGGGCGTCGGCACCCTCCTCCAAGCCATCGACCAGGTCGGCGGCAAGGCGCTCATCACGGCTGACCACGGCAACGCCGACCAGATGTGGGAGCCGGAAGAAAACTGCGCCCACACGCGCCACACCCTCAGCCCCGTTGAAGTCATTCTCTACGGCAAGGGCTGCGAAAACTTTAAGACGCGCCCCACTGGCCGCCTCGCCGACATCGCCCCGACCCTCCTGCAGCTCATGGGCCTCCCCCAGCCACCGGAAATGACCGGCAAGTCCTTGATTGCTGGGTAAGGGAGGGACAGCAATAAAAGAGTTCAGAGTTCAGAGTTCAGAGTACAGAGTTCAGATTACCGATTACGGATTACAGAGAAAGCAAAGGCGCCAATTCCCCGGTTCCCGGTCCCCCTTTTCACTTTGTATCGGGTAGGGACAGCACCACGTGCTGTCCTAGTTGCCGCGGGTAAGGTTGGCACTGCGTGCCGTCGTTGGCGGATAGCGGTTAGTGTTTGGCGGATAGGGAATGGCTCTGCCTCGGGTAGGGGCGTGGCTCCGTAATCCGTACTCTGTAATCTGTAATCTGTCCTGCCCCACCCTGTTTTGGTATTCACTTTTTCACCTTTGCACAGGCCGTACGCCGATTTGCACAATTGCACCTTTTTCAAGCCGCTCCCCGGTCCCCCTTTTCACTTTGTATCGGGTAGTTTTAGCACCACGTGCTGTCGTTGGCGGATAGCGGTTAGTGTTTGGCGGACAGGGAATGGCTCTGCCTCGGGTAGGGGCGCGACTGCGTCGCGTCCGTTCGCCAAGCAACATCCGTCCGATTGCAATTATCCCGGTCCCCGGTCCCTCTTTCACTTTGCATCGGGTAGGGTTGGCACTGCGTGCCAACCTAGCTGCCTCTCGCGAGCTCTGCTCGCGGGTAGGGACAAGGCTTCGCCTTGCACTCCACCACAGGAGGGCGCGGCGAAGCCACGCCCCTACCTTAGATGCGGCTAGGATAGCACGCAGTGCTATCCCTACCTCAAACAATGCCACGCCGCGAAGCGGCGACACAACCCCTAGCCAACCATACTCAAGCCAACCAGTCCCCCTTATTAGCTTCTCTGTACTCCGTACTCCGCACTCTGTCCTCTACTTTCAATTCACTTTTTCACCTTTCCACAGGCCTTAGGCCGATTTGCACCTTTGCATTCACTGACTCCTCCCCTCCGTAATCCGTACTCCGTACTCTGTACTCTGTACTCTGATTTGCACCTTTGCACTCTTCAGCCCCCTATACTCCATACTCCAGCCAACCAGTCCCCTCTATTGGCTCTTCCTTCCTCCTCGCCGCCGCCGCACGGCAACCAACGCGAGTGCCAGCGCACCCAAGCCCAGTCCATAGGTCGAGGGCTCCGGGATTGCCGTTAACATAATCGCCCCAGCTCCGGAGTCGTAAGAGACTACCCACAGGCCCGCATCGGCCAACGTACCATCGGAAAAGCGGAACTGACTGACATCGACGGTGAACGCGTCATTGATGTTCTGATTAGTACCAAGGTTAAGGCTTCCGCAGGTCGCCAATTTAAAACTGCGTGGCGCCGTATTCGCCGTGACGTTGTTGTCGAAGTTCAGGGGATTGCCCACCACATCCGGCCCGACCATCACCAAGGAAATAACCCGGAGCGTCGCCTTACTCCCCATGGATAAACCCGAAAGGTCGACCGCACCCAGCACGTCCATGCGATCATAGCCCACGCCCGACAACCCAGCCGCATCATAGATTTGCCAATCGATGAGTGAGCCGGCCTCAAGGATAAGGCTTTGCAACGTTAAGATACCCGGCGAGGCCCCGGGACTCAGCACGCCGCCGACCTTAATCCGTACGGCCCCCGCGCCACCAGTACCTTCCAGGACGCCCCCTTGGTAAACTTGGACGGCGTTAGCAACGGATACCCCAGTGGCGATGGACAAGGTCCCTCCATTCACGGTCACCGCACCCGAGCCCAAGGCTCCAGGGTTATTCACGCGGATCCTGCCAGCGTCCATACTCACCGCAGATACCGCCTGCGACGCATTCAACGTCAACGTACCCGCCCCAGTCTTATGCAAGGTCGCGGTCTGAGCCACCCCCACGCGAATAGAGGCAGCCAAAGGCAGTTCACCCCCAACCACATCCAACGTCGCCCGCACGCCATCATCGATGGTGATACGGGACGACAAGTCGTCGGAGTTACCCGATTCCCATCGCAGCGTGGAATTGGAGTTGAAGGCAATGTCGCCACTATAATCAACGCCGCCGAGGGCACCCGTCACCAAGCCCAAGGTACCGGCCTTGAGTTCCACCCTGAAGTTACTGCTCAAGCGGTTAGGCGACCCCTCTAGGACCCACTTACCGACGCCCTGCTTGATAATCTTCTGGAAGGTGTCCGCCGCGGCAGGATTTCCCAATAAGGTCGAGCCGAAGGAATTGTCGCCCGTCTGCGTTCCTGTCAGCGTAATCGTCCGCGTCGATACGCCGTCGGCCGATAGGGCTAGTAACGATGCCGCCGTGAATATGACCGGGCCCGTGCCGACCGAAGAAAGTGTCAGCCCAGAACCAGAGATGGTAAAGCTCCGGTCGGTGCTTTCGCCCACGCCCGCATACTCCAAGGTGACCGCACCTTTAAGTTGAAGTTTATGGGCTAACTGAGGATTCGCATCCCCCAAGGAGGAACCGCCGCTGCCTGTACCCAACGAACTGACCACGAGTTTACCGCCCTCGAGAATAGTCGCACCAGTGTAAAGATTCGTCCCAGCAAGCACTAAGATGCCGTTACCCATCTTGATGAGACTGGCGGCATTCAAAGGGCCGTCGCCGGAGACAGTATTCGTCAACGTCAACGTCCCCGCATCCACGCCGATGGTCGTATCGCTGTCCAGAGAGACCGCTTGAGTCAACGCGTTGGCACCCGCCAAGTTTCGGATGGCACCGAGGCCACCGACACCAGCACCACCCACACGGATGTGCTCGTTCGTGGTGATGTCACCTTTCAGGGCCAGCGTAGCGCCAGCGCGGACCGAAGTCATGGTGGCGCCATTAAAGCCCCCCGTACCCAGCGCAGCGCTGTGAGCGGCGATCAACGTGCCCGCTTTGATGTCCGTTACGCCCAGGTAACTACTAGCCCCCGCGAGCACCCAAGTGCCTACCCCGTCTTTGTTCACATGGATGGTAGTGACGCCGGACCAATCCATAATGCCGGCCACAAGGGTATTCTCTCCGGTATTAATCCCGGTTAAAGTGAGGGTGCGAGTGCCACCATTTTCCCACCAGTTAGGCATCGATGCACGCGTGAACGATAGGGTCGCCGAAGGGTTGCTGCCCGAAGCATCAATGGTCCCGCCCCCTCCGTTTGTGCTCAGGCGGATCGCCCGGTCCGTGCTTTGAGCCGTTGAGCCAGTATACTGCAACACGCCCCCGCGGAAGAGGAGACCGATACGTTCACTGGCGGTATCGCCCGTGCCGGCCCCGAGGCCGCTCGCCGTGCCGTTATTCGCAAAGGTGGCCGCATTGACCACCCCGCCCGCGAAGACGGTGACGCCGGTGTAAGAGCTGTTCGCGGTGACCACCAGCGTGCCGCCGCCGACCTTGGTCAGGTCGAAGCTACCGCCGGACTCATAGAAGCCGGTCACAGTCAGCGTGTCGGCATCCACGCCGACGACGGTGTTAGAGCGCAGCGCGAAGCCGGTGCCGTTGTTACCCCCAATCGTCAGAGCGTTATTACCAGAGAGGCTGCGGATGGCGCCGAGGCCACCGACGCCGGCACCCCAGACATGCATGTGCTCATCAAGGCTAATGCCACCGCGCAAGGCCAGCGTACCTCCTTCGCGGACGTGAGTCATGGTACCTCCATCCCACCCGCCGACGCCGAGGGAGGTGTTGTTCGTGACCAACAGCATACCCGCGTTGATATTCGTGACGCCCAAGTAATTGCCGGCGCCAGCGAGCACCCAAGTGCCTACGCCGCTCTTGGTGAGGTCAATCTTAGTGCCGCCGGGTAAATCGTTAATGCCGGCCGCAAGGGTATTCTCCCCGGTATTGAGGCCAGTCAAGGTCAGGGAACGATTGCCACCGTTTTCCCACCAGTTAGGCATCGATGCACGCGTGAACGACAGGGTCGCCGAAGGGTTGCTGCCCGAAGCATCAATGGTCCCGCCCCCGAAGTCTGTGCTCAAGCGGATCGCTCGGTCCGTGCTCTGAGCCGTCGAGCCAGTATACTGCAAGACGCCGCCGCGGAAGAGTAGGCTGATGCGGTCACTATTGGTGTCGCCAGTGCCCACGCCCAAGCTGCTCGCCGTGCCGTTATTCGCAAAGGTGTCCGCATTGACCACCCCGCCCGCGAAGACGGTGACGCCAGAATAAAGGTTTGCTCCCGATAGCACTAAGACGCCGGCACCTACCTTGGTAAGATTGGAGGCATTCGCAGCGCCGTCGCCGTAGACAACATTCGTCAACGTCAACGTGCCAGCGTCCACACCGATGGTCGTGTCACCGTCCAAACCAATCCACTGGGTCAACGCGTTAGTGCCCGCCAAGCTGCGGATGGCACCCAGCCCACCGACCCCGGCACCGAGCACGTGCAGGTGCTCGTTCATGCTGATATCACCTCTCAGGGCGAGCGTCGCGCCAGCGCGAATCCAGGTCATCGTGGCCCCGTTGAGTCCACCGGTACCCAGCGCAGTGCTGTGAGTGGCGATTAACGTACCCGCCTTGACGTCCGTGACGCCCAGGTAATTGCCAGCGCCAGCGAGCACCCATGTGCCTATACCTTCTTTGCTCACATTAATGGTAGTAGCGCCGGGTAAATCGTTAATACCGGCCACAAGGGTATTTTCCCCGATATTGAGGCCGGTCAAAGTGAGCGTTCGGACGCCTGGTTCCTCCCACCAGTTAGGCATCTGCGAACGGGAGAAAACTAATGTCGCATCGACCGAACTACCAGAAGCGTCAATGGTCCCACCCCCGCCAGCTGTGCTCAGGCGGATGGCCCGATTGGTGGTCTGAGCAGAGGAACCGGTATACTTCAAGACGCCCCCGCGGAAGAGTAGGCCAATACGCTCACCGGCAGTATCGCCAGTACCCAAGCCTAAGCTGCTAGGCATGCCGTTATCAGCCAAGAAAGCCGCATTGACCACGCCGCCCGCAAAAACCGTGATTCCAGAATAATCACTCAGGCCCGATAAGGTGAGCGTGCCGACGCCCGTCTTGATAAGACTCAAGGTGGTATCGCTATTCACCGAACCCGTGGTGCCGCCAGAGCCGTAACCGTTGTCACTGATAGTGCCGCCAAAATTGCCCGACTGGACGGTGAGGTTATTGACGGCGATGGCCGCGCCATTCGCGTAGCCACTCCAGTTGGCAGAGTTACGAATGACGCCATTTCCAGTGAGCTCCCCGATGGTCACCGCGGTATTCCACAACTCAAAAGTGCCTAGGCCATTAACGCTCAAGCGTAAGCCGTTCTTCCATGGGTTCCAGTTATCCGTGCGGACGGTGCCATCAAACACGACCAAGTTGTCCAAGCCGCTCATATTTCCCTTAAAGACCGCCACGCCAGCGCCGGTCTTCACGAGGGTACCCGCGCCACTGAAAGTCTGCCCCACCGCGCTCCCAAAGTCGTTACCTCGGTTAATCTCCAAGGTCGCCCCCGCAGAGATAGTCACCGCGCCCGAGCCTAAGGTGCCAATCAAGCCACCATCGCCCACCTGGAGCGTTCCCGCCGAGACCAGCGTGCTACCAGTATAGGTATTGGCGCCAAGGAAGACAATCGTCCCCGTGCCTTCTTTGACGATATTGGCAGCACTCTGGGAGTCTACGATAAGCCCGTCAAAAGCCCCACTGCCGTTATCCACCCCAAAGGTCAGTGCCTGATAACCCGCGCCGCCGTAGCCCGATTTAATCGTGCCTGTTCCGCTGAGGCGATTGACGCGAACGTTGGCTTCAACGCCATTAAAGACGGCCCCAGCCGCGACGTTCAGGTCGGAGAGATTAGTCGTCCAGTTCTCGTTAGCGTAGGATCCACCAGTGAAGACACCTTCTTGGATATCGATGAGAGCACCGGCGCCCAAACTGAAGGTCGCCGACCCCGGCCCCCATTCGATAGTCCCAGCCCCCGTCTTACGGAGCGTCCCCGTGCCACTGAAAGAGGTCGTACCAGAATCACGAAAAGCGGCGAAATTTAGTTCCAAGATCGCCCCACTCGCTATCGTGTGGGCCGAGGCGGCAAAAGCATTGGTGTAAACCAAAGTGCCCGCCAGCACGGTGGACGCGCCCGTAAAGCTGGCCGGGCCGGAGATTATCATCAGACCATCGCCGTCCTTGCTGACGCCACCCGTGGCGCCGTAGCTGTTGTGTGAAGAGCCACTGAAATTCAGTTGGCTACCGCCGGACACCGTAAAAGTGGTCACCGCATTCATCGCCGTATCGGCGGCAATCGTCGAGACGACCCCGCCGCTAATAGTGACCGTAGTATTCCGCAGATACAGGCCTCCCCAATCAGCATCCCCTCCAGCGCCGCTGATGCTACCGCCGCTCAGTTCTAGCCCATTGCGGACGGTATTACCTCGGCTGTTGATCAACCAAGTGCCGCCGGCGTTCACCGTAATCTTACCGACGTTACCTCCCATCCAATCGTTGCCGGTGGAGAATTCGCTATCGGAGACCAGAGTTGCGCCATTCTGGATGGTTACGGTGCCAGCTCCTAAGCTGGAATAGCCGCCGTTGCTGGTCGAGTTAGCCGCCGCAGACACTGTCCCAGATTGGATCACGAAACCGCCAGTGAAAACATTGGTGCCACTGAGTCGCAAAGTGCCGGCGCCATATTTAGCGACCGGCTGACCCCCAGCCTCCGTAATGGCCGCACTGATCAAAAGGTCGACCGAAGCCGCCCCATCCGCGACAGTCAGGTTGAGACCAGTCCCGGCCCCGCCATCAGCCCGCAGGTTGATCCGGCCGGCAATCTTCGCGGTATCCGCACTGGCAAAGGTCGTCACATGCGCGTTGCGCCACTCGAGTCGGTTATCCCCGCCACTATCGATCCCGTTATTACTCTGCAGGGTACCTCCGGTCATCTCCACGCCGCCCGCTAAGTCCCATACGTGCATGACGCCGGCCGTCGTGACGGTTCCGCCGTTGATAATTAACTTGGAGAGTTTGGCTCCGTTCCAGGCTTGCCAGCCCAAGCCCGTGCCATCGCCCGTCGTCACCGCGGTCGCTCCCGCATTGACCGTCAGCGTCCCGCGAATCGGTGCATAGCCGTTGTAACCCTCGAGCACCAGCGTCCCCGCCTGCACGGTGGTACCGGCAGTGTAGGTGCTGCTACCAGAAAGGGTCAGGATTCCGTTGCCGGATTTGACTAAGCGCAAATCGCCGGTCAACGCGCCGGTAAAGGTGGTGTTGGCATCCTGGTTGACGGTCAAGGTGACCGTTCCGCTCGCCGCCGCATTCGTAACTATCCCAGCCCCCGCGAGCGCTGCAATCGTTTGGTGGTTACCGTTGAGGTCTAAGCTCGCCCCAGCCTCAACAATCAAACGGCTAGTCACAGGCAAGAGATCACGACCACCCGTCCCCGTGATAGCGGTCGCGAGCAACTCTAACTCCGCATAGCCAGCGTGGCCGTTCTCCTGCGCCCCAAAGACGAACTGCACGGCGGCTACGTCCTTCGCGAGCACGCCGTTCGCAGCCATAATCGACGCGAGATTCAAACCATTGAAACCGCTACCCGGGTCAAAGTTCACCGCACTCCCCGCCAGGGTGACGAAGGTCGTGGGATCAGTCACGGTCGCAACCTTCAGCGCCTCCAAGCTAATGGCATCACGGCCCGGATCATTCCAGGTCGCATAGATTTTAACGCCCAGTAAATCATAGCCCAGTGGAGCCGCAGCGGTCGGCAAGTTGAAGGTGATGACTTGGCTGCTATTGACAGTATACGCGGTGGCCGCACCCACCAACGCCACGCCATCCGTCAAACTGCCAACCAAGCCACTGCCTTCCGCCGCCCCGCCACCAACGTTGCTCGAGGGAACAAGGCCCGCCAGGCGATTGCCCGTGGCGGCGACAAAAATAGCCCCAGTGCTCGTGGCGACTGTGGCCGCCCCCAGCGTAGTCACCAGCTTCAGCGTGCCCGTGTTGACGCGGGTCTCACCGCCATAGGAACTAGCACCCACCAAGCTAAGCGTACCTTGGCCTAACTTAGTTAAGCCGCCAGTGTTGGAAGCAACGAGTCCGTTGACCGAGAGGTTCAGGCCAGCACTATCAAGTGTGACCGGCGCAGGACTGTTCTTGATGCGCTCTGCCCAAGCGACTCCCGTCGAGTTTGCCGTAAAGCGTAAAACGCCACCGGTAAAGGTGACGTCGCCAGTGCCTAAGGCGCCGGCGCTTCCAGCCACGAGCACACCTTCCGTTAAATGCGTCCCACCCGAGTAGGTGTTCGCTCCCGTGAGCGTGAGCCAGCCGTTCCCTGTCTTAAGCAACTGACCAGAGCCACTCAAGATGCCGGAGAGAATCGCGCCCCCAGCCGGGGTTTGCAGCTCGTTCACCCCCGCCGCTAAGACGAGGTTATTAGAAATCAGGAGGTCACGCACGAGCGTGGCGCCGTCCCCTGCATCGGATAACGTGGTAAAGTTTGCAATCGCAGCATCCCCGCGCCCTTGGCGGTCCACCCCAAACCCGAAACCCGTGCCCCAGGTACCAGCATAGCCAGCGCCACCGCCACCATTCTGGAAACGGGCGTCGATCCGATGCCAGCCGACGGAGAGGTCAATACTGCCCAGGCTCACATTACCCCAGTTTCCGTCGTTTAGCACCACAGTGTCGTCGACCTTGAGCCACGCAGCGTCGTCGATGCACTCACCAAACGTCCAGCGACTGACAGTCGGCACGTAGACGTAGCCGGAATAGTTCCATTGCTGGTTATCACTCCAGCCCGCATTCGTATTCGCCATCGTGGTGGTCAGGCGCGTCGCGGTCCGCGGGTTGGCTTGGGTCCCGTCCAAGGACGAGACC
>Ga0208811_1000126_pt1 | contig 22021 bp, 18 predicted proteins | sample Colrivmet1561A02_FD_187681 | JGI IMG/M metagenome (GOLD analysis project Ga0208811, IMG submission 187681) | Estuarine microbial communities from the Columbia River estuary - metaG 1561A-02 (SPAdes) (version 2) | ecosystem: Environmental > Aquatic > Marine > Intertidal zone > Estuary | place... | reverse complement strand
TCCAACTGCAGGTGTAGTTTGCCGTCCTTAGTCAGGCTGGCGCGGACGCGGTGGGGCTGGCCATCGGTCGGTGCGGGGAGTGAGACTTCACTATTATCGTCCGTGCTGCGGCGAACTGAGAAGGTCAACTTCCCGTCGCGGATATGCAGCGCATAGCCGAGCTGTACGCCGCCGTGGGAGAGCAGGATGGTGTTGGCCTGGCTGGTGGCGAAGGTGCAGGTAATTACGAAAGCCCTTTCACCGACTTGGGGGGCCACCCCTGCTTTCAGCACTGCGCCTGGCTTGAGATTGGTCAACGCAGTGAGGTTCTTCGCAGGGGCCTCCACCGCGGGTGCATCTTTGCCGTCACCGAGTTTGCCGATGGGGCGTTTGTTGGCCTCAATCTCAGCCAGACGTTCGGCGGCTTCCTTTTTTAGGCGAGCCACGATGTCGGGGTATTGGGCGGCGACGTTCTCCAGTTCGGCTAAGTCCTTCGACAAATCATACAAGGCGTGGGCCGTGCGGACTGGTTCAGTTTTGCGTTTAGTGGGATCCAGTAGAAAGAGTTTCCACTGCCCTTGGCGGATGGCTTCTAGCTTTTGGCCGGCGTTGAAATACAAGTGCGTGTCACGGACAGGTGCCGCGGTCGGGTTTGCCAGCAACGGCCCGAGATCCCGTCCGTCGAGGATGCGCTCCTTCGACAGTTCCGCGCCGAATACCTTGGCGAGCGTCGGCAGTACATCGATGTTGCCAGCGATGCGCTCACACGTCGTCCCTGCGGGGATGCGTCCCGGCCAGCGCATGATACAAGGTTCACGGACGCCGCCTTCAAGGTTGGTCCCCTTATTACCAGAGAACGGCGGGGCGGGGCGGCCGGCTGGGCCGTTGTCGGACGTGAAAATCACCAGGGTGTTTTCGTCCAAGTTCTGCTCGCGGAGTGCGGCCATGATTTGTCCGACCGACCAGTCAATCTCTTCGATGGCATCTCCGATGGCACCTTGGGCACTCTTGCCCTTGAAGCCTTCCGATGACGCCAATGGGTCGTGGATCATCGTGTAGGGGAGGTAGAGGAAGAAAGGCTTCGCGCGTTTGGTGCGCAGGAACTTGACCGCCTCCTCGGTGTAGCGCCGCGTCAACTGGGATTGGTCCGGCTCGGTCTCGATGATTTTTTCATCGCGGTAGAGCGGCAGAGGCGGGAAGCCCGCCCGGCTCTGCTTCATGTCGTTGCTGTAGGGGAGCCCGAAGTAGTGGTCGAAGCCTTGGCGGGTCGGCAGGAATTCGGGGAAGTGTCCGAGGTGCCATTTACCAATCATCATCGTCTCATAGCCGCGGGACTTCGCCACCTCAGCGACCGTGACCTCGTCGGGGTGGAGTCCGATCCGGTTCGGGGGGAAGAGCACGCCGGGCATGCTGATGCGTGCGTTATAGCATCCGGTCAGAAGGCTCGCGCGGGACATCGAGCAGACGGGCGTGGCGTAGAAGCTGGTGAAGCGCATGCCTTCTTTGGCGAAGCGGTCGAGGTGAGGCGTGCGTAGGGTCTTGTTGCCGAAGGGGCCGATGTCGGCATAGCCCATGTCATCCACGAAGAGGATGATGGTATTGGTGGGCTTAAGTGCGTCGGCCGCCGACGCGCTTAGGGCGGCCAAGCAGAAGGTCCAAAGAAAGATAAGACGGGTCATGGCGGGTGCGGTAAATTATTGTTGGGCGGCCAGCTCGATGGCTTCGAGTAGGTAGCGACCGTGGATGAAGGTGCCCATATTCAAAGGGTGCTTGATGGTGGTCGAGCTGGTTTGAGTTGTGACCTTCTCGTCGTGGTTCATGCGTTGGAAGCACATCCCGATAATGAGTGGCTTGCCGCCTGGGCCTTCAATGACGCCGGGGCCGCCGCTGTCTCCCGCGGTGGCGGGGAAGTCGGCTTGAAAGGTCGGGTAGGCTGTCGAGGAGAGCAACGGTGGCTGGGCGAAGACCGCTTGGCGGGCCACCGGGAAGCCTTGGCGGATGGATTCGACGCCGTGTGGGAAGGTGAAGAGCAAGAGCGGTGTGCCTACGGACGGACGGGCGGCTTTGAGTCGCTCGTCATTGGCAATCGCTTCAATCGGCAGTGCTGAGAACGTACCAGTCGGGGGCGTGGCAATACGCAGAACGGCGAGGTCGGATTTCGGGTGCTTCACCCAGGTCGGTTTGCCGTCGACACGCGTCACGACCTTGAAGTCGTTGCGCTTAAAGGAGCCATCGGGCTGCGGTTCGCGCAGGACTAGTTGGCAGAAGTCGCCCTTGGAGCCTTCTAGCTGGTGCTGCGTCGTCACGAGGTAGAGCGCCGTGTCGGGCGCTGGGCGTCGGTACAGGGAACAGGTGCCGTTCAAGGCCGAGTTGTGGAGTTTGTACGTGGCCGCGTAGGCCTCGTCGGCATAGTTGGCGTGGACGCCCGTGGCGGCGAGGAGGAGGGCGAGGAGGGGGCGGAGCATCGGGTTTAAAGGTTCTTGAGCCAAGCGATGAAGGAATCGTCGTCGGCGACGAGGACGTGTAGTAAATCGCTGCGTTCATCGGTCCAAGGGCCGATGCCAGCGGCGGGTGGCTTCGGGACGGTGCCATGTTTGGCGAGGCTCGTCAGGCGGAGCGTCGCTGGGTCGTCGGAAAGCAAAATCCAATCGGAAGAGTAGGCGTCTTCGGCGTCCGCTTCCTCGGGTACTTCCCCTGAGTTATTGAAGTAGAGGGCACTCAGTTTCGCATGCTCGGCCGCGCGCATCACGACTGGTTCGAGGTTGAGGTAGCGGTTGGAGATATGGACTGCGATGACCCCGCCCGGCCGCAGGTGTTTACGATAGGTCGCGAAGGCTTCGAGCGTGAGTAGGTGCACCGGGATGGCGTCGCTACTAAAGGCGTCGAGGATGATGACGTCGTAGTTCTGCGGCGGCAACTTCTCGAGCGTTAGGCGGGCGTCACCCATACGTATGTCGATCTTCGCTTGGCTGTCGCGGAGGTAGTGGAACGTTTCCTGGGCGATGCGCACGACGTTATCGTTGATCTCGTAGAAGTGGAATTCATCACCCTTGCGGCCCCAAGCGGCGAGCGTCCCGGTACCGAGGCCGACCGCGGCCACCTTGCGTCCGTGGAGTGGGCTGGGCGTGGCAAGGATGCGACCGACGCCGCTGCCCGACGTGTAATAGGTCGTCGGGGTGGAACGGAGTCCGGGCGAAAGGTACTGCATGCCGTGAATGGTGCCGCCGTGGAGGAGGGTGAGTTTATGCCGCTGCGGGTCGCCCGCCTCGTCCTCGGATACCTTGAGGACGCCGTAGAAGTCACGGACCGTTAGCTTCGTATTACTGATCGAAGTCGCCGCCGTTTGGAAAAGTCCGATTCCGTAGGCGGCCAAGACGAGGAGTAACGACACCCACGTCCAGCGACCTGCTCCGCGGTGCAGGAAGTTCGTCGTCTCGCTGGCTAGAACTGCCAGCACGAGCACGACCACGAGAAAAAGCCCCACGTGCAGTTCGAAGTAGTGTGGGAAGATCATCGGCGCGAGCAGCGCTACGAAGATGCCACCGGCGGCGCCGCCGGCCGAGAGCGAGAGGTAGTAGCCCGTGAGGCGATTGGCTTCCGGGCGTAGGCGGTAGACTTCGCCGTGGCAGACCATGCAGCCGACAAAGAGGGTGCTGAGGTAAACGGCGCCCTCGCCAGCCATACTAGGGAAGTGGTCGGCTTCATGCAGCTTCCAGAGGACGGTGCCGAGTAACGCCGCCAGGGCTGGCCACCATAGCCAGCGCTGATACCAGCGGGGGCTGTCGAAGCTGATGATGAATGACACTAGGTAGAGCCCGAGCGGTAGGACCCAGAGGAACGGTACGACAGCGATATCTTGGCAGAGCTTATTCGTGATCGCGAGCAGTAGCACGACTCCACATGCGGGCAGTGCTAGCCAGAGTAAGCGCTGACTCCAAGAGGTCGGTGCCGCGGGCTTAGCTTGGCCGGTGACTTCGGTGTCGCTGACCGAATCGCCGCGGCGCCAGACCGCTAGGCCGCACCAAGCAGCGAGGACAGCGTAACCCGCGAGACCGATGGACCAGCCGATGGACTGGGCTTGGCGCGTGAGATTCGGTTCGATGCCGAAGGGGTAGGCGAAAAGCGCAAGGAGTGAGCCGACGTTGGATAGGGCGTAGAGGCGGTAGGGTGAGACGCCTGGATGACTGCGGCTGAACCAAGCCTGCAGGAGTGGGCCAGTGGCAGAGAGTACGAGGTAGGGTAGGCCAATGCAGGCCAGTAAGAGCCAGAGGATATGGCCGGTCGGCAAGGCGTTGCCCACGGGCTTCCACTGTTCACCGGGAGCGATCGGCAGGAAGCAGACCGCGAGGGCCAGTAGAGCCAAGTGAAGGAGCACCTGCTGACGGGGACGGAGCCACGTGATGCTGCAGTGGGCGTAGGCGTAGCCCGCGAGGAGCATCACCTGGAAGAAGAGCATGCAGGCCGTCCAGACGGCGGGGCCACCGCCAAACCAAGGCAGGATGAAGCGCGCGATGAGCGGCTGGACGAGGAAGAGCAGGAACGCGCCCCAGAAGATGGTTAGGCCGAAGGAAAGCATGGGTGGGCTGGGGAAAGCGTGGGGTGGGTTAAATCAAGCCAAAGCAGGTCCAAGGGCGAGGCAAATGCCCTACCCCTAGAACCCCCGTAGACCCCGGAAGGTTGCGTTATGACGGCCCTTACAGCGTGTAGCCTTCGCGGTACTGTCGGTGGACGAAGGCGTTAGCGGCCTTGTCGTTCGTTACCTGCATCTTTTCGCCATCCCAGAGGAGTTTACGGTCGGGGAAGCGGATGGCCAGGTTGCCCATGAGTACCATCTCGGAAAGCGGGCCAGAATAGTCGAAGTTCGAGCAGGCCGCGACGCCACCCTTACAGGCACGGATCCAGTCCTTCTCGTGACCGGAGGTGTTGCCGGGGATACGCGGAATCGTCTTGGCCAAGGTCTTCACAAAGTTGCGTTGGTCGGCGTCGAGCAGGCGGGGCTTGGCGCCGTAGCAACCGCAGATGATCTTGCCCTTGGTGCCCACGAAGAGGCAGCCACCATCGTTGTCGCCGAAGGGCATGTCGTCTTCCAGTTCGACCGGACGTGAAGGCATCAGGCCGCCATCCCACCACGTGAGTTCCACGGGCGGCAGCGCGCCGCGGGCGGGGAAACGAAAGCGGGCAATGGTGGACCGCGGGAAGCACTCATTCTTCGGTACGCTCTTCTTCCCGAACTCCTCGAAGGTTGTGGAGACGTTGCCCTCAACGCTTGTGGGATAAAGCAGCTTCAGTGCCTGGAAGACTGGGTCGATAATGTGGCAACCCATGTCCCCGAGCGCGCCAGTACCAAAGTCACACCACGCGCGCCACTTGCCGGGGTGATAGACGGCGTTGAACGGACGCAGCGGTGCAGGGCCGCACCAGCGGTCCCAATCCATGCCTTCGGGCGGAGTGGCGTCACCCTTAGGGCGATCCATGTCAGAGCTCTGTGGCCAGATCGGACGGTTAGTCCAGGCATGCGCCTCGCGGACTTCGCCGATGATACCAGCGTCAATCCATTCGCAGATTTGGCGGATGCCTTCGCCCGAGTGGCCTTGATTGCCCATCTGGGAGATGACCTTGAATTCACGGGCGCCTTCGGTGAGGCGACGGGCCTCGAAGACGGAGTGCGCAATCGGCTTCTGAATGTAGACGTGCTTGCCTTCGCGCATGCAGGCCATGCCGATGAAGGCATGCGAGTGGTCGGGCGTCGCGATGATCACGGCGTCGATGTCCTTGCGCTTCTCGAGCATTTTTCGGAAGTCGGTAAAGAGCTCCGCGTTCGGGAACTTCTTAATCGTCCCCGCGCAGCGCTTGAGGTCGAGGTCGCACATCGCGACGACGTTCTCATCGGCACAGTTGCTGATATTACTGCCGCCGACACCACCGAAGCCGATGACAGCGACGTTGAGTTTCTCGTTGGGCGAGACGGTCCGCGCGGAGGTGCGGGTGAGCGGACGGAGGGCAGCCACGCCAGCGGCGAGGAGGCCGGCGTTCTTGAGGAAGGTGCGACGGGGGAGCATGGTGGGGTGGGGTCCCTTTTAAACAGCCCCCGAGCCCAACTGTTCCTTCCCCAGCCGTAAAAAGGCCTTAGGCGATTTCTTCCCCGGCGGCCTTACCCGCCCAGAGCAGGACGAAGCACCCGATGACGGCGTAGGCGATGGCGGCGGTCAGTAGGGCGGGCCGAATCTGAATCCAGTCCGCTAGTGCGGCCATAATCATACCAGCGAAGGGAAGCAGCCCGAAGAAGCTCAGGCCGGCAATGGCGGAGACGCGGCCGCGAATCTCGGCCGGCGCACGTTCTTGGACGACCGTATTAGAAAGCCCGACCAGCGTAGAGACCCCGAGGGCCAAGGAGGCCAGCGAGCCCGCCGCCCAGAGGAAGCTGTCGGCGTAACTCAGGCTGGTAAGGGCGACGCAAATGAGCGCGACGGCCGTAGCCAAGACCCAGGGGCGTTGATCGCGGCGGACTTTGAGGATGAGTAAGGAACCCGTCAGTGAACCTATTCCGGAGCTGAACATGAGCCAACCCATGTCCTGGGAGTTTAACGCAAGGACATGGCGGGAGTAGAGCGGCAAGAGGACAATCATCACCGGGAATACGAAAATCGTATTCGTGGCCATGAGTAGAATCATCGCGAGGCTGGGACGATCCTTGAGGATGTGCTTGGCGCCTTCCCCCATACCGCCCTTGCGTTTTTCTTCCTGTTCAGCCGAGCCGACTGGTCGGGGTGGTATGGTCAGTAAAGCCACCATCAAGGCGAGGAACGTCAGGGCGTTCAGGTAATACGCCGACGATTCGCCGAACCGTGCAACCAAGTAGCCCGCGGCAGCTGGGCCGATGAGGCGCGTACCGTGGAACACTGCCCGGTCGATGGCCACGGCTCGAGCAACGTGTTCCTTGGCCACGAGCTCGGGGACGAGGGCGGAGGCCGCCGGCATTTCGAACGCGTTAGAAATGCCGAGCAGGACGGCGGCCAAGAAGATGTGCCACATCTCGATGGAATGTTGGCCAACGAGGTAGCCCAGGGTGAGTGACAGGATGATTTGGACAACTTGGCAGACTTGGAGAATCAGGCGCTTATCAAACTTATCAGCAAATAGCCCGCCCGTCATGGCCAGCGCGATCATTGGCAGACCGCCCATCAGATTAACAAGGCCAAGCATCGTGGCACTCGTTGTCAGGCTAGCCATGACCCATCCGCCAGCCATGGCCTGCATCCAGGTGCCCGTCATCGAGATACCTTCGCCGATCATGTAGCGAACGAACGCCGGGGGCGGGAACTTCGCCGGCGGCACATAGGCCGCAGGGTCGGCGGAGGTGTCGGTCGGTTCGCGCATTGAGCAGGAAGTAAGGCCCCGCAGGCGGGGCACAATGCTAACCCTCCGGACGAACTGGATTACTTACCTTTGAAGGCCGCCTCGGTGGCCTTCCAGGCTTCATCGACGGCTGGACGCACCACCTTGGTGATTTCCTTATAGCCTAGCTCGCTAGGGTGGAGGTTATCCTTGAGGTAGTGGCCTTCCTTGCCTTCACCGCTGGCTTGGTTGAGCGCCGGGTTGATGTCGACGAACCAAGTGTTCTTTTCCTGTTTCGCTAAAGCGGCGAGGTCGCGGTTGAATTGGTCGAGGTCAACCCACTTGGCCTTGCGCGAAGGCGCGCGGGTCGTGGCCATGAAGACCACAGCAGTGTCGGGGTTGTCCTTACGGAGGCGGGCGAGGTATTCGCGGATACGTTGGATCGGAGCGGCCGGTGGGTCGCCAGCGTTGATGTCATTGCCGCCGCAGTGGAAGACAATCACGCGCGGGTGATAGGGTAGGGTGATGCGGTCCATGTAGCCGAGGACCTCGGTGGTGTAGGAGCCGCCGAAGCCGCGGTTAATGGTCGGGTAGGGCTTCATCTCTTCAGCAACGTTCTTCCACATCCGGAGCGAGCTGGCGCCGCTGAGGAGGAGAGCGTGCTGGGGCGGCGGGTTGGCTTTATCCTGCTTCTCGAAGGCTTCGATATCTTTGGCCATTCGCAGGGGCTGCTCGGCTAGCGGCTTCCGAACGGCGGGCTTTTCGACGGCCTTGGCGACTGGCTTTTCAGTGGCCTTGGGGGTGTCGGCGCCAAAGAGGGCGGCAGCCAGGAGCAGGGGAAGGAAGGCACGCATGGTGGGGAGGGGTGCTGTTGATGCAGGAGAAACGCCCGGCCCTGTAAAGGGGAAAGCGGCCCCGCCGTTGTCCCCTTGCCAAAGAGGCCGCTGTTTCTACTTTTTGGGGCATGCCCAACGTCCCCGGACTCCGCAGCCCCTATGAAGCCGTCCGCGGCTTCGTCTATCTCCCGCGCCTGCTCGATAAGCTTCGCCTGCATGCCCACGGAGCGCTGCATGCCGACTTCGTTAATAACCTGGGCAAGGCTTTTGATGACCGTTGCTGTCAGTACCTAGGGATTAAGTATGACGAACTTCGTATCTGGGTGCTGGGTAATCCGGCCGTGACCGATGAAGAAGTCATGGTCTGGGCCGAAGCCCGGGGCCGTCAGCTCACCACGAACGACATCGAGATTTGGAACGGTTTTATGACTAAGCGTGGTTGGCGCGACGAGGCCAACGAGGTACTCCTTCGTCGACTTAAGGAGAATCAACTCGGGCCTGAGGCTGGTGTGGACACCATGTTTGACTATATCGAGATCGATGAGGGTCGCCCGGCCCGCCGGCAGGCGCTCTGAGTGGTGGTTGAGGATTGAGTTGGGGCGGCTTTTTCCTATAAATCATAGAAGTCGACTGGACTGCCCTTGGCGGAATAGTCGCCTTCCTCTTCGCGTGCTTGCCCCTTGTTTCATCCCTTCGCCTGTTTCGGGCCACCCCGTGGCGGCTAGAGAGGTAGGCACATGCTGACGTTAGACGTTATTTTTGCGGATGTCGCCGTCGAAGCGGTCAAGGCCGTCAAGGACCCGAATGCGGTGACCAATAACTTTCAGGGCGCAATTCTCGCGTTCAAAAAAGGTGGCTGGATCGTCTCCCTCATTGGCGCTGCCGCGATGGTCGGCCGATTGCTCATCGACGATGCCGCGGACGCCAACTGGCGGCGTTCCGCGAAGCACATCCTCGCTGCCGCGCTTTTCGCTATCATCGCCTTCTTTGTCACGTATCAGTGGGAGATGTCTGCGATCAATAAGGCCATCATCCAGGGCCTGACCGGCGCGCTGGCGCCCGAGCTCGTCGATTGGATTTCCGCCACCATTAAGTCCAAGCTCGGCATCAAGGACAAGAAGTCCAAAGGCCGTGGCCGCAAACGTTCCTCTGGACGTAAGCGTTCCAAACCCAAGAATCCGGACGCTGCAGTCCCGACCCCCAAGCCTTCTCGGCGTAAACCGCGCTAACCCCTTTAATATGAAACCCACCCAACTATGAGTGCCACCCGTTCCAGACGTCGAACCGCCAAGACTGGCCTAGTGCAGGCCGAAGCCGGCATCGTCGGCATGACCGTCGTCACGCTCCTCGTCTCCCTCGCTGGGCTATGGTTCAGCCATGAGCTCAAGGACACCACCGAGCGCGTCCGCGGTGCCACCGTCAATATCCAGTCTTCCGTGGATGCCTACCGCAAGGCGATGAAGTCGACGGAGACGGCCGTGGTCCTGATCACGGACGAGGGCACGAAGTCGGATAATAAGAAGGTCGAGGAGACCGCTAATAAGGCGGTCGCCGCGCTCATTAATGCCGAGCGTGATACCAAGGATTGTATCTCATTGCTCGATCAGGTCCTGAAACTGCTCTCCACCTACGAGACGACGACGGTGACCTTCGCGGGCTGTTCGCTGATCTTTGCGCTCTTCGTTATCATCCGCCAATTTAAGCTCTAGCGGTCGAGCCGAGGGCTTCACCCGAAGTGACTGAACCCTTGGGCCTTGACGGGCTGCTGGTCGGCCGCGTCGCAGAGCCGTCCCGAGCCCTTGGCAATGGTGCCAATGGCGGTTAGCGGGGTGCCTTGGAAGGTTTTAGTAAAGGTCGCCGCGATAAAGTCGGCTTGGTCGGCGCGCACGGTGAAGAGGAGCTCGTAGTCTTCGCCATCCTGCAGGGCGTGCTCGAGGGCCGGCTTGCCGTCCTGGCGAGCGAGCTTGGTGGCAGCCTCGGAAATCGGTAACTTCTTAAGGTCTACGAGCCCGTCCAGTTTGGGGCCGAGTAGGCCGGGTAGATCCTTGCCGAGGCCATCAGAGAGGTCGGTACATGCGGTGACGGCGCCTTGGGCGCAGAGCCATTCGCCTTCGGCCAGGCGAGCCTTGAAGTTGAGGTGGTGTCCGTAGATCGAGCCACCGAGGTGACCAGTCACAAAGAGCACATCGCCGACTTGGGCGGTGCGACGGGTGAGTACCCGGTAGGCGAAGCCTTGGACGGCGAGGGTCGCGCTGAAGGTGCCCGGGGCGGTGCGGCAGACGTCTCCACCGACGAGCTTGAGGCCGGCTTGAGCAGCCGCGCGGCCGGCGCCATGGGCAAAGTCTTCGAGCCATTTTGCTTCGACGTCCGGCCCCATCAGAATCGACAGAAGCGCGTCACCAGGCGTGGCGCCCGCCGCGGCGAGGTCGCTGAGGTTACGTTGGACGAGCTTGGCCCCGGCTTTCTCGCCAGAGCAGGAGAGGTCGAAGTGTCTTCCGAAGACGACGGAGTCGATGGTGGCAACGCGGAAGGGGCGTTCTTGCGTGGCCGGGAAGATGGCGCAGTCGCCCCCAGGTCCAGCGGGAAAGGCTGGGCAGGCGTCGGCCAAGGTAGCGACAAAACGGTCGATGATTTCGCCTTCGGTCAACTTGCCGACGCTAAGTTCGCTTTGCTTCGTGAAGACGCCCATGGTGCAACCTTGATGGAGGCATTTCCGTCCGTCCGCAACCCTCCGCTCAAGGAAACGCTTGGACCGCCGCCTAGAACTGCGTCGACGCGTTGGGCGCGACGTTGAGCCAGATGAAGGTCACGAAGTTAAAGAGCATATGGATGCCGATGCAGGTCAGCAGGCCATAGCGGTCACGGAAGATACACTGCACGGCACCAAAGGCGGCGAGGGGCAGGAAGGCGGAGAGGCTGCCGTGGATGAGGGCGAAGACCACGCCGGTCAGGACGATGGCATAACCACGCGGTAGCCAGCCCTTGAGCAGCGGGTAGAACATGCCGCGGAACGCGAGCTCCTCGGCGATGGGGGCACCAATGACGATGGAAAGTCCGAAGACTAGAATGGGCGCCCAGGGGCCGGACCAATCGTAGTCTACTACCATCTTGACGACGGTTTGGGGTTCGTCGGGTAAGACCTGTCCCTGGCGTTCGCAGAAATAGTAGAAGAGTCTCCAGATCAACCCGGCGGCAATTGTTAGCGCGATAATCGACAGGTAAGTTTTGAGCAAGGTGCTCACGTGGAAGGCCCGTCCCGCTAAGCGGATTTCATCCATGCCGTCGGTCGGTTCCGAGGGCGGAGCTTCGCCAGCGGTGCTCGCGCTGGGGGCCCAATGGACGGTGCCGGGGGCAGCCAAGGTAAAGACGATGAGCGTCAGTGCGGCCAAGCCTTGGCCAGTCAGGCCGATCACGGCTTGGGTGAGCATGCCAGTCCCGAAGAGGCTAGCCGTACTACCCAGGATGAGGGCAGCCCCCGCCATGCAGACGAGGAAGATGATAATCGGCGCCGGCGAGAGGAGGAACGTCACGACCTGTACGACCCACCTCGGCAGGTCGGAACTGAAGACCTTGCGCGGGTGGTCCACCGCAGGATGGGCGAGGTCACGCGTCAAATACCAGACACCCGCTAGTGTCGTGGCTAGCATCCAGGCGATGAAGAGGTAGTCGCGCCAGCCGAGGGGCGTATCCATTTACTTGGACGGTTGGCCGTCCTTGGTGACGAGCTTACCACCCACGAATGTCGAGCGGATGCGAGCCTTGAGGGTCCGGCCGAGGAGAGGGTTATTGCCCGACTTCGAAAGTAAGGTCTTCGCCGAAGGCTTCCAAGTCGCCTTGGGGTCAATGAGTACGATGTCGGCGAGGCCGCCGATACGGAGCGTGCCTGCATCGAGGCCCAGTGCACGCGCGGGTCCACAGGTCAGGCGCTGCAGGAGAAGCGTCAGGTCGGCATGACCGTCGGCGACGATGGCTTCGTAGGCGGCAGAGAAGGCCGTTTCGAGGGTGGCCGCACCGAAGGGAGCGAGGTCGAACTCACAGTCTTTTTCAGTCGCTGTGCAGGGCGAATGGTCAGAACAGATAGCGTCAATCGTCCCGTCGACGAGCGCGGCGATGAGTGCTTGGCGGTCGGCTTCTTCGCGCAGGGGCGGGTTGAGCTTCAGGTGGGTGTCGTATTGGGCCAACGCGGCGTCGGTGAGGAGCAGGTGGAGCGCAGAGACCTCGGCGGTGACGGAGGCCTGAGCGGCCTTGGCGCGGCGCACGATCTCGGCGGAGCCACCAGAGGATAGGTGCTGCAGGTGGATGCGGGCCTTGGTGAGGCCAGCGAGGACGCAGTCGCTCGAAACGACGATTTCTTCGGCGGCACGCGGGTAGCCACGGAGGCCGAGGCGAAGGGACCAAGCGCCTTCATGCATCTGGGCACCGTCGGTCATGCTGCTGTCCTGACAATGGTCGAGCACGACGAGGTCGAACATCGCCGCATACTCGAGCGCGCGGCGCATGATCTCGTTGTTCTGCACGCCGGAGGTGGTGTCAGTCACGGCGACGACGCCCGCTTTCTTGAGCGAGCCGATCGGCGCGAGGGCCTTGCCTTCATGGCCCTTGGTCAGAGTGCCCGCGGGGAGCACGCGGACGGAGGCGTCGCGGTCGCAGAGTTCACGGATGAGTTGTATCGTGCCAACATTGTCCGCCGCCGGGAGGCAGTCGGGCATGATGACGACGGACGTGAAACCACCGGCGGCAGCCGCGAGGGTGCCGGCCCGGATACTCTCGCGAGCGCCGAGGCCCGGTTCTCCGAGGCGGCAGTTAAGGTCCACGAAACCTGGGGCGAGGATGAGCCCCGCGGCATCGATAACTTGGGCGCGGGCTTGGTCGGACTTCGAGAGCTTGTCGACGAAGCGGCCATCCTTGGCGAAGACCTCGCCGCGGGCGTCGTCGCGGCCGACGGACGGGTCGATCACGCGGGCGCCGCGGATCCAGAGAGGGGTGTGTTCGTCAGTATTCATCGGGCGATGGCTCCGGTGCAGAGGTGAAGGACGGCCATGCGGACGGCGACTCCGTTACGGACTTGCTCGAGGATGACCGAGCGGGGGCCGTCAGCGACTTCGCTTTCGACTTCCACGCCGCGGTTAATCGGGCCGGGGTGCATGACGATTGCCTCGGGCTTGAGCCAGGCGGCGCGCTCGGCGTTGAGGCCGAACTGTGACGTGTATTCGCCGAGGGAAGGGAAGTGGGTGGTCGTCTGGCGCTCGTGCTGGATGCGCAGGAGCATCACTGCATCGGCACCCGAGAGGGCCTTCTTGAGGTCGTGCACGATGCGGACCTGTGGGTAGGCTTCTTTTAACGTGGCGGGGACGAGGGTGGCGGGTCCGGCGAGGGTGACCTCGGCGCCGAGCTTGGTGAGGCAGAGGATATTCGAGCGGGCCACCCGGCTGAAGAGGATGTCGCCGAGGATGGTAATTTTGAGCCCTTGAACCTTGCCGAAGCGTTGGCGGATGGTGAAAGCGTCGAGCAGGGCCTGCGTTGGGTGCTCATGGGCGCCGTCGCCAGCATTGACCACGGAGATGTCGAGCGCCTTACCGAGGTAGCGGGCGGCCCCGGCCGAGGAGTGGCGCATGACGATCGCGTCCACACCCATGGCGCGGATGTTCATGGCCGTATCGCGGAGGGTTTCGCCCTTTACCAGGGAGGAGGCCGTGGTGTTGATGGAGACCACTTCAGCCCCGAGCTTTTTGGCTGAGATTTCGAAAGCTGTGCGGGTACGCGTGCTGGGCTCCAGGAAGAGGTTCACCACTGTCCGACCACGCATCAGGTCGAGCCCCTTGCCGGGCGCGAGGGCGGGCAGGAAGCGGTCGGCCTGGCGGAAAAGGAATTCGATCTCGGCTCGGGAGAGTTCCTCGATGCCCGTGAGGTCTTTTTTCGTCCAGGATTCTTGTTTGGCCATGCTGGGTAGGTGCGTGGCCCCAACGAAGTTAGGACCATTGGGAAAGTGCGGAGGGGGAGGGGGTTGGCAAGTGCATTAACTTAAAGGGGGACCGGGAACCGGAGAGGGAGAGCCGGAAAAGGGGGTTCAGTGCAAAGGTGCAAAACGGCCTACGGCCTATGCAAACGTGCAAAAGTTTGCGGGGAGGGGAGAGACTGGGTCGGGGGATTACTTGAGTCCGTCGTTCTGTGCCTCCTGCATCGAGGTAGGGTTGGCACTGCGTGCCAACCTAGCTGCCGCTTAAGGGTGGGGCGTGGCTTCGCCGCGCCCTCCTCCGCAGGAGGGCAAGGCACAGCCTTGCCCCTACCGAGTTCGCCCTGCGGCGAACTCCTAGGTCGGTACGCAGTCCCGACCCTACCCGAGGCAGTGAATAGCACGAAAAGAAGTTCGCGACTTCATCCCGTCACTTCCGCTCCCTTGATCGAGTGCTTTGCACTTTTACACTTTTGCACCTTTGCACGTGCTCTCCCCCATCCCCTTGTCCCCTGACTTACAGTCCCAACAACTCCCGCACCTTGGCACCGATGGCGGCGGCGGCCTCGCTGCGCTTGTCCTTATGTAAGGCGATGACGTTGACGAGGGCGCTGCCGACGACGACGCCATCGGCGACCTTGCCGACGGCCTGCACGTGGGCGGCGCTGGAAATACCAAAGCCGACGCAGACGGGCAGGGAAGTGTGCTTCCGAATCTCGGCCACGGCCGAGGAAAGGTTAGCGGCGAGCTCGGAGCGTTCGCCAGTGACGCCCTCGCGGGAGACGTAGTAGATGAAACCAGAGGCGTGCTTCGTGATGAGAGCGATACGTGCCGGCGGCGTGGTCGGTGCCACGATGAAGACGTTCGCCAAGCCATGCTTCTTACAGGCCGTAATCAGGTCGCCGGCTTCTTCCGGCGGGCAATCGAGCACGAGCAGCCCATCGCCACCCGCGGCCTTGACCTTTCCGCAGTAGGCTTCGACGCCGAACGAGAAGAGTAGGTTATAGTAGCAGTACAGGACGATGGGCTTATCGGTCGCGGCCCGCGTGGCGGCCATGATTTCCAACAGGTGATCGAAAGTCATGCCCGACTCCAGGGCGCGTTGGGAGGCCAGCTGGTTGGTCAGGCCGTCGGCCAACGGATCCGAGAAGGGTACGCCGACCTCGAGCACATCCGCCCCTGCTTCGGCCAGCGACTTCAGAATGGCCTTGGAAGTTTCGACGTCGGGGTCGCCGGCGCATACGTAGCTCACGAAGGCCGGGCGGCCTTCGGCTTTGCAGCGGGCGAACGTCTGGGCGAGTCGGTCCATGGGAGGCGTCAAACAAGACGCCTTTGGGCCGGAGGGCAAGGCGAGACCCCGCTTGCCCCGCCCGTCGGCGGTTTCTCCGCTTTCCACCGCCCCCGCTGCGGTTTAAGGTCGGCCCATGACCTACCAGCTCGTCTTTAAGTTCCTCCTCTCCGCGGCCGTCATTACGGGTGCTTCCGAGATCGCTAAGCGAAATGTCTCCCTCGGTGCCCTCTTAATTGCGCTCCCGCTGACGAGCCTGTTGGCAATAATCTGGCTGTATGTCGAGACGGGCGACCAGGCGAAGGTCATCTCGCTGAACTGGTCAATCTTGGCGTATACGATCCCTTCGTTCGTCCTCTTCTTAGTCTTTCTGGTCTGCCTCCGTTTCGGCCTAAACTTCTGGCTCTCGCTCGTGTTGGCCTGTGCCGTCACGGCCCTGACCTATAAAGTCTGCCAGCCGCTTCTCGATAAAGTCGCCTAATTTTCTCGGATTGCCAAACAGGTCACAGTCGTAAGAGTCCACCCCGCCTGCCCAAGTGGTGGAACGGTATACACATCAGACTTAAAATCTGCCGCCGAAAGGCTTACCGGTTCGAGTCCGGTCTTGGGTACGGCTCACTTTCCGTCGGTCAGCGCTTCAGCGAGAACGGATTGAAGTCCGTTTGGTCGTCGTAGGCGTCGACGCCTTCGGCCTGCTTAAGCTTAGCGCAGACGATGGTCGTAACGGGGGTCATGACGGCTTCGACGAGGACCTTGAAGAGCCAATTGACGGTCATCACGGCGAGGAGCGTCGCGGGGCTCCAGATGCCCAAGAACGCGAGCGGGTAGAAGATCAGGCTGTCGACGCCTTGGCCGACGACGGTTGAGCCAATGAAGCGGGCCCAGGGGTGCCGTCCGCCCATGCGCACCTTCATCTTGGCGAGGACGTAGGAGTTGAGGAAGTCGCCAACGCAGAAGGCCACGATGGAGCCGAGCGCGATGCGCCAACCTCCGCCGAAGCAGGTCTCGAGCGCAGGTTGCAGTTGGGCGCTAAAGGGTTCGTTCGGGCTGGCGGGCAGGGCGAGGATGACCCAGGTCATGACCGTGGCGAAGAGCAGTGCGCCGAAGCCGGCCCAGATGACACGTCGGGCGAGTGCGTAGCCGTAGACCTCGGTAAGGATATCGCCAAAAATATAGGACAGCGGGAAGAACAGGTTGCCGGCCCCAAACTGCGTCGGACCAAGCAACGGTAAGTCGAGCATGACGACCTTGGCGGGTCCGATGAGGTTCGAGCAAAGCAACACGGCCACGAAGGCCCCCAAGATGAGGTCGTAGTAGCGGAAGCTGCGCGTCATGGTTGGAATTTAGAGCAGAAGTTAGTCGGACGCCAATCGCCTCAGCTTTATTTCCAATATTCTCGCACGACCCGTTCCCACTCATCGGCGAGGAGCTGGTGGCCGCGGTACGTTGGGTGCACGGTGTCCCAGACCCAATAGTCATCGGCGGTCTTGGCCGCCGCGTCATCAAAGACCTTTTGCAACTTCACCAGCGCGGCGCCGTGCTTCTGGGCGAGTTTGGCGACGATGGCTTGGCGGGCGACGATACCCTCGGGGACAGGCTTGCCTGGGTGGCGGACGAAGGGTTCCATCAGCACCAACTTGAGCTTGGGGTTCTGCGCCCGGGCGTCGGTCAGGAGCTTGTCGTAGGTCGCCTCGTAGGCCTCCAGCGGCACGTTTCGGCTCTGGTCGTTCACGCCGATCATCACGGACAGCAGGTCGGGCTTGAGTGCGAGGGTGTCCTTCGCCCACCGCTTCTCGAGGTCGAGGACGGTGTTACCGCTCACCCCGCGGTTGGTGAAGTCCAGTTTCCGTTCTGGGAAGCCCGCGCCGTGGCGGGCCGCGATGATGAACGCGTACCCATGGCCAAGGATGTGGTTTGGGTCGGCCGACCGCCCGCGGTTGCCGTCGGTGATGGAGTCGCCCTGGAAGAGGACGCGCTCATTCGGTGCGAAGGCCGGGATCGGTTCCACCGCTGCCAGCGCGAGCGCACAGAGGCAGGCGAGGAGGGGTAGGGTGGTTTTCATAAAATAACAGGGTTATTTCTTGGTGGGGGTATGCGGATTAACATCACGCCGTGCCGAGGGATGTCGACGGCGAAACCTCAGGCATTCTCCCTCACGGCAACTTCCCCGTCACTCGTTTCAAGGTGTCGCTGTGGGCGATCTCTTTGCCGTCGACGAGCACACGAAGGCCAGCCCCGCGGTTATAGCGCGTTCCGGTCTTGTCCCAAAGGATCGTGAGCGAGCGTCCATGGTAGCTCACGTTATCCAGGCAGAAGTAATCGAGCGCTCCATCGGGCACGAGCGGGTTGACTTCGACCAAGTCATCCGCGCGAGGTCGGAGTCCAGCGAGGTCCGTGATGATCAGGTCGCAATAGGTCGAGTGGTTGTAATCACGACCTCGCGTTTTCGGAAACGGGCCGACCTTCATCCAGACACCGGTATCGGGGTTGATCGACTCGTCGAGCCAAGATACGACCTTGTTATTGTCCACCTTCAGCCGATGGCTTCGCGTGTAGGCTTTCAGAGTATCGAAATACTCTTTCTTTCCGATCACGCCTTGGTGATAGTTATTCAGGACGTTACTTAAGGCGGTCAGGGTCTGGGATGTCGAGAAGGGCCAGCTTGCTCCGCACCACATACAGCCCGCGGCGTTGATGAAGAACTTGGGATGCCGACGCTCAGCCACGGTCGGGCCATACGTCCCGAGGAATCCCTGCGGGTCGGTCAGTTGGCGCCAAGCTTTCTCGTAGCCCTGGCCGTCTGTAGGTAGATTGAAATACCAGGGCACATAGCCAAAGATTTCCCGGACCTTGACGAGCTTGCCTGGTGCGCATTCCTCAGCGACCGAGTTGGTGTATTGATTCATGGGCGCATTTTCATGCCGCATAACTTTAAAGAATTTTGCCTCGGGGTCCCACAGCTGGGCCTGCACCTGTTGGCGTAGGCGCTCGGCTTCGGCCCGATAGTGTTCGGCCTGATCCTTTCGGCCCGCCAATTCCGCAATCCGCGCAATCGCCTGAGCCCCGCCGAACATATACGAGTTTATCGGTGGGCGGATACCCGTGCCGCCGATGGAGAATTCCTGCCCCTCCCAGGAATCTACCTGCCAATAAAGCCCATTGTCGAGCAGGCGGCTTTTCTGCCAGGCGTGCAGTGCCGGGTTGCCTTGTTTCCATGCCTCGTGGTTTTTAATCAACCCATCGAGTAGCCCAGTGACAAAGGGCTTATCGCCGTTGACTAGGTAGCGGGCATAGATGGCGTCGGTAATCCACTGAGAGTACTGCTTACTTGCGCCCCCCGGGTCGCCGCCCTTGCCGAAATGAAACTGCGTGTAGTCGTCGATGACTTTGGCGTCACGAATCCAGCGCCCTTCGTAGAGTTGGTGTCCTACCGGGCAGTTGATCGTGTTGTAGAGTTTGCTCCAGCTGACCTTCGGCAGGAACTCCGTAACCACAAAGCCAGCGGGGGTATGCCAGATGTGCTTGCGATAGGCCCACCAGCGAAAGTGATAGGTCTCTTCAATCTCTTTATCGGAACAGTCGAAGAGCGGGACGTTGCGCTCCATCCAGGCGGCGGCTTGGTCGTTACGAATGGCGGTGATTGAGCCATCGCTGGGCAGATCCACGGCTGTATCGTCGGGCCGCTGCCCATTGAAGGTCGCGACATAGCTGCGCATGTCATCGGGCTTCAGGACGGCCGGGCGATGCTCGGCGAGGGGGGCGGCGAGTATGCCTACCTGCCAAACGAGGAACGTGATAAAGCGATAAGGGCTCAAGGGTGGTGTTCGTTGCCTGTCATGCGAAAAGGTGAGCCTTCCTGCCCGCTGACCCATCGGCCAGAGGGTTGGGAGGGCGCCCCGGCTTATTGGGCGGTCTTCTTGGCCTTGCCCTTGGGCTGTGCGTTCGGGCTCAGTTTGACCAAGGCGATGGTTTCATCGGTCTGCTTTTGCCAGAGGGCGGCCATTTCCTTCACCTTGTCGGGCATCTTGGCCGCGAGGTCGTTCTGCTCGGCTCGGTCAGTGCGGAGGTCGTAGAGGCTCCAAGGTTGATCCTTGGCGGCCACCAGTTTCCAATCACCGACGCGGAGGGCCTTGTTGCCTTCATGCAGCCACCAGAGGCTGTCGCGTGCGATAGGGACGTCCTTGGCGAAGGCTGGTACCAGGCTCTTGCCCGGGGCGAGCGGGATGGGCTGGCCTTGCCACTCCTTGGGCTTCGTCGCGCCCGTCAGTTCGAGCAAGGTAGGGACGATGTCGACGAGGTGGGCTGGCGTTTCGCGCAGTTCGCCGTGTGCGGTGATACCCGCGGGCCAATGGGCGACCAAGGGGGTACTGATACCGCCCTCGTGGACCCAGGTCTTGTGCATGCGGTGGGGAGTGTTGCAGGCACTGGAGAACCCAGGCCCAATACTGAGGTAAGTAGCGGCGCTGCCCATGGGGGCCTGTGGGTCGTGTCCGCCGTCGCGCACCATGATTTCGGCGCTCGCACCGTTATCGGACGCAAAGAGGATGAGCGTATTCTCGTACACGCCCATGGCCTTGAGCTGAGCGATGAGGCGACCAATGTCTTGGTCCATGCGATCGACCATCGCGGCATGGATGGCCATCTTCGTCGCTTGGAAGCGGCGTTGCTCGGCGGTTAATTCGGACCAAGGCAAGGGACGGGTGATTTCGCCGGCTCCGAGTTTTTCGATCGCAGCGGGGAAGGCATAGGGCGGCCCCACCTCGCGTTCGAGCGGCGACAGCGTCGTCTTGGTCAGGCCCATCTTCTGTTGGCGGGCGAAGCGGGCGGCGCGCATGGCCTCCCAGCCGTCGAGGTATTTGTCGCGGTACTTGGCGATGTCCTCGGGGAGCGCGTGGAGAGGGAAGTGCGGGGCGATGTAGGCGACGTACTGGAAGAACGGCTTGTCCTTATGGTTGGCGGTGTGGTCCTTGAGGCAATCGAGCGCGTGGTCGGTCGTCGCCGTCGTCGCGTAGTAGTCCTTCTCATCGGCGGGCACTTTAACCGGGACATCGTCGATGGAATTACCGCGGGCGGTGAAGAAGTTGCCCTGGTTCTGCATGTTCAACGAACGGTCAAAGCCGGTGGGCAAAATCTTTCCGTCGATGTGCCACTTGCCGCTGTGGTAGTTGCGGTAGCCCGCGGTGCGGAGGAACTCGGGGAGTAACCGGGCCCAGGATGGGCGGACCCCTTGGCCGCCGCCGCCGAGGCCAGGTAGCGCGTCGCGGTGAATCTGCTGGGCGTAGTAGCCCGAGAGCAGGGCACTGCGCGAGGGCCAGCAGCGGGCCGTGTTGTAGAACTGCGTGAAGCGGAGGCCTTGCTGCGCCAGTGCGTCCAAGTTCGGCGTGGCGATCTCGCTGCCGTAGCACCCGAGGTCGGAGTAGCCAAGGTCATCCGCGAGGATGAGGACAACGTTGGGGCGCTGGGGGGCGGCCAAGGCCGTGAGGGTGGCGCAAAGCAGGAGGAACAGGGGGCGCATGGGGTGAGGATACATTCAGCCGAAAGCCCAGCCGGTGCAAAGACGGAAATAGGGTCAGACCCCACTAATAGGGTCTGACCCTATTATGCGGGAATGGTTCGAGGCTTACTTCTTGGGCTTGGCGGCCGCGTCTTTCTTCCGGAGTACCTTGGCGGTCGCTTTTTGTGCGGTTAGTTCCGCTTTGGTGGGCGGGGTCCATTCGGCTTGGCTAGGCTGGGCGACCGTCAGGGGGTGGGTGTCGCCGTAGCGTTGCATTTCCGCGCTCAGCAGGCGCATGAGTTCTTCTTTGCGGGCCGCATGCTCAGGTTGCTCAGCCAGGTTGATCAATTCCTTCGGGTCCGTCTGGAGGTCGAAGAGCTGCGTGCGGTCGATGAGGGGGTAGCGGATGAGTTTCCAGCGTCCGTTGCTGACCGACCGCATGCTGTTGCGATATCCAAGGTAAGAGCTTTCGCGGACGGAAGGTTTCTCGCCGCGCATGACAGGGAGTAAGTTCTGACCTTCGACCCCCGCAGGTGTCTTGGCTCCTGCGAGTGCGGTGAAGGTTGGGAAAAGGTCCATCAGGTAGGCGAAGGCCTCCGTACGCCCATGGGGGATGCCGGGGCCGGCGATGACGAGAGGCACGTGCATGCCGCCGTATTCATAGAGGTTCTGTTTTCCGAAGAGGCCGTGTTCACCGAGCGAAAGCCCATTGTCGCCGGAGAAGACGATGATGGTGTTCTCCCACTGTCCGGTCTCTTTCAAGGCCGCGAAAATTCTCCCGATGTGGTGGTCGAGGCCAGTCACGCAGGCGTAGAAGTCGGCGGTTTGCTGGCGGGTGTCTTCCGGCGTGCGGGGCCAAGGGGCCAGTCGCTCGTCGCGTACAGTCATCTCGCCGTTATTCCATGGGTGCGAGGGCATGAAGGCCGGTGAGAGCGGAATCTTGGAGGCCTCGTACATGGCGTGGAACCTTGGTTCGGCGGAACGCGGGTCGTGGGGGACGGGCGGAGCCAGGTAGGCGTAGAAGGGCGCGCCATCTTTGCGGCCAGCTTGCTCCTTGAGAAACGCGATGGTTCGGTCGGCGAGCCGTTGGCTACAATAGGCGCGGTTGGTGGCCGGGTCGTTGACGGACTTGCCTT
>Ga0208811_1000118_pt1 | contig 22597 bp, 25 predicted proteins | sample Colrivmet1561A02_FD_187681 | JGI IMG/M metagenome (GOLD analysis project Ga0208811, IMG submission 187681) | Estuarine microbial communities from the Columbia River estuary - metaG 1561A-02 (SPAdes) (version 2) | ecosystem: Environmental > Aquatic > Marine > Intertidal zone > Estuary | place... | reverse complement strand
CCTAAGGCCGCATGAATTGCCGCTCGTTGCAATAGTTGATCAGAGAGCTTTGTCACAGAGATTAGTCAATCACGGTTGAGTGAATTTTTTGAGCCTCAGATACTGAAATTCAGATGAATTGATGAAGGGCAGTGGTGGTACTTATTCCCAGCGAAAAGTTTTGGCGGCTAGAAGCGGGGTTAATAATGCCCAAATGCCCAAAACAATCCACGATGTTCCGGGACGATCGGCCTGCCCAACCAGGGCATCGCGCAGAACATCAGCTAGCGCACCAGAAGGAAGACATTTGGCAACTGCTGCAACAGGTTCGGGCAGTTTGTCGAATGGCACCACCATGCCGCCAAGCAGAAGGAGCAGTAGATAGAGGGCATTTTGCGCGGCAAGGTTGATCTCGGCGCGTAAGCGTCCGGCGATGAATAGGCCAAGTCCGGCGAAGGCGATACTTCCTGTGGCTACGGCACCAATTGCGAGCAACCAACGTGCGTCATTGGCTTGCCAATCGAGTATCAGCGCCACCGGAATCAAAATGACGAGTTGGATGATCTGCATCAATAAAACCGTGACGATTTTGGCGGCTAGCCAACGTGGTCGACCAAGTGGAGTGACTCCTAATCGTTTTAAGACTTTGTAGCTACGTTCAAAGCCCGTAGCGATACCAAGGCTGACCATTGAACTGCTCATAATGGCGAGTGCGATAATGCCCGGCGTCAAGAAATCCATGTGGTCTTCAAAACCGGTTGGCAAAACATCAGTCGTCCCGAAGAAAACCAACAGCATGACGGGGATGATGAGAGTTAAAAGAAGTTGCTCACCGTTGCGGGCCAATATCTGCAATTCGGCGCGCAGTTGGGCACGGAATGGACTTGAGGAAACTTTCACGATGCTCCTCCGGTCAGCTTCTTGAACACATCTTCGAGGCTGGCCATACCCGTTCGAAGTTCGACCACGTCGACGCCACGTTCAGATAACCAAACCGCAAGTGCGGCAATGAGTCCTTGAGGAGCGTCTTCAATGCTGTAATCGCACGGGGCATCTTCAACGAGCCACTCTGCAAGATTGTCAGGCATGTCATCAAGAAGAAGAGGGCGTACGGTACGCAGCCGCACGGTGCGTCGAGCTTTGCGCACATCGTCGAGGGTGCCTTCAACAAGCACTTTGCCTTTGTCGAAAATGACGACGCGATCGCAGATCTTTTCGGCCTCGTCGAGTTCGTGGGTCGCCAGAATAACAGTGACCCCTTGATCGGCGAGGCGACGAATGATTTCGCGAATCGTGGTTCGACCATTGACATCAACCCCGCTGGTGGGTTCGTCAAGAAAGATGATTCGGGGTTGCGATGCAAGAGCCAAGGCAAGGGACAGTCGTTGCTTTTCGCCCCCTGATAAGCGCCGCCATGAGGTCTTCTGGCGATCGGTGAGACCAACGAGATCGATGAGTTCTTGAGGGTTAGCGATTTGGCACTTTCCGCTGGCATACAAACCGCAGTACTGTCGAAGCACATCAATGGGACGGGCGCTGGGGTAGATGCCGCCTTCTTGGAGCATGACTCCCATTTCATTAGCCAACGCCCGATGGTCCTTGGTGGGGTCAAACCCTAAAACGCGCACCTGACCTGACGAGGCACGCCGGAGGCCCTCACAGACTTCGATGGTGCTGGTTTTCCCTGCGCCGTTTGGGCCAAGGACGGCGGTGACCTGACCGGCCCGAGCCGAAAACGAGACCGCGTCAACGGCGACAAGATCGCCGTACCGCACCGTGAGATGGTCGACGACCAACGTGGGCTCACCACGGTCAATACGAGAGAACGACGGAACGTCTACAGCCACGTCTTTGACTTTAGTCGTAGGGGCGGGCTACAGCCGTCGGGATAACCTGATGATTCTGTGATTGATGTCCGCTTACTTCGCAATGACCCCCAATTGGTCAAGGCTGCTCTTGCTCGCCGTGGCAAGCCCGAGCTTCTTGTTCAACTCGATACTGCGATCAGCCTTGATGAACAAGTTCGAGATATCACGGCTCGTCGTGACACTATTCGTGGTCGAGTCAACGAACTCTCAAAATTGGTCGGAACCGCTCGTCGCAATGGCAACAACGACGAAGCCGAAAAACTTCAAGCCGAAAGTCGCTCACTCGGTGATGATGAAAAATCTTTAGCCGAATCTTTTGAAACAGCTCAGGGCCAACTGCGCGATGTCATGTTGCGTTTGCCAAACCTGCCTCATGCTGATGCTCCCGATGGTGCAAGTGATCATGACAATCCATTAGTGATTGGTCCGAATCAAATGCCGTCCAGCTTTGCTGAACATCAGCGCATGCCTCACTGGGAAATTGCCGACAGTCTGGGAATTCTTGACAACGAACGTGCGGTCAAATTGAGCGGCGCAATGTTTACCATGCAGCGCGGAGCAGGAGCCATGCTGTCTCGTGCGCTCTGTCAATATGCGCTCGACATGAATGCTGATGCGTTTGAAGAGATTCGTCCGCCGTCTTTGGTGACTACTGCAACGCTCACTGCAACTGGCCAACTACCAAAGTTTGCCGAAGACGCTTACGCCATTGAACGTGATGATTTGTGGTGTATCCCAACTGCCGAAGCTCCCTTAACTTCTATGTACGCCGGTGAAGTTTTAGAAGAGTCTCAACTGCCGTTGCGCTTGATGGCATATTCGTCGTGTTATCGCCGTGAAGCCGGATCGGCTGGTCGCGATACACGCGGCATGCTTCGTGCACACGAATTTGACAAGGTTGAAATTTTTGCCTTGAGTACCCCCGAAACTGCTGACGAACTATTGATTGAATTGCGCGATCGGGCTGAGCGATTGATTGCTGGCTTGGGATTGCCATATCGCATCATTGAAATTTGCACCGGCGACATGGGTCAAAGTCATCACCGCAGTTTTGACATCGAGGTCTACGCACCAGGTTGCGATAACTGGCTCGAAGTTTCGTCGGTCTCATGGTTCAGCGATTATCAAGGTCGACGTGCCGATATTCGCTATCGCAAAGTTGGTGAAAAGGGTACGCATATTGCGAATACTCTTAATGGATCAGCACTTGCTGTTCCGCGTGTATGGGCGGCAATCATGGAGAACTTCCGCCAGGCTGATGGCAGCGTGGCTATTCCTCAGGTGCTTCGTCAATACATGCGTGGGCTTGAACACATCAGTCCGAAGATCTGACCATCATGAACCTGCGCGACCGTCGTATCCAATACGAAACCGCAGGATTAGATTTTGACGATCTTGATGAGTCGCCAATTCAGCAATGGCATGCCTGGTATATCGAAGCAGCAGAGGCTGAACTACCCGAACCAAATGCCATGGCGGTCGGCACAATTGATGCCGAAGGGATGCCTGACTCGCGCATTGTTCTAGTTCGCGGATTTGATGATGATGGTTTGACATTCTTCGGCAATTACAACAGCGCCAAGGGCCAGCAGATTGATGCCAACCCTGTTGCGAGCGCGGTATTCCCGTGGATTGGTTTACATCGTCAGGTGCGGGTACGGGGCAGTATTGAAATGTTGCCGCGCCATGAAAGCGATGCGTACTTTGCTTCGCGTCCCCGCGATAGCCAATTAGGTGCTTGGGCTTCGCCACAAAGCGAAGTGATTACTGGTCGCGAAGTGCTCAACGAGCGTCACGCTGAGTTTGCTGAAAAATTCGCTGGAACCGAAGTGCTACGTCCGCCGCATTGGGGCGGCTGGCTTATTGTCCCTGACGTTTTCGAATTTTGGCAGGGCCGACCCAATCGGTTACATGATCGTTTTCGTTATCGGCGCGATGACAACACTCAAGATTGGGTCATTGAACGTTTAGCTCCGTAATGAGGTCACTTGCCACGAATTAACTGCACTGACTAATCCGTTAATTAACGATTCGGTATGGGGCGGCAAGGCCGGGCCTTCCCAATCCCAGAACATGGGAGTCGTTCCTCGCACACGCGGCGGCAGTTCAATCTGGACGCCAGTACCTAGTGGCAAATTGACCGGGTTTTTAGGATGTAGTCCACGAAGTTCTTTTGGAATCTCGTCAATGTCGGTGATGATTTTGTACGCCGGTAAATGCGTACGTAAATGCGACCCGACATGTTGAGCAAACTTTCGATGCTGGCCACCTAATAACAACGATGAGTAGTAGCCCTGTCGGCCGAACCCGTGAATGGTGATCACCGTGTGTACGTGTTCGATGAAACTCTGAAGTCGTATTGAGGCATCGGGTGAAACTTCAATGGACGGAATATGACGCTCCATACCTTTGGGCTGATGGACTCCGTAGTAACTCGTTCCGCTACGTTCAGCGGCCTGCATCGCAATGACTTCAGTCATTTCTTCAAGACCACCACCGTGATAGGCCATGAAACCAATGCGCTGATCTAGGGGGATGTCGTGTCCACGCAGAGTGAGGACTTCTTCAACATCAGGATGGTCAAGGAGTTCTTTGAACATGAAGTTTTACGAACTTCGTTCTAAGTCGCGACGTCGGGAAACGAACGTATATGTCATGGCCGAGCCAACGATGACTGCAAATATGATCGCGAGGACGAGACGATTGTTGTCAATGTATTGAGCGATTTGCTCTTGCCAATTCAAGACACGGCCCGTGAGGTCGTCATCGTATTTATCACGGATGTCGTTGAACCAATACCACGAGAGATAGAGGCCCGAAAGAATCATCACGACTGCCGAAGCAGTTTCTACATACTTCATGCCGGTACGAAGTGATTTCAGTAAGCCACCTTGGGCCAGTGCGAGCGTGACTGTCAAAGTGGTGATGAGTAGCGACATGGCGATGCCATATAAAGCGATGGCGACAACTCCTTGGAAGAAACCATCAGTATCAATGGTGCCTAAGACCGTGGCCGAGAATGGGCCGATAGTGCAACCGATTGAAGCAATCGCATAAGCCAAGCCAAAGACATACATTGAGGCGATTGTCTGATCGCGCTTACCCGTTTCTAGTTTGGGAGTTGAAAACGGCAAGCGATAGCCAAACAACATAGCGATACCAAGAATGACTAAGGCGACACCAATCAGTAAGGCAAGGTATTTGGCATTCTGATTTAACCAGTCAGTGAACAATCGGCTGATTCCACCAACAATGACAAAGACAGTCATGAAGCCAGCTGAAAGCGCAGCACTCACCAAGAGCGCGCGACGAACGGTGGCACGTTGGGTTCCGGGTCGGCCACTGACACCGAGAAAGTACATGAGGTACGTCGGCAACAAAACAAATCCGCATGGGTTCACTGCAGCAAGTAACCCGCTTCCGAAACTCAACCAAAGACGATCTGAGCTGGCAATCATGAAACACCCAATTCTGCGAATGCTGCTTCGATGTCGTCAGCGGTGAGTTCGCCGGCCACTTGCTTGATAATTGTGCCAGCGGCATTCACAAAGAAAGTTGTGGGGAAAGTCGAGACGCCATTGGCAACAACTGATTCGCCATTGGGATCGCGCAAGATTTCGTATGTGACACCGATGTCGCTGATGAATGATCGAGCAACTTCGGGGGAGTCCTGAGTGTTGATACCGACAAAACTCACTCGGTCACCGAATTTTTCGAATGCAGCTTGTAAAGCGGGCATTTCTCTTTTGCAGGGCTGACAATTTGAAAACCAGTAATTGACGAGTGCGGGTTTTCCACTGGTAAACAGGCTTGCTGTTTCGACGACTTGGTCGTCAAGATCTTGAACATTGGCATTCTTCAGTTGCTTACCGACGACTGGTGCATTGGTACCGATTCCGGGTTCTTGGTAGACGCCAGGCTGATCTAGTACGACATCAGTTTCATTGGAATCTTGCTGCAATGACCCGACGATCACAATTGCGCATGCCGCTGCTGCAACAGCCCCGATAGCGGCAATCACAAACGGATTCATTCGCCGAAGTGCGTTTTTCAATGCCACAGTCTCAGGTTAGTTGCCAGCCATCTGATCGAGACTCCAGCGATTCGTGACTGTCGTTGTAATGGGCCAGGGATGCCCGGCCGCAGTTTGGGGGGATACTGCGGCCGGGATTTCCCGGTGCAGTGATGGGGTCGTCAAGCGTTGCCCATCACCGAGATGAATGTGGATGATTGCGTGATGTGACTAGGCGACTCGAATAGCCACCTCGTAACTCTTCTTGTCACTAACGCTCGAGATACTGCGAATTGTGCGATCTTCATCGATCACCAAAATCGGTTTCGGTAACACCGAGGGTCGACCACGGGGTCGCCGGTCGACCACGATGCGTCCGTTTTCGATGAGTTCACCTCCCCAGACGCCCCATGGCTCGTCACGTTCAAGGGCGCCCTCAAGACACGAAGTTGACAGGGAACATCGGGCGCAGATTGCCTTGGCGCGGGCGATGTCGATGTTCTCGTCGCTGAAGAAGAGTGGTGTCAACGTGCCGTTGCCGTCGGCGCAACGAGCAGTCTGCTTCACTGAAGCAAACGTGACGACTTCTGTGAATTCAACTTCTTCGATGCTGATGGGGGCTTCAAGGATCATGGTCATGGTGTTCTCTGTTTCTGGGTGATGTATTTGGTCTGGATTGAGGTGATTTCGATTGTTTGGTTTGGGTCGGGAAAACGAAAAAGGCCGCTGGGATTTCCCAGCGGCCTCAGTGAGGATTCTCGACGTTGGTATGTGACCTACGTGAGTGACTCCCTGAGCCGCTGGGGTGAACGCTTGGTATTCACCGCTGCGAAGCCGGCTGCCATATAGGCAGTTTTGGCGGCTGCATGCTTCATGCCTGCGTGCTTAACGGCGAACGTGTTCACAGGCGCGAAGGAGAACACTGGCCATGAGATCTTGGAGATCGAAGGAGTGTTCTGGAGAGACATAACGATTGATAGGCAATCACTTTGAAACGCCAAAGTCAACTGATTTAACCGACCACGACGTCACGGAGTCGGTTGAGCGACCGTGAATAGTGCCAAAAGGTCAGTACTAAAAGGACAATTCCCCCTGCTAGAAGGGCAATTCCGCTGGCCGCAAGAACGAGGTCTTGACGCTGCTGAGCCTGGGGAGAAATTTTCCCATCTCTGTGGAAAATGATAAAGAATCCGATTCCGATGAGTCCAAAGATTCCGGTTGAAAGAGAACTCATGATGCGGAGCCGCTTCATTGTGATGGCATCGATATCGGATAGGTCGGGGTTGGCCATTGCAGTCATACCTACGAGAGATCGCCAACACCGAAATCTCGCACTTTTCATTCCATCAAAGGGTTTTGTTCAGAAGTTGTTTGCCAAGTAGAGCAATGAACTTTGCTCTCCCGAAAGTTGGGGTTGCGAAACTTTCTTTACGTGAGCGCCACTTTGATCAAGCCAATTGATCCTCCTTTGATCAAGAAAATTGATCGCCCTTTGATCAAGCGAATTGACCCTTCGGCATTACCGATTGTGGCCATGTCGGGTGTTTCGTTGATTGGTACGGCGTGCACGCCGTTGTTGTTGGGCAATCCCTTGGCCCTGATGATGCTGAGTCCACGAATCGTGTTTATGGGCTTGGCGGCAGGACAAATGCCACTGCTTCCGTTTGTGTTGCTCGCAACTTTGCGTTTGTCGATCACCGATCCGTTTCACTTTTTGATCGGACGACGACACGGCCCCAAGCACATGGTCAAACTTGGTCGGATTGGACGGTGGATGGCCAAACCAGGTCGGAATCATAAAGCTCTAGCCATTGGACTTTTGGCAGTACGTCCGATCGGACGACACTTGATGTGGGCCGGAGCACAAGGCGTACGCATTCGTTGGGTTGTTGTGATCGATCTTGTCAGCACGATTGTCTATTGCGTCATTGTGCACAAAACAGCTGCAACACTTTCGTGAATCAGGTGTTGGGCTTGTGTAGTACGACGTACTGACTGCGCCGTAAAGCGATCGGAGTTGATCGGGTGATGAGACGCTGAACAAGTTTCACAACAGTTTTCCCGCGGGGCATTGAACGACTTGAAAGTTCGAGGGGCTGAACTGGGCGAGCAAAGACTTGTGCCGAAGTAAACCCGACGGCTTGGCCCGCAGAAATAATCAGTTGCGGTGGCATGTCTCGTTCGGTGACACCGAGGTCTTTCATGGCCTGCACCGAAACGGCGCTTGAGGCATGTCCCGAACCTGGCTCGAGAGTGATGCATATTCCGCCCGGCTTTAATGCGCGGTATGCGCTCTGCAAAGCAAGACGTTCATCTTCGGCATGATGTAAACAATCATAAAAAATAACGACGTCAAATTGATTTTCAAATGGAAGTGATTCAAAGTCGCTGACAACTACTTCAAGCGGCACGTTGTACCGGGCGGCATTCGCGCTTGCAAGCTCGACCATCTCGGGAGCAATATCAGTTGCTGTTACTTGATATCCACTTAATGCGTAAAAGCAACTCGTCCAACCACTACCAGCACCAATATCGAGGATTGACGCGGGTGGGCTGGGCAACAATGAAATCAGACCGCCCATTTCTTGGAGATACATACCTCGAAGGTCGTCAGACCAAGGCTTATCCATTGCGTGTTTCTTGCCGATGTCTCCGAGGCGACCGATGTAAGCAATCTCGTCTTCTTTGGCCACGCATCCATACTATGGGCACAGCGTCTCATCAAGAGTGAACTAGCGGTACGGTCGGGGTATGAGTGAAATAGCGCTTCTGTCGAACACCGCCGCGACGTTGATCATGGTTGGTCTGATTTGGTTTGTACAGCGCGTTCATTATCCCTTACTTGCCAAATTTGAAGTTAGCCAACAGCGAGAAGTTGGGAACGAACATCAACGCCGAACGTCACAGGTTGTGGCTTTACCGATGTTGATCGAAGGTGTGAGCACATTGGTTTTGCTGGTCGACCGTCCAGAGCAAGTCACCTTGGTTTTGCCTTGGTTGGGTGCATTTCTCTTAGCTATTTCATTGGGTTCTACGATTTTTCTCTCGGTGCCCCTCCACCAAAAGATGGTAGATCAACCAAGTGCAGATATCGGCGTGAAACTAGTTGCAACCAATTGGCCACGAACCATTTCTTGGTCACTACGAGGCGTTGTCTGCATCGCAATGTGTGCCCAAGTAATGAAATAACTGCTCAGCCCAAATCGGTTGCTGGGGCAGAGAACTGCGACTGATACAGCCGGTAGTAGGCGCCATGCGCTGCCAGGAGGGCTTCGTGGGATCCCTGCTCAACAATTGAGCCATTCTCCATCACCAAAATAATGTCTGCATCTTGAATAGTTGAAAGTCGGTGAGCGATAACGAAACTGGTGCGCTCTTTACGCAACGCATTCATCGCTTTTTGAATCAATACCTCAGTTCGTGTGTCCACCGAACTTGTCGCCTCATCCAAAATCAAGATTGCGGGGTCGGCAAGAAAAGCACGAGCAATTGTCAACAGTTGTTTTTCTCCAGCACTTACCGCTCCAGATTCGCCTGTCAAAATCGTGTCGTATCCCTCGGGAAGGGTTTGAACAAAGCGATCAACAAATGTTGCCTTCGCAGCAGCACGAATCTGTTCTTCTGACGCACCGGGGTTTCCATAGGCGATGTTCTCGCGGATGGTTCCGTTGAACAACCATGTGTCTTGTAGAACCATTCCAATTTTTGAACGCAATTCTTGACGGGGCATCTCGGCAATATTGCGGTTGTCCAAAACAATCTGGCCACCATTGAGCTCGTAGAACCTCATGATCAGATTGACAAGAGTGGTCTTACCAGCACCGGTTGGTCCAACGATCGCGACTGTTGTGCCTGGTTCGGCAACAAATGACAAATCGGTGATGAGGGGCCTGTTGGGATCATACGAGAAAGTCACCTTGTCAAACTCGACGCGACCAATTGTGGGCGAAAGATCAATTGAGCCAACATCTGCTGATTGCTCTTCGGCATCGAGCAACTCAAATACACGCTCTGCTGAAGCCACTCCCGATTGCAAGACATTGGCCATTGATGCCGCTTGAGTCAATGGTTGTGTGAATTGACGCGAGTACTGAACAAAGGCCTGCACATCACCAAGACTCATTGTCCCTGTTGCAACTCGAATTCCGCCGACGACCGCGATAGCGACGTAATTGAGATTTCCTAAGAACATTGTGGCGGGTTGAATTGCGCCAGAAATGAACTGAGCCGAATTCGCGGCCTTGAAGAGTTCATCATTCAGGTTCTTGAATCGTTCTTCAACTTCTTGTTGACGGCCGAAGACCTTGACGATTGCGTGGCCGGTAAATGCTTCTTCGACCAATCCATTCAGTTGTCCGGTGTAGTGCCATTGTGAAATGAACTTTGCCCGCGAGCGCTTAGCGATGATTGACATAGTCCACAGGCTTAAGGGGATCACGGTCAGCGCGATGAAGGCCAAAACGACTGAGACCGTGAACATCATGAAGATAACACCAACAATGGTCAGCAGCGAAACGACTAGTTGACTGAGTGATTGCTGCAAGCTTTGCGCAATGTTGTCAATGTCATTAGTGGCGCGACTCAGTAGGTCGCCCCGTGAATTCTTATCAATGTAACTCAGCGGTAAACGATGGATTTTTGCTTCAACGTCTCGCCGCATTTTGAACATGGTTCGTTGGACGACGCCGGCGAGCAAGAAAGATTGGCCGTACGCGAGTACATACGAAAGCATGTAGACGCCAATTGCAAGTTCAAGCGTGCGATGCAAACGACCAAAATCGATTCCGGTGATGCCATCGCGTTGTACTAAACCATCAAAGATGATGTCGGTGGCATGACCAAGAATTCGTGGACCAGAAACGATGAGAGCAACACTGCTCACTGCCATCAGGAGAATGAGGAAAACCAGCCAAGTCTCACGTCCCATGCGGCGAGCCAGTCGTTTTGCAGTGAGAGCGAAGTTCTTGGATTTCTCGGCGGGGACACCAACGGTATTCATGCGACCAGTGCGCATCTCGGCAACGTTGCCAACTGGGGTCTGAGATTCAGTTTCTTGATTCTTTGAAGTCTCTGCACTCATCAGTTGTCACCTACTTGCGTTGCTTGAGACGCAACGATTTCTTGATAAGTAGAACATGTGGCGCTGAGATGTTCATGGGTACCAAGGCCCACGATCTGTCCGTCTTCGAGGACCATGATTTGATTCGCGTGGCGAATAGTAGAAATTCGTTGACCGACAATGACCGTGACCGAATCTAAAACTTCAGGAATCAGCGCGGCGCGCAATTTTGCATCGGTTACTAAATCAAGTGCCGAAAATGAATCATCAAAGATGTAAATCTCAGGTTTGCGCACGAGTGCTCGGGCGATCGCTAATCGTTGGCGCTGTCCTCCTGAAACGTTGCTTCCGCCTTGAGCAATAGTTGCCTCGAGTGAGCCAGGCAGATCGCGAACAAATGAATCGACTTGGGCAATAGCGAGAGCTCTCCACATTTCGTCGTCAGTTGCATCTTCTTTTCCATAGCGAAGATTGGTTGCGACAGATCCAGTGAATAGGTAGGGCTTCTGAGGAACGAGGCCGATTCGTGTCCAAAGTTCTGCAGGTGCAGTTTGACGAATGTTGACTTCGTTGAGCAAAACATCGCCACCGGTTGAATCAATGAGTCGAGCTATGAGGTTAATCAAAGTCGTCTTACCCGAACCGGTGCTCCCGATAATCGCGAGAGTTTCTCCGGCGTCAACTTTGAATGAGATGTTGTGTAGTACGGGCTGTGCCGCACCTGGGTAACGAAATTCAACGTTGCGCATTTCTAATGAGGCCCGAGCCCGAGTGATACGAGTGGGATCGTCAGAGATCTCTACTGAAGACGGAGTATCCAAGACCTCTTGGATGCGCTCGGCACTTACTGAAGCTCGTGGCCAGAGTGCAGCCATAAACGTGGCCATCATGACCGACATCAGAATCTGAGATAGGTAGGTAAGAAAGGCGACCATTGCGCCAAGGTTCATTTTTCCTTCAGAAATTCTGGATGATCCAAACCATACGACTGCGACACACGAGATGTTGACGATCATGGTTGCAGTAGGAAACATGAGGCTCATGAGCCGTCCGCCCCGTAACGCAGTTGCGGTCACTTCAATGTTTCCGGCTCTGAATCGTTCAATTTCTTCTGGTTCTCGAACAAAAGCCCGCACCACTCGAATGCCTGAAAGTTGCTCTCGGAGAACTTCGTTGATGCGATCAATGCGTTGTTGCATTAAGCGGAACGTGGGAACCATCTTGACGACGACTGTTCCGAGAATCGCTGCGACCAGTGGAACTGACACGACGATGATCCACGACAATGCCACGTCTTGTTTGAGCGCCAGAATCAAACCACCGATAGCGGTGAAAGGTGCGGCTAACAAAAGTGTGCAGGTCATCAAAACCAACATCTGTACTTGAGTGACGTCGTTAGTGATGCGCGTAATCAATGAAGGCGAACCAAAATGCGCAACTTCGCGTGACGAGAAGTTATTGACTTGATGAAAAAGTGCCGTACGGGTATCTCGACCAAATCCCATCGCGGCGCGAGACCCATAAAAGACTGCAGCGATAGACAACACGACCTGGATGAACGTCACGAGCACCATGACAAAACCCATACGCCAGATGTAGCCCGTATCGCCACGGGCAATTCCCTTGTTGATGATGTCGGCGTTCAACGTGGGTAAGTACAAACCCGCGACGGATTGAATTGCTTGAAAGACGACGACAACAACCAAGAGGTGGCGGTAGGGGATCAGCTTGTTTTTGAGCAATTTGGACAACATCTCAACCTTGTACCGTACAACTAAGTCCCTAGTTGCCCCTAGTTACTGTGCTCCTGAGAAGGATCTGGGCTCAGGGGTAAACTCGTCGTATGACTCGGCGACTGACGATCCTCGCCGGGTTAATGGTCCTATCCGCATGTGGCACGGCTACATCGGTAACCGAAGAAACGTCGACAACTGTGGTGGCGTCGACAAGCACTACGTCAACAACGACAACGACGACATCAACCACGACGACGACGATGCCGCCGATCCAAATTTCAGGTGTTTTCGCCGATGTTGCTCAAGCAGCAACGCTAGGCCCGCTACCCGAGAATTTCGCCCTCGGTGCAGCGGCAGCGAGTAAGTCACCGCTCTACGACAACGGTTGTCATGCCTCAACAGCAGCAATCAGTCCGGTCATCTGTGAGTTCGGAGATCTTCAGAGCGACATCGTCATTGTCTTTACTGGCGATAGTCATGCGGCCCAATGGTTTGGAGCTCTTGAAGTCGCGGCTCGAACCAATCACTGGAAACTGGTCTCGATGACTAAGTCATCGTGCCCGGTGGCCGATGTACCCACTTATCGACGACGAGATGCACTTCCTGATGGAGAAGAGTTGCTGTATCCGGAATGCGATGAGTTTCACAAACGAGCTCATACAACTATTCGAGAAATGCAACCCGACTTAGTGATCTTTCCGGTCTTGTCGCGCTTCCGTCTAGTAAACAACGGGGGAATTGCCGCCTTTAGTGCAGGATTAGGCAAGTCAATTTCGGCAGTCTCTGGACTGGGCACGAAAGTGTTGGTTCTTGGAGAGACGCCCAAGACAAATGGTGAAGACATACCAAGTTGTTTGGCTCGTTACAAGACGGATATTTCTAAGTGCGCCAATCCAAGGACTAGGGCCGAGTTTCCTGAACGAATTAAATACATCTCTGACGAGGCAGCACAACACTCGGCAACATATGTCAATCCAGTCGACTGGTTTTGTACGGCAGACGTGTGCCCAGGACAAATCGGTGGTCGAATCGTGTATCGCGATTACAACCATATTTCAGATCAATTTGCGCGCTACCGTTCTCCACAGATCGCTGAAGCGATCAAAATTGCTCTAGCCGGACCAGATGCAAATTAAATTCCGTCTTTGTGTCTTCTTGATGTGTGCAGTGTCTATGAGTTGTACATCAGAAATGCCTCCATTGAATGGAGAAACTGCTGTTGTCTCGTCTGTAGCGACTTCAATTTCCATTCCCTCAACTTCTGAAAATCCGACTTCTGTGCCGCCGCCAATGGTGCCAAGCACGACGCAAGTAAATGATGATCAATTAGTTGTTCCTGTTGGAATGTGCGATTTCATGACTGAGGGTTCAATGGGATTCGGCAACCGTTCGCCGAACAAGCCTGATTCAGTTGTGGTCATTGGAAAGTCTGATGGGAATCTTGCCATCATTGCGGAGCACTGGGGTCAAACCTTGGGTCCGCAGGTCTTGGTGGTCGGTCAGATTCATGGTGATGAATGTGCTCCAGCTTTTGTCGTGAATGAATTGCGCGAGCGACCGCCCGAAAATTATGGATTGTGGCTCATCCCTACTTTGAATCCAGATGGACATTTTCTTGGTTCGAGGACTAATGGAAGTGGTATTGATCTCAATCGAGACGGACTCACCCAAAGTGCTCCTGAAACTAAGGCATTGATGGCGTTTACTCGACTGGTGGCTCCTGACCTCACCGTATATCTGCATTCTCCGCTCAATTGGATTGGTTATTTCAATGGTTCGCTCGCCCAGAAAGTCGGTTCGCAACTTGTGAGTGCGTTGGGAATGGATGTGTTGTATACATCTGGCTCCAACCCGCCCGAGACTGCATTTCTTTGGCAAGGGCAGAACGCAGTCGTGCCAGGTCAACAATCAATATTGATTGAAATGCCCTCAATATCTACAAAAGAGGCTCCAGCGGCACCGAATCGAAGTCGAGATAGTTTCAGCACGGTTGAGAAGGTGTCAGTATTCGCCTCAATAGTCAGAGATACGCTTGACGAGGCAATGAAAGAACTTGAATAGAGGAATCAACATGAATTTCACGATGTACTCAACAAAGTGGTGTGGCTACTGTCAGCGATTGAAGCGCGATTTGCGTGATGTCGGAATTGATTTTGAAGAAGTTGATATCGAGCAAGTTCCGGGCGCAGCCGAGCTTGTCGAAAAAGCCAACAACGGAAATCAGACAGTTCCTACTGTCATTTTCAGCGATGGCACCGCGATGACTAATCCGTCACTCGCGAGTATCCGCGAACATTTGGGTGCGTGAACTACTACCTTCCGGCAGTATTGGGATAAATGATTTCTGTGCCCGTGTTTCGTGAGATCAGAGCCGGGTTCGGTGCCAGCAATCCTCGTCTACGTAATTCGGGCATCACACCTTCGCCGACCCAGTACGCCTCTTCGATGTGCGGATGACCCGACAGGATGAACTCGTCAATACCTAGTGAGTGGTATTCCTCAATGCGATCAGCCACTTCGGAGTGATTACCAACAAGTGCAGTCGCAGCTCCGCTACGTACAAGCCCGTAACCAGCCCACAAGTTTGGCGCAATCACTAAGTTTTCTTTCGAGCCTTTATGCAGTGATGCCATACGTTGTTGACCAACCGATGTCGTGCGGGCAAATTGATCTTGCGACTCGGCCATGCGGTTGTCATCAACAAGATCAAGAAAACGTTGGGTTTCTTTCCAGGCATCATCGGCATGATCTCGGGTGATGGTGTGTAGACGAATGCCGAACGTAAGCGTTCGACCTTGATCGGCCGCTAACTGTCTCATGCGTGCAATTCGCGGCGCAATCATTGATGGCGGTTCGCCCCACATGAGGTAGACATCAACATGGCGTGCAGCAATTTCTTCTGCAGCAGTTGATGCTCCACCGAAATACAACTTTGGCTGTGGGTCGGGGGCTTGACTGACAGTTGCGCCAGCAACTTTGAAATGATCACCTTCAAAATCAAAAGGTTTTCCCGACAGGGCACCACGCAAAATAGTCATGAACTCATCGGTGCGCGCATAGCGCTGATCATGATCAAGCCAATCACCAAAACGTTGTTGCTCATCATCGTCTCCGCCCGTCACAACATTGAGAAGCAAACGACCATCAGAGATTCGTTGAAATGTTGCGGCCTTTTGTGCAGCAAGTGTTGGCGTTAATGCATTGGGTCGAAACGCAACTAAGAATTTGAGTCGTTCAGTTTCGCGAATAAGGGCTGCTGTCATTAACCAAGCGTCTTCACACGGCGTGCCAGTTGGAGTGAGCACACCATCAAAGCCAAGTTGATCTGCGGCTCGTGCAACTTGTGCAATGTAGTCAAGAGTTGGCGGACGAAAGTGGCCATCGGGACCAAATGGAGTCACCGTACGACTGTCGCCAGACGTGGGAAGAAACCAATGCAGTTTGAGACTCATGAATTGTCTTTCAACTACCGACTATTTGATGTGGCGCTCAAGCCATTCATCAATATCTCGATTTGCTTGTCGTGACACTGCAGTGAAATCACCGAAAGTATCAAAACCATGTGGTGCGCCTGGGTAAACATGTAATTCGGTAACGACTCCTGCATGGCGAAGTCGAACGGCGTAATCGATGTCTTCATCTGAGAATCCATCAAGTGCACCGACTGCAATCAATGTTGGTGGAAGCCCAACGAGGTTCGTGGCCCGAGAAGCTGCTGCATAAGGTTCAACATCGGCGGTTCCCTTTTTTGCGCCAAGGTATGCGGTCCATCCGAAGGTGTTTGCCGAAGGAGACCAAATGGGGTCCGACCAAGTACTTGAAACGGTGATTTGACGATCATCAATCATTGGGTAGATCAAGAGTTGAAAGGCGACTGAATATTCGCCACGGTCTCGGGCAAGTAAAGCAAGTCCCGCAGCAAGTCCGGCACCTGCACTTGCTCCGCCAATTCCGAGACGACTTGTGTCTACTCCTAGTTCGGAAGCGTGCGACACCACCCAGGCCAAACCCGCGTAGCAATCGTCGAGTGGAGTTGGGTATGGATGCTCTGGGGCTAACCGATAATCAACCGAGACCCCGACGATGCCGTATGTGTTGCACCAATTGTCGAAACGGGCATCGTCCATTTTGTTGTCACCGATGACAAGGCCACCACCGTGCATCCAATAGACGCAAGGGCGGGCGCCAGTGATGTTCTTGGGTCGATGGACTCGAACCGTGACACCATCGCGGCCGGGTACCGGATAATCGGTTCGCTCAACTGAGTCAGACAATGGTGGTGGGGGAGTCGCCGCAAACATGGTTCGTATCTCAACCACGGATTCATTGGTGAGTGAACCGAGAGCCGCACCAATGTCAACGGGGGACGCCGCTAAGAGTGCGGAAATCTCGGGATCAAGAAGAGGACGAATATCAAGTGGTTGAGCCATATTTGATATTGCCACATCGGCTCATCAGGAGTTCACACGAGAGAGATGGGACTTCCCCAACTTTTGGCGCCTGGGCCAGCAGCGTGAGTGACCGTTTTTGGGGTTGGGTCAACTAACCTGATCTTTCGGTCGTTTCAGCGTTTGGTACGGATTCCGTACCAAGTTCTCAAACGCCCCTGCGCCTTTAGCTCAGTCGGTAGAGCATCGGACTTTTAATCCGTTGGTCGAGGGTTCGAGCCCCTCAGGGCGCACCAATTTGTCAAGTCAGATCGGTGCAGGGAAGGTCGGGACCCTCCTAGAACACCTCATCTGGTGGTTGGACGATCTGAGCGCCGGCGGTCTGGGCCACGGCCATGGCCCGATCGACCTTGTAGGCGGTGTGGTGAAGCAATGTTGTAACTGCGAGACTGTTGCCATGAGCGAGTTTCAAAACATCGTTGTCACACGTGATGGGGCTATCGCCACGCTCACTTTGAATCGTCCCGACAAGCGCAATTCATTATCGCTTGAAACCATGCTCGAGATCACGCGTGCTCTGCAAGCCATCGGAATTAGCGATGCTGATGGAGTCATCATTGCGGCCAACGGTCCAGTGTTTTCGGCCGGTCATAACTTTGCCGATATGGCTGGGGCCGATAGCGACGAGACCCGACATATCTTCGAGATCTGCACCGACATGATGGACACGTTGCAGGCGATTCCTCAACCAGTCATTGCCAAAGTGCACGCACTTGCTACAGCCGCTGGTTGCCAATTGGTTGCGACATGTGATTTAGCCATTGCCGCAGAGTCAGCGTCGTTTGCGATACCTGGTGGCAAGGGTGGCTTGTTTTGCCATACGCCATTGGTTGCAGTGGCACGCAATCTCAGTCGTAAGCGGGCCATAGAGATGGCGATGACTGGCGATGCCATTGATGCAAAGACTGCGGCCGATTGGGGTCTGATCAATCGCGCGGTGCCTGATGATCAACTGAATGTTGCAGTTTTAGATTTGATCACTCGTGCGACACAAGGTTCAATCTTGTCAAAGGCGATTGGCAAGCAAACTTTCTACGATCAAATCAACATGGCGCAAGATCAGGCGTACGACTTTGCGATTGACATCATGGCTGATGCGGCTGCATCTCCCGATGCTCAAGAAGGAATTGACGCTTTTTTGAATAAGCGATCTGCTGTATTTACACAACGACCGAATTGAGACTGACATGACGATCATCGCATTTCAAGTACCAGGAATGACCTGCGGGCACTGTAAAGGTGCGGTCACTGATGAACTGAACAAGATCAACGGCGTCACAAAAGTTGAAGTTGATCTTGATTCCAAAGTGGTGAGTGTTGAATCAAGAGCCGCTATTGAATGGCAAGCCATTGCCGAAGCGGTTGATGAAGCAGGCTTTGAAGCAGTGAAGAGTTGAATCGTTTGATGTCATGATCGACTTGGACGAGCCCCTTGTTCTTGCAGTCACTGGCATGACCTGTGCCGCATGTGCGGCTCGCATCGAAAAGAAACTCAACAAGATTGACGGGGTCAGTGCAACTGTCAATTACGCCACGTCCAAAGCGACTGTCACGAGTAGCGGTGTATCTGCCGAAGTCGCATCATTAATCAAGACGATCGAAGATCTTGGTTATGGGGCCGTTGCTCCAAAAGTTGAAGATGGTGAATCAACCACCGAAATAGCTACTGAGGCACATCTTGTTGATGTTCGTCGTCGACTTGCGGTCAGCACAGTATGTGCATTGCCAGTGATGTTGATGTCAATGATTCGGCCGTTGCAATTTGATGGATGGCAGTGGGTTTCACTTGCCCTCGCGTTGCCAGTGGCGCTATGGGGAGCCGCACCATTTCATCGTTCGGCGTGGCGCAATGCACGACACGGAGCAACGACTATGGACACTTTGGTTTCGCTTGGTGTGATTGCGGCGATGTCCTGGAGTTTGTGGGCGCTGATATTTGGAAATGCTGGCGAAATCGGCATGAAGATGGATATGAGTTTGTTCCCTCGTTCAGCAGCGAGTGAGATGACCGACCATTCGTCAATGGGTGCTGAGCCACATGACGAGATTTACCTTGAAGTCGCAACAACGCTTGTGGCCTTTTTGTTAGCGGGTCGATATTTTGAAGTTCGTTCGCGTCGGCGAGCTGGCGCAGCTTTGCGGTCGCTATTAAACATTGGAGCGAAAGAGGCAACGCTCTGGCGGGATGGCGTCGAGACCCGTATTGCTATTGGGGCACTTGGTGTTGGCGAGATATTTGTTGTGCGACCCGGTGAAGCAATTGCCACCGACGGAATCGTTGTTGAAGGTCAAAGTGCTCTTGATCGAAGCATGGTGACCGGTGAAAGTATCCCTGTTGAAGTTTCAATAGGTGACTCAGTTACTGGTGGAACACTGAACATCAATGGCCGTTTACTTGTTCGTGTCACGCGCATTGGGCGTGACACAGTTCTGGCGCAAATGGCAAGACTTGTTGAAAAAGCGCAAGACGGCAAAGCCCCAATTCAACGTCTCGCCGATCGAGTGAGTTCAGTTTTTGTTCCGATAGTGATGAGCCTTGCTCTAGTCACTCTTGTTGTATGGCTCATCATCACTAGTGATACACAGCGATCGTTTCAAGCGGCGGTTTCGGTTTTAGTGATTGCTTGCCCATGCGCATTAGGTCTAGCAACACCGGTTGCATTGTTAGTGGGAACAAGCCGGGCAGCGCGTGAAGGAATCATTATCAAAGGCGCCCATGTTCTTGAAGCGACTCAAGCAATCGACACGATTGTGTTTGATAAGACCGGAACCTTGACGTCTGGTGTCATGACGTTGCAACGTATTGAAGAAATTGAGTCAGGTTGGTTGCCCTCGGTGATGGCAGTTGAGAAAAACAGCGAGCATCCCATTGCTCGTGCCGTTGTACGAGGCTTGGTTGAACGTGAATTCGTTGCATCTTCAGTTGTCACCGAGTTCACCAATGTGCCTGGTGTTGGTGTTTCTGGTTTGGTGAATGGCCATCGCATCACAGTCGGAAGATCACTCGAGCAAGACGATTCTGGTTCAACAGTGATTGAAGCTTTAGTTGATGGTCGAGTTGTTGCTCGTTTTGCCTTGAATGACCAAGTGAAAGCATCGGCTGCATCCATCGTGTCTGAACTACGTGCACTTGGCGTTCGACCGATGATTGTGTCTGGCGATTCAACAGGTCCGGTAGAGCGTGTGGCTATAGCCGTAGGAATTGATGTGCGTGAAACGCGAAGCGGGGTCCTGCCAGCCGACAAGTTGCGTATCGTGCATGAACTTCAAGCCGCTGGAGCCACAGTGGCAATGGTTGGTGATGGGGTGAATGATGCGGCAGCTCTTGTTGCATCTGATCTCGGTATCGCAATGGGTACCGGAACGGATGCTGCGATGGAAGCCGGTGACTTAACGATCATCAGCGGTGATTTGTCGGTCGTACCGAAAGCTCTTGCATTAAGTCGCAGAACACTCAGAATCATTCGCGCCAATTTGTTTTGGGCATTTGCCTACAACGTTGCTGCTTTACCGCTAGCAGTTGCCGGGCTCATGAACCCCGTGCTTGCAGGTCTAGCGATGGCATTGTCAAGTGCTTTTGTAGTTGCAAATAGTTTGCGACTACGCCACTAGTTATTTTTCGCGCGGGCGAAGTGAGACTTCTGACTCACTGAACGTACGAGCTGAACAATCGGCCATCTGCACGGGCGGAACCGTTTCAGTCACGATCAAAGTAGCGATTGCCCGAAAAGCATCGGCAGCCAGACCGACACCAGCAAGTGCGACCGGTTCGCCGGTGTCTCCACCTTCGGCCACCGACGACTCAATCGGAATCTGCCCCAAGAGTGGTGCACCAATTTCGTCGGCGAGTGTTTGACCTCCGCCAGTACCAAATAATGGATACGAAGTTCCGTGGTCGCAAACAAACGCGCTCATGTTTTCGATGACACCAGCGATACGTAGGTACGAGCGACGAGCCATGTCGGCGGCGCGGATGGCTACTTTTTGTGCGCTCACTGCTGGAGTCGTCACGATGATCATGTCGGTGCGTGGCAACATACGCGACAGACCCATTTGCACATCACCAGTTCCGGGTGGCATGTCAATCAGCAAATAATCAAGTTCGCCCCACGCAACGTCGTTGAGGAATTGCTCGACGGCCTTAGTGAGCATGAGTCCACGCCACATGAGCGCAGTGCTTTCGTTTTCAACAAGGAAGCCAGTTGAAACGACTTTGAGTAGACCCTTGCCAACTACTCGCTGATTGGGCTGAATCTTGGGGCGATCAGATATCGGGTCATGTTTGGCTTCAAGACGCTGATCAAGCCCGAGCATGCGCGGCACTGAGAAACCCCAAATGTCGGCATCAAGGACTCCGACTGTGAATCCCTTTGCCGCAATTGATGCTGCCAAGTTGACAGTGACCGAGCTTTTGCCCACGCCACCTTTGCCCGAGGCAATTGCCAGGATTCGGGTAGTCGCCGGAATGGCTGTTTCTTTGGCGTTTTCTTTGGCGTTCCAGCGAGCCTTGGCCATCGTGGCCGAGCGCTCTTCAGCGTTCATCTCGCCCCACTCGATCTTGACGTGCGAGACACCTGGGTGAGTGGCGACCCGCGACTCAATATCTTTCTTGATTTGGCCTCGTAACGGGCACCCACCGATGGTCAGTTTGACGGCAACGATGACCTCGCCGCGGTCGGAGACCTCGGCACAGTAGGCCATACCCAGTTCAACGATGTCGCTGCCGAGTTCGGGGTCGATGACCGCCCGGAGCAGACCCGCATGGTCGACATGGCTTCATGGTATCGGTATGACAAGTGCGCAGAAGGCAGGTATTGTGTGAATACCGGTGAGTGACCATCGGTCGGGGAGACCCGAGTACCCATTTCAGGAGAACCATCGTGATTACTCTCACCGACACCGCTGCAGTCAAAGTTAAAGAACTTCTTCAGGCCGAAGGTGCCGATGATATGGCATTGCGCGTGGCAGTTCGCCCCGGCGGATGCAGTGGTTTCTCGTACGAAATGTTTTTCGACAGTGACATTGCCGAAGATGATGAGCAGGCCACCTATGGCGAATCAGTCAAGGTAGTTGTCGACCAGGCTTCAGCCCAGTTGTTGCTCGGCGCGACTCTTGATTACAAAGATGGTTTGAACCAAGCTGGTTTCAACATCATCAACCCCAACGCAACGCGCTCATGCGGTTGCGGTCAGTCATTTAGCTGATCACAGCGTTCGTTTCGCAAGCACGTCGCGAACTTCGTCGGGGTGCCACACACCTTCGAATCGATGAGTAATCACGCCCGAACTGTCGGTCACCCAAAGCACGGGCTCAAAGGTTAAGTTCAACGCATCAACCACGGGCGCAGTCGTTGTCGCAGTTTCGTCGGCATAGACATCGGCGTGAATAAAGATGACATCGCTGAAATCATTCGCGACTTCAATGAGGCCGTCGAGAACTGGCGCACAAACTCCAGTCTGACAATGAGCTGGTGTGCCCACCATAAAGACAATTCT
>Ga0208811_1000112_pt1 | contig 23025 bp, 16 predicted proteins | sample Colrivmet1561A02_FD_187681 | JGI IMG/M metagenome (GOLD analysis project Ga0208811, IMG submission 187681) | Estuarine microbial communities from the Columbia River estuary - metaG 1561A-02 (SPAdes) (version 2) | ecosystem: Environmental > Aquatic > Marine > Intertidal zone > Estuary | place... | reverse complement strand
AACACTAAAAATACACCACGTGATACACCACGTGTAGATAGACGACAAGAATTAAAAAATCTAGAACGCCGAATTCACAATCCAAAAGTTGATTTGGTAGAACAAAACTCCAATTATCTTGTAAGAATAGAATTACCAGGAGTTACACCAGAATCTATAAAAATCCAAATTAAAGATCATCAAATCGTTTTAGTATCTGGATCTAAACTACAAGAACCAATAAATGAAACAGATCGAGTCATATATAGAGAATGTAAATACAATAACTTTATAAGAAGAATAAAATTACCAGAACCTATTAAATTTTTCAATATTAATGAAAAATTACATTTGACCAATGGTGTATTATATCTTACATTTGAAAGAGAATTGTCATCTAAAACTTTAAATGAAATCAATCTAAATGAAAACGTAAATTGGTCTGAATTATAAATTAATTGTATCTTAATTCATCATTTTTCAATATTAAATATTTAATATCTAAATTTTCATTATTAATCATCTTATAATAATTTTCAAAAGTTGAAACTTGTTCTTTGCATATATATTTAATGAAAATTTTGTAAAAATTTTTCTGTATAGTTTTTGACCCATATAACTTGTGAATTAAAATTTTGTTTGAAGTTAACAAGTCATACGTAGTAATAGCATTCTTATCATCATCCTTAGCCATTATTATTAATAATACATCGTTATTTAATAAGTATTCAAACTCTTTAGCATCAATAGTAGATAACAATTCATTATCTATAATATGAATTGTTCTCAATTCATCTAAATACTTTAATTTACTTTTATCCAACTTATTTTTAACATTAAGATCCGTAAAATACAAATGCGGATTGTTTAATAAAATCTGTTTATAAATCGACTTATGTTCGTCAGTACTAGTAATATACACATTACTACTAAATATTTTATTAATATTTTTCATTATACTTAATTTATACAAAATCTCACTTAAAACTATAATACTACTTTCAAAATCCTTGTTAATAATCATTATATTTTTTTTATGAAAATCACTTGGCTTTAAAATGTATTTTCTTAATAAAATATCTTCGCTCGTATTATCTGAACTTAAATCACTATAAATCGACCCTTTACTTTCTTTTACAGTTGGTTCAGTGTCTACAGTTGGTTCTTTTACTGTTGGTTCTTTTACCGTTGGTTCTTTTACCGTTGGTTCTTTTACTGTTGGTTCTTTTACCGTTGGTTCTTTTACCGTTGGTTCTTTTACCGTTGGTTCTTTTACCGTTGGTTCTTTTACCGTTGGTTCTTTTACCGTTGGTTCTTTTACCGTTGGTTCAGTATCTACAGTTGGTTCTTTTACAGTTGGTTCTTTTACCGTTGGTTCTTTTACCGTTGGTTCTTTTACAGTTGGTTCTTTTACCGTTGGTTCTTTTACTGTTGGTTCAGTGTCTACAGTTGGTTCTTTTACAGTTGGTTCTTTTACTGTTGGTTCAGTGTCTTTTACAGTAATTGTATCAATTTCCGTTTGAGTTGCAATTTCTGTTCTAGATTTTTTTTTTTCACGAGATGACTTCTTTTTGTTATTAGGATTTACAAAAAAAGAACTTAAAATATCAGACAATTGGTCCATAATTATGATGATAAAAAAATATTTTTTTTTTAAACGTTAAAGTAAGTATTACGAGTTTGGTAAAAATAAATTACTACGTTTTACAATATTATTACTTTCTCTACAATCATCTAACTCTATAATATTAGAATCTTTATTATAACTTAAACATTTTGAATATAAACTGGAATGAAATTTTCCATCGTGCATTGGAAAATAATCAAATTGTTGTTTATCAAAAGATTTTATACAATCATTTAATATAATATCATTATCATTTAAAGAAGTTATACATTTTGTAGATTCATTTGTTTTTACAAAAAGTTGTTTATTAATTGGCTCGTATGTAAAAATATCATTACATTTTTGTAAATTAGATAATTCTAAATATTGAAAAGCACCCCTCTTTTTTGATGAAATATCTACACATTTTTTATCTTCATTTACTAAATCAGAATTTACAAAAATTCCATTAATATTTTTTTCTAATAAAGTATTCCGAGTTTGTAATTCACCAGTCTGTGTTTGCAATTCATCTGTTTCATCTGTTTTTATTTCATATTTATCTTCTTTTATATTTTCCATAACTACATCACCTTTACTTTCTTGTTGTGTAATATACAATGTCCTGATTTGGTAGTCTGTAAAAAATAAAGTGACTACTAAAACAAATAGACTAGTTATCGTTATAATAATATAAATATCTATCATATTACTATAATATTTGAAAAAAAATGCACCAAATACAAGAAGTATTCTTTGTAAAAAAATATTGGCTGCATTTTCTTTGAAGAAAAAACATATAATCAGATTACTCTATACTCTTTTGATGTTACCTTACAGATGACGAACTCATCTGTTCGGCAAGGTACCTTACAGATGACGAACTCATCTGTTCGGCAAGGTACCTTAAATACATTAATTCCATAAAAATTCCCATTTGTGATTTAAAATATTATTAGTATTAGGGTAAAGCGCATTAAAAATTTTTTTATAATAAATTTCACCTTTAGTTTTTGGTAACATTTGTGAATGTTGTGACTCTAATTGTAAAATATTTAAAAAATCTATATCGTCATATACTGTATCAAAATAATTTTCTAATTGTTTTTTCATATTATTAAAACTATACCTAATATCTTGTCTATTATTCCACAATATATCAGATTTTATGTAAAAATCATCTGATATACCATTATTGTCAAACGATTTTCTAATAATATATTTTTCAATAGGCTCTTTAGAATAACCAGACATTTGTGCACGTTTTAATTTAGGATGAATTGACAATATATACTCTAAAAATGAAATATCCAAAAAAGGTTGGCGTAATTCTAAACCAAAAGAACCAGCTATTTTATCACAACGCAATAAATCATACTTACTTATATTTTTTAAAAGGTTAACACTTTTCTCTTGAAACTGAGTATCATCCAAATTATAAAATTCACTGTAACCACACAACTCGTCTAAACCATCACCCGTTAATAAAATTTTCACATCAGTCATTGATGATATGTATTTCAATAAAAATACAAAAGGTATACTTTTTTCAATCGTCGTAGCATCATACGTTTCTACATAACCAACTATTTTAGGCAATTCTTCACGTACTAAATTAAAATCTTGTATATTTATTACATGATGATGAATATCTATCCCATAATGATTTTCCAATGACGTCACGTGATCTTGCGCTAAAATAACATCTTGGTTATTATCATCTCCTATTGTAAATGCGTGAATAGGTGTCATATCACCATTTTCATATTTGTATTTTATCAAAATACTCAGTATAATACAACTGTCAAAACCACCAGATAATAATACACCCACAGCCCTTTCTGATAATTTATATCTACTAATTACGCTATCGGTCATTAATTTTTTAATATTATTATGAATAATAGATATAGTTTCTTGATCAGCAATTTTAAGACTACAAGTTTGTAAACTAGAAAAATTACTAAAATCATAATATCTAATAAATTCGTCAACGTTACCTTTACCTTTACCATTTACTATAGAATTATTAAATGACCAATACGTACCAGGTGGCACTTCAGTAATATGATATTCTGGATTATTTAATAACTCTCTAGGTATACCCTTTAATTCACTTGTAAACATGTAAAATATGTCAGACTTGTTACTTTCTTGTTTTATAGGAATGTATTTCACCATATATAATGGTTTGCTACCAATTGGATCTCTCACAGCAAATACGTTTATCTGTTTTATATTAAACGAAGTCGTATTCTCAGTTAAAATAAAACTATAATCACCGCGCATTTTATCTAAACAATATCTTAATCCTAATTCTGGATCACCTTGACGAGCTTCAGTAGATTTGATATAAAGTGGTAAAATCACTTCAACATCACTTGTAGATTGAATATCACGATCTGTAAATTTTTCAGATTGAACTATTTCTTTATAATTATATATTTCACCATTACATAACAATTTTCTTTTTGGTCTAGTTCTTAACTCTGGATATTTCATCATTTTACATAAGATAGGATCATCAAATGGTTGAGAACCATCAATTGTCGTATCATTAACACTCATTCTATGATAACCATAATGAAAAGTCAACGGTTTGTATTCTGACATTTCTCTTTTACTCAAATAATTTGAAATTTGAGATATATTCATATTATTAATAACTGGACCATTTTCAATTATAACTTGTGTATCATCCTTACCTCTATTTTTCATTTGCATAAAACTTTTACTAAACTCTATGTTAATTGGAGGTTTAGACATATTGTAAAATATAAAAGATATAGCTCCCATTATATATATTTAATATATATAATCGGATTTTTTTTTAATAATCCTCCGCAAATTAACTTTTATTATTTTTTACAATTTCAAAAATTTCATCGTATTTTTTATAAATTCTTGTCTTGTCATTTAACATTAATTTTTTCACTTTTAATTTTATTTTAATCGTGTCGCAAAATATTTCTTTATCTTTCTGATCAATCGTATCAACTCCATTTTTGATCCTTGTCAATATAAAAAATAACAACTCTTCATTAATAATTTTTTCTGAATCTTTTGTTATAATTGTCCTAGATGATACTTTTTTTTTTAAAGTATCAGAACTCCCCGATTCATTTGACAATTGACCATTTGTTAATGACATTTGTTTTTTCAATTGACCATCTTTTGATGGCATTTGTTTAGTAAATGCTAGTACAAAACCTGTATTTTTATTATATCTCAGAATTTTTATAGTTTCAATAACACCACGCGTAATATTCCAAACATAATCCCTATACACCATTCTTTTAGTTTCAAAATTATTTTTTAACAAGTCAAATAATATCTCAACCATTTTATCCCTTTCCTCTTTTTCTATAATTAACGTATTTACTAAATGTTTATCTACGTAAAAATGAGAAAACGATTCAAATCTTTCAATTTGTTCCTGTTTTGTAAGAACAGACCATCTTTTAAAATATTTACCAACCTGCAAAACACTATTTGTTTTTATAACATTCATATTACTTAATTTATTTACAAATATCTGTTTGTCTGTCAAAAATGAATATAAATCCGTATTAGTATTTCTTAAAGTATTTTTAATAAATAAATTCCTTTGCTCTATTTCTTTTACTTCTATTTTATATTGTTTTATCAACTCGTCAAATCTCTCTCTTATTATTAAAACATTATATTTGTCTTTTTCTTTTATATTAGGTTTTAATATGTTAACTACTAAATGCATATTATATTTAATCGAAAGATAACTATGAAATTCAATCATAGTTTCCGAATATAATACTGACAAGTCATTGATAAACAAATTATAACGTTCTTTTATACGTTTTGTTTTAATACTACAATTAACATATTCTTCAATAAACTTAATACAACCATCGTAAATATGTATTAAAGACTCTGTAATATTTTGTTTTATAAAATCATAAATAGCATTTTCTAATACAATTTTACTATCAGCCATTTCCTTACATTTAATCCTTTTTATCAAATCATCATACAAACTAAAATATAATTTACCAGAATCTGATTGATTTTGTAACCATTTTAATCTTTTATTATACGTACAGTCCTGAATAGACACCTTGCTTACTGATGTTGATGCGTTTATCATTAATAAGTTATCATTTGTTATATGATTTTTGTCTTCTTCATTGAATTGTATATCTATAAAAGGACATAATCCATAAGATTTTAAAATATCTTTATGTAAAAATAAATTACCAGGTAACTTATCAGAATCATATTCTAAATATGTTTTCTCCATTTTTTGAAAATTTGTATATTGTTCTCTAGCTTCATTTCGTAATTCTTTATCACGTTTAGCCTTATCCATGGCTATAGAATTATTCTTTTTTTTAGCAGCTGCATATTCTAAATTATCAATTGCCTTGGATACTTTAGTTATTTCATTTATCTTTCTTATTTCTAAACGTTCCTTTTTATTCATTTCTTTTAACTTTTCAGTTAATACTTTTAACTGATTCATCTTTTCATTTTTTAATTTAGTCCAATCACCCATTTCATCCTTTGGTATTAAATTTTTTTTATCCAATAAATTTTGAATGTCTGTTTTTAAATTATCAATCTGTTGAATAATATGAGCTTTTACTATATCTTGACGAGCTGACCTTGTCGATGGTTCACCATTGAGATTCGGTAAGGTACCTTGCCGAACCGATTGGTTTGTCATCGGTAAGGTACCTTGCCGTCTAACGAATTCTTCATTGGAAGAATTCAAGGTATCATTTTTAACCTTAGGTATAGTTAACATACCATTCATATATCTTTTATTTTATTTAAAATTAATAAACATTTTTTTTCAATTTTTTGAACAAAGTAAACACTTTTAACATCAAAAATTATTAAATTATTAATTTATTTGTTGCAAATTAATTTTAAAATATTCGCATAATTTTTGTGCACGTTCAAAATCTTTGTATTTATTTTTATATACAATACATCTTATTTTTGTTGCAGATAACAATTTAATACAATCTTTACATGGACTAAGAGTACAATACAAAATTGCATCTTCAAATTTACTTTGAGCATATAATATAGCATTTGTTTCAGCGTGTATTACAATATCACCAATACTTTCTCTATCTGTCCAATCTATTGACATGTCGTCCATACCAGCACACACTGAATTATATCCTGTACTTATAATTCTATTATCCCTTAATGAAACTAATACAGCACCAACTTGAGTTTTAATATCCGGTGATCTAGTTTTAACTACCTCTGCTATATTCATGAAATATTCATGCCAATTTACACGTCTTGTAGCTAACGTTTTTATATCAGGTATTAAACACGACATTACGTTATTATTTACTTTTTTTATTTTATGTTCAATTATTTTTAAAAAAATACATTTCTTATTATATATTATATGATTCCTGATAAACTTTTAATTAATTTAAAAATCATAAGTAAAATTCAAAAAAATGGAAGAATTACAAGAAGTTATGATGGTATCATTTCTTTAGAAAACGAAATATTTTACCAATCTATTAAGCGTTTTTTTTCAAATGATTCAAGACGCCAAGCAACTTTTGAAATTAATAGTGTCATAACTGAAACAATTGATATATTACATCATATTATTAATTCTAAATATATGCATAAAAATTTTTACCAAACTGATGAATATATTAAAAACTGTGAAAATTTAAGTTTAATCCTAACAGAATTAGAAGCAGCAAAAGCCGGTATTGAAAATTTAAAATTCACATATCAAAATGACCAAAATACATCATCTCAAATAGATATTATTATTCTTAAAATTAACACTACTATTAAAGATTTTACTCAAAAATTACATTATTTTCAATCATATCTTACAGGTTCCTACCAAAATAATTACACAACATCTTTACAACAAAATTACAATATAGATAATAGACAAAAAAATTACACATCATCTTTACAACAAAATTACGATTTGCATTCTGTTAGCATAGATAATGGCCAAAATAATTATACAGAACAAAATACTTACAATGAAGAAAATACACAAGAAGATGATAACGAATCTATTTAAAACCGTAGGTTACCTTTTAAAAAAAGGTTAAACCAAAAAACCCTTAGTTACTTTTTTAAAAATTTTTCTTATTTTATTAATATATAATATTAATAAAAATGAATACAGTACAAATAGTTCCTATATCAAATCCTATACCTATATTGCAACAAGAAAGTAGTAATATTACAACAAATACATTAATACCTAAAGAAACAACTATCGAAATCGATTTACCTCAAAGTAATACTCGTATTGAAATATTTAAAGAATATGATATTTATTTTACTAAAATATCATCAAGTTTGATTGATTTTTTTAATGATTTGTTTATAAAACCAGATGATATAAATTGGTTTACTTATTTGCAAAAAATAACTTTAAAAAATTATAGGTATTTCTATATAGGAATTTTTTGTATAGCTATAGCAATAATAATCTCTCTTTTACAACAAATTTACTAATAATAAAGATGAAATATTAAAGTATACTGTAAGAAGCCGTGTAGTTTCAAAAAGTTATGTAATAATTTTTAGTATTTAATAAAATACTTTTTTATATATACATATCTAAATATCTTGATTCTTTTTCTGATATAGTTAATATATTATCTACATAAGTCTTTGTAATAATTATCAAATTTTTTTCACCAGATGATTCTATTTTTAATTTACTATAATTTCCAGTCAATATGTCAAAATTTAATCTATTAAAAATTTTTTCTATATTTTTTCTTAACTGACGCACACCTTTTTCATTAACTGTTTTATTTACGATAATATATTCCAAAATTTCTTTACTTATAACAATATCTAATGCATTTGTATCTTGATTGATAGATTTTATTATCTCTGGAATCATTTTATCTTGACAAATAATTAATTTATCTTGTAACTGAGGTGGATTAATATATATAATTTTTAATCTATCCGATACAATTGTGTCAATTTTATCAATATCATTAAAAGCTAAAACAAAAAATACTTTAGATAAATCAATATTTAGATTAGAAAGATAATTATCTTGAAATTTATTGTTTTGTTCTTCATCAAGTAAATGTGTTAATATTCCAAAAATTTCAGTTGATTTACTTTCACTTATTTTATCAATTTCGTCTAAATATATAATAGGATTCATATAATTACAATTTGTTAAAATTTCAACTAATTTACCAGGCTTTGACCCAACATACGTCTCACTATGACCTGTTAATAAAGACACATCATTTAAACCTCCAAAATTAATCTGATAAAAAGGCCAATCCAACGCTTCTGCTAATGATTTTATTATTTTACTTTTTCCAACACCAGCACTACCATATAATGCAAGCACGTGACCTTTACTATCAGGATTAGATATTTTTCTAGCAACAAATTCAAGTATTTCTTGTTTTACATCTTCTAAACCATAAATATTACTGTCTAATTTTACTTTAATATTATCAAAATATTCCTTTATCTTTTCCAAATTATCATTTTTATTAATATCCATTTGTTTATATCTACCATATGGTATTTTACATGCAGTTTTCAACCAATTTATTCCTTTAGAATAATCACTCCCAGACATTTTTACAGTAGAATCATATTTATCAACTAAAAATAATTTTGTTTCTATATCAACATTCATTAACATTAATTTATCACGTAAATTACAAACATCATCTTCATTTATTAATTTTCTTTTTTTATAATCATATATATCTTTCTCAATAGATAATAATTTACGTTTTAATTTATTATCACTTTCATCTGTTTTAGATTCATCGTCGTCAGAATATCTTTGTTTAATAGATGGTCTTGAAATTCTTTTATAATTTTTTAAATTCGTTGTAATTATCTTCAATTTTGGAAATTTATTTTGTTTATTATTATCTTCATTACTTTCATAGCATATATCACTTTTGACACTTTTGTCATCTTTATCACTCTTTACACTTTTATCATCTTGTTCGTTACATATTTTCTCATAAGTTGTGCAATTTGGCATAAAATTATTTAAAAAACTAGATGAAATATACAACCAATATAGATCTTCTTTATTAGGAAGAGATAAATTGTTTGACAAATGATCATTTATACAAATATAATATTCCAACAAATCTTCAACATAAACAATATCACCCATCTTATAATTAATATTTTCTACCCAATATCCAACATACATTTTTAATATAAATAAATGTGTTTTTACTTCTATTTTATCTTATTTTTATTTTTTTTCAATTTTTCTCCAAAATGTAAATGTATTTACATTTACATTATTACCTTATTCTTATTTTGATGTTACCTTACCGAGCTGAAGCTCGGCTTCGGCAAGGTACCTTACAGATGGCGAACCCATCAGTTCGGCAAGGTACTTTTTTTAAAAGTAACTAATTTAAACTGGGGGGTTTGCATAAATCTTTAATGTTAAATCCATAGTTAACAAGAAGAGTAGCAATATATGGAGCAGTTTCTGGTTTATCAAATGACAAATTATATGGCAAACCAGCTGCGTATGCAATTTTAGTAAGCATATCCTTTGAATCTTTACTAGATGATCTTGCCATTAATTCTTGAAATGAATATTGAACAGTTTGATTCATTTTAGCATTATCACCTTCAAAAACTTTGTACAAATCATCCATTGTTACTTCTTGACAACCTGGATAAATAGCTGTTTTTGGTTCAATTAATTTAAAATCACCAGATGGTTTATAACTAGATGAATATTCTGAAAAAGATTCTAAAATACCTCTACCAGATAATAAATTCATACCAAATACATAAACAATAGCAATCAAAATAGCTAATTGTATATCCTTTTCACCTAGATAAGCAATGGTAGCAATTGCAATTAATTTTACATAAGTATTTTGAAACCAAACTTGAAGATATTCTGGAGTTTTAGGTGCAATTTGGGCAGCATATAATGCCAAACCAACTTTAACTATAGCCATAATATATGGATTAGCTAAAGAATAATTTATTGTAGATTCTACATAAGATTGAGTAGTACGTAAAGTTTCCATTTATTTATATTATACATAAATAAAAAAAATATTAATATTAATTTAATTTGTTATTTAATTTGATTTAAGGGTCATATTTTATTTACATTTTGTTTAGATTTCACATTAATTTTACTAGAATTATTTATGGAAACTATACAATATAGTTTAAAAAAAAATAGTACATATAGTATTGATTTAAAATCATCTATTCGTACCTTGCCGTCTAACGACGTCATCGTTAAAGGTACCTTGCAGATGGAGAACCATAACAATACAAGTACAAAAAACATTCAAATATATAAACATTCTAATAAAACTAACAAAATAACTAAAACTAAAACAACTAATGATATTTTTGATAAACATTGTATTGAAACTTATGGAGAAAAAACTTGTATATTATTTGAATTAGACAATGACAATATTGAAATGCGATTGTTAGATAATATTTACCAATTAAAATACACTAACAGAAATAAATTATATACAATTATACCCTCACTTTTAGAACATTTATACACTGTTGTTTTAGTACAAATAATACAAAAAACAAATACAAAAGAAATTGTAGCAATACATTTTCCATCTAAATAAACGTAATTTAATTTAAAAACAAATTAAATTACATATATAATGCCACACGATATGATTGACGAATATTTTAAAATTTATAATAGCAGCATAGAAGAATACGGGGAAAAAACTTGTGTTTTTTACGCTTGTGGAAGTTTTTACGAAGTATATAGAGTAGAAAATCAAAAAGAAGTTGTAGGAAATGCAAATATTATAGCAGACATTATTCGATGTGATTTTTCAAATAAAAATAAATCCAAACGTTCTATCAGTGGAAGTACAAGAGAATTTCCAGATTTTTGCGGATTTGGAATAGCTTATTTACCAAAATATTTACCGCCATTATTGGAAAATAATTATACTGTAGTTATAGTCGACCAATTAGAAAAAAGTAGTGATAGAAAGGGAAAATTAGTTAAACGAGGAGTTGTTGCAGTACACTCACCTACTTTAAAAAGTTGTGATTTAGAAACATATTTAGATGCAGAATCTAATTTAATAAATCTCTTTTTACAAATAACACCAGAGTACCTATCAATTCCTTCTCATTTAATTTACTCCGTTGTTTGTGTCAATAATACTACAAATCATATAGAAATAACAGAAACATCAATACAATTTAAAAAGACAGAGTTTCGTCTTTGCCTTGAAGACATAATTAAAATTCTATCAAGATATTACTGTAGAGAAATACAAATTTATTTTATTGGAGAATCTAATTTTACCAAAACAATACAAAAATTCTTTGATGAATTTTCAAATAGTCAAACAAATATAGCTTGTAAATTTCATTATATAGATGAATCTGAATCAGGTACCTTCAATTCTTCCAATAAAGAATTCGTTAGACGTTATTCTCAATATAATAAACGCCAAATCCAAAATCAATATTTTAAAACTATTTATAAACATATCGATTTTGGTTTAATTCAACCAGTCGAATACTTGAATTTATTAGATAAAGAATTATCAATTGTAAATTTAATGTACACATTAGATTTTATGGCAAAACATGATTCCAAATATATAACTAATCTAGCTATACCAAAAATTATTAACCATTATTCTAATTTAGTATTAGAATTAAATACATTAGCACAATTAAATATCTTACCATCTCAAAATAATAATAACCATAAATTATCTAGCGTTTTTGATGTAGTTAATCACACAACTACTGCTATAGGACGTCGTCATTTAAAAACTTTACTTGCAAAACCATTTAGAGACCAATCTACAATACAACATCGGTATAATTTAACAGAAGAATTACAAACACATACAGATCTAGCAAACGATTTACAAATAGAATTATCCAAAATAATCGATTTTGAAAGATTTCATAGAAAAATGGGATTAGAATCTTTACACCCATACGAATTTGAAAAACTTCATAATACATATACAACTATATCAAATATGTTTACAATTATATCTAAAAAAAAGGATTTACTCTTTAAACAAGAAATCCCTAATCAAAATATTTTGCACGAATTTATGCAATATATTTCAAACTACACTACTACATTTGACTTACATAAAATGAAAAGTATAAATTTAAATACAAACAAAGATGAAATCGTCAATTTTTTTAAAGTTGGTATCATAGAAGATTTAGATAAAATACAAAATGATATCCATCAGATTGAAAATGAAATCGAAGAATTGCGAAAAACATACGACAAATACATTAATGATAATCCAAAAACACCCATGATAAAATTAAGTTTTACTGATAACGATGGATATTTTTTCACATGTACTAAAATACGTTATCAACGATTAATAAAAGAATACCAAAACAAAAATAACCAAAACAAACAAAACGAAGTAAATTTTACTATGCGTGCTACTAGTAATACTTGTAAATTTACATCAGATGATTTGACAAAATTATCAAATAAATTAATAAACACAAGGGAATTATTAGTAAAAAGAGTAAAGTCACATTACTTGTTAAAATTACAAGAATATTCAAACAAGTACAATAACATTTTTACAAGTCTTTTAAAATTTATAGAAATAATTGACATATCAAATAGTAATTTAAAATGTTTTACAAAATACAAATATTGCAAACCACAAATAAAACCGGTACCACATAAAGATTCTTTTGTTATAGCAAACTCTATGAGACATCCTATTATAGAATTGATAAACGATGATTCAGAATACATACCAAATGACGTCAGTTTAACAAAAGAATCTTGTGGTATGCTTGTATACGGGTTAAACAGTAGTGGAAAATCGAGTTTACTTAGATCCCTCGGTATCAGTATCATATTAGCTCAATGTGGTTTATATGTCCCGTGTAAATCATTTCATTTTTCACCATTTTATACAATAATTTCCCAAGTAGATTTAACAGACAATTTATTTGCCAATAAAAGTAGTTTTACAAGTGAAATGTGTGGTTTAAAAAAAATATTACAATGTAAATCATCTAATACATTAGTACTTTCCGACGAATTATGTAGAGGAACAGAAGTAAATAGTAGTTCGGCAATTGTTGCTTCTACTCTATTAGAACTTGTAAAATCTGATACAAAATTCTTTTTCACCACACATTTACACGATTTGCAAAAGCTTAAACAAATTAAAAATGAACCTAAAATCAATACGTGTCATCTTAGTGTAACTAATAATCTATCTTCTAATGAAGATATTATTATATTTGAAAGAAAACTCAAACCTGGATCCGGGAGTGAATTGTATGGTTTAGAAGTATGCAAATCTATTATATCTGATACAAATTTCATAGATCAATCATTTCAAATCAGAAACGAATTAATTTCAGGTAAAACAACAAATACAGTACTATCACAAAAACGCAGTAATTACAATAAACGTAAAATTTTGAATCATTGTGAAGTTTGCGGATACAAACCTAAAGTTGGAAATATCCCACTCGATACACATCATATTAATGAACAAAAAAATTGCGACGAAAATGGTTTTGTAAACGAAAAACATTTTCATAAAAACAAATTGTATAATCTAGTTAGTTTATGTAAAGAATGTCACCTTAAAATTGATACTGGAGAATTAATTATAAGAGGATATAAATCCAGTACATCTGGGATTATTTTAGATTACAATTTTAAATAATTATTATTTACCAGCAGTATTACTTGCCCATAATGGTTTTGATGTATCATAAACAACAAAATTACAATCATCTTGTATAGTAGCACGATATGGTCCGGTCCCCATATTATTAGTATTACTTGCCCATAATGGTTTTGAATTGTCATATATAACCAAATTACCATCAGCCTGCATAATTAATCTATATGGTCCAGTCCCCTTATTATTAGTATTACTTGCCCATACAGCCTTGTTATTACTATATATAACTAAATTACCATCATCTTGTGTCACTACTTTACAATGTGATGCAGTCATTGTCGAGGAACACACACCATCATTTATATTAGAAGAACACTGATTTTGTACAGCAGATGAAAAGGTTGTTAATGTTAATGCTGTTGGTTCTTTTACCGTTGGTTCTTTTACCGTTGGTTCTTTTACCGTTGATTCTTTTACAGTTTGTTCTGTTTGTTCTGTTTGTTCTGTTTGTTCTGTTTGTTCTGTTTGTTCTGTTGGGTTTTGATTTTCCATATAGAAATATATTCCAACACCACCTACTATAAAAAAACACAAGCAACATATACAAACTAAAACTAAAATTAAAATAGTCTTCTTATTAGATTCCATATTATATATTATAATTACAATATAAAAAATTTTAACATTTTTCTAAAAGTTTACCACTTGTGAGCCTTATATGTACTAATTAATTTATTTTCAAATTCATCTGTAAATCCAGCATAATCACAAATTGGACCATTTACAAAAGCATCTCTTACCTTGCGTTTTAATCCAACAAGTTCTTCAGGATGATTTGCCAAATACACTGCACGTTCAATGTATTCTTCTTGTGACTTTGTAACATATTCATCTAAACCACAATTTCTCATTAAACTTGTTGTCACATTTTGTGAATGATAATGTCTAATATTATCAAATAATGTTAATACAGGAACACCCATCATCAAACTTTCACAACTAGTCGTTGTTCCAGAATATGGAAATGTATCAATCGCAACATCTAATTTATTATAATCAGGTAAATGTTCCGTATAAGTATCAGAATAAGGCATAATAATAACACGATCCAACACAGATTTATCCTTAAACGTATCCAAAAATTGTTGCTTAATTTTTGGTGTCAAAAATTCCTTTGTTTTAATTGCTAATCTAGCAGTTGGGGCGCGTTGAAGTATTTTTTCCCAGACACCAACCACCATACTATTAATCTTATTATATCTATTAAATGTACCAAATGTTACCCAACCATTTTTAATACTCGGTTCCTCTGTAAGTTCTGGTAAATTGTTAATACCAATACTTGGCGTATATGCCAAAAAACACTTGTCCATAAATATAAACTTTTCTTGATAATACTTTTGACTAGCCTTACTATCACAAAATTTATCCGTAATACGATAATCCATTGACCTAATACCACTCGAATTCGGATACCCACAATAACTAATTTGAATAGGAGCTGGCTTTAATACAAATGTATCAAGACGATTATCTCCTGTATGCGCTGATAAATCAAATAAAATATCAATTTTATCATTTTGAATACGACTCTTTAAATCTTCATTTGACATATTTTTAACAACAACCCATTGACACTTTGGAAACAAAGTCTCTAATTGTACAACCTTTACTGAATAACATGTAACATTAAATAAATCATAATTAATATGACTCAAAATACTATGAATAAAATAACTTACGGGATGACAAATAAAATCACCAGACATAAACCCAATATTAATTTTTGTTCCAGTTTTTACCAACTCATCTTTTGAAACAGATTTCATAATATCCTGTTTCACTTTGTAATCTGGACAAGAAATACGATAATCATCTACTACAACAGGATAAATCTTATTAATAGCCTTATGCAATCTTGGAATATACATCGGATCTTCTATTAAATGTGAAATATAATTTGAATCCAACAACTTGTTTTGATACGCCAATGATAATCTAGGTTTATATTTCAAAGCCTTATTATACCCATCAATAGCACCCACAAAATCACATTCATAACATTTTGCTAAACCCATATTCATATACATACTAGCTATCAACATATCTTTATCAACAGAAATATGAGCCCTTTTATAATTTTCAATACCACGCATATAATGCTCTATAGCCTTATCTGTAATACGCAATTCCGTATATACAACCCCAATTTGATTGTTTACATCAGGATCTAAAGGATCAATGTCGTACGCTAAATTAAAATAATATAAAGCAGTTTCACGATCTTGAATCGTAAAATAAATACTACCCAAACCATTTAAACATTTTACCTTAAATTGTTGCAAACCAGTTAATGCTCCTTCATCTTTTGTACATCTTATTAATAAATCAATAATACCAAGTGACAATTTGTAATGATAAATACTACTTTCCAATTTATTAACACGCTGATACATAAATCCAAAATTATAATGCAACTGATAATCACACGGATCTATAACCAGAATTTGATTTAAAAATACAATATTTTCTTGAGCATTTGCATTAAATATAGTCAAATATAAAAATACCATTTTAAACAACTCCATACCACCACGATGAAATGGCTCAATAGAAAGAACCTTTCTTACATGAGCAATCGCCATGTATAAAGTATTACGTTCCTGATCATTGAAATTTTGTCTATTCATATTAAGACCAACTGTTCTAACAAGTAATTCTGCACTAATGTAATAAGTACGTTTTATTTCAGTTTTATGCCTATTCATAACAAATAGATTCAGATCGTCTAAATATTTAATCATATTATTAGTATATTTTAAACATTCCAAATACAATTCATTATCAGTAACTTTTTCAATTAATAATTTTTCTTGAGCCCTACTATATGTTTTTTCTAAAAGTTTATATTCCTCCAAAAATGAATCAATATCTTTAATAGTTGATTTGTCACCAGATGTCATTATAATATTTAATTATTACAAAGTTTTAAATTAACGTTTTTTAACGTGTATAACATTATTTTATTATTTAAAATCTACATTTTTATATAATAATTATGAATCTCATCTGCCTTTTTTGTATTACTTTTAAGAAGAAGACGTTTTAATGTATTGGTATTAAGTAAAATTTGTTCTTTATTATATCCACCACGTTCTTTTTTTGTTCCCGCAACTTCGGGAGCAATTTTTGATTCTTGTAAATTTATTTTATAATCTATATTTTTTTCAAAAAATTTTTCTAATACTACTTTACAATGATCTTTTCTCGAAAAACCTAACCATTTCCACACGGAATCAAAATCAATTACAAAATCAGTTTTTGAATTATAATTTAAATATATATAAAAACTTGAAACAAAAAGTTTTTGTTGGTCTTCGTTAAAATTGTTTTGGATTTTTGTTATAAATTTATTTTGATAATCACTAGATAATTGTATAATTGGGTTTTTTTCTATTAGATTAATAATATCAATACTTTTATTTTCCATTTATTTTGTATAATTTATCATTTTTAAATAAAAAATTTGTAATTTTACGCAAAATATTTAAACTTTTTGTAAATTTTTACATTTTTATTTAAAAAAGAACTGAATTTAAATATAAGGAACTATATTTTTTAAATGGATATCTCTACAGATCAGTTAAAAACTTACAGACGTAAAGTAAAAGCATTACAAAAAAAACCCCAACCAGCTCAAAGAACACCAGAATGGTATAATGCTAGAAACAAAAGAATTACAGCAAGTGAAGCTGCTAGTTGTTTATTCATGTCAAAACCTACTTGTGAAGCATACGTTGAAGAATTTGATATTAAAAATTTTAAATACAAAGACACAGAAGGATTAAACCATTATGATAAAAGAGAAGATTATATTATTAAAAAATGTGATGCATTTTATGGAAAATCTGTTTTCAAAGATTCTATTTATACATTATGGGGGAAAAAGTATGAAGAAGTTGCTAATATACTTTACTGCCAATTAAATAACACCACTGTTATAGAATTCGGACTCGTTTCGCATTCTAGATTAAAATGGTTAGCGGCAAGCCCCGACGGTATCACCCCAGATGGAATTATGTTGGAAATTAAATGCCCAAAAAGTCGTAAAATAGATGAATCACGAGTCCCTATACACTATTGGGTCCAGACTCAGATACAAATGGAGTCGATTGACCTAGATTTTTGCGATTTCTTTGAATGCGAAATTGAAGAACTCGACACAGAAGAAGAATTTATCAAAAAGGAAATTGGTAATAAACAAGCTAAAGGAATAGTACTTCAAATTGATAATACAGGCCCCGATCCAAAATTTATCTATCCACCAATTCATATTAAAACCACTGAAGAATATATAAGATGGAAAACTGAACAAATGGAATCACGTGATGATTTAATACCAACGTTTTATTTTATAACAAAATACAATAATCAAAGAGTTAAAAGAAGCAAAAGTTGGTTCAATAATGTAAAAGTTGATTTGAAAAGAACATGGGATGTAATTATGCATTTACAAGAATCAAAAGAGAATTTTAATCAATATAAAAAAAGTATTCACGACATTAAAAGCAAAAAATTTTATGAACGTTACGAACAAACAGAATGCGAAATTACAGATGACGATTCTACTTTTATTTTAGAAGAATCTAATATCTCGGAAGAACTACATACAATAAAAGAAGAAGAATCTAACAGTGAAACTTCAGATGAAATTTGTTTAATAGACTGAATGTGTATTTTATTTAGATAAATTAATTAATTTTTTATATTATCTATATAATATAATGGATTGGAAAAAACCACCAAGATTTTATTTAAATCCTATCACAGGAAGATTAATTAAATCTACAGGTAGAGTTTATAAACGATTAAAACAAGATTCTATTTTAATATCACGTGATAAATGTATGTACAATAATAAATCCGCACAACATTGTTTAATTAAATTATTAACACTTTATCCAAATGTTTATCCACCTTCAAATTTTATAAAAATTCCTAAAACGCATAAACGTGGATCTATTCGTGCATTTATAAAAGATCCACGTAAAAAATACTTGGTTGGCTATATAAATAAATTTGGAAAACCATTTCGTTTAAGGCGCCCTATTATAACTAAAAAAAAAGTACCAATTGTTATTGATCATCATAATGTTTTACATAAAATTATTACAAACAAAAATTGCATTAATGAAAACTTGCAAAAAGTAATAGAAAAACAAATTAAAGCTGGTGTTTTATTAAATACTGTAGAAAATACTCTTGTATTATTTAACCCTATCCAAAATGATTTTATACCACTAAATAAATCAATCGACCAAGACGAAATCAAAGCTGTAATAAAAATGATTAATAATAAACTAATCCCACATGAATTACAACCAATTACCACAAATTCAATTATATCAGCTATCATAATAGAAGATGATAGTATTATAGGATTTGTCGATAAATATAATAAACTTAAACGATTTACTACACCAATCAAAATTATATTAAAAAAAAAATACACACCTCCATTAAAAGAAATAGATTTAATATCAAAAGAATTAAATAATAAGGTTGTAACATATGCAAAAAAAGACACTGAAACCATTACTGAACCTGAACCCACAGAACAAAAAATTACTGAAGAATTAGATATAATATCAAAAGAAGAAGAAATCACTGAAGAAATTCCTGAAGTTACAAAAAAAGAAGAAGAAATCACTGAAACTATTACTGATCCTGAACCCATAGAAGAAGAAATTCCTGAAGTTACAAAAGAAGAAAAAGAAATCACTGAAACTATCACTGAACCTGAACCCATAGAAGAAGAAATTCCTGAAGTTACAAAAGAAGAAGAAGAAATCACTGAAACTATTACTGAACCTGAACCCACTGAAGAAGAAATTCCTGAAGTTACTGAAGAAGAAATTCCTGAAGTTACTGAAGAAGAAATCATTGAAACAATTACTGAACCTGAACCCACAGAAGAAGAAATTCCTGAAGTTACTGAAGAAGAAGAAGAAGAAATTTCTGAAACTATTACTGAACCTGAAGTTACTGAAGAAGAAGAAGAAGAAATTTCTGAAACTATTACTGAACCTGAAGTTACTGAAGAAGAAGAAGAAGAAATTTCTGAAACTATTACTGAACCTGAAGTTACTGAAGAAGAAGAAGAAATTTCTGAAACTATTACTGAACCTGAAGTTACTGAAGAAGAAGAAGAAATTTCTGAAACTATTACTGAACCTAAAGTTACTGAAGAAGAAGAAGAAATTCCTGAAACTATTACTGAAGAAATTCCTGAAGAAATCCCTGAAGAAATCCCTGAAGAAATCCCTGAAGAAATCCCTGAAGAAATCCCTGAAGAAATTCCTGAAGTTACAGAAGAAGAAGAAATTCCTGAAGTTACAGAAGAAGAAGAAATTCCTGAAGAAATCCCTGAAGTTACAGAAGAAGAAGAAATTCCTGAAGAAATCACTGAAGAAATTCCTGAAGAAATTCCTGAAGAAATTCCTGAAGAAATTTCTGAAGAAATTCCTGAAGAAATTCCTGAAGAAATTCCTGAAGAAATCACACAGACATTACCTAGCGTTACTACTATAAAAGAAGATGATTATATTGATTTAAAAGAAGAACTTGAAAAAGCACCAGAAGTAAAACCTAAAGAAATAGCTGAACAAATAAGATGTTTAGATGGAGAGCAATTTGATGTTAATGATAAACGTTGTTTACCTTGTACACATTATGGTTTAGTATGGGACTCTCAATACAAATTATGTAAACAAATGTTAAAAGAAGATATTATTGAACAAAAATATAATCATATTGATGTACAAACGGATAAACTTCAAATACTGTTTGATACAAATGATAATATTATAGGTTTTCTAGATACAGGTACATCACAAAATGAAAATAAATAAATATACACTAATCATCTATAAATTTTTTATTTAGAAAATTAATTTCTAAATAAAATATAAATAGATATGGATAATTTAGTTGATTACATCAAAAAAAACTATCCCAAAGTAATCTTTACACCTTTTAAATTCAAACAGACGCGTGCTTTAGCCTTTATAATTAGCGATAATAAATTAGTTATTGGTTATATAAATTCCAGTGGATATTTATGTAAATTAATAAATCCAATTGATTTAGGAAAGCTTACAAATGAAAACGTTTCTGATATTCTAAAAGCTATTCCAATAGTATCTGGTTTTAATAAAGAAGATAAACCAAACTTGATAAAATTATTTGAAAGTAAATCAGAAACAATTGAAAAACCAGAACAACGAAAAATAGAAAATGATTTGAAAAAAAGAATAGAAGAATTAAACGATGATAATCAAAAATTGAAAGACGAATATAAAATACTATACGATAGTAATAGTAACCAAATACTCTTGATTAAAAACGAATATGAAGAAAGAATAGCTAAAATAACAGAACAATATAATACAGCACAGCAAGAATTAGAAACTTGCAAACGTCAAATTATAGATCAAAAAGATGCTATTGTAGAAGGTATTAACCAATACAAACAAGAAATCCAAAACTTTATCCAATCTAAAGATTTGCAAATACAAGATTTAGAAAACATTCATCAACAAGATAAAGCGGAACGTACTCAATTGCAAGAAAAATTAAACGAATTATTAGAAAATGAAAGACGTAATTTACAAGCCTTAGAATCAAGTAAAGAAAATGTTTCTGATTATAATACACAAATTGAAACTAAACGTCAAGAAATAGAGAGTTTATCATTAGCTATACAAGAAATTAAATCAGAATTAAGCAATACAAAAGAAGAACTAAAACGTTCGCAGCTTCAAGAAAACTTATTAATAGGATTTAGAGAAAGATGTAAAGAAAAAATTCTTAGCGAAAAACAACAAATAATTGACAAAATAAATGAATACAATCAACGATGGAATGAATGGTTAGAAAAATCAACAGTAGATGTAAATGAATATAAGCGTCGTTTATTAACAGATTTACAAAGTGGACAAGAATCTTTAAAAGCAGTTTTAGAACAACAATCTAACCAATCTAATATTGATAATATGGAAATTAAACAATTAAAACAAAATATAGTAGATATTGAAATTGCATTAAAACAAACTATCAATGATCAATTAATTAAATTGGCAGAAAGAGAAGAAGAAATCAAACGTATAACAGCAGAAAAAGATGAATTACAATCACGCCAATCTGATATGGAACAATCAACTATAGAATTACAGACCGAACTTGACAGTTTACGAGAAGCAAATAAAAGTATACCTGATCTTCAAAAAGAATTAGAAGAAGTGCGTTCTTTGTTAGCTCAAAATGATAGAACTAAAATAGAAAGTGTTGTAGATTATGATAATTGTGAAAGTATTCTTACAAACTTTGTAGCCTTAAATAACATTTTTTATAGAAAGCAAGAGATTATTAAACGTTTAGATGATATTATAACAAATAATTTAGACGTTTTTTCAAAATTAAGTGAGGCTCTAAGAAATACCATCCGTAAAGATTTCGAAACTGTAAAAACAGAAATTACAAATCATATCAAATTCTTAAACTTGTCAGACTACATTAATAGTCCAAACTTTCAATATTTAAAAAATAAAACAAATAGAGACCAAGTACCTTCCGAATTTTGTAAAGATCTTAGTAATTTATTAGAATACTGGAATGTAAATAAATCCAACTATAGGCGACAAGATCGTAAACTCACAAATATTTATGAAGATTTATCAGGAGCAGTTCGAGTTTATATCCGTATTA
>Ga0208811_1000106_pt1 | contig 23377 bp, 22 predicted proteins | sample Colrivmet1561A02_FD_187681 | JGI IMG/M metagenome (GOLD analysis project Ga0208811, IMG submission 187681) | Estuarine microbial communities from the Columbia River estuary - metaG 1561A-02 (SPAdes) (version 2) | ecosystem: Environmental > Aquatic > Marine > Intertidal zone > Estuary | place... | reverse complement strand
TGCCGCGCCATTGCCCTCGGCTGCGGTGTCGAAGCTGTCGGCATCGAGGTCGGTGTTGCCGCGCTCCAGTGCTACGCGCCAGCGCACATTGCCGGTGGTGGCGGTGGTGGCCATCCATGTGATTCGCACGCTCAAGCCGCTGGCAAGGTCAGCCGCCTCTGGGACGATTGACGGGAAGATCGCGCTCTCGATTGTGGCATCGTCAAAATCGAGGACGGCAACCGAGTTGCGAGTGTCGAGAGTGGCAAACAGAGTCGCTGGTGGCGAGCTGTGGCGCGGCGTGAATACGGCGAGGGTCTTTGTGCCAGAGGCACCGGAGAGGATGGGTGTGGCGATCATGGTTTAGCTGTAGGTGAGAGATTGTTTGTTCGACCACGCGCCGGTGGCGCTGGCTTCGGTGGTGACTTCGCCTGCGGCGTCGGTGGTGGTGCGGGAGATGTCCCAGAGGGCCGAGTCGTAGATGGACCCGCTGTTTGGGAAGTCGGCGTAGGCGAGTTTGCCGTAAAAAAGGTTGGCTCCGATGATGTCGAAGACTTCGACTTTATCTGGCACCGGACGAGTGCCGATGCGGAAGACATTGCCGCTTGCGTCTTTGCTGTACAGGCAATGGTCGGCGAGATTTTGCACTAGTTCTCCGACTGCGAGATCGCCAGCGAGTGGGATCTTGCCAAGGACGGAGGATTTTTTGGGTATGATTTGGGTGGCCATGTGGCTTATTTATTTCGCGGTGGAGACCCCCGCGTGGCGAGGCGCTATGGAGCGCCCCGCCGGGGTTGGTTGGTTTAGGGACTAGTAAGTTCCCCCATCTATGCTGGCCTCAAGGCTGTCCAGGCGAGCGTCGAGCGCGTCGTCTGCACTGGCGCGGGCGGTTGCCTCTGCCGTGATGTTCGTCTGCAAGCTGGTGTCGGCAGAAGCGCGGGTGGTGGCTTCGGCGGTGATGTTCGATTGCAGAGTCGTGTCAGCGCTGGCGCGTGTGCTTGCTTCGGCGGTGATGTTCGACTGAAGGGTCGTGTCGGCGGCTGCGCGTGCGGACTCTTCGGTGTTGATGTCGGCCTCTGCTGCTGTGACGCGGGTGGCGAGTGCTGTCGCGGCGGACTCCACGGTGTCGATGCGGCCACCGAGGGCGGTGTCGGCACTGGTGCGGTTCGTGACTTCGGCTGCGAGCGCGGCGTTGTTGCTGGAAACATAACCGGCGAAGGCTGAGTCGTTGGTCGTGTCGACCGAATTGATCAATGTGACGATCTCGGCGAAGCTATCTTTGTCAGCCTGGGAAGCGGAGAGGATCGCGTCGATACGGCCTTTTTCAGTCGTGATCTTGCCGTCGAGGGTCGTGTCTGCGCTGGAGCGAGCGGAGGCTTCTGAGCTGATCGCGGCTGCGCGGTCCGAAATCTCAGTTGCGAGGTTCGCGGCGATGACGCCTTCTGCGGCCTGAGCGCGGCTGATCTCGGAATTGAGGCTGCTGGTGAGTGTCGAGTCGCCTGAGCTGCGAAGCGAGGCTTCAGCGGCTACGGCGTCAGAAACGAAGGTCTTCTTTGCGAAGATGTGCTCGCCGCCGATTGGCAAAACGCCTTCGGCTGTTCCGACGAAAAGTGATTTGTTTGCTGTGTCGAAGGCGACTTCCCCGACTTGAAGCGAGACCGGACTGCCGGAGCCGCGTTTGATTTTGATGATAGGATTAGGCATGGCTAATTAGGTGGTGTTGGTGGTTGGTTGGGTGTTCGTGGTAGGGAGATTGTCAAAAACTGCCGCAATCGATGATCGGGATCATGAGGGCGTAGGCGGATGCGGTGGGCGACCACCGGTAGGGCATGCCTTCGTCGAGGGCCATGTAAAGGCGGTCGGATTTGCCGGTGCTCGGGAAGGCGGAGCGGGTGGGGTATTCGACGACGATGCCTGGCAGGGTTAGGTCGAACGCGGAGAGGTCGAGCTGCTGCGTGATGTTGGATTCGGTGATCTTTGTCATGCGTAGACGAGAGTCTCCCGGTTAGACCACGATCCGGTGGCGGAGGCGGTGGCGAGGATTTGGCCGGCGGCGTTGAGGGTGCTGCGCTTGACGGTCCAGCTTGTGGCGGTCTCTGGGAGTGCTGGCGCGGCGGGGCGGTCGGCGTTGAGCAAGCGCCCGCTGTAGGTCGTGAGGCCGTTGGTGGATTGGTCGAAGGCGTAGAGGTAGAGGGTCGGGTCGATCGGGGGCTGGACGGTGCGGAGGCCGAGGGCGGTGCAACTGATCTGCATTCCGCTGGCGGGCGCGGAGTCGAAGGTGATCGTGCCGGTGGCTTCCGAAACGAGGTAGTCGGTGGTGGGGGTCTGTGTGACGCCGTTCAAAGCCACGAGGACATGCTCGGGATCGCTGCTGACTAGGCCGTCAATCGGGAATGTGACGCTGGTGCCGTCGCCGATGCGGACGGTTGTGTTGATCTGAAGGCCGGGGGCCGAGGCGATGATGTAGGACGAAAGGCCGGTGATCTCTTCGGCGGCGTGGGTGTGGACCGTGTCGGCTTTTGAAAGATCGACCCAGAGCTTGAATGCGGGCGAGGCCGATGGATCGAAGGCGGCCCAGTAGCTTCCTGGCGGTGGATATCCGGGATTTGGCTCTCCGATGCGGATGTAGAGTTCGCCGTTGTAGCTGACGACTTGGCCGGGGGAGTAGTCGGCTCCGTTGTTGTAGGCTCCTTGGTAGTCTACTGGCTCGGGTTGGAGGGCGGTGTCGGCGAGAGCGCCCTGCGCGGCGGTGGCTTTGCCGTCCACTTGGGTCTGGAGGCTGCCGATGCTGGCGGCGGCTTCGGCGATGGAGTCGAGCGATGCCGGATCGAGGTTCGCGGCGAGGTAGTCGATCCTTTGGCCGAGGGCGGTATCTGAGGCAGTGAGGGCGGCGAGGTCGGCATTTAGGCCGGTGATCTCGCTTTTGAGGTGCGTGTGCGCGGAGGGCGCAAATGTGGCTGGCTTGCCGGTAAGGCTTGACCAATCGACGGGCGGGGAGACGGCAACGACGGCGCTGGCGAAGTCGGTGATGTCGGCAGAGGTGTGCGTGTGGGCGGATGGGGCGAATGTGGCGGGCTTGCCGGTGACGCTGGCCCACGTGGGAGGAGGGGCAAGAAGTGCGATGGCCTGCGCGGTGCGGAGCGGGGTCATCCACTTGTCATTGTCCGTTCCGGCTTCGGCTTGAGCTTGGGTGGCCTTGCCGTCGGGCATGGCGATGGGTGTAGCCTCGGTGCCAAGGATGACGCTGTTTTGCACTTCCACGGGGAGCGTGGCGGTGCGGGTGGCTTCGCCGGTGGCGGTCCAGCGGACCTCGAGAAGGGCGGTGACTACGGCGGGGGAGGCGGCGAATGCGGCCTCGAGGGGGATCGTGTTGAGGTCGAGCACGCCGCTGGCGGCGAGGGCGAGGAAATTGGCGTCGGCGTAGCTGGCTTTTAGCGCGGTGGAAAATGTGGTGCCGGAGGGCGTGGCGACGGCGGCCCCGCGAAGCACAAACTGGATCTCGATGGGGAGAAGGTCGCGGCGTTTAAGCGTCAGCGAGGCGAGGGCGGCGGAGGATGCCGCACTTTTTACGAACCGCCGAGATGTGAGATCGATGAATAACTTCATGCCGCTACGAGGCGGCGTGATGTCAAATGCGCGGTGGGCGCGGAACTAGGTCAGGAGCGGAGCGGAGGGGAGAGACTCACGCGGAGGCGCGGGGGTCGCGGAGGGGGGAGAAGTTTTAAGAATTAAGAATTAAGTTTTAAGTCGGGAGCCACTGCATCCCACTTGCCTATTGGGCAACGCTCGGTTGCCATGCGTAGCTTCGCCCAAGTGCTGCATCCGCACTTGCGGCAGCGGCCGGTGGCGTTGAGTGCGGCGGCGTCCCATTCGGGACAGGCGCGGCACGTTGCTTGACGGCTGGCGAGTGCTTCGGGTGGCGTGGTGGCGAAGCCTGCGCGAGCGAAGCGGTGCGCGGCGTGGCCGAATCGGGCAAGCATTTCAACTCTTTTTTGCTTGGAATCTAATAATTGTTTTATGGCGTAAATGGAGTCCATACATCCCCCCCCTCAAACAGACCTTGATATACTTGCTTCGCGGTTAATCCACCAGCACTCGGATCTTGAAAGCTACAAGGCCGTAACTGATATCTCCAGTTAGTCGCATAAGTCTGATTGAAACAATCATTTGGATCTACGTTAATTACATTTTCAGCGATTACTGCTACGTCTAAAGCGAAAAAGGATGGATTATTCGGGTCTTTTGCAATCGCGAGAGAGTATATGCAATCAAATTGTATCCAAGTCCCGCCCCATTCTGTTTCGGGGAAACCGTCGATCAAACATGGAATTTGTTCAATAGGTGTTAAAAATTTTGTTATTGAAACAGTATAATTTATATAATCGGCGTCTTGACTACAAGGCCCAAGGAAATTCTGAGGAGTGTCAATATCGCAAAATTTCTTGTAATTTAAAAGTGGATATCCTGTTTCTTCTATTGGCACCGTGAATTGCCCCGACCAGCTCGGTGTCGAGATATCGAAATTGTATGCCAAGGAGATAGTTGTTGTCTTTGCAGTCTCAATAGTAAGATCACACCCACAACACGCGCAATTAACAGCGCGAAGGCCGCCGTCGGTTTTAATTTTGATGGCTCCGGATGATGTGAGGCCGAGGGTCATGGAAGAAAAGGGTGAAGGGTGAAACTTGAAACTTGAAAGGGCGCGCTGGTTTCCGGTCTCAGGTTTCCGGTCTCAGGTTTCATCTTCAGCATTCCTCTGTTGCGATCCATTGCAGGGTGCCGTTTACCGCGCCGAGGACGTATGTGCCGGTGGTGGGCGCGGCGGGGAGCTTGAGCTTGCGCTGGGGGTGGCCTCCTTGGCCGGTGGTCTGCTCGACGAAAGAGGCATCGATCTCCAGGGTCGCCCACACGAAATTCTTGTCGAGGTCATCGGCGCGGAGTTGGTAGGGGTAGCCGCCACTTGAGGGGTTGGCTGCCGTTTTTTTTGCGGCGTCGAATGAGACTGGTGGGTCGGAGGTCATTGTTGGGTAAAGGTGACTTCGTAGGCAGTCGTGACCGTGACTTCGTCGACTTCGCCAAAAGCGGTGACATCGTATCGCTCTGTGACCGTCGAAATCACTGAGGTGTAGCCCCCTAAAGATGTGACGCCGTGAGATCCATCGATGGGGTTGACTGCTGTGCCATAGGCCACGGCGCGGGTGATGGTGTGGGTATTTGCGAGAATCTGAATGTTGGACTCGCTGTATTTTCCTAGGAAAGTGGGGGCTCCTCCGCCCTCTGGAACTTCTAGGACCTTGGTGAGCTTTTTGGCGCTTTGCATACGCTTTCTGGTCCGGCGGAAATCGGAGCCGGTGAATCCGTAGGCGGTGACTACCATCTCGACGAAGCCCGAATCTTGGCTTTTGAAGTCGGGAGCTGGGAAAATCTTTAGCGGAGTGGAGGATGTCGAGGAGGTTGCCAAGGTCTGGCCTTGCGCGAACCTCGAGCGTGCGGCTGCTTCGTTGCTCGGACGCATTTTGTAGACCTCGGAGACCATCACGAGGCCGCTTGGGAATGTTTTTACGACGCGGCCTGGCTGCAAGACGGGATTTTTGTCGCCGTAAAATATCGGGCCTTTGATGGTGATGGCGATGGAGGCGGTGCTTTTGCCCAGGATGGACTCGGCGATAAGCGTGATGGTGCCGTTGAAATTCTGCGAGGGAGTGCCCGAGATCCGCCCGTCTTGACTGAGCCCCAGGCCTCGAGGAAGTGTGCCTTGAGCTGTCCACTTTGTTGCTGGGCGTGAGGCTTTGTTTACGAGGCCAATTTCAAAATCGGCTTTGGAGTCAGTTTTGGCTGAGAACTTCTGGCCTGCGGCGATAATCGGAGCGCCTTGAGCGACGACGAAGGTGACTTTGGCGGTGGCGGTATCCCATTTATTATGTGTGGTGACGGTGATCTGGAATGTGCCGGAGGCCTGAGCTATTCCTAAAAAGACGCCGTCCTTGAAGGTGATGCCTGTTGGCAATGAGGTGGTGGTCCATGTTTCCACCTTGGAGCGGCCAGAGGTGATGGTGGCGGTGGTGAAATTCACCGAGGCATCGAGGGCTAAGTCAACCTTTGCATCGATGGGCGCGATGATGGGCGCGCCGATGTCGATGGTGAGCGCTGCGCTGGCTGTGCCTCCGGCCCCTGTGGCTGTGAGGGTGGCAGAAAATCGGACGGGGTTGGTGAGGTTGCCGGTGATCTTTCCGGTGGGGGTCTCGAGGGCGAGTCCAGATGGGAGGGCGGGAGCGATGCTCCATGTGGTCGCCGGGCGGTTGGTCGTGTCTTGAGCTTGCAGGGTGGCATCGAAGTCTTTGCCAGCGGCGCCGTAAAACTCTTGAGCCGACACAATCGGGACGCCTGGGGCGACGACGATGGAAATAGTGGCCGACCCTTTGGCTACGGAGTTCTGCGCGTAGGCAGATACAGAGCTTGTGCCGACCGCTTGAGGTGTTCCAAATAAACGGCCTGTCGTGGGGTCTAGGGAGAGGCCTGCTGGCAGTGCCCCGGTAACTCCCCAAAACGAAACCGGCATCGAGGCGGGCTCGGTCGTGGTGAAGAAGGATTCGTGCTGGACGCCTAATTTGGCGTCAACCAGAGTCGTCGCTATGACCGGAGCCTCAGCTGAGGACTCCAAAGAAACGGTGTCGGTGTCGGTGCCTCCCGGCCCCGTGGCTGTGACGGTAAATGTGAATTGGCCTGAGGCGGGAGGTGTGCCATGGACTCGACCGTCTGTTTCCAATGTTGCCCATGCGGGAATGTCGGACGATGTCCATGCGGAAATCGGTCGGTCGGACTCGTCGGCTCCTTGTAGCTGGGCGGAAAAGACATCGCCTTGAACTATGGATAATTTCTGCCCGGGAATGATCTCAGGAGATCCAAAAGCGATGGTGAAGGCGACAGATTCCACGGATTCGCCTTCGACTGATTGGGCGGAGATATTTACGGTGATCGTGCCTTTAGTTGTCGGAATGCCGGTGATGGTCCCGGTGGCAGTGTTGATGGCTAATCCTGCGGGGAGGCCGCCAGAGCCCCACATTGTCGCAGGCCGAGATGCTGCTTCGAGGGCTGGTGTCACGCTGAATGCCTCGCCCACTTTGCCGGTGAAAGTTTGGCCAGCGGTGATGATGGGCGCGCCTTTGCCAAGTACGAGGCTAAACTCTGCAACGGAGCTTGTGCCACCGGGCCCTGTGGCAGTGAGCGATATGGGGAAAGTGCCCGAGGTTGTCGGTATGCCAGTGACCTCTCCGGTCGCGGAGTTGAGAGTCGCCCATGGTGGCAGGGAGACAGTTGCCCAAGATGTGACGGGGCGATTACCTGTATCGCTCGCTGTGTATTTTTTTGAAAAAGGCACACCGACTCTACCAGTGAATGTCTGCCCAGCGGGGATGCTCGGCACTCCAGCGGCAATGGTGAATGTGACGGGAGTGACGGCACTTGTGCCGGCGAAGCCGGAAACGACAAAGTTTGCGGTGATCGTGCCTTTAGTTGTAGGCGTGCCGGTGATGGTCCCGCTTGGGGCATTAAATACAAGCCCTACGGGGAGGCCTGTAATGGCCCATGACCTCGCTGGTCGATCCAGCTGATCTTCCAGAGTCGGGAGCGGCGAAGTGAACGCCTCCCCAACCTTGCCAGTGAAAGTCTGGCCTGCGAGGATAATGGGAGCGCCTAATCCAATCCCGATTATCGCTGTAGTCGCCGCGCTTGTGCCACCGGACCCGGTTGCAGTGAGTGTGATTGTCGTACTCGCGATATCCTGAGGCGTGCCTGTGATTGCTCCCGTAGTTGCATTCAGCGTTGCCCAACTCGGCAAGCCCGTGGCCGACCAATTTGTCACAGGGCGGTTGGTGACGTCCGTCAGCAAAGGCGTGGCGCTAAAAGCCTCGCCCACTTTGCTTGGGAATGTCTGGCCAGCGGTGATGATGGGCGCACCAGCGGAAATGGTAAAGGTGACGGGAGTCACGGCGCTTGTGCCGCCAGCTCCGGTTGCGGAGACGTTGATTGTAGCATTTCCGAAGCGAGCTGTGCCGGTGATCTCGCCGGTGGCCGTATTGAGAGTCGCCCATGGTGGCAGGTTGCTTGCGCTCCACGAAGTCGGCGTGCGGTCGGCGGCGTCTGTCAGTGCTGGGGTGGCGCTGAAAATATCGCCTGTTTTGCCAGTGAAGATCTGGCCAGGTGTAATGATCGGCGCTCCAACTGCAACCGAGATTATTACTGCCGCCTCGCTAGTTCCCCCGGACCCGGTGGCTGTAAGCGTAATCGTGGTGGTGCTGCTATCTTGCGGGGTGCCGGTGATGGCTCCCGTAGAGGCGTTCAACGTCGCCCAGCTCGGCAACCCTGTTGCCGACCAAGTTGTCACAGGGCGGTTGGTCACGTCGGAAAGTGCGGGCATTGCCGAAAACGCGGTGCCTACTCTACCAGTGAAAGTCTGGCCAGCGGGGATGCTCGGCACTCCAGCGGCAATAGTGAAGGTGACGGGAGTGCTTGAGCTTGTGCCGCCCGGGCCTTTGGCTGAGACGTTGATTGTAGAAGAGCCCGTCTTTGTTGGCGTGCCGGTGATCTCGCCCGAGAAGGTGCTGATGGAAAAGCCGAGTGGGAGCCCATACGCCTGCCAGCTATCGACGGGGCGGTTTTCCGCATCGGTCAGTGCTGGGGTGGCGGAAAAGGGCACGCCGACTTTTGCGGGGAAACTTTGGCCGGGACTAACCACGGGTATGCCGGAGGAGATCGACCAATTCAAATCGACGGGCGCACTCGTCCCGCCGGGGCCGGTGGCGGTAAGATGAGAAATGAGTGACGTGACTTGCTGGGCGCTTCCCGAAATATTCCCTGTTGCAGAATTAAGCGAGAGCCCCAGCGGGAGTTGATCGACGGCAAAAGAAGTGGCTGGCCTGTCGGGCGATGGGTCGAGAAATGCCGAGCCGTATTCTGAAAAGGTTTGCCCGACTTTTAAAGTGTAGCTTTTTTTGTAAAGAAGAGGCTTTTGAACTGCGACGATAATGCTGACGGTGACCGGGTCAGAGTCTCCACCGGGGCCCGTGGCAATGAGCGCAAATGTAAATGTGCCATGGGTGGCGGGTTTGCCGACAATGCCATAAGTCGCCACGGAGCAACCTGCGGGGATTGAGCCTGATGAAAGGCGAAGCGAATCCCATGGCCTCTGCGTCGGATTATCCAACTCTGGAATAAAAAGCACATCCTTGCCCAAGGCAACCGTCAAAGTCTGGTTGGGACGGATGATGGGCTTAAGGTATTGCGAGGAGATCGTGAGCGATACATCTTCGGTGTCCGTGCCGCCCGGGCCCGTGACCGTGAGCGAAATGGTTGTGATGCCGCTATCCTGCGGGGTGCCAGTAATGACTCCAGTGGTCGCATTAATAATTGCCCAGCTTGGAAGGCCTGTTGCTGACCAGTTTGTTGCGGGGCGGTTCGCGGCATTTGTGAGAAGAGGTGTCTTGCTGAATGCCGTGCCCACTTTGCCAGTGAAGTTTTGCCCGGCGGTGATAAGTGGCTCGCCTGCGGAAATGGTAAAAGCCACCGAGGACCCTATACCTACACCACCGGGGCCCGTGGCAGAAACTGAGGCCGATGCCTTTTGTATGAGGTTCGGGACTCCTGAGACAACCCTTGTGTCTTGGTTGATGCCCAGCCCGGCAGGCAACCATGTGAGTTGCAGATTCGTTGCCGGACGGTCGATTGGGTCTGTAAGGGCGATGGTGGCGCTAAATGAAGTGCCCACCTTGCCAGTGAAGCTCTGGCCTGTTGTGACTATGGGCACCCCTAAAGCAATCGCCAAAATGACATCTTCGGTGTCCGTGCCGCCAGGGCCGGTGACCGTGAGCGTAATCGTGGTGGTGCCACTATCCTGCGGGGTGCCGGTGACTTTGCCGGTCGAGCCGTTAAGCGTTGCCCAGCTTGGAAGGCCGGTAGCCGACCAGCTGGTCACAGGGCGTTCGACGGCGTCGGTAATAGACGGGGTGGCGCTGAATGCAACGCCTACCTTGCCAGCTAAATTCTGGCCTGCGGTGATGATGGGCGGGGAATAGGCCGCTGCAATGGTGAAGGATACGGCGGTGGCTTCGCCCACGCCGCCGGGGCCGGTCGGTGTAATCGTTGCGGTCTTGTTCTCGCGGTTGAGTGGCGTGCCCGTGATCTCGCCGGTGGTGGCGGAGATGCTAAGGCCGAGAGGGAGGCCCGATGCTGACCAACTCGACACAGGGCGGTCGGCGATGTCTGAAAGCACGGGCGTGGCGCTGAATGCCACACCTCGGTCGCCGTTAAAGTTTTGAGACGCTTGAATCGAAGGCGCTCCCAAAGTGATCGAAATGGAAACTGATGCCGGTGAGCTTGTGCCTCCGGGGCCTGTGGCCACCAGAGTCACATTGAAGTTTCCGCGTAGGCTCGGTGCGCCAGAGATAGCTCCGGTGGCAGAGTCGATGGCAAGCCCGGGAGGGAGGCCGGTAGCCGACCAACCAGTGGCCGGGCGGTTCGCGGCATCCAGCAGGCTGAAAGTTTTGCTGAAAGCCGTGCCGAATTTGCCTGTGGAAGATTGGGCCCCTGGAATGTAAGGCGCTCCGGCCTCGACGATAAAAGTGGAATATTGGGATGGTGAAATCCGCCGCGATTGCGTCTCTGGCTCGCCATGGATTAAATACAAAATGGGCGAATACGTGCCTGCTTTTGTAGGGATGCCCGAGATGACCCCGGTGACGGCGTTAAAAGTTAAGCCAGGGGGCAGTCCATTCACCCCCCATTCCGAGGGGCCCCATTTTGCGTAGGTGATCTCCCCGCCCGTGGTTGTCTCAACCCACACATTCGGGCCGTAAGTGTAGCCGGTGCCTACGTCCCAAGTCAGGCCTCGGGCTGGGGCGTTGACGGGGTCAAGCACAACCAAATTGCCCGTGAAACTTTCATTGAATTTTGCGGAGAAAGACTGCGACGGAGCGACTTGGGGCAGTGTGTTTCGGACGTAAACACGGAAAGGGCCTTCGTTAAATGCAGTCCCGCTTGAGTCGACGCCCGAAAGCATTATATCAAAATTACCAACCGTGGTTGGGGTGCCCGTAAAAACCCAGACCTTTTTGGTCCCGCCGGTCGAGGTCCGGTAAATCAAAGAAACACCAGTAGGGAGGCCCGAGGCCGACCAACTCGCAGCAACAAAGTTGGCATCATTTGGGTAAATCGATTGAATTGTGGTTTGAAAAGAACCATCTACCAAAAAAGGTTGGCCTACGATTGTTGTGTCTTTGCGCGTGATGGTTTCGGTACTGGCGCCGCTTTGAAGTGTGAATAATGCCATAAAATTAAATTAGTGCGGCGACGGGGAGCTTGGGTTCGATTTTGCCGACGAGGGTTTTTATGTCGGAGACGAGGGTTTTGAGGTCAGAGAGGATGCCGCTCACGCCGCTCTTGGCGGAGACGTCGAGCTCGATGCCGCTCTTCAGATCGTCGCGGATGGAGGTGATAGCGTTCGCGCCGTCGAGGTTGATCTTTTGCTGCGCGCCGAGATTGGTGATGTCGGTCTGGACGAAGCCCACGGCGTTGCTGGCGGAGCTTCCATCGAGGGAAAGGTTGACGGGGGTGCCGAGGTTATTGAGGCCAGAGGCGAGGTTGCCGATGGTGGAGTCGGCACCTTCGCCATCAAGTGAAAGCGGGATAACGGTGCTAAGGCGGTTTTGCACAACTCCGAGCACTTCATTGGCGGCGCTGTCGCCTGACAAGGTGAGAGGGATCGCATTGGCAAAGTTGTCTTCTGCCGACTTCCGTGCGTCGGCAATGGATTCGTAGCCTTTTAAATTCAGCGGGATCGGATTTTTAAATCCGTCCGAGGCTGCTAGAGCTTGTTCAGCTATCGACTTAGCTGCGTCTAAATTGAGGGGCACTTGCTGAAAGGCATTGGTTGCATCTGTCCGCAAGGATTCCAGCCCGGCGGCAAAGACCTCGGGAGAAAATTTAATGTTAATTTCGATAGGCGAATTGGAGATGACTTTGATCTCTTGCCCGATCTCATAAATCATTTGCTTGGCGCTCTTCCCAGCGGTCTCGATGCCGAGCGCCTCCGCGAGTTGCGGGATATTGCGCGCCTCGTCTCCGACCGTTTTCATGTCTCCGCCCATGTCTCGGAGGTCTTGCCGAGCCTGGGTGAATAGCTTACCGAGATCCTTGTCAGTCATTTCTCGAACGGCCTTGGCCATGGCCGCTTGCGCGCCGTAGGTGCTTTGTTCGGCGGTGTAGGCGCTGCCTGCCACCTTAGCCCAAGATTTTTCGATATCTACGGAATTACTCGCCGCTTTTTTAACATGCTCGAGAGAGTTAAAGGCGGATGAGTTTACGGAGTCGAAATTGATCGCGGCGACTTGGGAATTATTGGCGGCATTGAAAATGTTGCTGGCGGTATTTGAACTACTCGATTCCGAACCTATAAAGTTTTCACGGGTCTCTTTGCCGCTGGCTTCGATGGCGTCCATCTCCTCATTCATCCGCTTGGTGGCCTCTTCTGCTCCGAAGAAATCTTCTTTAAATACTCTGGTCTTTGATGCTGTCTTATCAAATTCCTCAGTGACCTTGGCGGCGGCTTCTGCTGTCGCTCCCATGTTGGCAATCTGAGCCTCGCCGAGCTTGGTATTTGCGGCGTCGAGTACCTCAAACATCTTGTCGCCTGCGGCCTTGAAGCCCGGCAATTCGGAGATCGCTGCGGAAAATGTCATGAGCGACTCGGTGATATGTCGCCCGAATGTGAGAGCGGCATCAGTGAGCGCGCCACCGAGATAGGAGGTGATGGCTGAGGCTAAGTTGGTCTCCATGGACTTAACCAAAAAGTCAATGACCGTGGAGGACGTATTAAAAAACGCATTGCCAAAAGTCTTCACAGCAACCTCGAAGGAGGTGCCGTAGGCCTGTATGGTGGCGATGGGGTCATTAAATGCCCCAATGAGTCGGTCGGCCATGCGGACGATGATGTCCATGGTGGCCTGCCCCCATCCAGCCGCATCCACGCCACTGAGTGCGGAGGTGAATGCGTTGAGCGCGGGTAAGGCGCTTTCTAAAAATCCGGCGGCGAACTCGAGCACCTTGTTGTTGAGCGCGGCCATGTTATCGCCTACGCCGTCGAAGGCGGCGGCGGAGCGATCCATCACGCCAGGGAGTCCGCCGAGTTGATCCTTGGCTCCTTCGATCTCTCCGCTGAAATTTTGTAGGATGGGCAGAAGCTCTCCGCCGGATTTACCGAAGATCGACATTGCGGCTTCGGCGCGCTGCGCGGGATCTTGAATGGAAGAGATGCGCTGCGCGAATACCCCCATTTGCTCGGTGGGCGTCTTGCCGGAAAGCTCGCCCATGGTGATGCCGAGTCTGGACATGGCGTCGGATTGGGCGGCTCCGCCTTGGGCGGCGTCCACCATGAACTTTTGCATTTTGTTCATGGAGCTGCCGACGGCATCGGCGCTCACTCCGGTATTGGTGAAGGCGCGCTCGAGAATGAGGAGATTGCCAGCGCTCTCGCCGGTGCGGGAGGAGAGATCATTGAGCTTCCCGCCGAGGTCAATGGCTGCGCCGAATTGATCGACCACAGCGCGGGCGGCATCGGTGGCGAGCTCGACGGCTTTCATGCCGATTTTTACGGCGGCACCGGCTACGCCTGCGGCGATACCGATCTTGCCTAGGCCGAGGTTGCCCTTCTCGCCTGCGTCTTCGGCTTTGGCTCCCATGGCCTTGAGGTCGCCGCCGAGGGCGTCGATCTTCGGCGAGGTGCCAGCGGCTCCGGTGCCCATGGCTTGGAGTTTCTTCTCGAGGCCTTCGGTCTGAGCGATCTTCCGCATCGTCTGGTCGAGCTCTTTGAATGAGAGGTCGCCGCCTTTGATCTTGGTGTCCAGCCTTGCCAGTTCGGATTGAACGGTCTTGAGGGTGGCTTCTAATCCGGCGTCGGATGCGCCGATTTTGACTTCGAGGGTTTCGCTCATTTTGTGTAAAGACCGGGGTATCGTGCGGCTATGGTTTCGATGCTTTTAAAAACGCCGAGCTTGAGATTCTCACGGAAGAATTTCTCGCGTCCATTCATGGCCTTTCGGATGGCGTCGAAGACCGAGGGCGAGTAGGTGCGAGAGTTGCGGAGGACGATGGCAAAGTCCGAGCCGTTGGATTCCTCGGTGGCTTTGCCGTCGCCCGGATAGTCGCCGTTTTTAGTAGTGGCAGATTCGACGTAGCCTGGTGCGCTCACTGAGATGCCGATGCTTTGTGCAACCTGTATCCAGCTTTTCTTGGCAAGGCCACGAGAGGCTTTGCGGCGCTTGATGGAGGCGGCAATCTGAGCTTGCGCCATCGCCCACACGGCATCGGGCATCTTCCAAGACATTTTGTAAAGCTTGCCGTTAAGCTTCCGCCGTGGTGCCGCCTTGACGTTTTTTTCTATGAGTTGCACTTGTGCAGCGAGGGTGTTCCTAGAGGCGGCTTCGAGGATCTTGGCCGCTTCGCTGCGGACCACTTCCTTGTAAGTCACGCCTGCGGCCTTTGCGATCTCATCAAAAGCGCGCATAAGGCCGAGGTTGGCGACTGACATGGAAAGGGATTGGCTCATAGTTTAGCAAAGGCGGCTTCTATTTCGGCGTTGAAGTCAAAAAGCGCGGACGTGTTGTTGCGTTTCCATCGTTTGGTGATGCCGTGGGCGTAGGCTTCGGCGTGCAGGAGTTGCAGGCCTGCCGTGAATGGGATCTCCCACATGATTTCTCGGTAGCCCCAACCAGTGATCTTCGCGACTTGGTACACATAAGAGGCGAGCCAGTTGGGGCTGTTTAGTTTCCCGATTCGCCGGTGGTGTCGGAGGTGGATTCGGCGGAGTTGATTCGCTCGAACTCGGCTTTGACGGCCTCGGTAAGCTCGGTCTGTGCTTCGAGGGTCGTAAAGTTTTCAATGTGCCACTTACGAACGGCGCGGGCAAAGGCGGTGGGGTCATCGGCGATCTCGAGCACTTCGTCGAGTGGGACGCTATGAACGAACCCAAAGGCGGCGACGGTGAAGAAGTTGCCCTTCTTGCCCGTGTTGTTCGTTTGAACGATGTCAATGGTGCCGGGCACAAAGCGGCGGAGCTTGAAGTCTCCCACTTTGGTGGTGCCTTCGCGCATGCCTTGCAGGCGGAGGACTTCGTCGTCGGTTTCTAGTTCGTTGGTTTTTTGGTTTTTGTTTTTCATGAATTTCTGGCGAAGCGCGCCCGGTCTTCGGGCGTGGCGTTTTCGGAGATGGAAATGGTGCGGCCATTGCGCTCGATGAGGACTTGGCGCGGGGTGGACTTGATGACGCCAACGAGCTCGTCGCGGTTGGCTAGGGCGGCGCGCATGTAAGCCACGGGATGCTCGGGGTTCTTCTCGGCGAAGCTGTCGGCCTCGGTTGTCATCCACCGTGAAATCTGCTCGGCCTGCTCGCCGGTCTCGGGGTGTTGAGCGTGAAACCAAAAGACCGTGCTCTCTTGGCCGGATGGGCGAAGGACACGGGTGACGGGGGCGGTCTCGTTCTCAAACTGGAAGCCCATCGCTGTGAGGGCGGAGGCAACCTTGAGATTCTGCGTGCTAAAAAGTTGTATTATCTCGGACATTTTTTCTGGTGGGGCGCGGCCCCGGCGAGCGCATGGGGAGCGGGCGAGTGGCCCTGCTCCCCTAGTGCGCGGGGTTGGCGACCTAGTCGGTCATGGTCGCGGAGTAGTTCTTCGCGGTGAGGGAGAAGGACTCGAACTGCTCGGCGGCATACTTCGTGTCGACCTTCGTCACGATGGTCGTTCCACCGAGTGATCCGCCGGGGAGCGCAACTGTGAGAGCGCCTCCGACAGACTGGCTGAACGAGCCGGTCTTCATTCCCTCGATGCTGATGTCCTTGACGGGCTCGCCGACGGCTACGGCGACCACTGATCCCTGATCATCCTTAACTTCAGACAGGGATGCGGATTCAGAAATGTTGAAGGATTTAACGATGAGTCCCGAGATGTCGGGCGTGCCATAAGTGGCGGTGGAAACTGCTGCGGAGCGATAGATTGATGCGGCCATGGTGGTGATTGGTGGGTTGAGGTTTCACCAATTCGCCCGTGTCAAATTTCGATGACAGCGAGGCTCAGATCCGCTGTCGTAGTCCACCTTTCGGAGCCGATGGAATCGCCGAATGAATTGAGGTCGGCACCGGCGAGGATGAGGCCCGAGGGGAGGAAGGAGACGAGGCCTGCGATGCTGAGGAGGGAGGCTTTGACTGCACCGGAGATGCCTTGGTGCGCGGAGAGCGAATCTTCGATGACGGCGGGGGTCGAGACGATGAGCTGGGCGCGGACTTTGTAGTGCCGAAGCGCGAGAGTGTCGGTGTTTTCGCAGGATACGAAGACCACGGGCTGGTCGCCGGGGATGATCTCGGGACTTTGTCCGGTCAAGATAGTGAGGTCGGCAAGGTCGGGATCGGCAAGAAGCCAATCGCGGATGGCGAGTTCAAGGGCGGAGTTCATAATGACGAGCCGGGCGCGATGGTGGCGACGTATTCGCCGGGGGTGCTGATGACCTCTTTGAGGCTTTGGACGGTGTAGGATTTCCCGCCGATAAGGATCTGCTCGCCACGGCGCGGCGGGGTGCTCAGGGACGTTGCCAAAAAGCGACAAGAAAATTCTCCGCCCTGGCGAAGTCCGCCGGTCTCAAGATCGAGGCCGATGGCGATGGGTGAGAGCACGACGCGGATGGGCTGGCTGCGGAAGGTGGCCGTGTGCCCAAGGGCGGCGTTACGTAGCGCGGAGGCGGTGAGTTGGAATGATCGGATCGCGTCGGGCGACATACCCGTGGCGAGGTGTCAAAAAGAAAAGCCCGGCAGGGAAAGGCTCCTGCCGGGCTTTTTGCGGTGCGGGTGTCGGGGAATTACTTCTTCTTCTTGGGCGACTCTTCCATTTCTTCGACTTCAACAACGGCGCTGTGCTTTGAGGCGTGGCGCTTCAGAGTTTCGTTGAGTGATACGATGATGGTTTCGTCTGCGCTGAACTCACCGCCAACTTGTTTGGCTTTGAAGTCGGTGAGTTGCTCGGCGAGCGGGACGCTCGGCAGGTGCTTGACCTGCCAAGTGTCGCCGTTGCGTGCAAGTGTGATTCCAAGGCGCATGAGGATTAAGCGGAAACGATGCGCTTGAGGGCGGCGGCGTGGCCGAGGGCAAAGCCGTAGTTGACCTCGATGACTGATTTCTCGGTGTCTGTGTCGGGATCGCCCCATGAGCGATACTCGATGGTAAGGCCGGTCTCAGGATCGACTGCCACTTCGTATGCTGTGAGATTGTTGCGAACGCCGGGCGATGGGGCCACTGGCGAGAAGGCAACCAAGATTGCCTCGGGGAGAGCAACCATACCGACGAGGTTCTGCGAGTTGCCGGGGATGAGGTTGGTGCCGATAACGTCAAAGCCAGCGATCTGTGGGAGGCGTCCGTTTTGGATGGCGGATGCACTGCCGACTGCGGCGGCGTTTTTGATCGAAGCGTCTTTAAGGAGAGCGCCTTCATAAGCGTTGTCGAGGATCATGACGCGGCTGGACTTCGCCCATTTGGCTTGGTCGAGTGCGGTCTTCATTGTGATCAGATCGTCGCTGTCGAAGCTGGAAGCTGCGCCGGTGTGGATCGCTGCGCCGTAGTTGGAGAGCGTGACCACTCCGAGGATGTCGCGAAGGATGTCTTCGGCGAGCTTGCGGCCTTTCAAGAATCCGAGTTGCTCGGGATTGAAGTAAGGTTGGCGAGCGAGTTCGCTCGATGTGAAGGAGAGCGCTTGGTATTTGCGCTTGTTCACCGTGATCTCGCGGCTGTTGATCGCGTTCGAATCGGAGAACGAATACGTTCCGTTGAAGTCGCTCGTCGCGTCTGTGGCGAGAGGGAAGAAGGGAACGGCGATCTTGTCTGTGCCTTGCAGCGGGACGCTGTTGTAGACAGTCGAGAAAGAGTTGAGTGGGAGAAGGGCTTCACGGAGCGCAATGAGTGCGCTGTCGAGAACGACATTCAGTTTGAGTTCGGAGCTGATGGTGGTGGCCATGATGTGTTTTAGGTTGGGTGGGTTGGATTCGGGTTTTCGTGAATTATTGCGGTGTCAAATTTTTAGACGCGATTTCGAGCGCCTTGCGGTTGGCTCGGAAGATGCGGGTCTTCTCTGCGCCGGTGGCGTTTTTCCATTGGTCGTAGATGTTCGCGGCGTTTTCTGTTGGAGCTACAACTGGGACTTCGCGGGCTGCGGAAAGGCCGAGGCTGCGCTCGAGGCGAGCGAGGGCTTCGCGCTCCGTGTTGATCGCGTTGTGCAGGGTCTCGATTTTCGCACTGGCTTCTTTGAGGCAGGCAACGGCTTCGTCACGCTCGGCGATGACGGCGTTGTATTTTGCGAGGATGCTGTCTGCGCCTGCGATCTTAGCTTGTGGCTCTTCGACTGCGGGAGCTTCGGTGACTTCCTCGATAGCTGGGGCGATGACTTCTTGCGCTACGGGTTCGGTTTCCACGACGGGCGCGGGTTCGGTAGCTGGTTGCTCAACTGGAGCGGATTCGCTCACGACGGTTGCCTCTACTTCTGGAGCGGCGGGTGTTTCGATGTTGTCCATAGGTTTTGCTTTAGCGAAGGTGTCAAACCGAGCGCGGAGATTTTCGGGGGTGGCTGTTGCAGCTGCTGCGACCCCTTCTTCGATGGCGTCGGCAAATCCGAGGGCGACGGCGTCCACTGCGTCGAGCCATGTCTCGGCGTCCATCATGGCGGAAATATCGGTTTCGCTCATGCCGGTCTTTCGGACGTAGGCGTTGCGAAGATTGACCTTGAGCATGTCGAGGAGGTCGGCTTCTTTGCGAAGGTCTTCGCTTCCTCCCATGCTGACGGTCCAAGGATTATGGATCATCATGAGTGCGTTGTCGGCGATGTAGACCGGAGCGCCAGCCATGGCGATGACGGAGGCCATCGAGGCGGCGAGCGCGTCGATGTGGACGGTCACCCCTCCTTTGTGCCGGCGGAGAGCGTTGTAAATCGCGGTGCCCTCAACAACCGAACCCCCGGGCGAATTAATACGGAGGTGGAGGTGCTGACCGGCGAGCTTGCCGAGGTCTCCGAGGAATTGCTTTGAGCCTGCGCCAAAAGCACCGATTTCGTCATAAAGAGTGATCGTGGTTTCATTGTTGCCGGTGGATTCCATTGCATAAAATTTTGGAGTGGAGGTGGGTGTGGTCATGGTTGTGGGATTGGCGTGTTGGCTGCGTCTTGTGGCATCTGTGCCGCGATGCCTCGGCTAACGGAGTTCGGAAATACTTCGGAGATGTTAAGCCCGAGGGATTCGCATTTGGCTTTGCGGCGGAGGAACGTCTGGATGACATCTTCCTCTTCCTCTTCGGCGCGGAGGCCTTGCATGTTGTAAAAGCGAGTCGGCGAGATGTGGCCCTTGTCGAGTTGTTCGCTGTAGGCGCGAGCGTCGCGGCCGGAGTCCACCGTGATCTTGCGTGGGGCGAGCCATTCGTGGCGCCACCAATCATCACCAGGGTAATCCAATCGCCCGGCTTGGATCTCATGCCAGAGCCAATATTTGTAATAAGGGCGGCAGAACTGATCGATGACCATTTGCTGGAGTCGCTCTAGGAAATTCTGCGTGACCTCGAGCACAGCGCGTTGCTCGGTGCCTCCGAGTCCGACATTGACCAGCATGGCTTCGGGTGGAAGGCCGATGGCAAAGGCGACATCCGAGCGGAGCGCACGCATAACGGCTTCATAGGTCTGGCCGGGGATGTCGTTTTTAAAGGCTTCGAGCTTTTCGCCTGGCTTGAGGCGGGGCAGGAGGATGCCGTTCGGAAGGTCGCTTGTGGAGAGGTCGCCGACTTCGTTACTGGTAGATTTAAATCCTGAACCGAGTCCGATCTTGGCGACCTCGGAGGAGGTGACCATGTAGCCGATTTGAGATCCCGCTTTGTAGGCTCCCTTGACGAATCCGTTGATCTCGGAAATATCGCGAAGGTTTGCGCATGCGGAGTGGAGCCATGAAACGCCACGGGGTTGACCGTGCCGGCGGATGTGGCGGAAGTGTAGGACTTGATCGGCGAGGACGTCTTGGCCGTCGATGATGTAAGCGGAAGGCGCACCGAATGGGTCGAGGCGCACGCCGTCATGCGTAAACTCGTCTGTGTTTCCAAAGGAGTTAATGCCGCCGATGGCCTCGCCACCAATGAAGCGGACGCGGGATGCGTTCTGTTTTGTCGTGAGAAATTGGGCGAAAAAATCACCATCGATGGCGACTTGTCGAAGGATGAGACTTTGCGCGGTGTAAAAATTCACCTGTGCTCCGGCATCGAATGCCCATGCCTCAGCGCAGTTGCGGTCTTCAAAATACTGATCCACCTTTTTGTTCCACGCGAGATTCGAGGTTTTCGGCTGGACGACGATGCCGGTGCCGATGGCTCTTTGTGCTAGGTGCTCAACGATGTATGTCGCTTGAGGCGCGTTATTGTAGAGCCAGCGAGCGAGGCGCAGAATCTCCATGCGCGAGCTCGGGGTGAGTTCGCGCTTGGGGTCTGTGGTCGGCATCCATATGTAGCCGCGATTCAGCGAGGGTTGAGCAGCTTCAAATGCTGCGGCCTTAGCTTCCGGCTTGCGTGGGCGTCCTGCCCCTGGGCGTAAGCCACCGCGCTTTGATACTTTGATTTCGCTTTGATTTTTCGACACGCCCCAGCGGGCTTGTCAAACGCAGGTGCCGTATCGGCTGCGGTCTGCTATATCAAAAAGCTGACGGCCATTCGGCCCCTCTTTTAAAATCTCTTCGACGGCTTGGAGTAGAAGCCATTTGGGAAAGGAGATCGTGCCGGCGGTTCCTGTGCCGTCTGCTGAAAGCGAGGTGATGACGACTTCCTCTGTTGCGCTGGCGAAGGTTGCAAGCGCGAGGGCTTCAAGCTCCACCGTGGTCTTGGTGCGGCGGAGGAAGGCCTTAACGCCTGTCATTTTGTCGAGGTCGGACATGACCTCGGTGGGATGTCAAAAAGAAAAACCCGCAGTGGTGCGCTTCGTGGAGAGGCGTGGCGGGTGTTGTTGGCTTTGCGGGCGAGTCAAAAATCAGTTTTTTAAAACATGCCAGGCGATGTGGCAGAGCTTGAGCGCGTCCATGTAGTGATCCTGTGCGACGCTTTTCCATACCAACTCGGTTCCGCTGGCGGTCTTGCGCGGGACGAGGCGCTGGCCTCCGAGGCCTCGGAAGAGTTCGTTGGTGGAATCCGCCGGCAACTTGAGCGGCGGGTGAGCGTTGCGGATGCGGTCGCTGAATAGCTCGGTTTTTATGGCGTGGTCAACGTAGGTGTACAAGACGACGCCGGGGAAGTCGGGAAGGACGGTGCGTGAAATCTTCGATCCGAATGTGGCACCGGACCCCTTGCCTGCGTGCCAGAATCCGCCGGACGATTGGCAGGCGGTGTAGACTCGGAAGGTGGCGAAGCCGGAATCCATAAGCCCACACTCGGGGGAGACCTCGGCACCGGATGGCGTGCGGTAGCTGCGGCGCGGTGAGTCTTCGAGGAGATCCTCGATGGCGAGCGTTGTCCCGTAGTCGAGGACGTAGGATGCGCCGACGGCATCGAAGGCGACGGTGACCCAGTGCTGTTTGTCTTGGCCGATGTCCGCGCAAGTGACGACGTGCGAGGGCTCGATAGGGCACGTCCCGCGTTGATAGTCTCCGCGAAGGGCGAGGATGTTGGTCTCGCCGATGCTGGTCTCGATTTGTTCCCACGGCATGGCCATGGTCGAGTTGGTGAAATCTTGGAGGCCGTTGATCGTTCCCTTGTCGCGCAAGAATTTGATGGCGAGGGCGCCGAATGTGCAGGATCGCCAGGGGGCGTAGAGGCTGTTTAGGTGGAATGATCGGAATCCACGCTGGGCGGCGGGGTTGGTGGATTGCCATTTACCCTCGGCGAGCATTTCCATTTTCTGGCCGTCGTTGATTTTTGCGCTGCACCGCTGGCATAGGTAATGCGCGGACTCTTCGACGCGGGCCATGTTCCATTTCCCTTCTTCCTTGGCGGTGGCGTCCCACTTGACTTGCTCCCAGAGGAGCTCGATGCGCTCGTGGCAATGCGGACACTCGAGCATGAATTTTTCCTGTGTACCTTTGAGATATTCCTGCCAGATCGCGCCGTCGGGCGTGGTGGGTGTAGAGGTCTTGACTCTGAGCGCACCCACGAATGACTTCGTGCGGTTCTCGGCGAGGAAAAGGGCGGAGGTTTCGGAGTCGGTTTCCCTGGCGAACTTGTCAACTTCATCCATTAAGAGGAGGCCGGCGGGACGGCTGGCGAGATTCGCGGGGGAGTTGGAACCGACGAAGACGAGCGAGCACCGGCTGAAATGCTGCTCAAGGTTTTTGAATTTGTGGCGGTCGCTGGGGATTTGATCGCGGAGCGTGGCGCTGTCCTCAAATAGCGGAAGCCAGCGTGTCTCGGAGAAGGATCGGGCGAGGCCTTCGGTGGGCATGACCCACACGACCGGCTGCGGTTTGTTGACAATCCGCCATGCCGTGCCTGCTTGGACCATCGTGGTCTTGCCGGTCTGCGTTCCGAATACAAGCACAAGGTCGGAGACGTCTACATCGCCGAAGCACTCAAGCGGATCGCGGAGGTAGGGCGTCATGTTGCAAGAAAACGCGCCCGGCATCTGGGTTTGCCTTTCTGACAAGATCACTTCGTCTTCGCTCCATTCGACAACGGATCGGCGATCAATCGGCGCGTAGATCGAGCGGAGGTGTTCTCGGAGGGCTTCGGCGGCGGGGGTCATATAGCCTGGCGGATGAGGGCGGTGAGTTTGTCGATCCAATCGCCGATGGTTTTTTCGATGGATTTTTGAGGTTGGCCGTGGAGCCGGGGGGCGAGGGTCTTGGCGGCGACCTCGAGGGTTTGGCGCACGGCGATGTGCGGACGTCCCGTAATGTCCCGAGCTTCGTCGAAAAATAAGAGAATGCCTTCGTCGCGTTGCCATTCTTTGAAGTCGCGCTCGGCTTTGTGGCGGTTGTTCCGGCTGGCGATGTAGACGGCGTTGGCTTTGCGGATATCTTCGATGCTGCCGCCGTTGCGTTTGCAAACAACGAGTTCGTTGTAGCCCACTTTCTCAGCGAGCCGGGCGCGGCGGAGGGATTGGCGGGGCGTGTTGTCTTCGTCCTCGGGCTCGGGGTCGCTATGGCGAGGCGGTGGGACGGCGTCAATCGGCGGGGGAGGAACTGGCAGAGGTTCGGCGACCTTTGAGACTCTCGGAGGTTCGGCGACCTTCGGTAGTTTCGGCGCTGGCGGTGGTTCGCCTCGCTGGCCTCGCTTGGCGCGGGGCGGGGCGTTGGTCTGCCTCCACGCTTGGGCGGCGTCCACCGAGTTGGTCGGCATCCCCTTCTTGACGAGGCGGCTGACG
>Ga0208811_1000102_pt1 | contig 23681 bp, 20 predicted proteins | sample Colrivmet1561A02_FD_187681 | JGI IMG/M metagenome (GOLD analysis project Ga0208811, IMG submission 187681) | Estuarine microbial communities from the Columbia River estuary - metaG 1561A-02 (SPAdes) (version 2) | ecosystem: Environmental > Aquatic > Marine > Intertidal zone > Estuary | place... | reverse complement strand
CACTGAAGCCAGTATTGTCGACCTACTCGCCGCCACGAACCTCTTCCCCTCCAAGAAAGAAATCCGCCGCCTGATCGAAGGCGGAGCGGTAAAAATCGGGGACGACAAGGTCTCCGACCCAGCGCTCAAGGTCGCCCAGCCGACGGGTGAAATCGTTATCCAGGCGGGCAAGCGGACCTTCGTGAAGGTTAAGTGACGCCGCGGCGGCGGGCCTGTGGACAAGTCGGCGAATAAACTGCCGATTATCCCCTTCCCCTGCCCTGCGCCTGCGACCTAATATCGGGGCTCACGCATGGCCGACCCGGAATCCATCAGTCGAGACTTCGTGCACCTCCACGTGCACACCGACTACAGCATGCTCGACGGCTGCTCGCGCATCGATCGTTTGATGGACCGGGCGTGCGATATGAACATGCGGGCGGTGGCGATCACGGACCACGGTAACCTCTTCGGCCTCTTCGATTTCTGGAACGAAGCCAAGCAGCGCTCGAAGGGCGACGTGAAACTCAAACCGCTCCTCGGCTGCGAGCTCTACCTCGTCTGGGACCACGCCCTCACCGACAAACCAGATCGCCGTGAGCACAAGTACTACCACATGGGGGTACTGGCCCGGAATTTCAAAGGCTACCAGAACCTGACCAAGCTCGTCTCCGACGCGCATATTCGTGGACTCCACTATAAGCCCCGCACCGATATCACCCAACTCGCCAAGCATGCGGACGGGCTCATCGGCTTTAGCGGTTGCCTGCAAGGCGTCATCCCCCAGCACCTCCTGAAGGGCGACTATGAAGGCGCCCGCCAGGCGTGCGGTCGCTTTGTCGAAATCTTCGGCCGCGAGAACTTCATCATCGAGCTGATGGACCACGGCCTCGAGGAGCAGAAGCGCATCATCGCTGACCTCCTTAAGCTTGCCACGGAATTCAACCTCCGGGTCGTCGCCACTAACGACGTCCACTATGTCGATGCCTCCGACAATGTCGCGCATGACGCGATGCTGTGCATCCAGACCGGTGCCCGCCTCGCGGATGAACGCCGCATGAAGTACACGGCACAGGAATTCTACCTAAAGACCGAGGCCGAAATGCGCCGCGTCTTCTCCGAAGTGCCGCAGGCCATCACGAACACGGTCGACATCGCGGAGATGTGCGATGTGCAGCTGCCCGTCGGTAAGAACCACTACCCGGTCTACATCTTCTCCGAAGGCGTAAAGCCGAAGGTCGAGAAGAAGACGGATGCCATCTTGGACGGGTATGAAAAATTGAAGAACGGCTTGCTCGTGGCCGCGGGCAAGAAGGGGGACTTCGCTATCGCCGAAGACACGCGCAAGGGCATGCGGGCCAACGGCTCCTACCTCCTCGAAATCGTCAAACTCGGCCTCAAGGAGCGCTACGGTGTCGACTATGAAAACGCCAAGGACCAGGCCGACGAAGAGATTCCTGGCCCGGGCCAAGCCAGTCCCGCTGAGCTCTGCCGCCGCGTCGACTACGAGTTGGGCGTCATCGCGGGCACGGGCTTCGTCGACTACTTCCTCATCGTCTGGGACTTCATCGATTGGGCGCGCCGCCAAGACATTCCGGTCGGCCCAGGCCGAGGCTCGGGGGCCGGTTCCATCGTCGCCTATTGCCTAAAAATCACGGACATCGACCCCATTCGCTTTGGGTTACTGTTCGAGCGCTTCCTTAACCCAGAGCGCGTCTCCGCACCCGACTTCGATATCGACTTCTGCATGCGCCGTCGCGACGAGGTCGTCGACTACGTCCGGCAGAAATACGGCGCCGACCGCGTCGCCAACATCATCACCTTCGGTACGTTTGGCGCCAAGATGGTCGTCCGTGACTTGGCGCGTATCCGGGACCTGCCGTTCATCGAAACCAATCGCCTCGCGAAGCTCGTCCCCGATGACATTAACATCTCGCTCGATGACGCCCTGAAGAAGTCCAATGAACTGCGCGCCGAGGTCAGCAGTAACCCGACGGCGGCTAGTATCATCGAGACCGGCCGGGTAATTGAGGGCATGGTGCGCAATAGCGGCAAGCACGCGTGCGGCATGATCATCGCTGACCGGCCGCTGACTGACATCATTCCCGTGACGATGCAGGATGGTGACCTGACGACTCAGTACGCCAAGGATCCCGTCGAGAAGTTGGGCCTACTCAAGATGGACTTCTTGGGGCTGAAGACACTCACCGTGGTCGATGACGCCCAGAAGCTCGTGCGGAAGCACCGCAAGCTACCGAAATTTAATATCGAGAAAGTTGGCTTCGAGGATGCCAAGACCTTCGCCCTGCTTAACGACGCCAAGACCGTCGGCGTGTTCCAGCTCGAATCCGGCGGCATGCAGTCGCTCTGCCGCCAATTTAATATCTCAGCCATCGACGAGATCGTCGCGCTCATCGCCCTCTATCGTCCGGGACCCATGCAGTTCATCCCGGACTACATTAAGGGCAAGAAGGACCCCAACTACGTCAAGTACGCCCACCCGCTCCTCGAGAAAGTCGCCAAGGAAACTTACGGCATCCTCGTCTACCAGGAACAGGTCATGGAAGCCGCCCGCGTGGTCGCTGGCTACACCCTCGGGGGCGCCGACATGCTCCGCCGCGCGATGGGCAAGAAGATCCGCGAGGAGATGGAGAAGCAGCGCGACATCTTCGTCGCGGGCGCCAAGGCCACGAACAATATCGAGGAGAAGAAGGCCGTGGAAATCTTTGCGACCCTAGAGAAGTTCGCGGAATACGGCTTCAATAAGTCGCACTCGGCCGCCTACGCCATCCTTTCATATCAGACCGCCTACCTGAAGGCCAACTACCCCGTCGAGTTCATGTCGGCCGTGTTGACCTCTGAACAAGGCAACGCCGACAAGCTGGCAGAATTCGTCGCAGAGGTCGAAGCCTTAGGCATGCAGATGCTGGGGCCGAACGTGAACCAATCGGACACCGACTTCACCCCTGTCATTAAGGATAACGCCATTCGTTTCGGGCTCGGTGCGATCAAGGGCGTCGGCGAAGGTGCCGCCCGTGCCATCGTGGCGGAGCGTGAAGCCAATGGCCCCTTCAAGGACTTCTCTGATTTCATTAGCCGCATGGGCGATCAAGCCCTCAATGCCCGCTCCATCGAAGCCTTGGCCCGCGCCGGCGGCTTTGACTACACCGGTGAAGACCGCCGCCATTTGGTCGACTCCATCGAATCGGTCCGTCGCCACTTCTCGTCGGAACGCAAGGAACGCGCCAGCGGCCAAGGCAGCCTCTTTGATATGCTCGGCTCGGAGGACAGCGGCTCGATGAACACCGCTGACCTCATCCTACGTAAGTCGGACAAGATGCCCAAGCTCGAGATGCTCAATAACGAGAAGCAACTCCTTGGGTTCTACCTCAGTGGCCACCCGTTGGCAGACTACCACGGACTCGACGAAGCTATTACGAACTTTAGCACTACCCTTGACCGCATCACCCTCGACCAGAAAGAACGCCACATCGTCCGCCTCTGCGGCATCGTCGGCGGCCTCGAGAAGAAGATCTCCAAGAAGGATAATCGCCCGTGGGCCCTGTTTCATGTCGCGACCCGCTCGGTCAGCATCCCGGTGACTATCTTTACCGACGCCTACGATGCCGTCTCAGTCTTAAAGGACGGCGACCTCCCTTTGCTCATGGACGGCGCGCACGTCATCGTCGACGCCCGCCTCTCCTACCGCGAAGAACGCAGCGAGTGGTCGATCAGCGCCCACGCCGTCCAACCGCTCCGCAATGCGCCGGCGATGATTAAGCGCATCCTCTTTGCTTTGCGCCCTGGCCCTGAGGCCGGCGACTTCATGGAGAAACTCGTCGCCCACACCCGGCGCGTCGACGGCAGCACCCTCGTGCAGGTCGGTATCCTCCAGGCCGACGGTCGCGTCCTCATCGCCGAGGCCGCTCGTGGCATGACGACGCGCTTTGACCCTGTCATTTACGGGCAGCTCGCCAAGCATCCGGCCCTCGCGGGCGTGCAGATCGACCCCGTTCCGCCGACCCAACCGCCCCAGCGTAAGTACGGCCCGCGGGCTTGAGCTGAGGCGGTCAGCCTTAGATTTTGTAACATCAACATCCGGGTGCACATACGGGTTGCCCCGATGTTCGGATGGGTATCCTATGTCGCATGGTTGACCCTTCGCATAGATTTGGGACCTTCGCCCCCAGCTTCGGACAAAAGCTCGTCTTGGCCTTCATCCGCATCCCCCCGCTTTATCGTGGCTCACTCCGCCCCTTCTGGGTGCGGGTCCTGAACGCCCTGCGTGGCGGCCCCGTGGACGTCACATCGACCTTCGGGTGCTTTCGCGTCTACCCGACCACCAACCTCGTCGACAGCGCTTTACTCATCCACCCCTGCTACAACCAGGCTGAGATTACCTTCCTCCGGGAGGGCCTGCGCGAAGGTGGCACCTTCGTCGACATCGGCGCTAACATTGGCCTCTATTCCGTCGCGCTCGGGAACTCCCTCGGTGCTTCCGGACGGGTGGTCTCGATCGAACCTAATCCAATCTGCGTCGAACGCCTTCGCGCGAACCTACGCTTCAACAACCTACCGGACGCCAACGTCTTCCCGGTCGCTGCGGGCGACTCGCCAGGGCGCGGCCACCTGATTGTAGACCATGACGACCTCGCAATCGCCCGCACGGTCCGTGATGCCACCGGCGGTGATTTCGAGATTCGGACCCTCACCGACATTCTAGACCAAGCCGGCGTGAACGCGATTGCGGCGCTCAAAATCGATGTCGAAGGCTTCGAGATGGCCGCCCTGGGTCCGTTCTTTCGGAACGCGCCCCGAGCGAGATGGCCGCAGCGCATCTGTATTGAGCATCTCGGCGAGAAATCGGATGTCATGACGATGCTAGCCGAGGCGGGCTACCAGCTCGAACGGCGGACTCGTAACAACGCGCTACTCATCCTCGGCTGAGTGCGCCGCTGGCGCTTATCCGTTGACTTAACAGGGGTACGGCGAAACCTAGTGTGCAGGCATGGTCTCCATCTATATCCGGACCTATAAGCGAGACATCGCTTGGCTGGACTTCTGCCTGCAGTCGATTCATCGAAACCTAAAGGGCTGGGATGAAATCGTGGTGTGCATCCCCGAAGGCCAAGAGCATCACCTTAGATACGCGGAAGGCGTACGCATCGTGACCTCGCCCGTTTACGACAATGATTACATCGGTCAACAGGTCCGTAAACTCCTATGCCATCAGCGGGTCGCGGGCGATTTAGTACTAATCGTCGACTCCGATCTGGTCTTCCTCCCCGGGGCCTCTGTGGATGACTACATGGAGGGCGGTAAGCCCCGCATCCTAACCTGTAAATGGCCAGACCCGCCTGACGCTGCAACCCAGAGATGGCGGCCAGTGGTGGCGAAGCTTTTCGAGGAAGACCCCCCCTGCTCCTTCATGCAAGGGCATGGAGCGCGGTTATTCAGGAAATCCTCCCTCGAGGCCTTCAGCCGTCGCTTTCCTACCATCGACGAATACGCCCGGCAGCAGCCTCGTAATGCGTTCAGCGAGTTCCAATTCCTTGGGTTCTTTATTTTCCAAAGCGAGCGCTCGGACTATGCGTGGACGGAGCTCAGTGAATCGCCGCTCCCTCTCTATCACACCCGACAGTATTGGAATGTAGATGGGCTAACTCCGGCGGTTCTGGCCGAAATGGCGAAGGAAGGCCTTTCCCCACGGTGGCCAGATTCACTCTCACCGCTCGACCAGTTTAAGCGCTGGCTCTCGCAGACGACCCGTCGTACCAAGCAGTGGTTCAAATCCATTGGCGTTATTCGCTCCTGACCATGCACCCACTGCGGATTGCTTTTAGCGACTTTATCTTCGGTCGTAATGACCGGGACCGGATGGCGTCGTTTACCGCGCAGGATAACGTCTTCACCCGCCTACTCGCCCAGCATTGGGACGTCCGGGTGGTGCCCATGGCCGAGGCGGAGGTCCTCGTCTTCTCGACCTTTGGCGAGGCCCACCGGGCCTTCCGTGGCCGCAAGGTGTTCTACACCTCAGAGAATGTCCTGCCCGACTTCGACGCCTGCGACCACGCGATCACTTTCTGCCACCTTCCCGACGATCCGCGGCATTTCCGTCTCCCGCAGTACGTGTTCTACGTCGACGACGTGCAGCGGCTGGTGAAGCCTGCAGACTTCGATGCCTCGGCCGCGCTGCGTGCTAAGTCGAAATTCGCAAACTTCGTTGTGTCCAATCCACGCTGTCCCGAACGCAACCGCTTCTTCCGGCAACTGCATCGCCGCCGCCACGTCGATTCCGGCGGCCGACATTTCAATAACCTCGGCCGACCGATTGCCGATAAGCTGGCCTTTATCCGCGACTACAAGTTCACGTTGGCCTTTGAGAACTCGGCCTCCGCCGGCTACACCACCGAGAAGCTGGTGGAGCCCATGCTCGCCGGCAGCATCCCGATTTACTGGGGTAATCCCGAGGTCGCCCGCGACTTCAATCCCCGCAGCTTCATCGACGTCGCTCATTTTCCTAGTTTTGATGCGGCCATTGACCATATCCTGAAGGTCGATGCGGACGACGCACTTTATCTACAGTATCTCCGCGAACCTTGGTTCAACGACAATACCCCGCCGAGCTGGTTCAACCCACAAGTGCACCTCCAGGCTTGGCATCGCTTCCTCGCGACTCCTTGGGTGGAACGTCCCCGTATCTACCGCGACCGCGGACTCCGCGACCATGTGCGCGGAACTGGACTGGGCCGACACCTTTCCAGCCTCGGCACGAAACTGGACGGGTTGCTATGGAAGGCCGGCTGGCGCTAGGCTGCTTTAGATCGGTTTAGCCACTTCCAGGAAGTGCTTCGCCACGTAGGCGATATCTTCCGGTGTGATATTGGCATGATTCGGCAGGTAGAGTCCGTAATCGTGGACCTTGTCCGCAACTGGGAGGTGCGTGACGCCGAACTTCTTAATCCAAAACGGCTGGCGACCCATCGAGCCGCAGACTAGCGGGCGGCACTCGATACCCTGGGCCAGGAGGTGCTTGGAAAGCTCCAGGCGGTTGGCCGCGTAGGTTCCGAAGGCGAAACTGGAGATAAAACTATCCGGGCTTTGCTGCGAGAAGAAATCCGGCAAGGCCTGGCGGTAGAGCTCGAAGTTACGGGCCCGGACTTTGGCGATTTCCGGCAGGCGCTTGAGCTGAAGACGGCCGATGTAGGCGTTGAGGTCCGTTGAGCGGAGGTTGTAGCCAGCGTAGTAGAAACTGTAGAACTCCCGGAAGTCATCGATTTGGTATTCCTGCTTCCAGGCTTGGCGGTCGGCTTCAGGCACGTCGCGCGACCAACCGTGGGAGCGGATGGAAAGCATCACGCTGTAGAGCTTGTCGTCACTGAGGGTGATGGCACCGCCTTCGATGCTTGAGATGTGGTGGCCGTAGTAGAAAGAGAACGAACCAGCCAACGATAGGGCACCCGTTTTCTTGCCCTTATATTCGGAGCCCAAGGCCTCGCAGGCATCTTCGATGACCAAGCAGCCGTATTGATTGCACAGGCGATGGATGGCATCCATCTGATTCGGATGGCCCAAGATGTGGACGAGAATGAGCAGCGCTGGGCGCTCCTTCTTAAGCAAAGCCTCGAGATGGTTAAGGTCGACTCCGAGATCGTTCGCGTCGGAGTCACAGAGGAAGCACTCGAAGTCCATCTGCACGAACGGAGAAAGGGTCGTGATCCAAGAAACCGCTGGTACGATGACTTTCTTATTTCGGAGGTAACCAGCCTCGAGGAGGCTGTAGGCCATCAGTAAGTTCGCGGAGGAACCACTGTTCACCATGATGCTATACTTAGTCCCGGTGTAGGCAGCGAACTCGGCTTCGAACTCTCGGGTCAGCGGGCCCTTGGTGAGCTGTTTGCCTTCTTGGAGCCAGCCAGCGAGGGACCGGATCTCCTCCTCGGAGATGGTGTTATCGGCCAGCTTGATGGTTCGCTTAGTCATGGGAAATCAGGGGGCGCTTAGGATGAAACAGGTGGTAGATGCCGTTGAGTACCTTGGCTTTTACGCGCATACAGAAAAGCAAAGCACGGGCGGGCAAGTCGAGTCGGAAGGTCTTCACGAGCCAGGCAATGGTGTAGTAGAGCCGGGACTCCTGGTAGGCGCGGTAGAGGGCTTTTTTCCGGGTCGCGTCCTTATGCGCATCGATGGTGATAGACCCCTCGTGCGCAGAGAATACCGCCAACGGCTCATCGACGTAGCCGAACTTCGGGTAGTCGAGCGTCGTCATGGCGGTCATCAGCCAGTCCGGGCCGACGCCACGGTACTCGAACGTCGTAAAGGGCACCCGCCCGACCAATAGGTGATTGAGGATGTCTTTGCGGCGGATCAGGGTAGCGCCGGGCGAAACTAGCCCTTTGATCTGATGGGACATGAAACGTCGCACGGGGTAGACGCCTGTCGGCCCGAGACTGGTAAAAAGGTAGGCGAGCGGCTGCTGTGTAGCGTCGTCGCGAACTTCGGCGCTGGAAAGGCAAAAGGCCACCTCCGGCCCCATGAGTGCCATGCACTTTTCAATGAAAGTCGGGGCAATCAGGTCGTCGTCGTAGTTAATATGGACGAACTCACCGCAAGCGGAGACCACGCCATCGAGCCAAGCGAAATGGACGCCTGAATCCTGTTCGCGCCGGACGTAGCGGATACGGTCTCCATACGAACGGGCCACCGTTGGAGTGTCATCGCTGCTCCCATGATCACAGACCACGACTTCGCAAGGGAACGTCTGGGCCAAGGCCGAATCGATACAGCGCCGGAGCATGCCGGAGCGGTTAAAGGTCGGGATGACGATGGAGACCTGCGGAGGGGTCATGCCCCGAGAAGTTGACGGAGGCGGGCGGTGTCGGCAACCAAGGACGTGGGGTTACCTTCTGAGGCGTTCACTATCTCTAGGCGCCGAGGGGCCAAGGATTGCACGAAATCGCTTATTTTAGTGCCTCGTCCGGACCCAATATTCACCAGGCCGGTCGCTTGCTTCGCCAGCAAGGACCGTATGTGCGTCACTAAGTCGTCCGCCAAGGAAAGGTCACGGACATCATCGGCCCCAAAGAGTCTGAAGGGCTGGGATAGGTCCTCGGCGGCAAACCGGCGTTGCAAGGACGGGTAAAGGAACGATCCCGTCTGCATCGGGTGATAGAAGCTAAAGATACGCCCGATGCAGTAGGGCACGCCGGCGGCTGCCGCGGAAGCCTCGACGACCTGCTCGCCCAGCCGCTTCGAGAGGCCATAAGGGTTGATGGGGGCGACCGGGGCCGACTCCAGAATCGGGACAGCCTGCGGTTGATAGACGTGACTACTGCTCGCGTAAAATAACCAGGGCTTCGGCGACAGGGCTCCCAGTTCAGCTACGAGGTTAGCCGTGCCGCCGACGTTAACCTGAAACGCCCGGGCGGGGTTGGCCTGAACGGACTGCGTCGGAACTAAGGCTGCGAAGTGTACGACCGCATCGAAGTGGCCGGCCTGCAGCCAGACGCGGAGCTCTTCGGGGCGGCAGATATCACCTGGGAAGCAATGGAAGGCTATCCCGTCGGCCGACAACTGGGCCTGGAAGATTCGCCCTAGCGTGCCGCGCCCGCCTGTGATGCCGATTCGCATTTCTGGACAACTGTGTTTGCAAGGAACCGCGGTTCAACCTGAAACGGCCGTCAAGGCCCGAAAGCCCCTATAACAAATGCATTGCACGATTAAGTTACGCGGGTTTTCTCCTCCTCGCAGATATGTCGACTTACCCGACCATCAGCGTGGTTATACCGACCTACAACTGTAGGCACTTACTCATTGCGCATCTCCGGGCGATGCAGGCGTGGCTCGACTTGATCGAAGAAGTCATCGTCGTGGATAGCCGCTCGACGGACGGTACGCTGGACTTAATCCGGGCCGAGCTACGGCACCCGCGCCTTCGTATCATCGAACGCGACCGCGGCCTTTACCAATCGTGGAATGAGGGTATCGCCGCGACGACAGGTGACTGGGTCTACATCAGCACGGCCGGTGATACCATCACTCGGGATCAACTCCTACATCTCCGGGACGTCGGTGAAGCACTCTCGGCCGACGTGATCGTCAGCCCCCCAGGCTTCGCCTATGAGGATGGACGGCCGCATCGCGACCTTGGCTGGCCACCCGCAAAATTATTGGCGGCCTTCGGCCAAGGCCACCCATTCGTGATGGCACCCGAGGCCACTCAATTCCTGGCCTTCCAAAACTGCCCTAACGCCCTACTCGGGAGTTCCGCCGCTGACCTCTACCGCGGGACCCATCTGCGGGCACGCCCCTTCCCCACGGAATACGGGGTGATCGGCGATACCGCCTGGATCATGCGTTATGGCCACGAGACGCGCCTGGCGCTGACTCCGCGAAGTGGCTCCACCTTCTGCATTCACGAGAAGGAGTCAAAACTCACGCCCATGCAGAACGTCGAATTACACCAGCGGGTGATGGACCACGAATCGGTCCAGCTCCGCGGAACCCCGCATTCCGGCCCCTTCCTGGTAAGACTATTGGGCGAACTAGAAGAAGCGTTTCCCACCAAAAAGCTGTGGGCGGAGAGGCGCCAACTATGGCACGCACCAGAGAATCAGTTGAGCAACAAGCTCCGCTGGATCTCCGTGACTTCACGCTACCTATGGTCTCGACTGAAGGATAAGCGCCAAGCTCGCCAAACCATGCAGGCGCTGCAAAAAAAGAGTGCTTTATTTACACACCTAACAGACTAGGCACGAAGGGACGGATTCAGCCTTCCCCTGCCCCCTGCGTTTCCGCTAGGGTGCAGATATGAGCGCAAAGCCCCTTGGTTTCGGCATCTGGGGAACCGGCATGATCGCCGAGTTCCATGCGAAGGCGCTCGCCGAGATTCCCGGCGTCAAGGTCGTGGCGGCCTATAACCGCACTCCGGCCAAGGCGGAAGAGTTTGCCCGGAAGTTCGGAGCGGTCGCCTGCGCGACCCCGGAAGCGTTGCTGGCACATCCTGACGTGGACGTGGTCTGCCTCTGCACACCGAGCGGCGATCACCTCGCCCCCGCCCTGGCCTGCGCCCAAGCCGGCAAGCACGTAGTCGTCGAGAAGCCCCTTGAGGTCACCCTCGCCCGTTGCGATGCATTGACGTCGGCCTGCGCCCAAGCGGGCGTCGTGCTCGCCGGCATCCTGCCCCGCCGCTTCGGCGCTGGCTCGCAGGCGTTGAAGGCCGCCATCACCGCAGGTCGTTTCGGCCAAGTCACTTTAGCGGGCGCCCTCATTCCTTGGTGGCGTACTCAAGCCTACTACGATTCCGCCGCTTGGCGCGGCACGTTCGCCCTCGATGGCGGCGGGGCCCTGATGAATCAAGGCATCCACACCATCGACTTACTGCTCTGGTTTCTCGGCCCAGTGAAGCGCGTCTCGGCAACCGCTGGGCTCGTCGCCCATGATGGCATCGAGGTCGAAGACATTGCCACCGGCTGGATCGAATTCGCTAATGGCGCCCGAGCGACACTCGCGGGCTCGACGGCTTGCTGGTCGGGCACGGGTTTCCCGGCCGAAATTCGTATCCACGGCACGACTGGCTCGGCTGTGCTCCGCGATGACAAACTGACGTCGTTCGAATTCGCAGTGCCGCAGGCCGCCGACGCCCAATACCTTGCGCCCGCAGCCGAAGGGGCTGGGGCCGGCGCCAATGACCCGAAGGCGATTGGGCACGCCTGGCATCGGATGAACTTGGAGGACGCTATCTCCGCCATCCGCTCGAAGGGCCGTCCTTCAGTCGATGGAACTGAAGGCCGCAAAGCGGTCGAGCTGATCCTTGCGCTCTATGCGTCCGCGCAAAACGGCGGAACGCCCGTTGAGCTTCCGCTCAAAGGCGACCCCGTCCTCCGCCCACTAAGCGTCAAGAAGAAGGTTTAGTCTCCCGCCGAGCGGTAAACTTCGCCGAGCCTGGTGAGTTCACTGTCCTTCAATAAGGCCGCCTTGCCAGAGCTCGGATTAAAATAGGCGTAACGCTCAACGAACCGTTGCCGCTCTAAAGCCCGCAGGGCGCCCTTCAGAAACTGCACCTGACCAGCCTCGTCCGCACTCGAATACATGCCGTTAAACTCCGTGACCCAAACGGGTCGCTTGTAGTTGGCGTTCAGTTCCTTGAGCCAATCTTCGAAAGCACCCGCGTCCGCACTGCGATACCAATGGGCGGTGACGAAATCAATCCGCAGCTTCTTCCGCTGGGCTTGCTCCATGAACTCGCGCATCCACGCGCCACCACCGCCATCCGAGGAGACACTAGGAGAGCCTAAGCGGAGTTTCTTCTCTTCGGCGAACTTCACCAAGAGCGGCCAAGCCTCAATCGCCTGAGCCACCGTGAGGTTGCCCTGTGAAGTGCGCTCGGGCTCGTTGAAACCGAGCAGACACTTGGCGGTGGAATCACTAACCTGGCTAAGCTCTGAAGACCCCACGGGCTGCCGATTGCCCTTTGCCATCGGGACAAACTCGTAGCCTTCCGTACCCTTCCCCGAGCCGCCCCACGCATACCACCACGTGCAGCCGAACTGCTTGGCCGATTCGGGCCGATTCCCCGCCCAGCCTTTCTTGGGCGAGCGGCGCGCCGACTTTTCCTGAGCCCAGGCCGAAAATGGAGCCAGGGTCGCGGTCGCCAGCAAGAGGCGTAGGGTGTCTCGACGGCTTAAGGACATAGAAAAAAGGTAGCAGGCGGTAAAATGATGCAAAGCGTCAAATCGCCCTTTGCAGACGAGAGGCCGTAGCCTTTAATCGGCCCATGCCCCTGCTCGGCCGAATCCTCTGCCTGCTCGCTGGCTGCCACTTAATGGCGGCGGAGGTCCTGTTCGAGCACGACCGTTGGAATGTTCCTGTGGTCATGCCGGCTAACCCCGAACCCGCTGAATGGTATGCCGCGCATTCGCTGGCAGATTGGTGTGAACGCGTGACTGGAAAAAAGCCCGAATTAATCGAAGAGCCCGGCCAAGCCAGTGGCACCCCAGCGGGCCTCTACGTTGGGAAGACCCAAGCTGCCCAAAAGGCCGGCGTGCTTGCGCCGCCAGGCGAGGGCGACACGGCCATCTGCCGGGCGATTGGTCGCTCGGTCTTCTTGGTTGGTAATAATCCGACCGCTACCCGCATCGCCGTTGGTCGTTTCTGCGAACGCTCACTCGGTGTCTTCTTCGCTTTCCCCGGACCACGTGGCGCCGACTGGGTCATGCTGAACCGAGTCGTCTCGCCGGCGGACGACGTCTTCCGTCCGGCCTTTGCTTGGCGTGAGATCGGCGGCCTCCGCAATGAGCTGAGCCAAGAATGGGCCTACAGCGTGGGCTATGGTCGGGCACCGACTTTCTCTCACGGGCTCTATGCCGCATTCGGTAAAAAGGAATTCGCCGAAGATCCGACGCTCTTTGCTTCCGTCAACGGCGTCCGCCAAGCCCCCAAAGACGATGGCTATGACGCTAACCCGAACCTCGCCCACCCTCGTGCACCGGAAATCGGGGCCCGCCAAGCCCGTGCTTGGTTTCATAAGCACCCCGATGCCTTTTGCGTGCCCCTCGGGGTCAACGATTCCCTAACGTTCGATGACTCGGTAGCATCCGAGGGCTGGTATCGCGAAAGACCAGTACGCACGGATTACGTGGTCCGCTATTTAAACGAAGTCGCCAAGTCTTTCTGGCAGCCCGCCGGCGACCTGCGCGGCGAACGCCATGCGCTTGGTACCCTAGCCTACCTGCAGACGTTACGGGCACCGACGGTGAAGGTCGACCCGGCCATCTTCCCTTGGGTCTGCGCCGACCGTATTGGCTACGCCGATCCGAACTTTGCGGCCCAAGAATCCGCTAACCTTAAAGCGTGGGTGCAATCAGGGGCCCGCCGCGTGGGCGCCTACGATTATTGGTATGGCGTCGACTACACCAGCCCACGCGCCCACTTCGCCGCGCAAGCTGCCTCCATCCGCACCGCTCAGGCGGTCGGGGTAAAGGGCTGGTATGCGGAACTCGCGCCGCTCTGGGGTTTTGACGCCCCCAAGGCCTGGCTTGGCGCTAAGCTATTGGAGCGACCCGACCAAGATGCCGAAGAACTCCAAACGCGTTGGTTTGCGGCCGCCTATGGACCGGCCGCGGAACCCATGCGGGCGGCTTATCGGATAGTCGAAGCCGCGTGGACGCGCGATGCACAGGTGGGCGGTGCTAACCAATGGATTCGGCACTTTCGCGAGGAGCGCTCGGCGGCTGTGCTGACCGAAGACGAAGTCACGCGACTCTCAGCTTATGTCGCCCAAGCGGAAGCCGCCCTCGCTGAAAACGATAAGCTGACCTTCCGCCTGCAGAACCAGCGCTGGCGCCTGCAGCAATTCGTCGACGCTTGGACGCTGTCCGTGAAATTCCGCCAGGTTTACGCGGCCCGAATGGCTTCGGCTTCAACGAGCACTCAAGCCCTCTCGTGCCTCCAGCGCCTCATCAAGGCCGAAGCCGATTTCCAAGCACACCAGCAACGCTTCAATATCGCCTGGGGAGCCTATAGCCTGCCTGTGCATTGGTTAGAATTCATCCCGACAGATCCCCGGCCTGAATTCTGCGCCGCTGCCTTTGCCCGGCCCGAACTCCGCACGGAGTTGTCCGCGTTAACCCTCACCGACCAGACAGGCCTCAGCGCCTTAAATGCCTTTTGGCTGCAGCAGGCGGAGGAGGCCGTCGTGACCTCGCGTCCAGCGACCACCGAAGCCCTCTTTGAGGCCTGGCAGTTCCGCCGGGCGAACCAGCAATTCAGTGTCGTCTCCGCGGGGGCTGGCCTCATCCAAGTCACCCGGGACGCGGGCACGTTAACGCGCTCCCAGCCAATTGCAGAAGGCTGCTTCGTGCAGCTCGCCGTGAAACTGACAGGCCACGCGCCCACGCGGGACGTTCGCCTGACGATGACCTTCAAGGGGAGCGGCAAGCCCCTGACCCGCACAGTCCGCTGCACGCCAGAGTCGGGCGAACTCATCTTACCTGCGCCCAAAGGGGCAACCGAAGTCGAGTTTGCCATCGTCTTCGAAAATGGGGTCAGCCTAATGTCCGTCGAAACGGCGGTGCTCACGCCCCGGCGCTAATCATGGTCAAACGTCTCTTCGACATCTTCTTTTCTCTCGGCTGGCTGATCTTCTTCAGCCCCCTACTAGCGGGCGTGGCACTACTGGTCAGACTAAAACTAGGCTCCCCTATTCTATTCTTGCAGGAACGCCCTGGCCGGCACGGGAAGCCCTTTAAAGTCGTGAAGTTTCGGACGATGACCGACGGCGTCGACGCCACCGGAAAGCCCTTACCGGACGAGGTTAGGCTGACGGCCTTCGGCCGGTTTCTCCGCTCCACCACCTTGGACGAGTTTCCCCAGATGTGGAACGTACTGCTCGGTGACATGAGCGTGGTCGGCCCACGCCCCTTATTAATGCGTTACCTACCACGCTACAACCCCTTCCAAGCTCAGCGCATGCTTATGAAGCCGGGCGTCACCGGCTGGGCACAGGTCAATGGCCGCAATGCCCTGACGTGGGACGAGAAATTCGCCCTCGATATCTGGTATGTTCAAAACCAAAGCCTCTGGCTCGATCTCCGTATCGTCGTGAAGACGTTCTTCGTGGTCTTTGGACGGCGCAACGTAAACTCCACGAACGCCGCCACGATGGAAGAGTTCATGGGCGACGGGAAGTAACAGGTCGTCTGGGCACAAAAAAGCCGCACGGCGTGCGGCTTAGATGACAATCTCCGTAGTTGGCTAGTCGGAGGCCGAACCAATGACACGCAGACGGAAGCCAGCCTGCTGGACGGCGGCTCGATCAACCACATTGCGTCCGTCGCAAACCGTGGCACCCGGGCTGAGCTTTACGGAAGCCCAAGCAATCGAGCGGAACTCATCCCACTCCGTGAGGACGGCGACGGCACCCGCGCCAGCCAGAGCCAGCGCGGCGCTTGAGGCTAAGAAGAACTGGGCTGGGGTTCCGAGTTCTGCGGCAAAGCGCTGGCCATCTACTCGCGGGTCATAAGCGACGACCGTGCAGCCCGACTGCAATAAGGCACGGCAGACGGCAAGGGCAGCCGATTCACGGAAGTCATTGGTGTCCTTCTTAAATGCCAATCCGAGGACTGCCACCCGGCGATTGACGGACACCTGCTGGACGGCCTCGGCAAAGCGACGTTTCTGCCACTCGTTGATGTCCACTACGCCTTGCCAATAGGCGGCGACTTCGGGGAGCGCATGGTGCTCACAAAGGTAAATCAGCGACAGCAGATCTTTCTGGAAACAGGACCCACCGAAACCGACGGAGGCCTGCAGGAACTTTGGGCCGATGCGCGAATCCGCTCCCACCACCGTAGCGACTTCCGACACTTCGGCGCCGGTCTGCTCACAAAGTGCCGAGAGAGAATTAATGGAAGAAACGCGCTGGGCCAAAAATGCGTTCGCAGCCAGCTTGGATAACTCAGCTGACCAAAGGCCCGTGGTGAGAATCTTTTCCGGAGCGACCCAAGAGGCATAGATGGACTTCAGAGCCGCCACCGCGGCAGGGTCTTCGCCGCCAATGAGCACGCGGTCGGGCTGCTGGAGATCGCGGATGGCCGTGCCCTCGGCGAGGAACTCCGGGTTAGAGAGGACGGCGAATGTGCCGCCCGCTTGGGTCGTAGAAAGGATCTGCTGAATGCGTTCCGCCGCTCGCACTGGCATGGTCGACTTCTCGACCACAACGGTATGGCCGCGTGCGTGCTCGGCGATGAGGCGGGCACAGGCCTCGACATACTGTAAGTCGGAGGCCTTTCCGGCGCCCTCACCGACCGTCTTCGTCGGTGTCTGCACCGAAATGAAAATAATGTCCGCTTCGGCTAAAGCAGCTAACCCTTCGGCCTGCTGCCGGAAGTAAAGGTTGCGACCCCGGGTGCGGCTCACGACCTCGGACAAGCCAGGCTCAAAGACCGGCAAGGTGTCGCTATTCCAAGCCGCGATTCGCCCAGCGTTGAGATCCAGCACTGCAACTTGCACGTCGGGGCAACGATCGGCGATGACCGCCATCGTGGGGCCGCCGACGTAGCCAGCGCCGATGCAGACAATCTTCTTAGGGCGAGTATTCATAGACTTAGCGAAGGCTCAAGGGACGGATATAGGCGGCCGTCCGACGGAGGCCTTCGGCCAGCTCGATGGTAGGCTGCCATTGTAGGTGAGTCCGGGCCTTGGTGATATCGGGGCAACGTTGCTTGGGGTCGTCCACTGGGAGCGGCAGGTGTCGAATCGGCGTGTCCGTGCCAACCTCCGCCTGCACCGCCTGCGCCAGTTGTAGCATCGTGAATTCCTGCGGGTTTCCTAAATTCACTGGACCTAGGTTAGTCGGCGCAGCCAGCACCCGCACGAACCCTTCAATCAGGTCATCCACATAACAGAACGACCGTGTCTGGCTACCATCACCGTAAACCGTGAGCGCTTCGCCACGCAGAGCCTGGAGGAGGAAGTTGGTGACCACGCGGCCGTCATCGAGGCGCATATTTGGTCCATAGGTATTAAAGATGCGGACTAAGCGAGCATCCACCCGGCCCAGGCGCTGGAAATCGGCGCAGATTGTTTCCGCCAAGCGCTTGCCCTCGTCGTAACAAGCCCGCGGTCCTACCGAATTCACGTTACCCAGATAGCCTTCCGGCTGCGGGTGCACTAAAGGATCACCATAGATTTCGGAGGTCGAGGCCTGGAGGAGTTTAGCCTGGTGGCGCTCGGCATTTTCCAAGGCATGTAACGTCCCGAGGAAGGCAATCTTGGCCGTATAGATGGGGTCCTTCTGGTAATGGGGCGGGGAAGCTGGGCAGGCCAGATTGCAGACCACGTCCACCGCTTGGTCGTAGGGGACGGTGACATCATGCTGCACGAAGCGAAAGCCCGCGTGCGCGGCTAAGGCTTGGATGTTCGCCTCCGTGCCTGAATGGAAGTTATCCATCCCGACGACTTGGTGACCACCGCGTAGTAGCCGCGCGGATAAATGGTAACCGAGGAAGCCGGCGGCGCCGGTGACGAGGTATCGCATCGAAATTAGGAAAGTTTTTTCGCGATGGCAGCGACGCGGTCGGCAAAGATGGCGGGGCCATGGGTGGTGGCAAGGGCGCGTGATTTCGCCTGCGCACGCTCGAGGGTAGAGTCATCGGACGACGCCAGCTGCAAGATGGCCTGAGCTAACGCATCGCGGTCGCCGGCGGGAAACTCGGCTGCATTCATCTGGGTCGCAAAATCTTGGCGCGAACCGGTGGTGGCGGAAAGTAACAACTGGCAGCCGGAGAGGGCAGCTTCGTGCACAACGAGCCCCCAAGCCTCACTATGGCTAGGCAAGGCAAAGATACGCGCCGAACGGTAAAGCGCCCCGAGTTCGGCGGGCTGAACGAAGCCATGGACTTTAATGCGCGGGTGGGCCGGGATTTTATCCTGTAACGGGCCGCTGCCATACAAGTGGAGTTCCCACTCCGGCAACCGGGCAGCAACAGACGCGAAAGCCTTAGCGAGACCTACGCAGTTCTTGCGCTCGATATACTGCCCAACAAATAAGATACGCTTGGGGCGAGCAGCCAGTGGTGGGCCATCAAAGAAAACCGCTGGGTCGGCGCCGTAAAGGCCTTCCGCAATCTCTTCATCAGTGAAGCCATACCAACGGGCGAGGCGGCGACCGGAAATTCCTGGCACGAGGACGGCCGCAAACTTCCGCTTCCGGGCGAGGCGGAACCAGAGCCCACCCAGCCACTGCCGGAAATCGCCGCGCCAGTCATTATCCATGAGCAGGCAGACCTTGCCGCCCGCGGCACGGACTTCATCACCCAAGGCATTAAAGGCCGGGCACGACCAGCCCGCTTGGAAAAAGACCGTGGGCGTGGCTAAGCCTAAGTCCGTCCAGCGGACAACTCGTGACGCCTCCACCCAATGAATCGGCTGACCGAGGGCGGCTTCCATCCCCAGAATGGGCACTGCCGGGTGTGTCCCGATAACGGCGCACGACTGGCCAAGCTGTGCGATGGCGGGACGCAACTGACGGGCCGCGTATTGCGGCAGCCCCTGCCAAGAAAAGGCGATACTCATCGTTCAAGAGGGGCGACTTGGGCTTCGCGACGCATGGTACGGTAAAAAATACCGGCGCAAAGGAGTCCGAGGATGCCTGTGGGAATTAGGCCCCAGAAATCGCCCACCGCGGATTTCACGCTCCACTGTGCGACGGCTAAGGCAGCTCCCGCCAAGCCCGCCCAAGCCCACGTCCGTGCACCAATCCAATGACCTGTCCGCCAGCGCATAACCAACGTCATCAAGACCGCATAGGCCACGTAGCCAGCGGCAAACGCGATGGCGGCGCCGGACAACCCGAATGTTCCAATTAAAGCCAATGGCAATAGCCCGAGGATTAGGTTAGAAATCAATTCAACGATGAGGACGGAGCGGTTGGAGCCGCGGGCCTGCAACCAAAACCCCATCGGCCAAGAAATTAAACGAAAGAATACGCCCCAGACCATCCACGTGAGCAAGGGGATGGCTGGATCAAATTGCTCGGCGGTGTATAGCCAGTGGATGCAGACGCGACCCATCGTCAATAAGGCTACCAATAAAGGGAGCGCCAGCAGCAGTCCTGCTTGAATCTGCTTTTCCACCAGCGCCTGGGCTTCCGTTTCATCCTTAGCCGCGGCGACACGGGGGAAGAAGTCCGTCGCCATGGCCGCAAAGACAAAGCCAGGTAAGCTACTCGCAATGGCCAAGGCTGCTTGGTAATGTCCCGCAGCTACTAATCCAAACTCACGTAAGACAATCCAGCGCGCCACGTAGGCCGATAATTGCGAGAGCAACCCAACCACCATCAAGGCACCGCCCAGCTGGAGTAGTTCGCGAATAAGCACGCGGTCAGGCGCAGCGTCGGTCACCGCTGGACAGTGCTTACGTGCCGCCACCCACATGAAGACGGCTGGAGCGCCGGTCGCTACGAGGATACCGAGGGTGACTCCAATGAGAGAATGCCCTGCTTGGTGGCAGAGGTAGACCAGCGGTAGCCCTAAGAGGACACCGGCAAAGGCGGACAGCACTTGGGTCGTGGCCAGCGCGCGCAAATGGCCACTGGCTTGCAAGATGGCACCCCACATGCCGGCAGCGACCAAGAGCGGCACCGCCATTCCTGCCAGGCCCAACTCCAAGATATGTCGATCGTCTGGCTGGAAGGTCCACAGCCCAATCGGCACAAATAGTATCGCAACCGCTAAGAGTCCGAACCAACTGAGGCGGACTCCCAGCCAGCGAACCGCGGCTATCTTGGCAGCTTGTTCGTCCGGCGTGGCTGACGCTACTGTGCGCACGCCGGCGGTGGCCAAGCCCCACCCTGCGGCCATTGCAACGAGTCCGTTAAAGGAAACCAAGATACCCGCAAGGCCAACACCCTCTGGGCCGACCATCAAGGCAATCGCTTTGGTCCGGAAAAAAGCCGCCACCAATACCAAGATCGAGGCTCCGCCCATCAGCGCGCTGGAACGAAGGATGCGGGCGAAAGCCATTCGGAGATTACTTGAGGACAGACTTCACGCCCGCGATGACGCGGTCGCGGTCTTCGACGGACATTCCTGAGCCCGAAGGCAGACAGAGTCCTTGGGCGAAGAGGCCTTCGGCGACTTGCCCGCCAAAGTATTCAGCCCCTGCGAAGATGGGCTGCAGGTGCAGGGGCTTCCAAATCGGCCGGGCTTCGATGTCGAGCTTCTCTAAGGCAAGCCTCACGTCATCCGTGGTGGCTCCCGCTTTGGTCGGGTCAATTGTCAGACAGGATAACCAGTGCGTGGACTCTCCCCAGGATGCCTCGGGCTGCATGACAATACCTAGGCAAGGAGCGAAGGCCTTTTGGTAGGCGCGGTAGTGATCGCGACGACGGGTGACCTTACCGGCCAAGCGGAGCAACTGACCACGGCCAATCGCCGCACAAATATTGCTGAGTCGATAGTTATACCCAATCGTTGAGTGCTGGTAGTGAGCAGCAGGGTCGCGCGCTTGGGTGGCCAGGAAACGGGCCTGCTGCGCGAGCTCCGCATTATCGGTGACGAGCATACCGCCCCCCGAGGTCGTGATGATTTTATTGCCGTTGAAGGAATGGATTCCAAAGAGCCCGTGGGAGCCGGGGCTGGTTTCGCCATAGCTGGCACCCAGCGCTTCGGCGGCGTCTTCAATCAACTTCACGCCGTAGCGCTCACAACAGGCCTTAATGGGCGCGATGTCAGCGGACTGACCATAGAGGTGAACCAAGACCAGGGCTTTAGGCGTCCGGCCAGCCTTGGCCTTACGCTCAATGACTTCACAGGCCACGGCCGGATCCATATTCCAACTCTGCGCCTCGGAATCGATAAACACCGGCTTAGCCCCCAGATAGGTAATCGGCGCGGCCGAAGCGATGAAGGTGAGCGTCGAGCACAGGACTTCGTCGCCCGGACCCACCCCAGCGAGCCGCAGGGCTAAGTGTAAAGCGGCGGTACCGGAGGATACGCCAACGGCATGACGCGAACCAACGACCTCGGCAAACTCGCGCTCAAACGCATCCAGCTGCGGGCCGATGGGCGCAACCCAGTTGGACTCGAACGCTTCGAGCACGAACTCAACCTCGGCACTGCCGACGTCAGGAGGGGAAAGGTAAAGGCGAGGCATGGATGCTTAGAGGTGAAAAGGTGCAAATCGGAGCGGGGCTCCGGTGCAAAGATGGAAAGGTGATACAAAACCGCCTAGGTCGCGCTGAGGAATCAATGTGACGAAGGAAAGTTGTTGGGCGACAGACATTCCATTTGTTCCTTCTATGGCTACATTCACTAGATTTGAAGAAATTGAGGCGTGGAAGACCGCGGAGTTCATGGTCGTTAAAGTCTATGCCCTTCTGGCAGACGGCCCAGGGGCCAGAGACTGGGCGCTGAAAGACCAACTGCAGCGAGCGTCTGTATCTATTATGTGTAACATCGCCGAAGGCTTTGAGAGCCGATCGGACCGCACATTCTACGACATGCTCCGCCGCGCTAAAGGCTCGTGCGGTGAAGTCAGGACCTTGGTCCATATCGCCGGAAAGATTGGGTATATCTCCGAGGAAAAGGTCACTGCGATGATACCAATCTACCTAAAGTGCTCGGGACAGCTTCAAGCCCTGATGTCACACTTGGAAACCACCCGGCCAGAAGTTCGTAGCCGTAAATCGTGGTGAGCGTGCCTGTCTTCACTTTTTCACTTTTGCACAAGCCGTAGGCGGGTTGCACTTTTGCACCCTCTCACTTCCACTCCCGATCTGAAAATACCCCCAGCCCCTGCAAGGCCTGCAGGAACTCTCGGTTCATGGGGTCGGCGAGGATTTGGTCCACGGGAAGGTTGGAGGAGAGACGGATGAACATCTGCTCGCTCTTCTGGTTGAGGCCGTAGGTGCGGATATCCTTCCAGAGGAGTGGGAGGCGTTCGAGGCGTCCGACGAGGCCGTCGCGCCAACCTGCCGATTGCTCTTCGTAACGGTTAGGTTGGCCGTTCACGAGATGCCAGAAAGCCACGTTCTGCCGGCCGCCTGAGGGAACGAGATACTGGCCATACTCATAAGGCAATAAGGGCCGTCCGCCAACCTGAGCCGTGACCGCGTATTTACGCTCGGTGCGAATACAGCCGTTATTAACCCAACAGGAATCAGGATTATGCGAACCTGCATCGACGACGGAGACCTTACCGGGCTCCCAGTAAGCAGCGTAGACCAAGATCGAGGTTTCACCCCGAACATAAAGCGCTTGGGCTGACTGACTAAAATTTAAGATTCCCTGGACGTTCATGTTCCCGGCCTTGCTGTCGGCGACGGGGATGTCACGGCGCGTCCAGCCGGCGATATTCCGCGGTAAGGCGTCCACGACTTGGCCCGTGAAGCGGCGATCCCGGTGCGAGAAATATTCCGCTGCGACCACGAGGCCGAGCAGGAGGACGAGGCAGGTCGCCCCGACATAGAGGAGGGCTTTGCGCATATCAGAGAACGCGGGCAGGGTTGCCGACTACGGTGACACCGGCGGGCACATCGCGAATAACCACGGCCCCAGCACCCAGGGTGGCGCCGCTTCCGACGGACAGACCAGGGATAATCGAAATCCGGCTGCCCATGAAGACCCGGTCGGCGACTTGCACTCGCCCCGTCACATCACAATGCGCACTCAAGGTTGACCAGTCACCAATCGAAGCATCATGGCCGATCGTCGTGTGGAGGTTAAGCATCACGAAGTCGCCCAAAGTAATATCGGCACTCGCGATGGCTCCAGGGCAGAGGACGACCCCGCGCCCGAGTTTAACGCGATCACCGACCATCGCGCGGGGATGGATGAAGGTCAGGAAATTGGCGCCGGCCGCTAGCAAGGGCTGTAGGAGCTTTTCTTTCACCGGCGGAAGCCCTAGTCCGCAGAGGTAAAGGTTCGCGGGGTCAACGACGTGGCCCGCGAGCGGCAGAACTGGGGCAAAAGACCCGAAAGCTTGGAGGGCCTGGGGATTATCATCGAGGAACCCAGCCAGCTCCCAAGCCCGGCCACAATCTGGGTGCTGGCTCGCCCAGATGTAGAGCTCACGCCCAAAGCCACCAGCACCCACGATCAATAGTTTTTTCATAGTCGTTCAGGAAGGAGTTTAAGGAGGTCGCCGACGGTCTTGCAGCCGTGGATTTCCGCACTGCTGATGACCACGCCGTGCTGGGTCTC